>Ga0164243_10008918_pt1 | contig 14698 bp, 14 predicted proteins | sample OricompcompostOP_FD_108781 | JGI IMG/M metagenome (GOLD analysis project Ga0164243, IMG submission 108781) | Organic Plus compost microbial communities from Emeryville, California, USA - Original compost - Organic plus compost (OP) | ecosystem: Engineered > Solid waste > Mixed feedstock >... | reverse complement strand
CGAGGACGCCGGTTTTTATCCGATGGTGCGCGGCCGCCTGACCGAGATCAACGGCGCGCCGGCCCGGCGCCACGTCGCAGGCGGCGAGGGCGGCCAGGACGTGGACCTGGATCGCGAGATGAACCTGAGCTGGTCGGCGGCGTTGCCGGCGGACAATCGCATCGTCGCCGGTTCCTGGTGGCAACCGGGCGTGTCCGGCGTATCGGTGGAATCCGGTCTGGCGCAGCGGCTCGGCATTCAGGTGGGCGATACGCTGCGCTTCCAGATCGGCAGCGACCGGCTCGACGCCAAGGTGGCCAGCCTGCGCGCGCTCAACTGGGACAGCATGCATCCCAACTTCTACATGATGTTCGCGCCGGGCGCGCTGCGCGATTATCCGGCCACCTACATCACCAGTTTTTATCTCGATGCCGGCGCCAAATCCGCGCTCAACGATCTGGTGCGGCGCTTCCCCACGGTTACGGTGTTAGAGATGGACGCGATCCTGCAACAGGTGCGCACCATCATCGATCAGGTCAGCCTGGCGGTGGAGCTGGTGTTGTGGCTGATCGTCGGCTGCGGCCTGCTGGTGCTGTTCGCCAGCGTGCAATCGACGCTGGATGCGCGCATGCAGGAAAACGCCGTGCTGCGCGCCATCGGCGCGCGCCGCTCGCTGATTCTCGGCAGCCTGGTGCTGGAGTTCGCCACGCTGGGCCTGTTGGCGGGATTGCTGGCGGCGCTGGCCGCGGAGGTATCGGTGTGGCTGTTCCAGACGCGCCTGCTCGACATGCGTTTCACGCCGCATCCGTGGGTGTGGCTGGCCGGTCCGCTGCTCGGCGCGTTGCTGATCGCGGCGGCGGGTTATCTGGGTTGCCGGCGCGTGGTCAACACGCCGCCGTTGCAGGTGCTGAACGCGCTGTAAGGCGCCTTCAACCCAGCCGCAATTCGCGCCGTCGCTGTTTGCGCTGCACCGCCGCCAGATACTGATCGAGTTTGCCGCGCTGCGGCGGCTGCGCGATATGCAGCTTGGCGCCCACCAGCGTGTGCAGATAGGGGCTGCGCATCACGTAGGCGTTGCGCACTTCGATATCGCAATCCACATCGACCGGGCCGGGCAGGCGGATCAGGCAGTTTTCCCACAGCCGCCGCTGCGCCAGCCGCTCGCTGATATCGCCGCTGACGGTGAGTTTGATGCCGTCGGAGGACAGATTGACGATGCCGGCGTCGAGCGGCGCCTGTTCGTCCAGGCGGATATCCACCAGCAGATCGGCCTCGCGCTCGACATAAATGCGATAGGCCGAGCGGCGCCGGCTCACGCCGATTTCCTCGGGCAGTTCCATGCGATAGGCGGGCACGTCGTCGATGATTTCGCGCAGCAGTAGGCGCGAGAAAAATGTCACGTTCACGCCGCGGTCGCGGCCGCTGATCTCGGCGCTGTCGCCTTCGACCAGCTCCTGCCGGCCGGCCGGCGGATACAACTCATCCAATAACACGTAACCGTCGTCCGCGTGCAGTTCCAGGATCAGGCTTTGGAAAGTCTGTTGCAGGCGCGGGAATTTCACCTCGATGAAGCTGTGGTGCTGCTGCAAGGTCTCCAGCTGTCGGTAGCGATCCGTCGTGTCGGTCGCGCCGGCCGGGCCTTGCGGCCGGAAGCGGTTGAAGAGCGTTTTGAGCAGCGCCATGATGCCGGGAATCGTTCTGTGGTTATCGGCGCATGGTATGTTACGCCCGGTCAACCATCAATATCGCCCAATGGGGGCGAGCGTTCACAACGGAGAGCGACCATGCAGTTGGATGTGCAGAACAAGGTGTTCATGATCGCCGGCGGCAGCCGCGGTATCGGTTTCGGCATCGCCGCCGCGCTGGCGGAGGAGGGCGCCAGGGTGGCGCTGGCCGGCCGCGATGCGCAGGCCGCGCGGGAGGCGGCGCAGCAGTTGCGCGATGAGTACGGCGCGTCGGTGCTGGGCAGCGGCTGCGATGTGGCGGATGCGCAGTCGATCGCGCGCTGGCGCGACGCGGTGGTGACCGAATTCGGCGGCGTCGACGGCCTGCTGGTCAACGCCGGCGGCCCGCCGCCGGGCGGTTTCGACGACTTCGACGACGCGGCCTGGGAGGCGGCGTTTCAGCTGACCTTGATGAGCGCGGTGCGGCTGGTGCGCGCGGTGTTGCCGAGCATGCGCAGCCGCGGCGGCGGTTCGATCCTGGCGCTCACTTCATCCGCGATCCGCGAGCCGGATAATTTCCTGTTGTTGTCCGCGGTGATGCGCTCGGGCGTCGGCGCGCTGGTGAAAAGCCTGTCGCGGGCGCTGGCGCCGGACGGCATTCGCGTCAACAACCTGGTGCCGGGCATCATCGAAACCGATCGCATCCGCGCGCTGGCGGAAAAACGCGCGCAGGCCAGCGGCAGCGAGATCGGCGAAGCGCTGCGCGCGATGCAGGCGCCGATTCCCTACGGCCGCTTCGGCCGCACCGACGAGATCGGCAAGGCCGGCGCGTTTTTGCTGTCGAACGCGGCCAGCTATATCACCGGCGCCACCCTGGTGGTGGACGGCGGCGCCCTCAAACCCCTGTGACGCGCCCGGGCGCGGGAGGCAGGTTTGCGACCGACACTGACGCATATCGCCCTGCATGTGCGCGACCTCGACGCCTGTGTGGCGTTTTATGCGGATTTCTGCCAGTTGCGGATCGCGCATACGCGCGAGCAGAACGGCCGGCGCGTGGTGTGGATGGCGGAGCCGGGGCGCGAACAGGAATTCATCCTGGTGCTGATTCCCGGCGGGCCCGGCCGCGATCAGCGCGGCGATGATTTCAGCCACCTGGGATTCGCCCTGGACAGCGAAGCCGCCGTCGACGCCATCGCCGCTCGCGCCCGCGCCGCGGGTTGTCTGCTGTGGGAGCCGCGCCGGGAATCGTATCCGGTCGGTTATTACTGCGGTGTGCGCGATCCGGACGGCGCCGCGGTGGAGTTCAGTTACGGCCAGCCGCTGGGCCCCGGCGCGGACGGTTGAGTGTTCGCCGCAGCGACGCATGGCCCGCCTTTGCTCATCAATCATCGCGTTTTTCGTTCGATGAAGTTGTCCAGGTTACCGAACGCCGCGCGCGCTTCGGTTATTCTTCGTCAACATTTTTCAACGGCGGCGCCGGCCGCGTTCAGCACAAGGAGACTGTTATGAAACGCAATGCGAAGGCGGTATGGCAGGGTGGACTGAAAGACGGCAAGGGCACGATTTCCACGGACAGCGGCGTGTTGTCCGACACGCAATATTCATTCAGCACCCGTTTCGAAAACGGCATCGGCACCAATCCCGAGGAGTTGATCGCGGCCGCGCACGCCGGTTGTTTTTCCATGGCGTTGTCGGGTCAACTGGGCAATGCCGGTTTGAATGCCGAACGCATCACCACCACGGCCAGCGTGACGCTGGACAAAACCGACGCCGGTTTCACCATCACCGCCATTCATCTGGATGTCACCGCCAAGGTTCCCGGCACGGATCAGAACGCTTTTGCCGAAGTGGCGCAGAAAGCGAAACTGGGCTGTCCGGTATCGCGCGTGCTCAATGCGCAGATCACCATGGATGCGAAATTGGAGGCGTGACGAGTTTCGGACTTTTGCCGGTTCGTTGCTTCCAGCGGAAAAACGTGTCGAACGGTTGGAGGTGGGCGGCGGCCCGTTCTCTTCCGGGTTGTATTTCTTCTGCATGGGTGCGTGTGGTTTTGGCGCGCCCGAAGCGTGGCTCCAAGCGCGAAACCGTATCGAACCTTCTGAGCGAGGGAGCACGGTCCCCCTGTATTCCGGGACACGCCGCAAGTACTTCCCTGGTAGGCTCGACAGTGGCCATCCCTGGCCACTGACGGTCCCGGAATACAGGGGGACCGTGCTCCTGCATCGTTCCGCGCGAGATTCGTTCAGAAACAAAACAAAAAAAGCGTGAATGGTGGCGTTTGTATTCGAACGGTGGATTTCGCTGCAGCGTTCGAGTGTGATTCATCGGAATGAATACGAGCGGAGAGAACCACAGGATTTGCAGGAGACATGACCATGGCCTCGCCGGGACCGTCAGCGGCCAGGGATGGCCGCTGTCGAGCCTTGCAGGATGCATGCTGTTTGGCGTGTCCCGGCGAGGCCATGGTCATGTCTCCCGGCACGAAACAACGCAGAACCTTCAGCGCGCAATCCCTGTTCCGCCATGAAACCGCCCGCAATTTTCAGGCAGGTTCTCAATCTCCCTGCAGCGTCAACGCCCGCAGATACGGCATGAATCTGATCGTGGCCAGCACACCGATCATGCCGGCCGCCACGATCAAGCCGATGGCGATCGACACGCGCCGGGTCAGCTGCGCATGTTTCGCCGCAACCACCAGCGGCAGATTCACCAGGGCGCTGGCCAGGGTGGCGATGATCGCGCCGGCGGCGGCCACTTCCGGGGTCGCCGTATCCTTGATGGCGAGGCTCGCCGCCGCCGCCACCGCGCTCGCGCTCGATACCAGGCCACCGAGCAGGCTCACCGCGTACACGCCGACATCGCCGAACATGCGCTGGGTGGTGACGCCGGCCACGTGCAGCAGCAGAAACAGCGCGCCGTATTTGAGCGCCACCCACAGTGAAAACGGCAGATCGAGCTGCACGTTGGTCGACAGCAGCGGCGCCGCGGCCTGATCGCGGCGCCGCAGGGTGGCGATGATCAGCCCGAAGCACACCGCCAGCATGCAGAACAATGGCGGCACCGCGCTGATCAGCACGCTGGGCGCCAGCACGATCAGGATGCCGGCGTTGCGCACGATCATGGCGGCGGTGGCGAACAGGATGCTGCGATAGGCGGTGCCGATATGGTGGTCGGGATGCTGGCTGACGCGGCCGGCCAGCTCCGCCACGGTGACGCTGCTGTTGACCAGGCCGCCGAGAAAACCGGCCACCTCCGTGCCCTTGGTGCCGTAGAGTCGCCACAACACGTAGTTCACGAAACCGATGACGGCGATGAGGATCACGTTGATCCAGGCGGCGCGCGGTTCGATCAGCAGCCACGGGCCGATCGCGCCCTTGGGCAGCGCCGGGTAGATCACGATGGCCAGGATCGCCAGCAGCAGCGCCGAGCGCACTTCGTTTTCGGTGAGGCCGGCGGTAAAGCCGGACAGCGGTTGTTTCCAGGCCAGCAGCGCCGCCGCGATCACCATCACCGCCGCCGGCGTCAGCGTGTGGCCCTGGCCGCAGAGGATGCCGGCCATGCTGGTCACCAGCATGGCGGTGGAGGTGGTCAGCTCCGCGGTGCGCGTCACCAGCAGTGCCTGGATATTGAGGAAGATCGCCAGCAGCGCGGTCAGCGCCAGGCTGGCCAGGGCGAAGGTTTCGCTCAGCGTGCCGCCGATGGCGCTGAACAGAGCGACGAAACCGAAGGTGCGCAGGCCCGCTTCCTTGCCGCGCCGCTCCCGCTCCATGCCGATCAGCAGCCCCAGCGCCAGCGCCAGCGTGATGCGCATCAGAATTTCGAGGTAGGGCCATTCGGTTTTCGGCAGGGCCAGCGTGATGGTGTCGGGGCTCAATGCGCTCTCCAGCAGGGTTGTCGGATCGTGGAAAACGGACGGCGCGCCGCGCAAGCGACACAGGGCGATGGTGAAGGGGAATGTCCGTTGGGACCATCCACTATAACGGAGTGAATTTATTTTTCCAGGGCACCGCTGTGGGTGGATTTTTGGTTCGGCGCCATTGCTGATTTTTTGTACGCGCCTGGACGAAAAACAGCCGTCCAATAAAAACGGGGAGGGCCCTGCGGCGCTCCCCGTTGCGATGGCGGATCGCGGCTTACGGCAGCAGATGCTTGACCGCGTCGCGCTCCTCGCGCAGTTCCTGTTCGGTGGCTTTCATTTTTTCCTGGCTGAAAGCGTCGATCGACAGGCCCTGCACGATTTCCCAATCGCCGTTCTTGCAGCGTACCGGGAACGAGTAGATCAGGCCCTGTTCGATGCCGTAGCTGCCGTCGCTGTACACGCTCATGCTGACCCAATCGTCGCCGTTGGTGCCCAGCGCCCAGGTGCGCATGTGGTCGACGGCCGCGTTGGCGGCGGAGGCGGCGGAGGACGAGCCGCGCGCCTTGATCACGGCGGCGCCGCGCTGCTGCACGGTGGGGATGAAGTTGTCCTTGTACCAAGCGTCATCGACCAGTTCGAGCGCGGCCTTGCCGTTCACCTTGGCGTGGAACAGGTCCGGGTACTGGGTGGAGGAGTGGTTGCCCCAGATCGTCATGTTGGTGACATCGTTGACCGTTTTGCCGGTTTTCTGCGCCAGCTGCGTCATTGCGCGGTTGTGGTCCAGACGGGTCATGGCGGTGAAGTTGCGCGGGTTGATCGACGGCGCGTTGCGCTGGGTGATCAGGGAGTTGGTATTGGCCGGGTTGCCGACCACCAGCACCTTGATATTGCGGCTGGCGACTTCGTCGATGGCCTTGCCCTGTACCGAGAAGATGGCGGCGTTGGCCTCGAGCAGATCCTTGCGCTCCATGCCCGGTCCGCGCGGGCGGGCACCGACCAGCAGTGCGTAGTCGGCATCCTTGAACGCGACCTTCGGATCATCGGTGCAGACCACGCCGGCCAGCAGCGGGAAGGCGCAATCGTCCAGTTCCATCTTGACGCCTTCGAGGGCGCCCAGGGCCGGGGTGATGTCGAGCAGTTGCAGGATGACGGGCTGGTCATTGCCGAGCATGCCGCCGGCGGCGATGCGGAACAGCAGGGCATAGCCGATCTGGCCTGCGGCGCCGGTGACGGTAACGCGAACGGGTTGTTTCATGGATCGATTCCTGTTGATTCGAGGGGTCTGAGGTTGAGAGCAGGTCGCCGCCGGCGATGGATCACATCGCGCTCTGCCACCCGGGCCGGGATAGGGCCGCATTTCGGAATGCCTCGGAGCGGGGTGCCATTCTAGTTTGACCGGACGTTAAATGCCACCGGGGCGGGGCCGTCGCATGCGGCAAATCCCGCCCGTTATGGGTACAATGGTCGCCGTTTTGCTTTGGTGCCCATCCCGCGCCCGCCAATCCCGCTTCGAGCCACAGCCCTACCGAATCCAGCCGCCATGACCGAACTGTCGAAAAAGGAAAAAACCGAATTCAACAAGCTGCAAAAGCGCCTGCGCCGCCTGGTGGGGGAGGCCATCCAGGATTACACCATGATCGAGGACGGCGACCGGGTGATGGTGTGCCTGTCCGGCGGCAAGGACAGCTACGGCATGCTCGACGTGCTGATGAGTCTGCAGCGCAGCGCGCCGATCCGCTTCGAGCTGGTGGCGGTCAACCTGGATCAGAAGCAGCCGGGTTTTCCCGAACATGTGCTGCCGGCGTACCTGGATAAGCTCGGCATCGAATACCACATCCTGGAAAAGGATACCTACAGCATCGTCAAATCGGTGATCCCGGAGGGCAAGACCACCTGCGGGCTGTGCTCGCGGCTGCGCCGCGGCACCTTGTACGGTTTCGCGCAGGACATCGGCGCCACCAAGATCGCGCTCGGCCACCACCGCGACGACATCATGGAAACGCTGTTCCTCAACATGTTCTTTGGCGGCGCGTTGAAGGCGATGCCGCCCAAGCTGCTCAGCGACGACAGGCAGAACATCGTGATCCGCCCGCTGGCCTACTGCGAGGAAAAGGACCTGGCCGAATACGCGGCGCTGAAGGGGTTCCCGATCATTCCGTGCAACCTGTGTGGTTCGCAGGAGAATCTGCAACGCCAGGCGGTGAAGGAAATGCTGCGCGAATGGGAGCGGAAATTTCCCGGCCGCGTGGATTCGATTTTCGCCGCGATCAAAAACGTGGCGCCGTCGCAGCTGGCGGATACCGAATTGTTCGATTTCGCCAATCTGAAGATCGAGCGGCCGGAGGTCGAACGGATTCGGGCGGTGCAGTTGTTTTGAGCGGCTGTGGTGTGCCGCCGTGTTTTTGTTTTTTCCTCGCTTAGGAATATAAGAGTATCAGTCCCCGCCGTTTCGTTGAGCGGTGATCGCTTTGTCGACAGGTTTCAAAATAATGAGTAGAAAAAATTTAAACCTCGCGGCGTGGTTGTTGCTGGCCTGTTGGTCATTGCCTTCCACATCTTTCGCCGCTGACGTCAACTTCGCCGGCGCCACTGTCAAACTCGTGGAAACGCGCTCCAACGAGTGGGGATCATGGTTGATCATCACATTGAACGATGCCTCCGGTAACCAGATACCCAGGTTGTGTGATGCGGTGCCGGCTCCGGGCAACGGGGCCGTGGCTTTGACCCTATCCGATCCCGCCGCCAAGATGATTCAGTCGATTGCGCTGATGGCCAAGGCAACGGGAAAAACCGTATCGATGAAAAAATAATTGGGGGAATCCTGCTGTCCCTGCCTTTATTTGCCCAGCAATCATTTGCAGAAATGGTTGGTTTGGCTGGCTACTACGTGGGGCTGGTCGAGATCAATGCGGAGAATGGGAGCCATGTGATCATCACCGTGAAGGACGCGGCGGGAAGCAAAGTGGGGCGATTCTGTGACGCGCCGCCGCAAAGCCGAGAGGAAAATCGTTTTTCAAGGTCGGTTGTGGGAATTCCATAGTCCTGCAGCAGGTTTGCGTAACATTGTTTCTAGGAAAAACCGATGAAAAAAATATTCCAATTTATTCTGGCGCTGACCCTGCCTTTATTTGCCCAACATTCAATTGCAGCCAACGTCGACTTCACCGGCTCCTACGTGGGTTTGGTCGAAGTACGCACTGGACTGATGGGGAACTGGTTGATCATCACGTTGAAAGACAGTGCAGGCAACAGGGTATATCGTCTTTGTGATGCCGCGTCCCCCGAGACCCGTGCAGCGATGGCCTTGTCTTTTTCCGATCCGACGGTACAGGCGGTTCTCTCCATCGCCCTGATGGCGAAGGCGACCGGCAAGCCGGTATCGGGCTGGTCGCTGGATACGCCGCAAGGTAACTGGTGCGGGATCGGCAGTCTGAATGTCCTTCCCTAGCTGATCGGCGGTTGCTCATTAGTCAGTATCTTTTTCAGACATTCCCCGGCAATCCATAGCTTTCGTTTCGCCTGCGCCGAACGCCATTCAGGGCGCTCGGCAACTCCTGGCCCGCTTTGTGCAATCCCCCCGTCCAGACCCGATCGGGTGCCCCAAACAGTCAAAAACCTGACTCGTGGGGTGCCCGGCACCCCTGCCTGCCCCGGTCCGCATGTTGTTCCAGGCGACAACACGCCGCGTCCGGCTGTCAGGAGTTTGACAACGGAGACACCACCATGCGAACCGAACGCGCCGATATCAACCAGCTGCTGCAACAGATGCGGCAGATGCAGACCCAGCTCCACGAGCAGCGCGGCGTGCGCGATGCCGTGGCGCCGGGGTTGGACGGTGTCAAGGGCGCGACCCAGATCGGCGGCGGCGACAAAGTGCCCGGATTCACCGATCTGTTCAAGCAGGCCATCGGTTCGGTCAACGAGGTGCAGCAGCAGGCCAGCGCGCTGGCGACCTCCTACGAAAAAGGCGACGGCCAGGTATCCCTGTCGCAGGTGATGGTGGCCTCGCAGAAGGCGAGCGTGTCGTTCCAGGCCATCACCCAGGTGCGCAACCGCCTGGTCGATGCCTACAAGGACATCATGAACATGCCGATGTGAACACGTTCCCACGCCAGTTACCGGTGGATGCAATCAGTCTGAATTAAGGAAAACGTGTTGCCATGGCAACGGTACCCGCGACCACGCAGAACGAAGAAGAAACCGCAGCGCCCGAGGAAACCAAACCCAAGCGCAGTTTTCTGCCGCAGAGCGATTTCCTGGCCGGCATGGCCGGGCTCGGCGTGCTGCGCCAGCTCGGCCTCATGCTCGGGCTCGCCGCCAGCGTCGCCATCGGCGTGGCGGTGGTGTTGTGGTCCCAGGGCGGCGAATACCGGCCGCTGTACGGCAGCCTGGAGCGGCTCGATTCGGCGGCGGTGATCGAAACCCTGGAGAGCAACAAGATCAAGTACAAGGTCGATCCCGGTACCGGCGCGCTGCTGGTGGCGGCCGACCAGGTGAACGAGGCGCGCCTGAAGCTGGCGGCCCTCGGCGTGCCCGGCGACAGCAAGGCCGGTTTCGAGGAGCTGGCCAAGGAACAGCCGCTCGGCACCAGCCAGTTCATGGAGACCGCGCGCTACCGGCACTCGCTGGAGGGCGAGCTGGCGCGCACCATTTCCAGCATCAACAGCGTGCGCAACGCGCGCGTGCATCTGGCGATTCCGAAGGAATCCGTGTTCGTGCGCGACGCGCGCCCGCCCTCGGCGTCGGTATTTCTCGAACTGTATCCCGGCGCCACGCTCACCTCCGCGCAGGTGAAGTCGATCGTCAATCTGGTGGCCAGCAGCATTCCCGAGATGAAAGCGGAAAACGTCACCGTGGTCGACCAGCGCGGCACGCTGCTGTCGCAGCTGGCGCTGGACGAGCCGCAGCTGCTGGAGGCCAATCGCCAGCTCGAATATTCGCACCGGGTCGAGCAGCAGCTGCGCGATCGCATCAACGCCATCCTGACGCCGCTGGTGGGCCAGAATAAATTCCACGCCGAGGTGTCCGCCGATGTCGATTTCACCGCGGTGGAGGAGGCGGGCGAAGTCTACAACCCGGACCTGCCGGCGATCCGCAGCGAGCAGCGCATCGAGGAGCAGCGCGGCGACGGCGGCGTCGGCGGCGTGCCCGGCGCGCTCAGCAACCAGCCGCCCACCGACGGCCGCGCGCCGGAGCGCATCACCGGCACGCCCGAGCAGCCGCAGCAGCTGGGCCAGCCGCCGGCGGCGGCGCCGGCGCCGCAGGGCACCGGCCCCACGGCCGAGCCGATCGGCAGCGGCAGGAACGGCAATCGCACCCGCGAGCAATTGGTGCGCAACTACGAGCTGGACCGCACCCTCAGCTACACCCGGCATCAGGTCGGCAAACTGCGCCGGGTGACGGTGGCGGTGGCGGTGGACAACAAGGCCGGCGCGCAGCCGGGCGAAGCGGTGCCCTGGGATAACGACGCGCTGGAACGCTTGGCTATACTGGTGCGCAACGCGGTCGGCTACAACGCCGCCCGCGGCGACATCGTCAATGTGGTCAATTCGCCCTTCGTCACCGATGAGGCCGGTACCGAGCCGCAGATTCCCTGGTGGCAGCAGCCCTGGTTCGCCGGCGCCGCCAAACAGGCTGTGGGTGTGCTGGTGGTGCTGGTGCTGGTATTCGCGGTGCTGCGGCCGGTGATGAAGAGCCTGAGCCAGAACGCGCGCGAATCGCGCCTGGGCGATGTGCCCGAGCTGGGGCCGATGGGCGACATGGCGCCGCTGGACGACGAAACCGTGACGCTGAGCGCCGGCGCCAACAACAATATGTTGCTGGGTGGGCCGGAAAACTCGTACGAAGAACAATTGACCGCCATCAAGGGCATGATCGCCGAGGATCCGGGCCGGGTGGCGCAGGTGGTGAAGAAATGGGTGGCGAGCAGTGACTGAACAATCCCTGACCAGGAAATCCAATCTGTCGCGGCTGGATCAGGCGGCGGTATTGCTGATGTCGTTGGGGGAAAAGGACGCGGCGGCGGTGCTGCGCCATCTCGGGCCGAAGGAAGTGCAGCGCCTGGGCGGGGCCATGACCCAGTTGCAGAACATCGAGCAGAGCCAGGTCGAGGACGTGATCAGCAATTTCCTCACCGAGGCGCGCACCCTCACCGGTCTCGGCATGGGCGCCGACAGTTACATCCGCAACATGCTGGTCGAGGCGCTCGGCGAGGACAAGGCCAATTCCCTGGTCGACCGCATCCTGCTCGGCGGCAACACCACCGGCCTCGATACCCTGAAATGGATGGACCCGCGCTCGGTGGCCGATCTGATCCGCCACGAGCACCCGCAGATTCAATCGATCGTGGTGGCCTATCTCGATTCCGACCAGGCCGCCGAGGTGCTGGGCAATCTGGCCGAAAAACAGCGGCTCGACATCATCATGCGCGTCGCCGCGCTCGATTCGGTACATCCGAACGCCTTGCAGGAGTTGAACGACATCCTGGAGAAACAATTCTCCGGCAACGCCGCTTCGCAGACCAAGGCGATGGGCGGCACCAAGGTCGCGGCCGAGATCATGAACCACATGGAGGGCAGCCTGGAAACCGAGCTGATGGAGGCGATCAAGGAGATCGACGAAGACCTCGGCAATCAGATCCAGGACCTGATGTTCGTGTTCGAGGATCTGAAAAAGGTCGACGACCGCGGCATCCAGGCGCTGTTGCGCGAGGTGTCGTCGGAGGTGCTGATCCTGGCGCTCAAGGGCGCGGACGACGAACTCAAGGAAAAAATCTTCAAGAACATGTCCAAACGCGCCGGCGAACTGCTGCGCGACGACCTCGAAGCCAAGGGCCCGGTGCGCCTGTCCGAGGTGGAGGGCGCGCAGAAGGAAATCCTCACCATCGCGCGGCGCATGGCCGACTCGGGCGAAATCGTGCTGGGCGGCAACGGCGACGAAATGGTGTGAGCGCCGGTAGCGGCGCCGGCGCAGCGCGGCTGATGTCGACGCCTCGCCGGGGCCGGCGTCCAGCCCAGTATTCAGGACAACCCAGTGGTCGATAAAAACCGAATTCCCGCCGCCGATATCCGCGATTTCATCAGCTGGAGCCTGCCCGAGGTGGGCGGCCCACTGGTCGAACCCGAGCCCGAACCGGAAAGCGCGCCGCAGCCGCCGGCGGAAATGCCCGCGGTACCGATGCTGACAGCCCGGCAGCTGGAGGAAATCACCGAGCAGGCGCAGAGCGAGGGCCGCGCCGAAGGCCATGCCGAGGGTTATGCCCAGGGCATGGAGGAGGGCCACGCCGCCGGGCTCGCGCGCGGCCTGGAGGAGGGCCGCGCCCAGGCGCGGGCCGAATTGCGGCAGCAGGTCGAAGGCTTACAGGCGGTGATGGCGCAGCTGCTGGCGCCGATCGCCGCGCAGCAGGACCAGATCGAAGAGGCCCTGACCCGGCTGGCGCTGGACATCGCCCGCGCCAGCCTGGACCGCGAACCGGCGCTGGCGCCGGCGCAACTGCTGCCGGTGGTGCGCGCGGCGCTGCGCGAGCTGCCGGTGGGCGAACGCAACATTCAGGTGGCGCTGCACCCGCAGCAGCTGGCGCTGGTGCGCGAGCACGGCGACTGGCCGAGCGCCTGGACGCTGCTGCCGGACGCCACGGTCGAACCCGGCGCCTGCCGCATCGAAACCGAACACAGCCTGGTCGATTACACCGTGGCGCTGCGTTTCCGCCAGGTGGCCGCGCGCCTGCTGGCCGAGGACGCCCAGGCCGTGCCCGAACCCGGCCTGCTGCTGGATGCGGGCGAACATGAGCGATAGGGCCGATAACACCGATAACCCGGATTCACTCGCTGCGCGCCTGACCCGGCGCGGCGAACGCCTGTCCGATCTGCGCCCGCAGCCGGCGCTGGCCGGACATCTGGTGCGCATGGTCGGCATGACGCTGGAGGCGGTGGGGCTGAATGTCGCGGTGGGCAGCCGCTGCCTGGTCAGCACCCGCGGCGGACGCCATATCGAAGCCGAGGTGGTGGGGTTCTCCGAAAGCCGCATCTTTCTCATGCCCACCGAAAAATTCGAAGGTCTGCAACCCGGCGCGCGGGTGGTGCCGCTGCTGCGCTCGAGCCGGGTGGCGGTGGGGCCGAATCTGCTGGGCCGGGTGATCGACGGCGCCGGCCGGCCGCTGGACGGCAAGGGCCCGCTGGCCTGCGCCGACAGCATCGAGTTCGAAGGCCCGCCGATCAACCCGCTGGAACGCAAGCCGATTGCCGATGTGCTGGACGTGGGCATCCGCGCCATCAACGCCTGCCTCAGCGTCGGCAAGGGCCAGCGCCTGGGCCTGTTCGCGGGCTCCGGCGTCGGCAAGAGCATGCTGCTCGGCATGATGACGCGCTTCACCGAAGCCGAAGTGGTGGTGGTCGGTCTGGTGGGCGAACGCGGCCGCGAGGTGAAGGAATTCATCGAACACGTGCTCGACGAGGACGGGCTCAGGCGCGCCGTGGTGGTGGCGTCGCCGGCCGACGACGCGCCGCTGATGCGGCTGCGCGCGGCGGCGCTGGCCTCGCGTCTGGCCGAATATTTCCGCGACCAGGGCAAACAGGTGCTGCTGCTGATGGATTCCCTGACCCGCTACGCGCAGGCGCAGCGCGAAATCGCGCTGGCGGTGGGCGAACCGCCGGCGACCAAGGGCTATCCGCCGTCGGTGTTCGCGAAACTGCCGGCGCTGGTCGAACGCGCCGGCAACGACGCCACCGGCCGCGGCTCGATCACCGCGTTCTATACCGTGCTCACCGAGGGCGACGACCTGCAGGACCCGGTGGCCGATTCCGCCCGCGCCATTCTCGACGGCCACGTGGTGCTGTCGCGCGCGCTGGCGGACGAGGGCCATTACCCGGCCATCGACATCGAAGCCTCGATCAGCCGCGCCATGCCCAACGTGGTGTCGCCCGAGCACCTGCGCACGGCGCAGCGGCTCAAGCAGTTGTATTCGCGCTATCAACAGAGCCGCGACCTGATTTCGGTGGGCGCCTATGTGCCGGGTTCGGACCCGGAAACCGACGAGGCGATCCGCATGCTGCCCGCCGTGCGCGGCTTCTTGCGCCAGGACCTGCGCGAATCGGTATCCTTCGCCGACAGCCAGGCCCAGCTCGGCGCCCTGCTGACCACCTGAGACGGAGACACACGCGATGGCGCGCAAGAGTTCACAGCGGCTGCAAACCCTGCT
>Ga0164243_10008917_pt1 | contig 14702 bp, 14 predicted proteins | sample OricompcompostOP_FD_108781 | JGI IMG/M metagenome (GOLD analysis project Ga0164243, IMG submission 108781) | Organic Plus compost microbial communities from Emeryville, California, USA - Original compost - Organic plus compost (OP) | ecosystem: Engineered > Solid waste > Mixed feedstock >... | reverse complement strand
CCGTGGAGGGCGTGCGCCGCCAGCCCGACGGCTCGGTGCACGTGGACGGGACGGTGGCGATCCGCGACCTGAACCGCGCCCTGGACTGGGACCTGCCGGACGACGAGTGGGTCACGGTCGCGGGCCTGGTGATCCACGAGGCCCAGACCATCCCGGAACCGGGTCAGACCTTCATCTTCCACGGCCATCGCTTCCAGGTGCTGCGCCGCCAGCGCAACCAGATCACCGCCCTCAGGGTCAGCCCGCCGCTGGCGGAGGAGGAAGAGACCTGAAGATCGCCCCTCAGCCCTCGCCCGGCGCCAGCGCCTTGATGGAAAGGGCGTGCAGGCCCCGGTCGAAGGCCGGCTTCAGGGCGGCGTTCACCCGCCGCTGACGGTCGACGCGCGACAGGCCCTGGAAGGCGGCCGAAACGATCACCACGTTGAAGTGGCTCTCTCCGCCTTCCCGCGACCCGGCGTGGCCCGCATGGCGGTCCGAGTCGTCCATCACCTCCAGCCGTTCCGGCGCGAAGGCCGATTCCAGTTCGGCGCGGATCAAGTCGGCCACGGCGCCCATTTCCAGTCTCCCGTCAATTCTTGAAAGCGAATTTCTCGCTTCCATACTCCAGATCATGAACGGCGCGTTCCGCTACAAGCCGAAGTTCGTCGACATCCGCGTCCGACCGCCCAAGCCCGAAGAGGAGGAAGAGGCGGCCAAGGGCGCGGACGTGCACCGCCTCAAGCCGGGCGAACGTCCTTGCGAGTGGCCCGACTGCCGGGTCGCGGCGACGGCGCGCGCGCCGAAGTCGCGCGAGCGGCTGAACGAGCACTACTGGTTCTGCCAGGCGCACGCGGGCGAGTACAACCGCAACTGGAACTTCTTCGAAGGCATGAGCGAGACCGAGATCGCCGCCGCCCAGGCCGCGCGGGCGACCGGCGAGCGGCCGACCTGGCAGTTCAAGGCGTCGAAATATTCCCGCGAGGCCGCTTCCTTCGCCCAGCGGGCCGGCTCCGGCCAGGGCTACGCCGACCCGTTCGACCTGCTGGGCCGCCGGGCCCGCGCCGCCCAGGCTGCGCGCGAGGAGGGGCCCCGGCTCGGCCGGATGGAGCAGAAGGCCCTGGCCGAGCTCGATCTGGAGGCCGGGGCCGACAAGGCCAAGATCCGCGCCCGCTACGCCGAGTTGGTGAAGCGCTGCCACCCGGACGCGAACGGCGGCGACCGCTCGGCGGAGCAGCGCCTGCAGCGGGTGCTCAAGGCCTACAAGACCCTGCGTCAAGCCGGGCTCGTCTGATCCTCGCTCCCGGGGCGGCGGGTTCGCGCGGCCGCAAGCGAAGGCGGCTCGGCTTCCCTATATGAACGGACCTTGTCGTCGGGGCTCGACCGACCGTTTCCCCTCTCGTAAACAGCACGCCATGGCTACTCTTCCCGCTGACGCCGACCCGCTCCTGACCGCCGCCCCCGACAAGATGGTGTCGGTGCGCGAGACCTTCGGCGTCGATTCCGACATGAAGGTCCCGGCCTTCTCCACCGCCGACCCGCACGTGCCGGAGGTGGACACCGCCTACAAGTTCGACCCGCAGACCACGCTCGCGATCTGCGCCGGCTTCGCCTACGACCGCCGCGTGATGGTCCAGGGCTATCACGGCACCGGCAAATCGACCCACATCGAGCAGGTGGCTGCGCGGCTGAACTGGCCTCTGGTGCGGGTGAATCTCGACAGCCACGTCAGCCGGATCGATCTGGTCGGCAAGGACGCCATCGTCCTGAAGGAAGGCCAGCAGGTCACCGAGTTCCGCGAAGGCATCCTGCCCTGGGCGATCCAACGCCCTATCGCGCTGGTGTTCGACGAGTACGACGCCGGCCGCCCCGACGTGATGTTCGTGATCCAGCGCATCCTGGAGGCGCAGGGCAAGCTGACCCTGCTGGACCAGAACCGCGTGATCCGGCCGCACAAGTTCTTCCGGCTGTTCTCGACCACCAACACCATCGGGCTGGGGGACACCACGGGCCTCTACCACGGGACCCAGCAGATCAACCAAGGCCAGATGGACCGCTGGTCGATCGTCACCACCCTGAACTACCTGCCGCAGGAGGTTGAGGCCGGGATCGTGCTGGCCAAGGTGCCCTCCTTCGACACGCCGGAGGGCCGGCGCACCGTGACCGCCATGGTCCGGGTGGCCGACATGACCCGCAACGCCTTCATGAACGGCGACATATCGACGGTGATGAGCCCGCGCGGCGTGATCACCTGGGCGCAGAACGCCGAGATCTTCGGCGGCGACCTGGCGATGGCGTTCAGGCTGACGTTCCTCAACAAGTGCGACGAACTTGAGCGGCCGACGGTGGCCGAGTTCTACCAGCGCGCGTTCGGCGCCGACCTGCCGGAAGCGGCCTCGCGCGTGAAGGTGGCCTGAGGCCGCCTTCGCCTCGGCAGCCTCAGCGCCGCGTCAGCGTCAGCGTCAGGTCCCCGTCGCCCGAGAGGGTGACCGGCTTGTTCCTGGGCAGCTCCAGCTCGGTCTGCACCCGCGTGGCCAAGGCGTCGACGCTGGTCGACGAGCAGGACAGGAAGACCCCGCTCCGGGGCCGCGTCCATTCCACACCCACGGCCAGCAGCTCGCCCCGGCCCTCGTCCAGGTTGACGTTCAGCCGCGAGTTCGCCTCCAGCGGACGCACGCCCCCGTCGCTCGACAGGCAGGCGACGGCCTCCTGGTTCTGGTGCGAATAGCCGGCGCCCGCGCCCGGCCAGAGGGTGAGCTGGCCCTGCCACAGCACCTCGCCCGCGCGGGCGGCCTGGACGTCGATGACGGTGGCGCGCGCCGGCGCGTATTGAGGTTCCGGCATAGCGAGAACGGGCGGTGCAGCCTGCGCGAGGGCAGCCCACATCGCCGCGGATGCGATCATGCTCATGGCTCGACCGTTGGGTTCAAACCCCGGGGAGCGCCCCGGACTGTAACGCAGTGTGACGCGCCAGCCCTGAGGAACCGTTAAGCTCCGTGGTAAAAATGCGGCCGGCCCTCAGCGTCCCACGAACCAGCTCGCCACCCAGCTGACGATCGAGACCACCAGCCAGCAGCCCAGCGCCGGCCAGAAGCCCCTGACCTCGAAGCCCTTCAGCAGCACCGACACCAGGCCGATCATGGCCGCGTTGATGACCAGCAGGAACAGGCCGAGCGTCACCACCGTCAGCGGCAGGGTCAGGAACACCAGCACCGGCCGCACGATGGCGTTGACCACCGCCAGCAGCACCGCCGCCGCGACCAGGCTGCCCAGGCTGTGCACCTCTATGCCCTTGATGGTCTGGGCCGCGACCCACAGACCCAACGCCACCACCGCCGCGCGGATGAGGAATTCCATCATCGGACCGCTCCTGGGCTTCGCCTGGACCGCCTGCGCCCTTCGAGACGGCCCTTCAGGATGACGGAAGTCAGGGCCCGTAGACAAGCTAATCGGACCGGCAATCGGGGAATGCCCCCTCCGCCCTTCATCACGCCGCCGCCGCGCGCTATCTACCCAGCATGGCCGACAAGCCCGAAAGCCCCACCGAACCGTTCAAGCGCGCGCTCGCCTTCACCACCCGGAGTCTGGCCGAGACGCCGGACCTGGAGGTGGTGTTCGCCAACGAGCCGCCGTCGCTGATCGGCAATCGCGCCGTCCTGCCCCACCCGCCGCGCGACCTGAACAGCCGCGACGCGGCGCGCATCCGAGGCATCGCCGACCAGATGGCGCTGCGGCTGTCGCACCACGACGCCGGGGCCCACGCCCGGATGCGCCCGGTCGACCCCGAAGCCGCCGAGGTGTTCGACGCGGTGGAGACCGCCCGCATCGAGGCCATCGGCGCCAATGCGCTGGGCGGCGTGCGCGAGAACCTGCGCGCGGCGCTGGAGGCCCGGCTTGAGCGGACGCCGGCCCGCGGCGCCCGCAACGACCCCATCCGCCACCCGAGCGGCGTCTATCTGAAGCCGCCGCTGCCGATGGCCGAGGCGCTTGCCCTGATGGTGCGCCAGCGACTGACGGGGGACGTCCCGCCCGACGGCGGCAAGACGCTGATGGCGGAGTTCGGCCCCGACATCGAGAAGAAGGCCGGCCCCGATCTCGACCGGCTGCTGGCCAAGATCGACGACCAGGCCGCCTTCGCGCGCATCGCCCGCGAAATCCTGCACGACCTGGACATGGGCGAGGAGCCGCCGCCCGAGAGCTCCGAGAACCAGCCCAACGAGGAGACCGAGGAGCAGGAGCCCGATTCCGCCGAAAACGAGGGCGAGGACGAAGGCGAGCCTTCCGAAGGCGCCAGCCCCGACGTGGGCGAGGCCGGCGAAAGCCAGGCCCAGGCGGCCGACGACTCCTCGATGGAGAGCGAGGCCAGCGACACCGGCGAAACGGCGGAGGAGGCCCCGGAATCCGGCGCGTCGCAGCGGCCGGGCCGTCCAGCCGACGATCAGGGACGGGCGGAGCCCGCCTACCGCATCTTCACAACCGCCTTCGACGAGGTGGTGGAGGCCGAGGACCTCTGCGACGACGAGGAGCTGACGCGGCTGCGCGCCTACCTCGACCAGCAGCTCGCAGCCATGTCCAACGTGGTGGCGCGTCTGGCCAACCGGCTGCAGCGTCGGCTGCTGGCGCAGCAGAACCGCGCCTGGACCTTCGACCTGGAGGAAGGCGTGCTCGACGTCGCGCGCCTGGCCCGGGTGGTGATCGATCCCACCGCGCCCCTGTCCTTCAAGGAAGAGAAGGACATGGAGTTCCGCGACACGGTGGTGACCCTGCTGCTCGACAACTCCGGCTCGATGCGGGGCCGGCCGATCATGGTGGCCGCGGTCTGCGCCGACATCCTGGCCCGCACGCTGGAACGGTGCGGCGTCAAGGTCGAGGTGCTGGGCTTCACCACCCGCGCCTGGAAGGGCGGCAATTCGCGCGACGAATGGATCAAGGCCGGCAAGCCTCCGCACCCCGGCCGTCTGAACGACATCCGCCACATCGTCTACAAGGGCGCGGACACGCCTTGGCGCCGGGCGCGCAAGAACCTCGGCCTGATGATGCGCGAGGGCCTGCTCAAGGAGAACATCGACGGCGAGGCCCTGCTGTGGGCCCACCAGCGGCTGCTGGGCCGCCCGGAACAGCGCAAGATCATGATGGTCATCTCCGACGGCGCCCCGGTGGACGATTCCACCCTGTCGGTGAACTCCGGCCACTACCTGGAGCGCCACCTGCGCCAGGTGATCGGCGAGATCGAGAGCCGCTCGCCCGTGGAGCTGATCGCCATCGGTATCGGCCACGACGTCACCCGCTACTACCGCCGCGCCCTGACCATCCTCGACGTGGAGCAGCTGGGCGGGGCGATGGTGGAGAAGCTGGCCGAACTGTTCGACGAGGAGCCCAAGCGCGGGGCCTTCGGGCGGCGGGTCGAACTGCCGGCGCCGGCGGTGATGCAGGCGCCGGAGAAGGCCGTTTCGGCGCGGTAATATTCCCGGGCCCCGACAGTGAGATGCTTTCGCGTCGCGAGCGCGTAAGCATCTACCCGGCCTCGTCCGGATAGCCCCAGGGGAGGGGGTCATGTCGCAGCCCGCAGCCGCCCGGCGCGGCCTGTTCTCGGCGGTCCAGGTGAAGCCGGGCGAGCTTCGCGCCCTGCTGCTCGCCTTCGGCTACTTCTTCTTCGTGCTGGCCTGCTACTACGTGCTGCGGCCGGTGCGCGACGAGATGGGGGTGCGCAGCGGGGTCAGGAACCTGCCGTGGCTGTTCACCGGCACCTTCCTGGTCAGCCTGGCCATCGCGCCGATCTATGCGGCGGTGGTGGCGCGCTGGAAGCGCAAGACCTTCATCCCGCTCGTCTACGGCTTCCTGGTCCTGAACATCCTGGCCTTCTGGGCGATGCTGGCCGGCAACGTCGCGGCGGGCGCGACGGCCATGGTGTTCTTCGTCTGGCTGTCGGTGTTCAACGTCTTCGCCGTATCGGTCTTCTGGTCGTTCATGGCCGACGTCTTCTCCAGCGAACAGGCGAAGCGGCTCTATCCCACCATCGCGGCGGGCGGCTCGCTCGGCGGCTTCGCCGGCTCGGCGACGGTGACCGGGCTGGCGCGGCTGATCGGGCCGGCGAACCTGTTGCTGGTGGCCGCCGTGCTGCTGGCCCTGGCGCTGGCCTGCGCCATGTCGCTGGAGAGGAGCGCCCCCGAGGCGGAGGAGACGCCGGAAAAGGCGGCCGAGGGCGAGCGCCGCGTGGGCGGCGGCTTCCTGGCCGGGCTGACGCTGCTGGCGCGCTCGCCCTATCTGTCGGGCATCGCGCTGTGGGTCTTCCTGCTCTCGCTGGGCGGCACCTTCGCCTACAACATGCAGGCCGACATCCTGGGCCGCGCCGATCTCGATTCCGCGGCCCGGACACAGATCTTCGGCGCCGTCGATCTCGCCACCAACATCCTCAACCCGCTGCTGCAGCTCACCATCGCCCGCTGGGTCCTGCAGCGGGCCGGCGTGGGGCTGACCCTCGGCGTGGTCGCGGTGGTCTTCACCGTCGGCTTCATCGCCATGTCGGCCGCGCCGGTGCTCTTCGTGCTGATCGCCTTCATGATCGCCCAGCGCACCGGCCAGTTCGCCATCTCGAACCCGGCCCGCGAGACCCTGTTCACGGTCGTGGGCCGCGAAGAGAAGTACAAGGCCAAGAACGTCATCGACAACGCGGTCTTCCGCGGCTCCGACGTGGCCACGGCCTGGATGTTCAATGCGCTGCACACCGGCGCAGGTCTCGGCCTGTCGGCCATTTCGCTGATCGCCGCCCCCGTCATGGTGCTGTGGTTCGGCCTGTCCCTTGCGCTCGGCCGCGCCGAGAACCGCAAGGCGGCCCGCCCGCTCGCAGAAGGAGCCCCCGCATGAGCCTCGGCCCCCTTGTTCCCATGCCGACCTCCCGCCGCCAGGTGCTGGCGGGCGCCGCCGGCCTCGGCGCCATGGCCGCCCTGCCCGGCGCAGCCGCAGCCGCAGCGGCTCAAGGCGCGGTGATGACCCGGCCGATCCCGCGCTCGGGCGAGCCGCTGCCGGTGGTGGGCATCGGCACCGCCATCATCTTCGACTTCCAGAACGACCCTGCGAAGTTCGCCGAGCGCCGCCAGGTGCTGCAGCAGCTCGTCGCCGGCGGCGGCAAGCTGATCGACACTGCGCCGTCGTACGGAAACGCCGAGGTGGTGGTGGGCGACCTGACCGCCGACCTCGGGATCCGCGACCGGCTGTTCCTGGCCACCAAGGTCCCGGCCCAGGCCCCGCGGGACCAGAAGGAGACCTCGCTCGCCGCCTCGCTGCAGCGGATGAAGGTGAGCCGGCTCGACCTGATGCAGGCCTGGAACGTCTCGGACGCGAACCTCGACCTCGCCCAGCTCCGCGACTGGAAGGCCCAGGGCAAGTGCCGGTACTGGGGCGTCACCTCCTCGTTCGACGCCGCCTATCCGGCCATCGAGCAGGTGCTTCGGCGCGAGAAGCCGGAGTTCTTCCAGATCAACTACTCGCTGGGCGATCGCGAGGCCGAGGAGCGGCTGATCCCCGCCGCCCGAGATGCGGGCGCAGCGGTCCTGACCAACCTGCCCTTCGGCCGCAACTCCATGTTCGCCAAGGTGCGCGGCCGACCGCTGCCCGACTGGGCCGCCGAGATCGACGCCACGAGCTGGGCCCAGGTGTTTCTGAAGTTCCTGATCTCCCATCCCGCGGTCACCGCGGTCATCCCCGGCACCGACAAGCCCGAGTACATGATCGACAACCTGGGCGCCGGGCGCGGGCGCCTGCCCGACGCGGCCATGCGCAAGCGGATCGTCGACTTCTGGTCCACCGTCGCCTGATCCTCTAAGAGCGGGATCGTGAGGTCGATCCCGCTTCTTCTTCTCCTCTGGCTGGCCTGCGCGGGCTTGGCCGGTTGCCGGGCCCGGGCCCAGATCCCCGCCGAGCCGGTGGCGATCGAGGCGCGCCGCATTCCCCTCGATTTCGACGCCCCCCGCACCGCGCGGCTGGGCGCCCTCGCCTACGCCGGCGGGCTGCAGCTCTCGAGCGAATCCTCGAGCGCCTTCGGCGGCCTTTCCGGGCTCGACGTCATGCCGGACGGGCGCTTCATCTCCCAGAACGACCAGGGCGACCTCTTGAGCGGGCGCATCGTGCTGGACGCGCAAGGCCGTCTGGCCGGGCTGGCGGACACCAGAATCCAGGCGCTCACCGACACCGCCGGCCGCACCTACGGTTCCAAGCTGGAGGCCGACGCCGAGGGCCTGACCTTCCTTCCGGGCGGCGGCTTCGCCGTCTCCTTCGAGCGCGAGCACCGCATCCAGGCCTATGTGGAGGGATCGCTTCCCCGCCGGCTGGGCGTCCCGGCCGAGGCCGCAGCTTTCGGCGAGAACCGGGGGCTGGAGGCGCTCGCAGTCTGGACCGACGCCCGGGGCCGCCAGCGCCTGGTGCAGGGCGCCGAGGACGGGCGCATCTGGTCTTGCGACCTCGCCGGGCGGGGCTGCGAGCGGATCGTCGGCCGGACGCCGGAACGGGGCTACAGCCTGACCGGCCTGGACGAGCTTCCGGACGGCCGTGGGCTGATCGCCCTCTACCGCGGCTTCGACCTGTTCCGCGGCATGCGCGCCCTGGTGGTCTGGCTGCCGCAGGGGGCCTTCGACCGGCCGGTCGTGCTCGCCCGTCTCGCCGCACCGACCACCGTCGACAACATGGAGGGGATCGCCGCGACGAGGGGCGCCGACGGCTCGGTCCGCCTGTACCTGATCTCGGACGACAACTTCCTGCCGATCCAGCGGACGCTGCTGCTGGCGTTCGACTGGAGGCCGGAGCCCCGGCGATAGGTCGAAGGTGACGCGCAGGTCGGGCGCGAATAGGTTCGCCGCTCGCGTATCGAGAGACCGCCCATGACCCTGCCGGCCTGCGTCGCCGACTACCGCGCGCTCGCGAAGCGGCGCCTGCCGCGGCTGCTGTTCGACTACATCGACGGCGGCGCCTACGCCGAGATCACTCTCAGACGCAACGTCGAGGCCTTCGAAGCTATCCGCCTGCGCCAGCGGGTCATGCGCGACGTCTCCAACATCTGCCTGGCGACGGAGGTGTTCGGCGAAGCCCTGTCCATGCCTGTCGTTCTCGCGCCCGTAGGGCTGTCGGGCATGTACGCGCGCCGGGGCGAGGTGCAGGCCGCCCGCGCGGCGGAGGCGGCGGGGATCACCTCGTGCCTGTCCACCGTCTCCATCTGCAGCCTGGAGGAGGTCGGCGCCGGCGTGACCCGCCCGCCCTGGTTCCAGCTCTACATGATCAAGGACCGGGCCTACATGGCCGACCTGCTCGCCATCGCGCGCGAGGGCGGCACGCCGGTCCTGGTCTTCACCGTCGACCTGCCCATGCCCGGCAGCCGCTACCGCGAGGTGCGCTCGGGCATGACCGGCGGCCTATCCACCTGGGGCAGGATCAGGCGGGCCTTCGACGCGGGGCGCAGGCCCGACTGGCTGCTGGATGTCTATCTCGGCGGCCGGCCCCACACCTTCGGCAACCTGGTCAAGGCCGTGCCCGACGCCCGCGACCCGTCCGAGTTCTGGGTCTGGGTGAAGCGCAATTTCGACACTGCGGTCACTTGGGACGACCTCGCCTGGGTGCGGAAGCATTGGCCGGGCCCGATCGTGGTCAAGGGGATCATGGACGTGGAAGACGCCCGCTCCGCCCTCGCCTCGGGAGCCGACGGCCTGGTCGTCTCCAACCATGGCGGGCGCCAGCTCGACGGCGTTCCGGCCAGCGTCGAGGCGCTGCCCGCCATCGCCGAGGCGGTGGGAGACAAGATGACGGTGCTGGTCGATGGCGGGATCCGCTCGGGCCTGGACGTGGTGAAGGCCCTGGCGCTGGGAGCCAAGGCCTGCCTGATCGGCCGCGCCTGGGCCTATCCGCTGGCCGCCCGGGGCGGGACGGGCGTGGCCCACATGTTGGAGCTGCTGCGGCAGGAGACGATCACGGCCATGGCGCTGACCGGCTGCACCGACGTGCACAAGGCCGGCCGCGACCTGTTGGTCTGAACTTCAAACACGAAAAAGCCCCGCGCGAGCCGCGCGGGGCTGATCCTTCTCGGCGATGAAGCTGCCTCAGGCTTGGGGCTGGGCCGCCGCCAGCTTCGCCTTCACCTGACGCTTGATCTTGCGCGCGCGGGTGGAGAGCAGCTCGTCCTTGGTGTTCAGCAGCACGGCGTCGAGGCCGCCGCGGAAGTCGACCGTGCGCAGCGCCGCGTTCGACACCTTCAGCCGGAACGTCTGGCCCAGCGCCTCGGACTGCAGGGCGGTGTCGGCCAGCGACGGCAGGAAGCGACGCTTGGTCTTGATGTTCGAGTGGCTCACGTTGTGACCCACCATGGGGCCAACGCCCGTAAGTTCGCAGCGGCGCGACATGGCTTAAACCTTCGGCGCAAAACAGGATTGCGCGCTGGACCGTGGGGCCCTGCGCGGGAGGCGGGCATATAGACTCGTGCGCCTTCCCCGGTCAAGGGGAGGCGGCCCGGCCCGAACCGTCAGGCTTGGCCGTGCGCTCTTGTGCGACTCACCGCCCTGCGCCACCATATCTAGTAGGGAACAGAAACTGAATCGGCCGGAGTCGCCGATTCGGTCATGATTCGTTTTGGCCCCGTTCGGGCCCTGCCCCGCTTCGCGTTAACGTCGCCGGCGCGACAAAAGCTTCGCTTGCCGGGCCGGCTGCGAATCCCCACCTTGCAGTCATGAGCGACCGCCCGTCCGGAGCCGCACGCTCGCGCCTGGTTGCGGTCCTCGGCCCCACCAACACCGGCAAGACCCACCTGGCGGTGGAGCGCATGCTCGGCCACGCGTCGGGCATGATCGGCCTGCCGCTACGGCTGCTGGCGCGCGAGATCTACGACCGCATCGTCAAGCTGCGCGGGCCCCATTCCGTGGCCCTGATCACCGGCGAGGAGAAGATCGTCCCGCCGCACGCCAGCTATTTCGTCTGCACCGTCGAGGCGATGCCGCTGAACCGCGAGGTCGAGTTCCTGGCGGTGGACGAGATTCAGCTCTGCGCCGACCCCTCCCGCGGACACGTCTGCACCCACCGGCTGCTGCACGCCCGCGGGCGCTCCGAGACCATGTTCATGGGCGCGGCCGCCATGGCCCCGCTGATCAAGGCCCTGTTGCCGGAGGCCGAGCTGGTCAGCCGCGAGCGCTTCTCGGCCCTGACCTACGCCGGCTCCAAGAAGATCACCCGCCTGCCCCGCCGCTCGGCCATCGTCGCCTTCTCCGCCGACGCGGTCTACGCCATCGCCGAGCTGATCCGCCGCCAGCGCGGCGGCGCGGCGGTGGTGATGGGCTCGCTCTCGCCCCGCACCCGCAACGCCCAGGTCGCGCTCTACCAGTCGGGCGAGGTCGATTTCCTGGTGGCCACCGACGCCATCGGCATGGGCCTGAACATGGACGTCGACCACGTGGCCTTCGCGGGCCTGCGCAAGTTCGACGGCAAGCGCACCCGCTGGCTGTACGCGCCTGAGATCGGTCAGATCGCCGGCCGGGCGGGGCGTTATAAACGCGACGGGACTTTCGGGGTGACGGGCGAAGCGCCGGACCTGGACGAGGACCTGGTCTCGGCCGTGGAGAACCATGCCTTCGAGCCGATCGCCCAGGCCGAATGGCGCAACGGCGCGTTGGATTTCGACTCGTTGCGCGACCTGGTCCGCTCGCTCGCGTTGCCGCCGGGCCGCGCGGGCTTGAAGCTGGCCGAGGAGGCCCTGGACGAGACCACGCTCAAGCATCTCGCCCAGGATGAAGAAGTGCAGCGGCGCGCCCGCGACCGGACCAACCTGCGCCGGCTGTGGGAGATCGCCCAGACCCCCGACTTCCGGAAGACCACCCTGGACGAGCACGTGCGGCTGACCCGCACCCTGTTCGAGCACCTGACCACCCGCGACCGGCGCCTGCCCGAAGACTGGATGGCGGGCCAGTTCGCCGCCCTGGACCACGTCACCGGCGAGATCGACGTGCTCGCCCAGCGGCTGGCGGGGGTGCGCACCCTGGCCTATGTCGCCAACCGGCCCGACTGGCTGCGCGACGCAGCGCACTGGCAGCAGCGCACCCGCGAACTGGAGGACCGGCTCTCCGACACCCTGCACGAGCGGTTGATGCAGCGCTTCATCGACCGGCGCACGAGCGTGCTGATGAAGGCGCTCAGCGTGCGCGAGGAGTTGACGGCGGACGTCGGGGCCGACGGCGCCGTGGCGGTCGAGGGCCACTTCGTCGGGCGGCTGGAGGGATTGCGCTTCGAGGCGGCCCAGGGCGGCTCGGCGCTGGAGGACAAGGCCCTGCGCGCGGCCGCCCAGGCGGCGGTCGGGCCGGAGCTGGCGCGCCGGCTGGGCGCGCTCGCCGCCGAGGGGAACGCCGCCTTCGCCCTCTCGCCCGACGGGCTGGTGACGTGGAACGGCCAGGCGGCCGGCGCGCTGACGGGGGGACATCCGTTCGCGCCCAAGGTGCGGCTGTTCGGCGAGTTGGGCCCCGAACCCGCGCGCGAGCGGGCGAAACGGCGGCTGGAGGCCTTCGTCGCCGGCGAAGCCAGCCGCCGGCTCTCCTCGCTCAAGCGGCTGCAGGACGCCCTGGCCGACGGCTCGTTCCGCGGCCTCGCACGCGGCTTGGCCTATCGGCTGGTCGAAGCGGGCGGGGTGCTGGACCGCGCCCCGGTCGCGCACGAGGTCTCGGGCCTCAGCCAGTCGGAGCGCCAGGCCCTCCGCCGGCTGGGGGTGCGCTTCGGCGCCTTCAGCCTGTTCCTGCCCGCGCTCCTGCAGGACCACGCCCTGGCCTTCAGCGCCGCCTTCGCCGGTCTGGAGGCGCCGGACTGGCGCGTCCCGTCCGACAAGGTGAGCCGCCTGCCCTCGCCGGCGCCCTCCCCGCGGGCATTGGCCGCCCGGGGCCTTCGCGCCTGCGGGCCCTACGCCGTACCGGTCCAACAACTCGAAAGGCTGGACGCCATCGTCCGCGGCGCCCCGCGCGCGAACGGCGGGGCGGTGCTGTCGGACCAGGCGCTGGAGCCGCTCGGTTGGCCCGCCGAGGCGGTCGGCCCGATCCTGCGGGCGCTCGGCTACGCCCCCACGCGGCGCAAGTCCGACGACTCGCCAGCCGTATGGCGCCGGCGCGCGGCGAAACCTGCGGCCGCGCCGGCCGGCCGGCCCGACTCGCCGTTCGCGGCGCTGGCGGTCCTCGCCGCTCCGGCCCGGCAGTCCCGGCCGAAGCCGCGCCGCCCGCGCCGGCGGCCACGCTCCGCCGCCTCATGACGCCCGAGGCCTCGTGCCGGATCGACGTCTGGCTCTGGCGCGCCCGCTTCTTCAAGACGCGCAGCCTGGCCGCCCGCGCGGTCGAGGAGGGGCGCATCCGCCTGTCCCGCGGCGGCGAAGAGACGCGACTGGACAAGCCGAGCCGGACCGTGCGGCCCGGCGACACGCTGGTGTTCGCCATCGGCGGCCGCCTGTTCGCGATCCGCGTGGCGGCGCTCGGCGAGCGACGCGGCCCCGCCTCCGAGGCCCGCCTGCTTTATCTGGATCTCGACGCCGGAAACGGCGACGCGGGCCAGGCGCGACAGGATTCGCCGCCGCCGCGCCATTGACTTCCGGCCATGCGGAGTTATGTCCGGCGCCGCCGGACAGCCCTTCCCACCAGTCGCGAGCCCATGACCTACATCGTCACCGATCCCTGCATCAAATGTAAGTTCATGGACTGCGTCGAGGTTTGCCCCGTCGACTGTTTCTACGAGGGCGAGAACTTCCTGGTGATCAATCCCGACGAGTGCATCGACTGCGGCGTCTGCGAGCCGGAGTGCCCCGTCGACGCGATCAAGCCGGACACCGAGGACGACGGCGACGGCAAGTGGCTGCAGATCAACGCCACCTACGCCAAGGTGTGGCCGAACATCACAGTCAAGGGCGAGCCGCCGGCCGATCGCGCCGAGTGGGAACGTGTCGAAGGCAAGTTCGAGAAGTACTTCGACCCCGCTCCGGGCAAGGGTTCGTGACGCCCCGTTCAGTTCAGGTTCAGATGGACGCCAGTCCAAGCCTTTGAAACGTCTGCCGGTTGTGCTATGGTCTTCCCCCGATGTGGGGAGGCGGCGATTGCGCCTGCCGCATCGGACAACAGCCAGTCGATCGAGACGCAGTCCATCCAACACTTGGATGGCCGAAGCCAATTCGGAACTGAGCCCGTGGAGCCCGCCCCTGTGTGGCGGATGGCGCGGGCTCTTGCGCCCCTGGTCCCCACGGCATCCTAGCGCGCCCGGTGCGTGAGTAGCGGCGCGGAAGATGAAGGAATGACGATGACTCAGAGCGTCCAAGAATTTATCGTCGGCGATTTTGTCGTGTATCCGGCCCATGGCGTTGGCCGGATCAACGGCGTGGAGACCCAGGAAGTCGCTGGCCTGTCGCTCGAAGTCTACGTGATTACCTTCGATCACGAGAAGATGACCCTCCGGGTCCCGACCCGCAAGGCCAAGACCGCCGGCCTGCGCCCGCTGGCGACCGGCGACGTCGTCACCCAGGCGATGGTCACCCTCAAGGGCCGCGCCCGCGTGAAGCGCACCATGTGGAGCCGCCGGGCCCAGGAATACGAAGCCAAGATCAATTCGGGCGACCTGATCTCGATCGCGGAGGTCGTGCGCGACCTGCACCGCGCCGACAACCAGCCCGAACAGTCCTACTCCGAACGCCAGCTCTACGAATCGGCGCTGGACCGGATGGCCCGCGAGGTCGCCGCGAT
>Ga0164243_10008916_pt1 | contig 14702 bp, 11 predicted proteins | sample OricompcompostOP_FD_108781 | JGI IMG/M metagenome (GOLD analysis project Ga0164243, IMG submission 108781) | Organic Plus compost microbial communities from Emeryville, California, USA - Original compost - Organic plus compost (OP) | ecosystem: Engineered > Solid waste > Mixed feedstock >... | reverse complement strand
TGCCGGCTTCCCCGCGCGCGGGACCGTCGTGCTCGTGGCCAATCCGCGTGCGGCCTTCGCCCGGACCGTCGCGGCTCTGTTCGCGCCGACGCCCGAGCCGGGGGTGGCGCCCACCGCGATCGTTCACGAGACCGCCGTCATCCACCCGACGGCCTCCGTGGGACCCTACGCGGTCATCCGTGAGGGGGTCGTGATCGAGGAGGGCGCAGAGGTGCGCGCCCATGTCGTCCTGCACCGGAATGTGCGCATCGGGGCCCACTCCCTCATCAAGAGCCATGCGGTCATCGGCGAGGAGGGCTTCGGTATCGAGACGGATGACGAGGGCAACAATCTCCGGATCCCGCACATCGGATCCGTGCGTCTGGGACGGCACGTCGAGATCGGATGCTTCACGACCGTGTGCTCGGGCACGATCGTCCCGACGCTCGTGGGCGACTACACGAAGATCGACGATCACGTGCACATCTCGCACAACTGCCGGATCGGTCGTAACGTCATCATCACTGCGTGCGCGGAACTGTCCGGCAGCGTCGTGGTGGAGGATAACGCGTGGGTGGGGCCGAACGCATCGGTCATCCAGGGCAAGGTGCTCGGTGAGCGCTCCCTGCTCGGGATCGGCGCGGTCGCCGTACAGTCGGTGCCCGCGAACGAGGTGCGCATCGGCAATCCCGCTCGTCGCATCCGCGACAACGCCTGAGTCGCGTCCGCGCGGCGCGGTTCAGTAGTTCTCTGCGGGCACCTTCTCGTACCACCAGAACGGGTGGGTGAGCACCTGCATGAGCGGCTCCTTGCCGACCCACTCGGCGAAGTGCCCTTCGCGCCAGCGTCCGCTGCTGTCGCTCAGATACTTCATGCTCGGCGTGGTGAAGCGCGTCTCGTAAGCGTGGTAGACGACGGTGTCGGACCACCGCTGCAGAAGCTCGTCGGCGAAGGCGATGCCGCCCATGCGCGCCGGCTCGTGCGCGCTGAAGCCGCCGAGCGGGCGGCCGACAGCCGCTTCGAAGACCGCACGCTGGCGATCCGCCCAATCCATGTCGGTGCCGCCGACGACCTCGCGCAGGCCGCCTTCGAGATGCAGCTCGACCTCGTGGCCGAGCGCCTCCATCTCCTGGATGCACACGAGAGAGGGCAGGCTCAGCAGGTTGTATCCGCGTGCGTGCACGCGGAGGAAGAACGTCGAGGTGCAGCCGGCCTTGGCATCGGCCCTGGCGACCCGGATCGCCTGCTGGATGTCGTTGTCGATGTCGTGCCGCAGCACCATGTGCTTCGCATGCGGATCGGCGAGATAGTCGCGGAAGCTCGTGACCGCATATCCGTCGGCGAGGTAGGCCTGCAGCGTGGACGAGTAGCAGGCGAGGGAGAAGTCAGGTGTGCTCATGGGTAAGGGTTCCTACAGCAGGTGCCGTATCGCGGTCGGGTCTCAGTCGATGCTCGAGACGTCACAAGGATCTTACGGTGCTCGCGGATGCCGCCCCGAGACGGGTCACCCGCTCGCGACCCCCGCCGACCGATAGACGTCATCCAGAAGCGCTCGCACCGTCTCCGACGTGAACCTCCCCTGCACCGTCGTCGCCACGTCCTGCGCCGACAGCCGCGCTGTCGCTTCGCGCAGGTCCAGTACGGCGTCGGCGTAGGCGCGCCCGGTCTGCTCGACGACGAAGCGGCTGACGTGCGGCTGCGCGTAGTCGACCGCACCGGTGTTCGAGCCGCTCACGATCGGGCGGCCCTGCACGAGGGATTCCGCCGTGGCCACGCAGAAGTTGTCGCCCTGGGTCGGAAGGAGGAGCAGGTGGGCGGCATCGAGCTCCGCCAGGACCTCCGAAGGCGGAAGGGCGCCGCGCAGTGCCACCCGGTCCTCGACTCCGAGACGCCGCGCCGCGGCTTCGACGGCCGGGCGCTGCGGACCCTCGCCCGCCCAGACGAGGCGCACATCGACTCCCCGAGATGCGAGGTCGGCGACCGCCGCGACGGCGAGGAGGGGTCCCTTCCTGGAGACCAGGCCGCCGATGCCGATCAGACGCAGCGGCGGCGCCTCGGGCGGGTCGACCAGTGGTGCCGGCGGGACGACGCACGGGACGATGGCGACGGCGCCGCGCCGATGCGCCCGCACCGCATCGGCGAGCCGTGTGCTCTCGGCGATCACGACGTCGGGTCGGTTCAGTAGCGGACGAAGGACCGTCAGCGCTGCTCGGAGCGCGGGGCTCAGCGACTCGGGCGAGGTGAGCGCGGACCAGTGCTCCGTATGCACCCACGGAAGGTCCGAGGGCCGACCGAGAAGCCACGGGAGCAGACCGGTGAGCGCGTGGGTGTGGACGACATCCGCGCACCGCGCGGCGGCGCGCACGAGGCGGCGCGCACGCACATAGTCGAGCGGACGCACGCGGCGCAGGTCCACGCGCCGCGCGTTAACTCCCTGCGGGGAGAGTAGCGTATCGCCGGCCCCGCCCGTCCAGTCCAGGTGCAGCACGACCACGTCGTGCGCAGTCGCGAGCGCGGCCGCCTCGCGAGCCACGAACACCCCGTTGTGGGGCGCGCGCTGCGTGGGGTACCACGGCGTCACGATGAGGATCCGCATCCGTTGAGGCTAGCAACGCGGACACCCGCTTCCGGTGCGCCGTCGTACCGTGGCCGCCCAGGATCACTATGCGAGAATGGGAAGTGTGGTTGATATGAGAGACCGGTCGTGAAACGGATCGTCCAGACCGCCCGTCGGCTGCTCCCTCACCTCCCTGACAGCGCGCGCAGCTTCATCGGTTGGTACATTGTCCTGTCGTCGTCGCTCGCGATCCTCGACATCGCCGCCCTGAGTCTGCTCGCGGCCTCGCTGGCGGGCATGCTCGCCGGTGCGTCGGTCGCGCTTCCCGTGCTCGGACGCATCGATCAGTCCGGCTACCTCTGGATCCTGCTCTTCGTGTGCGGGCTCATCATCATCAAGTCCGTGCTGGCGCTCATCCTGCAATGGTGGTCGACACGACGGATGGCGAGCTTCGAGGTCGCGCTGGGCGCCCGCTACTTCGACGCCTTCATCCGCGCGCCGTGGGCGGAACGCCTCAAGCGCACCGCCGCGCAGCTCGTGTACTACGGCGACGTCGGGATCGCCAACGTGACAGGGGGTTTCCTGCTGCCGCTGATGAACATCCCGGCGCTCGTGGTCACCGCTGTGGCGGTGGTCGTTGTCGTCGTGATCGTCCAGCCGCTCACGGCGCTCGTCACGGTGGTCTACCTCGGGCTCATCGGCGCTCTCCTCTACGCGGTCCTCGCCCGACGCACGGTCGCTGCATCCCGCGTGAACCGCGACTACTCCGTACGCGTGACGGGACTCATGACCGACATGGTGGCGGCGCTCAAGGAGATCACGTTGCGCAACAAAGCGGGTGAGGTCGGCCGGCTCGTCCTTTCGAACCGCAAGCTCGCCGCCCGTGCGCGTGCCAACACGGCGTTCCTCGCCGCCACCCCCAGGTTCGTCCTCGATGCGTCTGTCGTCGGCGGCATCGTACTGGTCGGCGGGGCGTCGCTCCTGTTCGGTGATCTGGCCGCCGCTATCGCGGCGATCGCGATGTTCGGCATCGCCGCGATCCGATTGGTCCCGTCGGTGACCGGCTTCCAGGGTCTGCTCAACCAGATGACGGCGAGCCTCCCGCACGTCGATGCGATCATCCACACGATCACGCTGTCTCAGGAGTACATCCGGGACGCGGAGACGATCGGCCACGACCCGATCGAAGGCGATCCGCGGGAGCTCGTGTTCGAGGACGTGTCCCTGACCTATGCGGGGGCCACCGAGCCCGCCCTCGATTCCATCAACGCGACCCTCCGCATCGGCGGCACGCTTGGCATCGTCGGCGCGTCCGGCGCCGGCAAGTCGTCCTTGCTCGATCTGCTGCTGGGTCTCATGAAGCCGACAACAGGCTCGCTGCGACTGGGCGACCAGGATCTGACGGACGTGCTGGCCGAATGGCGTTCGCGCGTGGGTTACGTCCCGCAGGACGTGGCGATCTTCGATGGGACGATCGCGCAGAACGTCGCCCTCTCGTGGGGCGATGACATCGATGAGGACCGTGTGCGACTCGCGCTCGAGCGAGCACAGCTGTGGTCGGTGATCGAGCGTCGCGGAGAGGGCATACACGAGTCTGTCGGCGAACGCGGTATGAAGATGTCGGGCGGGCAGCGCCAGCGGCTTGGTATCGCCCGGGCGCTGTACGCGGATCCGCTCGTCCTCGTGCTCGACGAGGCGACGAGCGCCCTCGACACGCAGACGGAGGCGGCGGTCGCGACCGCGCTGCGCGAGCTGCGCGGCGACGTGACGATCATCTCGGTCGCGCACCGCCTGTCGACGATCCGCGACTACGACGAGGTGTGGTTCATGAGCTCCGGTCGCATCGAGGCGAAGGGCAGTTTCGACGAGGTCATCGCGAAGGAGCCTGAGTTCGCCCATCAGGCGCGACTGGCGGGGTTACTGTGAACTCGCCGGCGATCGAGGTCGTGATCGCGGTGCACACCACGACGCGGCCGATCCGGCAGGCGGTGGAATCGGTGCTCGCGGCCGGTGCCGAGGCCCATGCGCTCGTTGTGGCGCACGAGGTGCCGCCCTCCGAAATTGAGGCGCTGCTGCACGGTCTCCTGGACACGGGACGTGTGCGCGTGGTCGGGTTCCGCGACGGCATCCGCAGCCCTGCCGGTCCGTTCAACCATGGACTGTCGATCGCCACGGCGCCCTTCGTCGCGGTCCTCGGCTCGGACGATCGCCTCGAACCCGGAGCACTGGATGCCGCGCTCGGTCGAGCGCATGCCGACTCCGCGGATGCCGTGATGCTGCCCATCCGGATGACGGACACGTTCCGTCTGCGGCTTCCGCTGCCTCGGCGGGGGCACGTGCGGAACCTCGATCCGGTCAAGGACCGTCTCTTCGCCCGCTCGGCGCCCTTCGCGCTCATGCGTCGAGCCATTCTCAAACAGCTGTCCCTGTCGTTCGACCCCGCGTTCGAGACGGGTGAAGACCTCGAGTTCGGCGCTCGCCTGTGGAGTGTCGCTTCCACCTCGTACGGACATCTCGATCCTGCGTACTTCTGGAGCGTCGACGCACCGGACCGGGTGTCGGAGCAGGATGTGGACCTGCGGCGCACCCTTGCGGCGCCGTATGCGCTCGCGGAGCGGGCCTGGGTACACGGGCTGGGGGAGCGCACGCGGCGGGCGCTCGCCACGAAGATGCTGCGCGTATCGGTTGTCGGTGCGGTGACGTCGCGGACAGCGACGCCCGAGCCCATCGACGCCGCGGAGATCGAGATCCTCGGTGAGACGAGGCGCCGGTGGCTCGCCTGCGCGCCCGCGGCGGAGAACGTCCTCCCCATCGCCGACCGGTGGCTCCTGGACGCGTGCCGGACGGATGCCCTCGACGGCACCCTCCGCGCCGCGGTCGCGCGCAGGAAGGCGGCGCCGCTCTTGGCCCGCACCCTCACCCGGAACCCGTTCCTCGCCTACTCCTGCGACAGCGTGCTTCGCCGTTATGCGCTGTATGCGCGCCTTCGGCGAGAGGAGGCTTCCGCCCGATGACTCGTCTGCTGATCCTCTCCTTCTCCTGGATCGCCTCCGATGCGCGGGTGCTCAAACAGGTGCGCGAGTTCTCCCGCGACTACGACGTGACCACGTGCGGCTACGGTCCCGCGCCGGACGGCGTCATCGAGCACATCCGCATCCCCGACGGCATGCCGTCGCACCACCCGGACTGGCGGCTTATGTTCCTGCGGGCGTACCGGGTGGCGTACTGGCGGTTCAGCACTGTCCGTTGGGTGGTGCGGACCCTCAAGAAGGGCGCGTACGACGTCATCCTCGTCAACGACCTTGAGGCCGTGCCCATCGCCGTCACTCAGCGTGCCCGACTCGGAGTGCACGCCGATCTGCACGAATACACCCCGCTGCTGCACGAAGAGGATCCCGGGTGGCGCAGGCGGCGGACGCCGTACTACGAGTGGCTGGTGCGCCGCTACGCGCGGCGGGCACAGAGCTCCACGACCGTCGGTGCGGGGATCGCGCGCGCCTACGCCGACAAGTGCGGTCTGGCACCCGGAGTGGTCACGAACGCGGCCCCGTTCCAGGATGAGTCGCCGGCTCCTGCCCACCGCCCGATCCGCCTCGTCCATTCCGGAGTGTGCCTGCGCAACCGTGCGCTCATGGAGACTGTCGACGCCGTCATCGCGTCGCCGGCCGACGTGACCCTCGATCTCTACCTCACGCCGAACGATCCGCCTTACCTTGCTGAGATCCGCGCCGTGGCCGAGACGACGGATGGACGGGTCACGGTCCACGATCCGGTGCCGTACGACCGGCTGCATACGACCCTACGCGAGTACGACGTCGGCGTTGCGGTCATCCCACCGGTCAACTTCAACTACAGGTGGGGGCTGCCCAACAAGCTGTTCGACTATGTCCAGGCCCGCTTGGGGGTCATCGTGGGACCATCCCCGGAGATGGAGTCGCTCGTGGTGAACCGTGGGCTCGGCGCCGTGGCGAGCGGCTTCGCCGCCGAAGACATCGCGGCCACTCTCGATGCACTCACGCCGGGCATCGTCGAGGAATGGAAGGCGCAGTCCCATCGGCATGCTCGGGAGTTGTCCGCCGAGACGCAGATCGCAGTGTGGCGCGGCGCCGTCGACCGCCTCGCGGGAAGGATCCCCTCATGACGGCACGGGCCGAATCCAGGCCGCGTCTGCTCATCCTGTCGTTCTCCCGGATCGTGTCGGATGCGCGCCTGCTGAAGCAAATCGCCCTCTTCCGGGACGACTACGACCTCACCACGTGCGGATACGGCCCCGCTCCGGCGGGTGTGACCGAGCACATCGAGATCCCGTCCGACCTTGAGGTGTGGCGGTATCCGCGACTCCTCGTGATGCTGCGGCAGTATCGGCGCGCATACTGGACCAATCCCGCGGTCGCGGCGGCGCGCGCGGCCCTCGAGGGGCGCATGTTCGACGTCGTGATCGCGAACGACGTCGACACCGTCGGAATTGCGCTCTCCCTGCAACCGCGCGGCGGTGTGCACGCGGATCTGCACGAGTATGCGCCGCGAATGCGCGAAGACCTCCTGCGCGTGCGGGTGTTCGTCCACCCGTTCATCGACTGGATGTGCCGCACGTTCGTTGCGAGGGCGCAATCCTGGACGACGGTCGGAGACGGCATCGCGGCCGAGTACCGCCGGCGGTTCGGCTTCGAGCCCGGCGTCGTGACGAATGCCGCACCGTATATCGACGCCGAGCCCAGCCCCGCGCACGAGCCGCTGCGCCTCGTGCACTCGGGCGCGGCGCAGGAGCATCGCGGTCTCGAGGAGATCATCGAGGCGGTCCAGCTCACCGGGGCGGACGTGACGCTCGACCTCTACCTGGTGGAGCAGAGTGCGGTCTTTCTCGAGCATCTCCGCGTGCTCGCCGAACGCACGCCGGCGCGTGTGCGGATCAACGCGGCGGTACCCTATGCGCGCCTCTCGGCGACGCTCCGGGACTACGACGCAGGGATCCACGTCATCCCGCCCCGGTCCTTCAATCACCGTTGGGCACTGCCCAACAAGCTCTTCGATTTCGTGCAGGCTCGCCTGGGCGTCATTGTCGGACCGTCGCCCGAGATGGCCGCATACGTCGAGCGATACGGCATCGGCGCGGTGACCGGGGGCTTCACCGCGGCGGAGATCGCGCGAACGCTGGACTCGATCGCCGCAGACGACGTGCAGCGGTGGAAGCGAGCATCTCACGGGCACGCGCGAGAGCTGTCCAGCGAGCAGCAGGTGACGGTGTGGAAGCGCGCCGTCGACGCGCTCGTCGTATAGCCGATGGTGTCGCCGAACGTCGTGGACGCCGCCGCCTCCTGGGACGGACTGCGTGGCCTCGGGGCACGGATCGGACTCTCGGGAAGTGCTGATACCGTGGCGGATATGGGTGAAGTTCTGCGCGTCGCAGTGATCGGTGCGGGCTATTGGGGCCCCAACCTCGCGCGGAACTTCACCTCCTCCCCGCACTGGCAGCTTGCCGCGATCGTCGACCTGGACACCGCGCGGGCGCATCGGGTCGCCGACACCGTGGGGTCCCCGGAAGTATTCGCGGATGTCGAGGACGTGCTCGCGGACCCCTCGATCGACGCGGTGGCGATCGCCACCCCGGCACGCACGCACCACGCCCTCGCCATGCGGGCGTTCGCGGCGGGCAAGCACGTCGTCGTCGAGAAGCCGATGGCCGACTCCAGCGCGCATGCCCGGGAGATGAACGACGAGGCGCGACGTCGAGGGCTCGTCCTCATGACCGACCACACCTACTGCTACACACCGGCGGTGCAAAAGATCCGCGAACTGATCACGGAGGGTGCGCTAGGCGACATCCTCTACATCGATTCGACACGGATCAACCTGGGGCTTGTCCAACCGGATGTCGACGTCTTCTGGGATCTGGCCCCCCACGACCTGTCAATCATCGACTTCGTCCTGCCGGGCGGTCTCGTGCCGTCCGAGGTGTCCGCCTACGGGGCCGATCCGATCGGAGCCGGGAAGGCGTGCGTCGGGCATCTCATGACTCCCCTGGAGAACGGCGGCATGGTGCACGTGCACGTCAACTGGATGAGCCCGACGAAGATCCGCCAGATGGTGATCGCGGGAACGCGGCGCACCCTCGTCTGGGACGACCTCAATCCCCAGCAGCGGCTGAGTGTGTACGACCGCGGAATCGATCTGAAGCACCAGACGAGTGAAGGCGAAGAGCGCATCGCCGCGATGGTGTCCTACCGTCTCGGCGACACGTGGGCACCCGCCCTCGCCGAACGCGAGGCGCTGTCTGCGATGGTCGAGGAGTTTGGCGCCGCCATTCGCCAGGGCCGTGCGCCGCGCACCGATGGAGAGTCGGGCCTGCGAGTGCTCAAGGTGCTCGAGGCCGCGAGCGCGGACCTTCAGCTGGCTCCCGCCGAGTCGCACTCCGTCCGCGTCGCCTGAACGGCCAGGTCCGCCGAAAGTTCTATGCCGACAGGAGAGATTCGCATGTCCGATGACTCGAGCGCAGTTCCTTTCCTGGACCTGCGCGCGCAACAGGCCGAAGTCGCCGACGAGGTCTTGGCGGACTGGCAGCGGCTGCTCGGGGATGCCAACTTCATCGGTGGCCCGGAGGTGGACGCGTTCGAGGCGGCGTTCGCCGATTACATCGGCGTCGCGCACGCCGTGGGTGTCGCCAACGGAACGGATGCCCTCGAGCTCGCCTACCGTGCGATCGGCGTCGGACCCGGCGATGAGGTCATCGTTCCCGTCAACACCTTCATCGCCACCGCGGAGGCGGTGACCGCGGTGGGTGCGCGGCCCGTGTTCGTCGACGTCGACGACGAGACGCTGCTCATCGATCCATCGGCGGTCGAAGCCGCCATCACCGAGCGCACGCGGGCCATCGTCCCCGTGCACCTGTTCGGGCAGACCGCCCCTGTCGAGCAGCTCGTCCCGATCGCGCAGCGCCGGGGAATCGCGATCGTGGAGGACGCCGCTCAGTCGCAGGGTGCGGTGTCGACCCAGGGTCGAGCGGGAGCGCTCGGCACCGTGGCGGCCACGAGCTTCTATCCGGGAAAGAACCTCGGTGCGGCCGGGGATGCGGGTGCCGTCATGACGGGAAATTCCGCGATCGCCGATTTCGTGCGGAACTTCGCGGCGCACGGCAGCACGGTCAAGTACATGCACGACCGGGCGGGGCGAAACTCCCGCCTGGACGCCATCCAGGCGGTGGCGCTGTCCGCCAAGCTGCGACGCCTGGATGCCTGGAACCGCGCTCGTGCGGCTGCTGCCGATCGTTACGCCAATTCGCTCGCCGACGCGCCCGGTGTGCGCCTGCCCGGTGTGCGTCCAGGCAATGAGGACGTGTGGCACCTCTACGTGGTGCGTGTCGACGAGCGGGACCGGGTGCTGGGTGAGCTGCAGGCGGCCGGCATCGGCGCCGCGATCCACTATCCCGTCCCGCTCCACCTGACTCCCGCCTATTCGGAGCTGGGCTACCGGCGTGGGGAGTTCCCGGTTGCGGAGCGTGCTGCGGAGCGCATCCTCTCGCTTCCGATGTTCCCGCATCTGACTCCGCAGCAGCAGGACCGCGTCGTTTCCGCACTCATAGCGGCGACGACCCCCTGACCCATCGACCCTGGATGCGGACGCCAGGCTCGTCCAGGCGGTTTCAGAGCGACTGGAGCGCGGTTGCGACCGACATCCGCAGCGGGGCTTCACGAGCGAAGAGCTCGCTCAGTCGCCGGGGAAGGAGGGCGGCAGGCGTGAAGAACCGCCGCCTCGCATGGGCGAGGTCGATGAGCGTCTGGGTGGGAGCCGTGACGTCCAGGATCGCGTCGAGTAGACGACGATCCGCCCGCGACAAGACCTCGTGGATTCCATCGCCTTCCGACACGAGCTTCTCCGCTGTGCGGGCCAGCGTCTCGCGGTCGGCGGGCGTCCAGAGTTCGGCTCGGCTTCGGTGGTACACCGCGCCGAAGAGCTGGATGCGGATGCATTTCACGACGACCGCGGAGCGGGAGGCCGGATCCAGACGACGGTACGACTCGTCCGCGACGAGAACGTGCAGCCACGAGAACTCGTCGCGGATCGGTCGGGGAGCCTCGCTCGTGCGATCGTCTGCATCCGCGTGGCCCAGGTATGCGGGGCCGCGACGTGCGTATGCGATGCGGGCTCCGGAGAACCACAGCGCAGTGACGAAGGGGATGTCCTCGCCCACCGGGACGCCGGTCGGGAAGCGGAGGCCGCCGAAGCGGGTGCGCGAGAAGATCCCGAGCGGTGCCGACCGGTAGCTGAGCCGGTCGCGCACGCCTTCGAGGCGAGTGGTGCGCCAGGGCCGCGTGGGGGGCGTGGGGACGGCGCGTCCGGCGACGTAGCGCACGCGGGGGATCACGATGTCGGACCCGGTGCGTGTCGCAAGAGCAAGCCACGAGTCGATCGCGTGCGCAGCTAGGGTGTCGTCGGAGCCCATGATGGAGATCCACGGTGCTTCGGCGGCGGCGATTCCCGCGTTGAACGGACCGGCCGGGCTGCGCAGACCATCGCTAAGGTGGATGGTCCGCAGGCGCGGGTCGCCGGTCGGGAGTCGGCGGGCGATGACCTGCTCGTCCATCTCATGGACGACGACCGTCACGCGCACCGGTGCGTCGGTTGCCTGCAGGACGCTCGCGACGGCCCGCTCGATCGGGCGGGACGGGCTGTGGACGGGGATGGTGAGATCGACGACCGGGACGCTCATCGTGCACCGTCCGGCTGCATTCGCGCCTGGAGCCGTGCCGCGTGACGCTGGGACTGCCAGGCGCGCAGGCGCTTCTCCATCGGACGCTCGACACCGACGTGCAGAGCCCATGCCGCCACGATTGCGACGGCGAGCGTCCCGACGAACCAGGCGACACTGGTCCATCCACCCTGGACCGGGTCGATCAGCCGCAGCACGAGATAGATGATCGTCGAGTGGATGAGGTAGAACGCATACGACCACTCGCCGAGGGCGACCATCGGGCGGACGCGCATCCAGCGCACCCGCCCCCGCATCTCGAGCGTCGCGACCGAGACGATGAGCAACGCCAGGAGCGCCGTGGCCACCTCGCTCGCGTAAGGGGCCACGAAGGTGTAGGCGCTGCGGAAGTCGCGGTAGTGACCCGTCGCCACCAGGAATCCGAACCAGCCCACGAGGAGACCCACAGGCACCAGGAGCGGAATCCGCGGGCGCCATCCCTCGCGGACCGCCCAGGCCAGGCACATGCCGAGAACGAATTCGTTGAGGCGCATGACAGGCATGGGAACGAAGGACACCCATCCGCTGGGGTCGGCGACGAGCGCGATCTTGACGGCGAACGCGAACACCACGACGCCCACGGCCGCGATGATTGCTCCGGTCCGGGTGAGTCGGCGCAGGACGGCGATCACGAACGGATGCAGGGAGTAGAAGAACGCCTCCACGGTGAGCGTCCACGACGCCGGGTTGCCGGCGAACAGGATGGCAGGGTCACGGAACCATCCCTGCAGGAGGAAGACGCACAACAGGAGCGCGCCCCAGTTCAGAGGCTTCACCCACGCGGGTTGGGGGTCCGCAGAGAAGCTGTAAAAGACCGGCACCGCGAGGACCAGTGTGACGATGTGGAGCGGATAGATCCGCGCGAACCGTCGCCAATAGAACGTGGGCTTGTCGATCTGCGCGCGCCACGACCAGGTCAGGACGAATCCGGACAGCACGAAGAAGAACGTGACGCCGTAGTTGCCGAACAGGGCGAGGGCCGCCAGCGGACCCGGTAGGGGGATGAGGTTGCGGACGTGGAAGAAGAAGACCGCGAACGCCGCCCACCAACGCAGCCCCGTGATCGCGTCGAGTCGGGGCAGCGGAGGCAGCGTCTGGGTCGCACTCATGTCTGCTGCTCTGTGCATCCGCCCGCCGTGCATCCACCTCATGTCAGCGCCCAGGCGACGCCTTCCGAATCCGCGACAGTTTATCTCAAGACACGTCCCGCCCCATGCTGTCGGAGCTCTTGGATGGCCGGTCCGGCTTGCGGCCCGCGATAGGCTGGAATCCATGCGCATCGCTGTCGTGGCCCTCGGAAAGATCGGCCTGCCCCTCGCCGTCCAGTTCGCCGATTCGGGCCATGATGTCGTCGGGGTCGACGTCAACCCCTACACCGTCGACAGTGTCAACGCCGGCATTGAACCGTTCCCCGGGGAGGCGCACCTCCAGGAGAAGCTTTCCGAGCTCGTGCCGGCCGGACGCCTGCGTGCGACGACGGATTACGCCGAGGCGATCCCTGACGCCGACGCCGTCGTGCTCGTCGTGCCGCTGTTCGTCGACGACGCGACGTGGGAACCGGACTTCGCTTGGATGGATGCCGCGACCCGCTCGCTCGCCGAGCATCTGACCCCGGGAACGTTCGTCTCCTATGAGACGACTCTTCCCGTGGGGACGACGCGCGGGCGCTGGAAGCCGATGCTCGAAGAGGGATCGGGCCTGCGCGAGGGGACGGACTTCCACGTCGTGTTCTCGCCCGAGCGCGTGCGCACCGGCCGGGTCCTCGAGGATCTGCGAAAGTACCCCAAGCTCGTCGGGGGGCTGTCCGAGGCGGGCGCGCAGAAGGCACGAGAGTTCTACGAGAGCGTCCTTCAGTTCGACGACCGCCCCGACCTCCCGCAGCCGAACGGCGTGTGGGACCTCGGGTCGGCGGAGGCGGCCGAGATGAGCAAACTCGCGGAGACGACGTACCGCGACGTCAACATCGCGCTGGCGAATCAGTTCGGCCTGTACGCCGCGGAGCACGGGATCGATCTGTACCGCGTGATCGACGCGTGCAATTCGCAGCCATACAGCCACATCCATCGGCCTGGTATCGCCGTCGGCGGACACTGCATCCCGGTGTACCCGCGCCTATACCTGCACACCGATCCCGACGCCGAGATCGTTCGCACTGCGCGTCAGCTGAACGCCTCGATGCCCGAGCGGCTCGTGACGCAGGCCGCTGGCATCCTGGGGTCGTTGGAAGGCCTCCACGCCGTCGTCCTCGGCGCCTCGTACCGCGGCGGAGTCAAGGAGACCGCCTTCTCGGGGGTCTTCCCCACGGTCGAGGCGCTTCGCGCGCGCGGAGCGAAGGTGACGGTGCACGACCCGCTGTACAGCGACGATGAGCTGCGGTCCCTCGGCTTCGAGCCCCACGCGCTTGGGGACGACGTGGACGTCGCCTTCGTGCAGACCGACCATGCGGACTATGGCACCCTCAGCGCCGCAGAACTGCCCGGCATCCGGCTCATCGTGGACGGACGCAACATCACCGACGCCGACCGGTGGACGGGCGTCCCGCGTATCGTCGTCGGAACCGCGTGACACGCCCCGCGGTCGATCAGCCGAGCTGGCGCAGTCCCGACCAGCCGCTTCCGACCTGACCGTAGGTGCCCCAGCCGCCCTTGCCGTTGCCGCGATAGAGTATCAGCGCGCCATCGGACGAGCGACGCGCGAGGACGTCGCTCGTCCCGTTCCCGTCGAAGTCGCCCGGGCTGAACAGGGCGGAGAACCCGCCCCACCCGTTGCCGATCTGACGCGGCGTCCCCCAGCTGCCTGCGCCGCTAGTGGGGTACACCCACAATGTGTTATTGGCATGACGTGCGATGAGGTCGCCCTTGCCGTCGCCGGTGAAGTCACCGGCGTAGAAGAGACTCGTCATCGAGCCCCACCCGTTGCCGATCTTCGTCCCGCTCGTGGATAGCCAGCTGCCTGTGCCGTTGCCGCGATACAGTACAAGGTCGCCTTGCGCATTGCGCGCGATGACGTCGACGCGCCCGTCGCCGTTGAAGTCGATCCCGCTGAGGACCTTGGTGAACGCGCCCCATCCGTTGCCAATCTTCACCGGCGCCGCGTACCCGCCGCCGCCGGTGCCCTTATAGAGAAGGAAGTCGCCGTTGGAGGCGATGCGTCCGAGATCGGTGATGCTGTCCCCGCTGAAGTCGCCCATGGTGAACAACTGATCGCTGTACGGCCACTGCGTGCCGGTGGCGGCTGAGCCGCGCCATCCGCCCGCGCCGGCGCCGAGATACGCGATCAGCCGGCTCGAGCCGTCGACGCCCACGACATCCGAGGCGAAGTCCCCGTTGAGGTCGCCCGCTCCCGCAGGCCCCGCCGTCTTGCCGACGCCGAAGATCTGCACCCAGTACGTCTTGTAGCCGCACGAGCCGGTCGCGTAGCCGA
>Ga0164243_10008915_pt1 | contig 14702 bp, 14 predicted proteins | sample OricompcompostOP_FD_108781 | JGI IMG/M metagenome (GOLD analysis project Ga0164243, IMG submission 108781) | Organic Plus compost microbial communities from Emeryville, California, USA - Original compost - Organic plus compost (OP) | ecosystem: Engineered > Solid waste > Mixed feedstock >... | reverse complement strand
TACAATATCGCGACGCCATTGCTGATCGGCTGGCTGGAAGCCGAACCCTGGCCGCCCTTTTACGACAAACTCATTCTGATGTTTCAGCGCGAAGTCGCCGAACGCATCGTCGCCAAACCCGACTCGAAAGATTACGGACGCCTATCGATCCTCGCGCAATGGCGCACGCAGCCGAAGATCCTGTTCGACATCGCGCCGTCGGCTTTCGTGCCGCCGCCGAAGGTCACATCATCGGTCGTTGAATTCGTGCCGCGCGCGGCGCCTGATCCTTGCGATCGGCGGCTGCTCGTGCGCGTCGCGGAAGCCGCCTTCGGTCAGCGCCGCAAGATGCTGCGGCAAAGCCTGAAGTCGCTGCTCCCCGATCCGATCCCGCTCCTCGACGCCGCCGGCATTGCGCCGACCGATCGCGCCGAGACCATTCCGGTCGAAGGCTTCGTGCGCCTCGCACGTTGCTATGAGGCGATGAGCAGCAAACCGGTCTGATCAGGGCGTCAGGGCTTTCAGGTCGACCAGAAGATTATCGACGAAGCTTTGAATATCATCCGGATGGACGCGCTTCAGCCGTTCCGCGGTGAGGATGCCGCGAAGCCGGGCGAAACTCTTTTCCAGATCGCGATTGACGAGGACATAGTCATATTCCTCCCAATGCGGGATCTCCTCAGCGGCATTCTTCAGCCGTCGGGCGATGATATCGGGCGTGTCTTCAGCGCGCCGCTCCAGCCGCAGTTTCAATTCTTCGGCGGTCGGAGGCAGAACAAAGACGCTCACCACATCCGGGCGCATCGAATCGTACAGCTGCTGTGTGCCCTGCCAATCGATATCGAACAAAACATCGCGGCCCTCTGCCAGCGCAGTCTCGACCGGTTCGCGTGGCGTTCCGTAGAAATTGCCATGCACTTCGGCCCATTCCAAAAGCTCGCCGCCATCGCGCATCAATTCGAACTGGCGTCGTGACAGAAACTTGTAGTGAATGCCGTCAATTTCACTGGTTCGGCGTGCACGGGTCGTGACCGAAATCGACAGGCTGACATTCTCTTCCTGTTCCAGAAGATTGCGTGTCAGCGTCGTCTTGCCCGCGCCCGAAGGCGAAGACACGATCAGCATCAGGCCGCGGCGGGCAATGTCGATATTCGCAGTCATTCGATATTTTGCACCTGCTCGCGGAATTGCTCGACCACGCTTTTGAGTTCGAGGCCGATATTGGTGAGTTCGATGTCGTTGGACTTCGAACAGATCGTGTTGGTCTCGCGGTTCAATTCCTGCGACAGGAAGTCGAGTCGCCGCCCGACCGCGCCGCCGGACTTCATCAGTTTGCGAGCCTGTCCGATATGGGCCGCGAGCCGATCCAGCTCCTCGCGAATATCGGCTTTGCCTGCCATCAACAGCGCTTCCTGATGCAGACGATCGGCGTCGAACCGGCTCGATGTATCGAGCAGGACAGCAATTTGTTCGGCAAGTTTCTTCTTCACCGCCTCGGGCTGACGGCCGGGCGCTTTCTCCGCGCGATCGGCCAGCGCCGCCATTTCGTCAAGCCGCGCGAGCAGCACCTTGCCGATCGCATCGCCTTCGTGGCGGCGCATCTCTGTGAGGCCGCTCAGCGCCTCGCTGAAGCCGGCAATCACGGCGGCTTCAGCCGCGCTGCGAGCCTCTTCGGTTTCGCTTTCTTCGCTGACATCGAGCACGCCGCGCAACGCCAGCAATCCGTCGAGGCGCGGCTTCTCCGCATCCACCTGACGGGACAATTTGCCGATGGCATCGATCATCGCATTGAGAACCGGCTCGTTGATCTTCACGACCGGCGTCACACCCTCACGGCTCACGGACAGCGTCGCATAGACATTGCCGCGCGACAGCATCTCGGACGACTTGCGGCGGACCGCAACTTCAGCGGCATCGAAGCCGGGCGGCAAACGCAACCGCACGTCGAGGCCCTTGGCGTTGACGGATTTGATCTCCCACGACCAGGCATAGTCGCCGCTGGTGCCGTGGCTACGCGCAAATCCGGTCATACTCGATAATGTCATGGACCGTCCGTCCCAGGATCACGATGACCGCGGATCGAATGATCCAAAGTCATGACCGTGATCGATTTTAATAGGTGAGAGCATGATGTCGTCCGAAAACGCTTCGCACTTTGGGCATCATGCGCTCGAGGAATCTCGAAAATTCGGCTGGACCATAGCCTATGAGGCCAAGGCGTAAAGCCATGCCGTTAAAGCCGAAAGAGCGGCCCTATTGGGTCCGCTCGGAATTGGGGTTCGTGTTCTGCGAGCGCGCACCCGGCTTGCTGCCGTTGCGCCTGTTGGTCCGGTTCGCCGTGCCCGGCTTGTCATCGTCCGCCGTTGCGGCAGGTGCCGGAGTCTCGGCGCCGGCGGCAGCCGCCGCTTCCGCGGCTTCCTTTTCCAGGCCGCGTAGCTTGACCACCGATTTCTGGTGCTGGTCGTAGCTCTCGGTGAAAGTGTGTCCGCCGGTGCCATCGGCAACGAAGTAAAGCTCGCGCGTCCGCGCCGGATTGGCTGCCGCCTCGATCGACAGCCGCCCCGGATTGGCAATCGGTCCCGGCGGCAGGCCCTCGATCACATAGGTGTTGTAAGGCGTTGGCTGGGTGATTTCGCTTTTGAGAATGCCGCGGCCAAGCGAGCCCTTGCCGCCGACGAGACCATAAATGATGGTCGGATCGGATTGCAGCCGCATCTTGTTCTTCAGACGATTGACGAACACCGCGGCAACGCGCGTGCGTTCATCCGGCTTGCCGGTTTCTTTTTCGATGATCGATGCCAAGGTCAGCAATTGCTGCGGCGTCTTGACCGGCAGATCCTGGGCACGACGATCCCAGGCCTCTTTCAGCACGCGCTGCTGTGCGGCCTGCATGCGCTTGACCAGTTCCTCGCGGGCCATGCCGCGCGTGAAACGATAGGATTCCGGAAGCAGCGAACCCTCGGCAGGAATTTCGCGCAGCGTGCCGGTGAGTTTGTCATTCTCCAAAAGACGATTGACGATCTGTTCCGACGTCAGGCCTTCGGGGACGGTGAATTGATGCTGGACCACTTTGCCGTCGATCAATGTATCGGCGACGTCCTTGGGACTGGCGGCCTTGGCAAATTCATATTCGCCGGCCTTGAGTTCATCGCCGCGCACGCGCAGCGCCGTAGCACCGCCGAAGAAGATCCATGGATCGGAAATAACGCCTTCGCGCGCCAGCAATTCGCCGATGTCGCGGGTGCCGAGACCGCGTGGCACGTTGACGATCTTGGCCTCGGTCAAGGGACCCGGCGCCTCGAATTTCAGCTTGCCCCAATACACGCCGCCGCCGACAACGACGGCCAGCAGAAGGATGAGGGTGAAGATCGCATTGCCGGCGATCACGATCGGATGGCGGGCGCCGCGTGAACGGCGTTTTGGCGCGGCCACCTGCTCGGGCTCGAGAGCGGCACGCGGAGAGCGCGGTGTTATCGGGGTTTGATCCATCGCGAAGACCGAATTCCTGATGATCTGCCGTCAGTCGATGCGGCGCAACAACGTCCAGCTAAGTTCACCGCCGCGATCCGAAGGATCGTTGAGCCGGCGGTGACCATAAACGAGCCTCAGCCGGGAGTCGTCATGCCTTCCACGATCTCCACGGATCTTGCTCCACGGGTCTTGGACAGACTTTCCAAATCGGCACCAGCGTGAAGCGAATCGATACCATCGGGGTGTGGCGCCGCTGTGGCACGGTATCCGATACACCCGGAAATTGTCTTTAGGATGCAAGAGCTTGCATTAAGATTGGGTTACGCGCGGAAGGCCGGCTGCGGACCTGCCCCGGCGGTCAGACCGCGCGCACCACAAGGGTGGCATTGGTGCCGCCGAACCCGAAGGAGTTCGACAGAGCCACCTTGATGTCCCGCTTGCGCGCCTTGTGCGGCACGAGGTCGATCGGCGTTTCGACCGATGGATTGTCGAGATTGATGGTCGGCGGTGCCACCTGGTCGCGGATGGCGAGGATCGAGAAGATCGCCTCGACCGCACCGGCAGCGCCCAGGAGATGGCCAATCGACGATTTGGTCGACGACATCGAGAGCTTGCCGGCGGCATTGCCCATCACCCGCTCGACGGCGGCGAGTTCGATGGTGTCGGCCATGGTCGAGGTGCCATGGGCGTTGATGTAATCGATGTCGCCAGGCGTAATGCCGGCCCGCTTGATCGCCGCGCTCATGCAGCGGAAGGCGCCTTCGCCATCCGGCGTCGGGGCGGTGATGTGATAGGCGTCGCCCGACATGCCGTAGCCGATGACTTCGGCATAGATCTTCGCGCCGCGCCGCTTGGCGTGCTCGTATTCTTCCAGCACCACCGCGCCGGCGCCCTCGCCCATGACGAAGCCGTCACGGTCCTGGTCGTAGGGGCGCGAGGCTTTTTCCGGCGTGTCGTTATAGCCGGTCGACAGCGCTCTGCAGGCCGCAAAGCCTGCCATCGACAGCCGGTCGATCGGCGATTCCGCGCCGCCCGCCACCATCACGTCTGCATCGCCCAGCATGATCATGCGCGAAGCATCGCCGATGGCATGGGTGCCGGTCGAACAGGCGGTCACCACCGCCGAATTCGGACCCTTCAGCCCAAACTCGATCGACACATAGCCCGAAGCAAGATTGATGATGCGGCCGGGAATGAAGAACGGCGACAGCTTGCGCGGGCCGCGTTCCTTCACCAGCAGCGCGCCTTCGGCAATGCCGCCGACGCCGCCGATGCCCGAACCGATCATCACGCCGGTGGCGTATTGCTCGTCCGGCGTGCTCGGCTTCCACTGCGCGTCATCCAGCGCCTGACGCGCCGCGCTCATGGCATAGATGATGAAGGGATCGACCTTGCGCTGCTCTTTCGGCTCCATCCAGTCATCGGGATTGAAGGAGCCGTCGCTGCCATCGCCACGCGGAACGTTGCAGGCGATCTTGCAGGGCAGATCGGAGGTCTCGAAAGTTTCGATGCGGCGTGCGCCACTGTCGCCGTTGAGAATGCGTTTCCACGTCGTCTCGACGCCACAACCGAGCGGCGAGACCATTCCCAAACCTGTAACGACAACACGCCTCATGATCTTATTCCCGCTTCATCCGACCGCCTCCGCACATCACAAGCGCGATGTGCGGATGATCAGACGATCGCGTTCGGCTGATCTTAAGATCAGCTCAGCTCTTGGCGTTCTTCTCGAGGAACTTCACTGCGTCGCCGACAGTGAGGATCGTCTCGGCGGCATCATCCGGAATCTCGCACCCGAATTCTTCTTCGAACGCCATCACGAGTTCGACCGTGTCGAGGGAGTCCGCCCCGAGGTCATCAATGAAGCTCGCCTGCTCGGTAACCTTGTCGGGCTCGACACCGAGGTGCTCCACAACAATCTTCTTCACTCGCTCGGAGATGTCACTCATCTGTTCGAACCTCTGCTTTCAATGATGGGCTCAATCGGCGTAGCGATCGAAGCTGTCGTTGCACGGCATTTCGCTTGGTTCAAGCAACAAGAACACTCGGCATGAGCATTCCCTGCGACCTGACCTGGACGAATGACCGTTCCAGTACCGGGATGACGGCGGCGTGTATTGTGTCGCAGACATGGCGTCAAGCCCGCGCCCCCCACGCTTTCCCCAGCCCTTCCAAAAAATCGCTACCACACTTCAAAACCATTGGCCAGCAGCCACAGCGGCAGTGTTTTTCCACTGTCATAATGGCCCTAGTTCCTTCAGATCATTGCCATTCCGCCGTTCACATGCAGCGTCTGGCCGGTCACATAAGCGGCCTCGTCCGAGGCCAGATAAACCACCGCCGCGGCGATGTCGTCACCGGAACCAAGGCGTCCGGATGGCACCATCTGCAGGACCGCCTCGCGCTGCTTTTCGTTCAGCTTGTCGGTCATCGGCGTTGCGATGAAACCCGGCGCCACGCAATTGGCGGTGACGCCGCGCCGCGCATATTCCTTGCCGATCGACTTCATCATGCCGATCATGCCGGCCTTGGCTGCCGTATAATTTGCCTGTCCCGGATTGCCGGTCACGCCCACCACAGACGTGATGCCGATGATGCGGCCATGGCGGCGGCGCATCATCGTCTTCATAGCCGCGCGTGACAGACGAAACGTCGCAGTCAAATTGATATTGATGACGCTGTCCCAATCCTCGTCGCGCAATTGCACGAACAGATTGTCCTTGGTGATGCCGGCATTGGCGACAAGAATGTCGAGCTTCTCCATCGCCTCTTCAGCGGCCGGCACCAGCGCTTCCACCTCGTCCCTGTCGGCGAGATTGCACGGCAGCACATGCACGCGCTCTTTCAGCTCGGCCGCCACCTGATCAAGCACTTCGCGGCGCGTGCCGGAAATGGCGACGGTTGCGCCCTGCTTGTGCAAGGCACGCGCGATGGCGTTGCCGATGCCGCCGGTCGCGCCGGTTACCAGCGCGGTCTTGCCGGTCAGATCGAACATTGTTTTTCCTTTCACTTTGACAGAATGGCGGCTCGCGCCGCCTCGTCAGTTAGTTAGAGAAGCGACAGCTCTGGCCGCACTCAAGCGGAAGCTGTAGCGCGCGCGGCCTTGAACGCAGCGACATCATCGGGCGTCCCGATGGCCGTGCCGGTTGCACCATCGACAATTCGTTTCAGCAGGCCGGTCAGCACCTTGCCGCTGCCGACTTCGTAGAACTGCTTCACACCGGCAGCGCCCATCGTCTCGACGCATTCGCGCCAACGGACCGTGCCGGTCACCTGCTCGACCAATCGCTTCACGATCTCCTGTGGATCGCTGATCGGCTGCGCCAGCACATTGGCGACAAGCGGCACCGCCGGTTTGTTGACGGTCGTGTCCGCCAGCGCCTTGGCCATCGCATCGGCGGCCGGCTGCATCAGCGCGCAATGGAAGGGCGCGGAGACCTGCAGCAGCATCGCCCGCTTGGCACCCTTGGCCTTGGCGATTTCAACGGCGCGTTCGATCGCCGCCTTGTGGCCGGACACCACGACCTGACCGCCGCCATTGTCATTGGCGGCCTGACAGACCTGGCCCTGCGCAGCCTCTTCCGCCGTCGCGACCGCGTCCTCAAACGACAGGCCGAGCAAGGCGGCCATCGCGCCCTCGCCGACCGGAACCGCCTGCTGCATGGCCTTGCCGCGAATGCGAAGAAGCCGCGCCGCGTCGCCGATCGAAAAGGCGCCCGCGGCCGCCAGCGCCGAATATTCACCGAGGGAATGGCCGGCGACGAAAGCCGCGTCCCGGGAGAGGTCGAGACCGGCTTCGGTCTCCAGCACCCGCATCGCCGCCAACGACACCGCCATCAGCGCCGGCTGGGTATTCTCGGTCAGCGTCAACTGGTCGGCCGGTCCTTCCCACATCACTGTGGACAGCTTCTGCCCGAGGGCGGAATCGACCTCCTCGAACACCGCCTTGGCGACCGGGAAGGTCTCGGACAGCGCCTTGCCCATGCCGATGGCCTGGCTGCCCTGGCCCGGAAAAATGAACGCTACTGCCACTCGCGTTGCCTCTCTCGTTTCTGTCGCTTGCCCGGCGGGCCTAAAACCCGTCAAAAAGTCCGGGCCGGAGAGACACCGCAGCCTCCGGCCTGTCAAGCGCGCCAAATACTCCGCTCATCCCGGCGCAAGCCGGGATCCAGAGCCCCACACACTCCTGTCGAGGGTGAAGTTCTGGATCCCGGCTTGCGCCGGGATGAGCGGGAGAGCATTGCGCTTCCCTTTCCCATGCTCCTTTTCGGTCGGGCTCTCAGGACCCGCTGGGCCCGCCCCGGGAGCCTGCTGGGGTCCTTTTGGCCCGAAAACTTGCCATCCGGCCCAAATTGCGTATAAGGCCCGCTTCCGCTTGTCCGGCCGGAGGCTGAACGGACGGTTGCGCGATTGCCTCTTCGGTTTCGCAACAGGGCCAGTTGGTCCGTCGTCCCGTGTCTTCGCCATCAGAGCATCGAGCCTTTCCGAAGGACTCGTTGGGCTTCGCGCCGGACAGCGCCATCGTGAGAAGGAAGGCACATGCCGTTATACGAGCACGTTTTTCTTGCGCGCCAGGACGCCAGCGCGCAGCAGGTCGACGAACTGACCAATCAGTTCAAAGGCATCATTGAAGGTCTGGGCGGCAAGGTCGAAAAGACCGAATATTGGGGCGTGAAGTCCCTGACCTATCGCATGAACAAGAATCGCAAGGCGCATTTCACCTTGCTGAACATCGACGCTCCGGCGGCCGCGATTGCCGAGGTCGAGCGTCAGGAGCGCCTGAACGAAGAAGTTCTGCGCTACATGACCATTCGCATCGAGGAACTCGAGGAAGGCCCGTCCGCGATGATGCGCAAGGCCGAACGCGATGACCGTGAGCGCGAAGGTCGCGGCTTCGGCGGCGGCTTTGGTGGTGGATTTGGCGGCGGCCGCGATCGTGATCGTGGCCCGCGTCGTGATCGTGACGAGCGCCCGCGTGAGACCTCGTCCGACGAAGCCGCAGGAGAGGAATAATCATGTCGATGCAAAACTCCGGCGGTGGTCGCCGTCCCTTCTTCCGTCGCCGCAAGACCTGCCCGTTCTCCGGCGCCAATGCTCCGAAGATCGACTACAAGGACGTGAAGCTGTTGCAGCGTTACGTCTCCGAGCGCGGCAAGATCGTGCCGAGCCGCATCACCGCGGTGTCGGCCAAGAAGCAGCGTGAACTCGCCCAGGCGATCAAGCGCGCGCGCTTCCTGGGTCTGCTGCCCTACGTGATCAAGTAAGGACGTCTCTCTGGTCATTCCGGGACGCGCGGTAGCGCGGACCCGGAATCCAGTTACGTTTCAGGATTTTCGGTTCGCGGCGTTGTCGCGGCCTTGTGACAAAACAGACGAGGCGTTCGGAATGATCCGCGCGCCGATGGTTGGGGCAGACGAAAACACGTCGATCTGCCTCTAACCGCTGAACAAGCGGGACAGCTCGTGATGGCGCAGATTGTATTGGTCGGCCTCGGTGCAGGCGCTGCTTCAGCGCTGCTGTTCGCGTCTATTCTGTCGGGCACTCCCCTCTCCATCATTCTCGCTTATCTCGCCCCGCTGCCGATAATGATCGCCGCGATCGGCTGGAGCCATTGGGCCGGCCTGATCGCCGCGTTAGCCGCCGCACTCGGCCTCGCCGCCGGGCTTAGCAGCCCCCTTTTCATCATCAGCTTTCTGGTGGCGACGGGTCTTCCCGCCTGGTGGCTCGGCTATCTCGCGCTGCTCGGGCGCGCCAATCCCGACAGCTCGATGGAATGGTATCCGGCGTCACGCCTGCTGTTGTGGTGCGCCGCCGTCAGCGCGCTGATGGTGCTCATCATCGTGCCGACCTTCGGCATGAGCGAAGATTCCTTCCGGGCCAGCCTGCAGGGCTTTTTCGAACGCGCCGTGAATGAACGCAATGCGTCGGGCTCCTCTGCCGGTCCCAGCATGACCAGCGACGAGATCAAGCGCCTGGTCGATAACTTCATCACCATCATGCCGCCTGTGACGGCCGGCGTGTCGACGCTGATCAACGTCATCAATCTCTATCTCGCCGCGCGCATCGTGCGGGTGTCGGGACGCCTGCGGCGGCCATGGCCGGACCTGACCGCTATTCGCTTTCCGCCGCTGGCGCATGGCGCCTTTGCAGTGTCATTCCTGCTGCCGATGTTGCCCGGCATTCTGGGCATGGCCGGCAGCGTCATCTGGGCGGTGATGATCGTGGCTTATGCAATGGTCGGCGTCGCCGTGCTGCATTCGCTGACGCAGCCTCTCGCGAGCCGCACCTTCATCCTGTCGGCCTTCTATCTGGTCGCGGTGTTTTTCTGGCCGGTGATGATCATCGTTCTCGCCCTCATCGCCATTGCCGACGCTGCCTTCAATTTCCGCGGCCGCGTCGGCCCCGGCAGTCCGCCGACCATGATCCAGTGATCGCATGCCGATGTTCAAGAGTGACTTTCACCAATAACCGTAACCCCAACCAAAACGACCGCTAAAGGAGACTGAAAATGGAAGTGATTTTGCTCGAACGCGTCGCCAAGCTCGGCCAGATGGGCGAGACCGTGCGCGTCAAGGATGGCTTTGCCCGCAATTTCCTGTTGCCGCATGGCAAGGCGCTGCGCGCCAACAAGGAAAACAAGGAGCGCTTCGAAGGCATGCGCAAGGAGCTCGAGGCCAAGAATCTCGAGAACCGCGGCGAGGCCCAGAAGGTCGCCGACAAGCTGAATGGCAAGAGCTTCACCGCCATTCGTCAGGCCTCGGAATCCGGCCAGCTCTATGGTTCGGTCTCGGCCCGCGATATCGCTGACCTCGTGACCGAAGGCGGCTTCAAGGTCGCCCGCAGCCAGATCGCCCTGCATGCCCCGATCAAGATGATCGGCTCGCATAACGTCGAGATCGCGCTGCATCCGGAAATCGAGGTCAACGTCACCATGATCGTTGCCCGCAATGCCGACGAAGCCGAGCGCATCGCCAATGGCGAGGACGTCACGGTTCGCCGTGAGGATGCCGAGCATGCCCGCGAAGTGGCGGCCGCCAGCGCCGGCGCCTTCTTTGATCCGGATGCCGATCAGGACGAAGACCAGGACGAGCAGCCCTCCTCGGACGACAACGCGTAACGAACTCACGCATTTCTACGTGCATGAAAAACCCGCCCGGTGCGCCCGGGCGGGTTTTTTTATTCCCTCGATTTGCTCTGGCCTAAAGGGCGATCGCAGGCCCCGCCGGCTTGTTCTCGGCCGGTGCCGGCGCGGGCGCGGACGGCGCTGCTGGCGCGGGCTGCGCGGGTTCGGCCGGCGCCGGAGCGGCCGGCGCCGGGGCTGGTTCGCTCGGCGCCGATTCGGGACTTGTCACCGGCTTCGGAGCTGCCGCACGGGCGGCCGGGCGGTCATGCTTTTCCACAGGCTTGCGCCTGGGCGGCGCCGCCTGCGGTGTTTCGGCCGGCTCCGGCCGCGCTACATCTTGTGTCGGACGGGGCGGCTCCGGCGTCCTGCGGCGGAACAGGGATGGTGTTTCATCCTCCTCCACCGGCGGACGGCGGCTGGTGGCGGCCGGGCTTTGCCGGGCCGGTGTCGAGGCTGTCGCCGGCGGCGCACCGCGGCCGGGACCGGCGCCGCTCAGGAAGGCCGACAGAGTCTGCGCGTGCTGGATGCTGACGGTGTAATGCTGGCGCAGGAACGAGGTTAATTCCCCTGCGCTGCGCCCTTTTGTGAGACCCGCCGCGCTCTGGTGACAGACCGCACAGCCCGACTGAAACAGCTCCGCCGCTGTTTTTCCCTCGTTCAGATCGATCGCTTCAGACTGATATCCGCCGGGGGGCGCGGCTGGTGCACTGCGACCGCGTGACTGGGCTGATGCGCTGTCTACCGCGTAAATCGCCAGCGTCAGCGTCGCGATTGCGAATATTTTCGTCCCCGATTTCCGCAAAGGCCCGCTCCCGCCCCCGGTCCACTGTCTGATTGTGCTATCGAAAAAACGCAGAACCGCCCCGTACACGGACTGGCTGGCGCTTAAGTGTTGAATGTGGCTCATTTTCGAAGATCGAATTGCCGCCGCGGCCAGACTTTGTTCTAATCGTAATGCTTCGAGCAAAATGCCGATCGAAAGGTGGCAAATAAAGGATGGAGGCGGCCGATGGAACGGTTGCTTCAGGCTGGTCTGACACGGTTCATTCGTCGCGGCAACCTGCGTGTGATGGTCGCCAACGAAAAACCCTTGGTATTCGGTGACGGGAGCGGACCGCCGGTCGCGTTGAGGTTTGCAAAGCGCAGCGCCGCCTTATGGGTTCTGCTGAACCCGGAGCTCCGGCTCGGCGAAGCTTACATGCGGGGCGACTTCGTCCTGGAAGCTGGCTCGATCGTTGATCTCCTCTCCATCGTAATGTCTCAGGGCCATAACGGCGAGATTCCTTTCTTCGCCCGCCCGCAAGCGGCCCTTCGATACGGTCGACGCCGATTCGACCAGTTCAACCATCGCGTTCGCGCGCGGCGCAACGTCGCCCACCATTACGATCTCGATAGCCGGCTCTACTCGCTCTTTCTGGACGCCGACCGGCAATATAGCTGCGCCTATTTCGAAACGCCTGACCAGTCGCTGGATGATGCGCAGCTGGCCAAGAAGCGGCATTTGGCCGCCAAGCTATTGGTCGAGCCCGGGCAAAGTGTCCTCGATATCGGTTCGGGCTGGGGCGGTCTTGGCCTTTATCTCGCTGAATATTGCGGAGCCAAGGTGACGGGCGTCACACTATCGGAGGAGCAGCTCAAGCTCGCCACTGGCCGGATCGCCGAGCGTCACCTGACCGACCGGGTCGAATTTCGGCTGCAGGATTATCGCGACCTGACCCAGTCTTTTGATCGCATCGTTTCGGTCGGCATGTTCGAACATGTCGGGGTCAATCATTTCGGCCGCTTTTTTGACCAATGCCGCCGGCTCCTGCGCGATGACGGGGTAATGGTGCTGCATGCGATCGGAAGGTCGGAGGGGCCGAACGCTACCAACCCTTGGATCGACAAATACATCTTCCCCGGCGGCTATATCCCGGCTTTGTCCGAAGTGCTGCCGGCGATCGAACGCGCCGGACTACTCGTCACTGACATCGAAATCCTGCGTCTGCATTATGCCGAGACGTTGAAGGCGTGGCGTCAGCGCTTCATGGCGCGCGCCGAGGAAGCGCGGCGGCTTTACGATGATCAGTTCGTGCGCATGTGGGAATTCTATCTCGCAGCCTCGGAAATGGCCTTCCGTCATCAGGGCATGATGGTTTTCCAGATCCAGCTCGCCAAACGGGTCGATGCGGTGCCGATTACCCGGGATTACATTTCGCGCGAGGAGAACCGGCTGAGGGCCCTTGAGGGTCGCGCGCGACCGCCACTCCGCATGGCGGGCGAGTAGAAGCACCCCATTACCCCTGCTCCGCGCTTCCCCTGCACGAGTCAAGGTGTTCCGGCAGGATTTTTATCGCCGCGTGAGTTATGGGGACATTCGAGATTCCCCGCCGCGGACTCGCATCTTCAGTGCTAGAGAGCAGTCTCGTCCGGGTCGCGGAAAAACCTCGGAGGTGTTGTACCGGTAGCGTTGTTGCGATGCGTGCCGTAATGGGCCGATAAAAAAATTTGAACTGAGACGAAGACGCTGGACCGATGGCACCCTTTGACCTGACCGCGCGCAAACTTTCTGCGGATCCCACCCCGCTCTATCGCGCGGCGCCGCATAACATTGAAGCCGAACAGGCGTTGCTCGGCGCGATCCTCGTCAATAACGAGGCGCTCTATCGCGTCTCCGATTTTCTCGAGGCCCGGCATTTCTTCGAGCCGATCCATCAAAAGATTTTTGAATTGGCCTCACAGCTTGTGCGCGCGGGCAAGGTTGCGAGCCCGGTCACGCTGAAGACCTTCCTGCCCGGCGACGCCGACATCGGCGGCTTGACTGTCAATCAATATCTCGCCCGACTCGCCGCCGAGGCCACCACCGTCATTAACGCGCAGGACTACGGCCGCACCATCTATGACCTGTCAGTACGACGGTCGCTGATCGTGATCGGCGAAGACATCGTCAATGATGCCTATGATGCCCCGGTCGATTTTGCGCCCGCAAAGCAGATCGAAGAGGCGGAGCGCCGCCTTTACGAGGTGGCGGAAAGCGGCCGCTATGAGGGCGGCTTCCAGGCTTTCTCGCAGGCCATCACCACCGCCGTCGATCTTGCCGCCAAGGCCTATCAGCGCGACGGCAAGCTGTCCGGCATTGCTTCGGGCCTGAGCGACCTCGATCACAAGATGGGCGGATTGCAGCCATCCGATCTGATCATCGTCGCCGGCCGTCCCGGCATGGGCAAGACGGCGCTTGCTACCAATATCGCCTATAACGTCGCCAAGGCCTGGGAAGGCGAAGTGCGCCCCGATGGCCATATCACCACCATCAATGGCGGCATTGTTGGCTTCTTCTCGCTGGAAATGTCGGCCGACCAGCTCGCCACTCGTATTCTCGCCGAGCGCACCGGCATTGCGTCCAGCACGATCCGCCGCGGCGGCATCAGCGAAGCGGATTTCGAGATCATCCGCGATGTCTCGCTCGAACTGCAGAACATGAAGTTCTTCGTCGACGAGACCGGCGGCCTGTCGATCGCGCAGCTCGCCGCGCGCGCGCGGCGGCTCAAGCGCCAGCGCGGTCTCGACCTGCTCGTCATCGACTATATTCAGCTCCTGCAGGGCTCCAGCCGCCGCGGTCAGGAGAACCGGGTGCAGGAAATCACCGAGATCACCACCAATCTCAAGGCCCTCGCCAAGGAATTGCAGGTCCCGGTCATCGCCCTCTCGCAGCTGTCGCGCCAGGTCGAAAGCCGCGACGACAAGCGCCCGCAATTGTCCGACCTGCGTGAATCCGGCTCGATCGAGCAGGACGCCGACGTCGTCTTGTTCGTCTATCGCGAGGAATATTACCTGCAGAACAAGGAACCGAGACCGGGGACCGAAGAGCACCTCAAGTGGCAGATCGAAATGGCCAATGTGCACGGCAAGGCCGAGGTGATCATCGCCAAGCAGCGCCATGGTCCGACCGGGACCGTGCAATTGCAGTTCGACGGCAGCGTCACCCGCTTCAGCGATCTCGCGCCTCAGGACCATTTGCCTGAGCGCATCGGGGATTGACCGCCTTAGTTTTGCTTTCGAGCGCGTGCTCGCTTATTGGACCTCAAGTTGAGGCCGCATCGTGCGGCCGAGTGCCATCATGCTGTCACCTGTGCCTGCATCCGCCACATCC
>Ga0164243_10008914_pt1 | contig 14705 bp, 14 predicted proteins | sample OricompcompostOP_FD_108781 | JGI IMG/M metagenome (GOLD analysis project Ga0164243, IMG submission 108781) | Organic Plus compost microbial communities from Emeryville, California, USA - Original compost - Organic plus compost (OP) | ecosystem: Engineered > Solid waste > Mixed feedstock >... | reverse complement strand
CGGAAATATTCCGATGTGCTGCCGGCAAGGAAGCGGCGGAAACAGAAGCCGCCATCGTCGAGTGCGATCGGGCGGTCGGGATTGCCTTCGCCGGCGGCAATCGAATCGCCCATGCCGGCGATCAGGAGGTCCTTGATGACGATGTCGGTGGCCACCCGCTGCGCGGTGCCGTCGGGCAAGGCGACATCGACAGTGGCGATGGTGGTGCGGTCGCGGCGAACGCGGATGCGGACCTCCTCGTCGCAGCGGACGGTGGCTTCGCGCGGCGTCTCGGCGCCGTCATCGAAGCTCCAGGCGCACATCGCCTGGGGCGGCACGGCACCGGCGGCCATGGCGATGATCGGATAGTCCGTCCCGCTCAGATAATTTTCCTTCTCGCCGTCGCGCAAACAGGTTTCCGGCAGCCGGCCGGAGGCATCGACGCAGAGATTGTCGACCATGTCGCGGGCCCAGCCGCGGCCATCGCTGGCCCGCGCCAGCCGCCGTTCGGAGGCAAGAACGCCGTCGCTGCGATAGGCGGCGGCGTGGCGGCGGAAATCGGCTTCATTGCGGAACAGGCGAAAGCGGTTGCGCACCTCCCATTCGATCCGGATCGCGCCTTCGGCGGCACCCGGCTGCGGCGCGGCCATCCCCGGCAATTGCAGCGGTGGCGGGCCGCCGATCTGGGCGCCGGCGGAGAGGCCTCCGGTCAACAGGAGCAGGGCGGCCATGGCCGCTACGGTAAAAGCGCGCATCAGAAGTCCGGAGGGAAAGGTGTTCTCCGGACTAGCATAGAGGTTTGGGCGGAAATAAGGGGATTTCAGCCGCGCGGCAGCGACTGCTTGCCCTGCGGCAACGGGTCCGTTGTTGACGCCTCGACCGGCGCCGGGCGGGGCCGCTGTGAGGCGATCAGGATCTCCCGGCCGCACATGATGCTCAGCGCCAGCGCGAATGGCACCATGTAATAGATGACCCTGAATATCAGCAGCGTCGCCAGCAATTGCTCCTTGGGGAATTGCGGCAGCGCGATCAGGATCGCGGCGTCGAAGACGCCGAGGCCGCCCGGCGTGTGGCTGAGAAAGCCGAGCAGGGTGGCGAGCACGAACACCACCACGAAATGCTGGAAGTCGATCGCCGGCGCCGTTGGCAGCAGGAGATACATACCGATCGCCGCGAGGCCGAGGTCGGCGACGCCGATCAGGATCTGCACAAAGGTCAGCTGTGCATTGGGCAAAACAACCGACACACTCTTGACGCCGATCTCGCGCCGGCCGCCCATCAGCCAGATGAGATAGCCGCAGATCACGACAAGCCCGCCGACGCCGATCAGCTGGTTGATCCAGGACGGCAGGTGATCGATGGCGCTGGCGGCATCCGGCGCCAGCGCCATGCCGAGCCCGAGCACGAAGGAATTGCCGAGCCAGAAGGTCAGGCCGCTGACAAAGGCGATCTTGGCCACATCAAGCAGCGTCAGGCCCCAGGCCGAATAGATGCGAAAGCGGATGGCGCCGCCGGTAAAGACCGTGGCGCCGAGATTATGACCGATCGCATAGCTGGCAAAGGCGCCAAGCGCCGCCACCCGATAGGGCACATGCTTGACCCCGATCGTGCGCAACGCGAAGAAGTCATAGAAGGTGAGCGTGCAATAGGCTGCGAAGATGAAAAGCGCTGCCGTCGCGATGACCGAGATCGGCATATCCGCCATCGCCCGGACCACGAGCGCCGGATCGATCTTGTGCAGCATCCGGTACAGCGTGTAGCCGGCTATGCCGAGCACCGCGAGGCTGGCGGCAAAGCCGATCCTGTTCCAGCCGATCCTTGCATGGATCGTACTTACGAAAATCGTCCAGAGCTTGCGCATTCAGGAAATGGGGTCCGGCGTCGTTTTTATAAATGTCATAGGCCAGCAAGGAGGAGCGTCTTGGGCCGCGTCCTAGACCGGGTCTTGGAGGCTTTTTAAGGCCAGACTTTGCCCAGGCAACTGCCCTTGCCATCACCATCTCTTGAAATCGCGACAGTTTTCTCACAATGCAGCCATGCAATGGGCCGGTGTCGTGACCGGCGTCGTAAAACTGAGACACGCCGCGCGCATGGTGTGGTCATGAGAATCGACAAGCTGTTGGCCCTATAATGCGCGTTCTCGTTGCCACGGACGCCTGGCACCCACAAGTCAATGGTGTCGTCCGAACCCTGCAAACGCTGGCGGCGGTTGCACCGCGTTTCGGGGCAGAAATAGAATTTCTGACCCATCAGGGACTGCGCACCTTTCCGCTGCCGACCTATCCCGGCATCCGTTGCGCTTTCGTCACGCCCACGACCATGGCGCGGAAGATCGAGGCGATCCGGCCGGATGCGATCCATATCGCCACCGAGGGCACGATCGGCCATGCGGTGCGCCGCTACTGCATCCGCCGCCGCATTCCCTTCACCACAAGTTTTCACACCCGGTTGCCCGATTATGTCACCGCCCGCGTGCCGATCCCGGAAAGCTGGGTGTGGCGCTGGCTGCAGCGTTTCCATGGCCGCGCCGAACGGGTGATGGTGTCGACGCAATCGCTGATCACCGAATTGTCGGGACGCGGCTTTCGCAATCCGGTGCTGTGGCCGCGTGGGGTGGATGGCGAATTATTCGCGCCGCGCGATGCAGCGCCGCTCGATCTGCCACGCCCGATCTTCCTGACCGTCGGCCGGGTGGCGGTGGAAAAGAATATCGAAGCGTTTCTGTCGCTCGATCTGCCCGGCACCAAGGTGGTTGTCGGCGACGGGCCGATGCGCGCCGAACTGATGCATCGTTTTCCCGATGTCGTTTTCCTCGGTGAAAAGCATCGGCACGAACTGGCATCGCTGTATAGCGCGGCGGATGTGTTCGTGTTTCCTAGCCGCACCGACACCTTCGGCCTTGTCATGCTGGAAGCGCTCGCGTCCGGCGTGCCGGTGGCGGCCTTTCCGGTGGCGGGCCCGAATGATGTCATCGGCAACGCGCCGATCGGCGTTCTCAGCGAGGATCTGCGAGCGGCTGCATTACAAGCCTTGACGATTGATCGCGCCGCCTGCCGGGATTTTGCCGCGCAGATGACGTGGGAACGTTGTGCGAAGATGTTTCTCGATAATCTCGCCATCCTGCGGCCGGTCGAGGAGCCGCGCCGGGCCGGCGCTGCAATGGCCAAAATCTCTCGGAACGCCGTCGCCTCCTGACCCTCACACCGCGCCTTGACCTGGCCGCATAACGTCTCTTTGTTAGGGAGGCGCCGGCTGTCCCGTCCGGCACGAATGGCGGTGCGTCCCGATGTTTCTGACCTTCTTCACCGAACTGAAATCAGCCGGCATTCCCGTCAGCCTGCGGGAATATCTCACGCTGATGGAGGCGATGGACAAGGACCTCGCCTCGCGCCGGGTCGAGGACTTTTGTTATCTGTCGCGCTCGGTGCTGGTGAAGGACGAGCGCAATCTCGACAAGTTCGATCGGGTGTTCGGAAACGTGTTCCGCGGTCTCGAACTAATGGACGACAGCGAGACCGCAGAAATTCCCGAGGAATGGCTGCGCAAGCTCACCGAGAAATATCTGACCGAAGAAGAGAAGAAGCAGATCGAGGCGCTGGGCGGACTCGACAAGCTGATGGAAACCTTGCGCCAGCGGCTCGCTGAGCAGAAGGGCCGCCACCAGGACGGCAACAAGTGGATTGGCACCGGTGGCACCTCGCCCTTCGGCAATTCGGGCTATAATCCGGAAGGCATCCGCATCGGTGGTGAAAGCAAGCATCGCCGCGCGGTCAAGGTGTGGGACAAGCGAGAGTTCAAGGATTTCGACGACGACGTCGAGATCGGCACCCGCAATATCAAGGTCGCGCTGCGGCGCTTACGCAAATTCGCCCGCACCGGCACGCCCGACGAACTCGATCTCGACGGCACCATCAAGGGCACTGCCCATAAAGGCTATCTCGACATCCACATGCGGCCGGAGCGGCACAATGCCGTGAAGGTATTGCTGTTCTTCGATGTCGGTGGGTCGATGGACTGGCATATCAAGTCGACGGAGGAGTTGTTCTCCGCGGCCCGGGCCGAGTTCAAGCATATGGAGCATTTCTACTTCCACAATTGTCTGTATGAGCGGGTGTGGAAGGAGAACCGGCGGCGCTTTTCCGACACCACCCCGACTTTCGATGTGCTGCATACCTATCCGCACGATTACAAGGTGATCTTTGTCGGGGATGCGTCGATGTCGCCCTATGAAATTGCGATGCCCGGCGGCTCTGTCGAGCATATGAACGAGGAAGCGGGGCAGGTTTGGATGGAGCGCATCACGCGCACCTATCCGGCGGCAGTGTGGCTCAATCCCGTGCCGGAAGCGGAATGGGATTACACCCAGTCGATCCGCATGATGCGCCAGCTCATGGGCGGGCGGATGTATCCGCTGACGCTCGACGGCCTCGATCGCGCCATCCGCGAACTGGTGCGCTAGGTCGCAGACGCTTTAAGGCCCAGCCGAGCCTGGTCGCCGCGCGTTGTAATGCGGCCTGAGCAAAACAAGAAACAGGTGATCCTGAATGCCAGACCTGGAGACATTCATCCGCAGCCTGCCGAAGGCCGAATTACATATGCATATTGAAGGCAGCATCGAGCCAGAGATGATGTTCGCGCTGGCGGAGCGCAATGGCATTGACCTCAAATGGGATAGCCCAGAAGCACTTCGTGCAGCCTATGAGTTTTCGGACCTGAAGTCCTTTCTCGATCTTTATTTCGAGGGCTGCCGCGTTTTGGTCTCCGAACGCGACTTCTATGATGTCACGAAGGCCTATCTCAAACGCGCGGTCCGAGACGGCGTTGTTCGTGCGGAACTGTTTCTGGGTCCTCAAAGCTTTACCGAGCGCGGTGTCCCAATGGCTTCCATTCTGAACGGCATATTGGGAGCCATCAACGACGCTGAGCGAGACATCGGCATAAGCGCAGGACTCATGGTGAGCGCCCACCGACACAGAAGCGAAGCCGACGCGATGGAGCTTCTTGATCAAATCATGCCCTGGGCCGACCAGATTCTCGGCATTGGTATGGGTGGTCCTGAGGTTGGTAATCCACCCTCGAAATTCAAAAGCTTCTTCCGTGAATGTCGCAATAGAGGTTTTCGCACCACCATCCATGCAGGTGAGGAAGGCCCCGCTTCGTATGTGCGTGAGGCCATCGAGGTTTTGCAGGTCGATCGGATTGACCATGGTAATGCATGTCTGTCGGACCCGGCATTGACCAGAGAGATTGCTGATCGTCGCATCGCCCTCACAGTCTGCCCTCTTTCGAATGTGCGGCTGAAAGTGGTGCCTCAACTCGAAGCGCATCCCCTTCGCACCATGTTAAACGCCAATTTGCTGGTGACGGTAAATTCGGACGACCCTCCTTACTTTGGAGGATACGTCAGTGAGAATTTGGTTGAGTGCCAAAAAGCTCTTGGATTGAGTCAGGCTGAAATCCTGCAGCTCGTTCGAAACGGTTTTGATGCCGCCTTCATCGCGACCGAAGAACGAAGTCGACATCTTGCTGCCCTCGACCTTGCGAGCTTGTAAGACCAAAGTATTCCTGACCGCTTGATGGTCTGTCACGGCATATTTGCATCGCCGCACGAACTTTAGCCGCTTTTTGGGGGCGGAAATCGCGTTCGTTACGTCACGCCGCTGGCTTATAAGGTGGCGGCTTAGCAGTTTTTGCGTCGCTCGCTCGTGTTGTCTTCACGCGAACGGTTCCCACTTTGCTCGAATACATTCGTTATTCGTGCCGATGCAAAGCCGAATGCTGCTTGGTGTCGCGCATGAACACATAGACGAACAGCGACAGGAAGATGATCCCGGTCAGATAATAATAGAACCAGGTCTCGTGGCCGATGGATTTGAACCAGAGCGCCACTGAATCCGCCGTCCCGCCGAAGATCGACACCGTCAGCGCATAGGGCAGGCCAACGCCGGTGGCGCGCACCTTGGTCGGAAACAGCTCAGCCTTCACCACCGCATTGATCGAGGTATACCCAGACACGATCAGCCAGGCGGCGGCGATCAGCGCGAAAGCGGCGAGCGGCGTATGCACCTGTTGAAGGGTGGTCAGGATCGGGATCGTGAATAAAGTGCCGGCGACGCCGAAGCCGATCAGCAGCCATTTGCGGCCGATGCGATCGGAGATCGCACCGTAGATTGGCTGCAGACACATCGCAAATAACAGAGCGCAGAAGGTCACCAGCGTTGTCTGGTCGTCGGTAAGGCCGACCGACAGTTTCAGGAATTTCTGCATATAGGTGGTGTAGGTGTAAAAGGCAGCCGTGCCACCGGCCGTCAGGCCCACCACCAGCAGAACCTCGCGTGGATAATTGAACAGCGCTCGGATCGAGCTTTCGCGCTTTGTCGTTTCTTTCTTCGCGGCCTCGAAGGCCTCGGTCTCATGCAGATTGCGGCGCATGATCAGCGCGATCACGGCCAGCAGCGCGCCGATCACAAACGGGATGCGCCAGCCCCATTCGCGGATCTGGTCGTTGGTGAGAAACACTTTCTGCAACAGCAGAAGGACGAGCAGGGCGGTCAGCTGTCCGCCGATCAGAGTCACGTACTGGAAGGACGAATAGAAGCCGCGATGCTTCTGGTCGGCCACCTCAGTAAGATAGGTGGCACTGGTGCCATATTCGCCGCCAAGGCTCAGGCCCTGGATCACGCGCGCGGTGCCGAGCAGCACCGCCGCCCAGACGCCGAGCGTTTCGTAGGTCGGCGTCACCGCGATCATCAGCGAGCCGAAACACATCAGCATCACCGACAGCATCAGCGAGATGCGGCGGCCATATTTGTCGGCGAGATGACCGAACAACCAGCCGCCGAACGGCCTGACGATAAAGCCCGCCGCGAAGAGGAGTGCGGCATCGAGCTGCGCTACCACTGGATCGCTATGCGGAAAGAAGCGCGGCGCGAAATAGAGCGCGAAGGCGGCATAGGCGTAGAAGTCGTACCATTCGACGAGATTGCCGACCGAGCCGATGAAGATCGCCTTGAGCCGGCGTTTCACATCAGTAGGGTCGAAATGGTCATCCATGGCCTGCGGATTGGCGGGCGTCGTGATATCAGCATTCATTGCAATTGACTCAACTTCTGGCGAAGTCTCGGCGGATTGATCCGCGTCAGCCTGTTTTGATCGGCATGGTCTTTATCTGTGACTTGAAAGGCGGGATGACCAGTGGGAGAAGCCGGTGCGCGCATCGTGGCGGTGGATGATACCCCTCCAACAAAAGCGCCGCTAAAGAGTTCAAGAATGGCTGCAATGCAAAAAGCAGGGCAGCGCCGTCCACCTCGTCGAGCAATATCTCTTCATGGTCACGTCAGACGCGCCATCTCCCATCATCATTCTAGTCGATGCCGATGCCTGCCCGGTGAAGAATGAAATTTATCGGGTGGCCGAGCGGCATGGCATTAAAACCGTGATCGTCGCCAATGCGCCGATTGCTGTTCCGCGTGACCCGATGGTGGAGCGGGTGGTGGTGGCGGCCGGCATGGACAAGGCCGACGATTTCATCGCCGAACAGGCGCGGCCAGGCGTTGTGGTGGTGACTGCCGACGTGCCACTTGCCAGCAGGGCGGTGAAGGCGGGGAGCACCGTGCTGGCGCCGACCGGGCGGGCCTTCACCGAGGATGCCATCGGCATGAGCCTCGCGACCCGCAACCTGATGGACCATCTGCGGTCCACCGGCATGCAGACCTCTGGGCCCAAGCCGCTGACGCCGAACGACCGGTCGGCCTTTCTGTCGGCGCTGGACCTTGCCATTGTCCGGTTGAAGCGGGCGGGCTTCGTCACCGCCTGATGGATGCGGAGCGGAACGACAGTCACGAATGTCGTGTTTTCCCCGCAACACCTGTGAAAAAGCGCTCAGGTCCGCCTCGACTTCGTGCCGCGAATATCATCTAGATGCGATATCTGGACTGGTGGATTCCCGCGGGTCTGCATTCGCCTGACCGGCGCCGGAAAATGTCCGGCAGGCAAGGGGGTTGTCTCATGAAGAAGATTGCTTTTGTTGTTGCGGCCTTGGCTGCTGCTTCACTCGTGACCGGTGGAACCGCTGAAGCGGCCGGTAAGAAGCGCCAGCGCGTTGTCGTCACGCAGCCGGCTCCCGCGCCCGCACCCAGCTTCTGGGGTTCGTGGGATGTGCGCGATCCGCGTCTGGCCACGTCCAATACTGTGATCGGCGCTGGCTCGGCTGCCGGCTATTATGCCGTTCGTCACAATCAGGGTCACAAGTTCTGGAGCAGCGGCGGCGGCGGTCTCTATGTCGGCACCAGCGCGGGCTGTGCAGCGGTTTCGCCGATCATCGGCACCATCGTTACCCAGCGCGAGCTGACCCAGCGCGAAGTGTTCGTGTCCACCGCCAACTGCTTCGTGCCGATCGTCGGCGGCATGGCGATGAACTACTGGTTCGATTATTACGGCTGGGACAAGCCGAAGCCGGTTGCTGCACGCGTTCGCCGCTAAGGAACAGGTTCTAGGGGATGCTCGCGGCGCGCTCGCGGGCCGAGCATCCGATGTTCTAGAAGCATGAAGGCCGGTCCGTTTTGCGGGCCGGCCTTTGTTTTATCCTCATCGGCTTTGAGGCAGGTGGACCTAGCTTATTACCGTGAGCCACACGGCGCCCAACGCCCGTAACCCAGATCCTCAACGCATTGACCGATTGAGCGTCTCCAGGCGTATTCCCCCGCATAACCGGGCGGGCCAATATAGCCGAATGACGGTGCTACGCCGGGACGAAGATAGTAAGGCGAACGAGTCGGATCGCCTTGATACACCTGCACGCGAGGCCGGGCCCGCCGCTCCGAATACACGCGCTTCTTCTTCTTCACGTTTCGCTTTTGCGCCGACAAATCAGTCTGTAGCTGAGTGACCGCAGCAGCGCGGTCGGTGATCGATGCGGCCTTCGCCATTGGCAGGAAAGGCGCGGTCACCAGCAGCAATGCTGCAAGGAATGACATTTTAATCAAAGACTTTTTCATGCGATGGCCCGCTCAAGTTATGCTGTTCCGTAGGTGGCGAGCCGCTGTCGATAGCGCAAGGCTGACGCCTTTACGGGTCAACTTATACCCGTTTGCTGGCTTTGCTCCGCGACGCTGTTTTCCTGCGTTTCGCGGCGCTCTTGCGCGTTGTTTTGCGGGCGGTTTTGCGGCCTGAGCTGACAGTCCGGGGCTCGGATTTGCTCTCGAATAATCCAAATGACGGAAGGTGCGAGGCGATCGCGCCGGGCGCTGCCGCCATCGTTTTCTGTATCCCCTTTAGCGCGCCTGTATTGTTCATCACCTGGCCGAGCAGGACGCCCATTTGAAACGCCGCCGCTGCGCTCAACTTTGAATGGCTGGCGATCATGTCGGTGATGCGGCCGATGAAATCGTGGTCTGTCGAACGGGGATCGCGGGCCATGGGAATCCTCCAAAAAAGCCAAGCCTTATAATGACGTATCGACCAGACACGTCAAAGTAGCAGCTTAGCGTTCGTCGCCCACCCACCAGTTTCGATAGGGCGGATCGTCATCATTCGCCGTCGGAATCTGCCGAAGGTCGGATGTATCAAACGGCATACGCTCTGATTTATCCGACCGGGACGTCCTCTTTTGTCCTCTGTCGGAGCCCTCTGGCGGCTCCGGAATTTCTGGGTCAATCATACCAAACAACTCACTGGTCGGCCGCTTGGGGCTGGCCATGTTCATGCTCGAAAAACTCAGGATGCTCTGACGGGAGGATCGCTTCTACGCCGTCTGACGCCCTGTATTCCCGCTTTTATTATGGTTCTCAGAAAGAATGCGCCGCCGGCGCGGCCGGTTCCATGGGGTATGTCAAATTTGAAAAGCCCGTGTCGCCCGCGAGGGGAACGCGACTCACATCCCAACGTTGGGCCATAGGGCGCCGATCAGGCGCTCCGACGAATTTTCATCACATCTTAGACAATGGGAGCCGCGCCGATGGGCTTGTTCACAGCTGACATCAAAACGATGAACGATCTCTATGTTCACCAGCTTCAGGACATCTATTACGCCGAGAAGCAGATCCTCAAATCGCTGCCCGAAATGATCGGCAAAGCCACCGACAAAAACCTGAAGGCTGGCTTGCAGATGCATCTTCAGGAGACCGAAAATCACGTGGCCCGTCTTGAGCAGGTTTTCAAACTGCATGATCTCAAGCCGAAGGCTGTTGATTGCCCGGCGATCGACGGCATCATCGATGAAGCCGAAGAAGTATCCGGCGAGGTCGATGACAAGCAGGTTCTCGACGCCGCCATCGTCGCGTCTGCGCAGGCGGTCGAGCATTACGAAATCAGCAAATACGGTACGCTCGTTGCCTGGGCGCGTCAGTTGGGCCGGGACGACGCCGCCGCGATCCTCATGAAAACCCTTGAGGAAGAAAAGGCGACCGACAAAAAGCTGACGGCGTTGGCTGAATCACAGGTCAATCGCAAAGCTGCGTAACTTTTCGCGCAACGAAAAAGCGCCAGTCGGAAGACTGGCGCTTTTTTATCCCAGATTACCGAAGCGTCAGCAGCCGGCGGCCACTGACGAATCGATGCGCGGCGTGCCGCTGGCGGCCGTAGCTCCGGTCGAGCAGGGACGGGCAGTTGGTAATGCGCCGGGCTGGGTAACGACTGGCGAACCACCGACATTGGGCGTGGACTGGCGCGACGCAGCATCCGGATTGCCGGGACTGACAGCACCCGGCACCGCCGACTGGGTCGAAGTTGCCCTGTTGCCGTTGTTGGCCGGACCGACCTGGCGTCCACCTGGACCGGTCCCAGGTAGCTGGCCGGTGCTTGTGCTGGAGGGTGTTGTCGTGGTGGCTGAATTCGGACGCACGGTCGGCGCGGTCGCGCCACCGGTCGGTGCCGTCGACGTCGAACCCAACGAACCCGCAGCGGGCGATCCCGGATTGGCCGCGCCGCCGGATGATGGCGAACCGACAGACGGCGCCGAGCCTGAGCTGACACCACTGGACGCACCGCCGCTCGCGGCGCCACTGGATGCGCCACCGCCGGATGCGCCTCCCGCCGAGCCGCCGGAGCCGCCACCAGATCCACCGCCCGAACTCTGGGCATAAGCCGATCCAGTCAGAGCTGCGGCAAGACCCAGGGCCAGAATGTACTTCCGTGATTTGTGTGACATAAGCTTCGCTCCCTCAAACAGCGTTCCTCCTGAAACGAACGTGCCAACGCGCAGCCAGTTCCGGATAAGTTCCCGATGGACGATCAGCCATGTGTCACGCAGGTCCAAAATCCGCCGCCGATGACTGACGCCACAAGCGAGTTCGAATATTCCTACAAGCCGTCACTGATGGGTGCCGAATGGACCTTCAGGCTCACGGCGTACGGCCTGCAATGGAGCATCGGCTCGGTCTCGGGAGAGGTGGCTTATCGCGACATCCGCCGCCTCCGGCTGTCGTTTCGCCCCGTCACCATGCAGTCTTACCGCTTTTTGATGGAAATCTGGGGCGAGCGGCATCCGAAGGTGTCGATCGTCTCGACCTCGTGGAAGTCACTTACCGAGCAGGAGCGCCGGGACGACGCCTACACGCGCTTCGTCTCCGCATTGCACGACAAGATCAAGGCGGCGGGTGGCACGCCGCTGTTGCAGGCTGGCGCGCTGCCGCTGATCTATTGGCCTGGCGCTGTGATTTTCGTCGGCGTCTGTGTTGCGACCGTTGTGCTGTTGGCTAGCGCGCTGCAACAGGGCGATACAGCAGTCATTCTGTTCCTGATGGCGTTCTTTGGCTTCGTGGTGTGGCAACTCGGCCGGTTTTTCCTGCGCAACCGGCCAAGACGCTACACGCTGGACAGCATCCCGGCCGATCTGTTGCCCGCACCACGCGCTTAGTCGCGCAGCACCAGCACCGAACACGTCGCGTAGCGCACGACATGGCCGGCATTGGAGCCAAGGAAGTAGCTGCGCATATCCGGCCGGTGTGACGTCATCACAATCAGATCTGCCTCGATCTCTTTGGCCTCTTCGAGCACCTCGTGATAGATGCCGCCCTGGCGGATCACTGTCGACAAGCGGCCCGCTTCAAAGCCGTTTTCTTCCGCCAGTTTCTTCATGGCTTCTTCTGCGGCCTGGCGCTGCTGCTCCTCAAAATCCGCTGGCACATATTCGGCGAGCATCACCGGCGTCATCGGCAGCACATTGACGATGCGCACCGAGCCGGACGAGGCGCGCGCCATCGCGATGGCGGTGTCGATGGCCGGTTTGGACAGATCAGGTTCGGTGAGATCGACCGGCACGAGAATGCGTTTGAACATGGGCCCCTCCCTGGTATGCGCCGAAAGTCTAGAGGCTTTCCGGCTGGGATGAAATCCAAGCCGGCCTCTCGGTCTTTGTTGTCGCGTCTTCCTGACGCGAACCTGTACCCATTTCGCACGACAGGCTTCAGTCTGGCTGGGAGGCAAGGGCACGAGGCGTGACAAAACGGTCCAACCGGCCAGTGTGCGGTGCGAGAGCAGACCAGTCGGCGCAGTCGAAGTCGATCACGGCCAGCGCGGCGGTCGGGAATTTCGCCGCCATCAGTGCGCGGCTTGGCTTATCTCCCGAGCCGGTCAGCAACGAGGCGGTGTCCTGAAAGCCGGGATTATGGCCGACGACGAGAAGCTTATTGACGTTCGCCGGCACCTCCGCGATCGCAGCCAGGATCTCTTCCGGCTCGGCTTCATAGATGCGGTCATCGAATGTGGCGGGCGGGGGATTGGCAAAAGCTTGTGACAGCAGACGCCAGGTCTCGCGCGTGCGCGCCGCGGAGGATACGATCGCGCGTTCGGGGACCAGCCCCTCGCGGGCCATATAGGCCCCCATCAGCGGGGCGGCGTCCTCGCCACGAGGAGACAGCAATCGGTCGTAATCTGTCTGTCCTGGGACTGACCAGTCCGATTTGGCGTGGCGTAGAAGCAGAAGACGGCGCATAGCTGTAAAATACGGACGATAAGTGCTGGAAGGGTTTGGAGTGCCGGAAGGGATTCGTGTGAACGAGGCTAGCATGGCGGACAATCCGGCGGCTGCGCAAATCGCAACGGACGCGGCGGCGATGGCGTCGCAGGACGAGGCTTTCGGTGGCAGCTATTTTGCCGCCACGGCGGTGCCGCTGCCCGAACGGCCGGCGCTGACGCATGATCTCGATGTCGATATCTGCATCATCGGTGGCGGCCTTGCCGGCCTGACCGCGGCCTACGAGATCGCACGGCGCGGCTGGGCGGTGGCAGTGCTGGAGGCGCGGCGCGTCGCCTGGAATGCCTCCAGCCGCAACACCGGCTTTGTGCTTCCCGGCTATGGTCAGGATGCCTCCACAATCGTTGAGCGTGTCGGCCTCGACCATGCGCGCGAATTATGGGCGCTGTCGCAAGGCGGCGTGGATTATGTTCGCCAGACTATCGTCGAGAATGAACTGCCCGGCATCGCGCCAAGCGATGGCTGGCTGCATGTCTCCAAGACCGATCGCTCGCGTGAGATTTCCGACGACGCTGATCTTTTGCGCAGTCTAGGCGCCGATATCGAATTCTGGCCCGAGCGTCTGGTGCGCGCCAAGGTCAAGAGCGAGCGGTTGTTTCAGGCGATCCATTTCCCGACCGCGCTCAACATTCATCCGCTGAATTATGCCGCCGGGCTGGCGCGCCTTGCCGAAGAGGCCGGTGCGCGGATTTTCGAGCATACCAAGGCGCTGTCGATCGATCCGGCCGGCGTGCGCAAACGCATCACCACAGCGACCGGCCGCGTGCGGGCGGGCCGCATCATCATCGCAGGCAATGTGCATCTCGATGGCTTGATGCCGCAGCTCGCCGAAACGCTGCTGCCGGTGCAGACCTATGTGATCGTGACCAAGCCGCTCGGCGAAGCACTGCCTGCGGCGATCGATTATCCGGGTTCTATCAGCGATACCGACACCGCCGACAGCCATTACCGTATTGTTGGAGGCGACCGGCTGATGTGGTGCGGCCGCATTACGGTGTGGGACGGCAATCCGCGCCGCTATGGCCGCAAGCTCCTGCGCGACATGCGTCGCCGTTTCCCGCAATTGGCGGCGGCGAAGGTCGATTATGCCTGGCGCGGGAGTCTCGGGCTATCGGTCCATCGCATGCCGCAGATCGGCGAGGTGTCGCCCGGCGTTTGGTTGACCAGCGGCTTTGGTGGCCATGGCCTCAACACAACGGCGATGGCCGGCAACCTGATGGCGCGTACCTTGCTGGATGGCGATGACCGCTGGCGGCTGTTCGAGCCGTTCGAACTGGTCTGGGCCGGTGGCCGGGCTGGCCGCATCGTCATGCAGGCGACCTATTGGGGCCGGCGTCTCACCGAGACATGGGGCTCCAGGACTTGGGGCACTGGCCGCGCGCAGACGGGCGAAGCGGAAGCCGTGGCGGCAGCGCCGGCGGTGGATCACCAGCACGCCGCGCAAGTGGAAGCGCAGCAGATCGCCGCTCAGGATGGAGCAATGATGGTCAGCGACGCGCCCGAAACGGTTGCGCCGGAGGACGGCCAGTCACGCTTTGCGCAGCGCCTGCGTAAATGGCGGGACAGGCGTTAGTTATCGGCCGTCCCGCCGCGCCATGAAGGCGAGGCGTTCGAACAGGTGCACGTCCTGTTCGTTCTTCAACAGCGCGCCGTGCAATGGCGGAATGAGCCTCTTGGGATCGCGCTCACGCAGCGTATCGGGGCCGATATCCTCGACCATCAGGAGCTTCAGCCAGTCCAGCAATTCCGAGGT
>Ga0164243_10008912_pt1 | contig 14706 bp, 12 predicted proteins | sample OricompcompostOP_FD_108781 | JGI IMG/M metagenome (GOLD analysis project Ga0164243, IMG submission 108781) | Organic Plus compost microbial communities from Emeryville, California, USA - Original compost - Organic plus compost (OP) | ecosystem: Engineered > Solid waste > Mixed feedstock >... | reverse complement strand
GCTTCCGCGCTTCCGCGCTTCCGCGCTTCCGCGCTTCCGCGCTTCCGCGCTTCCGCGCTTCCGCGCTTCCGCGCTTCCGCGCTTCCGCGCGTAAAGGCCTCGCTTCGCGAGACTGATTTTTTGCGCGTGGGCCGCCGTTGTGGCTGGGCGCCGTTTGCGAAGTGCGGGCAGGATGCAGGGCGGGATCCTGTGCAGATTCCTGGCACGGGGGCGTTGTGGTACTTCCAGGGTGCCGAGCCGACAAGCACGCTCTACGCGCTCTACGCGCGGGGGTTTGATGCCCGCCGCAGGCGAGGATCGGCGCCCCTGGCTGTACAACATCGCCCCTGGCCAACAATCCGCACGCGCCTCGGTTCCCAGCACCGAGGCGCGTGCCCCACGGGCCTCGGTGCTTCCGCGCCTTGCGTGCTTCGAGCTCCTGCGTTCCGCGCGTCCGCGCGTAAAGGTCTCGCTTCGCGAGACTGATTTTTTGCGCGTACGGCCGCCGTGCGTGGCCGAGCCACCGGAGCGAGGTGCGGCCAGGAGCCCGGCTGACCTCCGCAATCCCCGCGGCCGCCGCCCCAGCACACCGACGCCGCAGCACCGATCGCCCTCGGAGCCCATCCACATCGGCCGCCTGGCCCCTTCGCCTGGCCCTTCGCCTGGCTCCCGCGTGGCGCGCCGGGCGCCGGCGTGAAAACCCGGTGACCGTACCGATACGTATGGCCCCGCCGAGCTCGACCTCATGGCCAGGCTCACCGGCTTCCGGCTCCGCGAACGCTGGGGCGCATCGGACCGGTCGCCGTTCACCTCGGACAGCCGCAGCCAGGTCGCGGTGTACGAGAAACGCCCGTTCAGGACTTGAGGTCGGGGAAGTCCTCCTCTCGGAACTCGCCTTCGGTGCGGGCTTCCGGCGTGGTGTGGGTCTCTTCCTCGCGGCCGCGGAGTTCGACGCGGCGGATCTTGCCGGAGATGGTCTTGGGGAGGTCGGCGAACTCCAGGCGGCGGACCCGCTTGTACGGGGCCAGGTGCTCGCGGGCGTAGGCCAGGATCGAGCGGGCCACTTCGGGGGTCGGCTCGTGGCCGGCGGACAGGGTCACGTAGGCCTTGGGGACGGCCAGGCGGATGGGGTCGGGGGAGGGGACGACGGCGGCCTCGGCGACCGCCTCGTGCTCCAGCAGGACGCTCTCCAGCTCGAAGGGGGAGATGCGGTAGTCCGAGGCCTTGAAGACGTCGTCGGTGCGGCCCACGTACGTGATGTAGCCGTCGGCGTCGCGGCGGGCGACGTCACCGGTGTGGTAGTAGCCGCCGCGGGTGGCCTCGGCGTTGCGCTCCTCGTCGTCGGCGTAACCGGTCATCAGGCCGACGGGGCGCTTGGACAGGTCGATGCAGATCTCGCCCTCGTCGGCGGGGGCGCCGGTCAGGGGGTCGACCAGGACGATGGGGAAGCCGGGGAGCGGGCGGCCCATCGAACCGGGCGTGATGGGCTGGCCGGGGGTGTTCGCGACCTGCACGGAGGACTCCGTCTGCCCGTAGCCGTCGCGGATGGTCACCCCCCAGGACCGCTTGACCTGCTCGATGACCTCGGGGTTCAGCGGCTCGCCGGCCGCCACCACCTTCTCGGGGCGGGTCTTCAGCTGGCTCAGGTCGGCCTGGATGAGCATCCGCCAGACCGTGGGCGGCGCGCAGAAGCTGGTCACGCCGCAGCGGTCCATCTCGGCCATCAGGGCCGCGGGGTCGAACCGCGTGTAGTTGTAGATGAAGATCGTGGCCTCGGCGTTCAGCGGGGCGAACACGTTGCTCCACGCGTGCTTCGCCCAGCCGGGCGAGGAGATGTTCAGGTGCACGTCGCCCGGGCGCAGGCCGATCCAGTACATCGTGGACAGGTGGCCCACCGGGTACGTGAGATGGGTGTGCCGCACCAGCTTCGGCTGGGCGGTGGTGCCGGACGTGAAGTACAGCAGCATCGGGTCGTCGCTGTTCGTCACCCCGTCCGGGGTGAACTCCGAACCCGCTCCGTACGCGTCGGAATAGGCCCGCCAGCCCGCCACCGGCGCGCCCACCGCGACCGGCGTCCACTCCCCGCCGACCTCGGCGAACTTCTCCGTCTGCGCGGAGTCGGTGACCACGTGGCGCACCACGCCGCGGTCCACCCGGTCGCGCAGGTCGGCCGGGCCGAGCAGCGTGGTCGCCGGGATGATCACCGCGCCCAGCTTGATGGCCGCGAGGATCGTCTCCCACAGCTCGACCTGGTTGCCCAGCATCAGCAGCAGCCGGTCGCCGCGGTGCACGCCCTGCTCGCGCAGCCAGTTCGCCACCTGGTTGGACCGCTTCGCCAGCTCGGCATAGGTGAGCTTGCGCTCGCCGCCGTCCTCCTCGACGATCCACAGCGCCGGCCGGTCCCGGGCCTCGCCCTCGGCCACGACGTCGAACCAGTCGAGGGCCCAGTTGAACTGCGCGGGACGCGGCCAGGTGAAGTCGCGCACGGCGGCGTCGTAATCCGTCGCGCGGTCCAACAGCAGATCGCGGGCGGCGCGGAACTCCGCGGTGGCCGGACGCTCGTCGCTCACGGGTCTCCCCTTTCTGATCTCGGCCGGCGGTGCCGGTTGATCCATGAAACACCGCGCGTACCACCGGCAACAACCGGTGATCCGCCGCCTGTGGATAACAAGGGGGCCGCGGTGCGCGGGCCGCCCGGATACGGCAGTCTTATGTGCCATGCCAACGCTCGTTCGCCGCCTCAAGGGCGGGCTGGGTCTACTCGGAGCGCTCGGCCTGGCGGCCGGGGCACTGACGGCGTGCGGCGGCGGCGCCGAGCCGCGCGCGCAGTCGGCGGGCTCGACACCCGCCGCGTCGTCGCCGAGCCCCACGAAGCCCGCGGTGAACCCGGTCAAGGCGGCCACCCGCGGCGGCTACGTCTCCCTCGGCGACTCCTTCACCTCCGGGAGCGGCACCGGCCGCTGCGGCCGGTCCGCCCGGGCGTACCCGCATCTGGTGGCCAAGCGTTTCCACTTCGCCGACGCCCCCACGTACGCGGCCTGCACCGGCGCGACCGTCGCCGGCCTCACCGGCCAGGAGAAGGGCCACGAGCCGCAGATCGCCGCCATCACCGCGAAGACCGCCCTGGTCACGCTGCAGATCGGCGGCAACGACCTGGGCTTCACCCCCGTCCTGGCCACCTGCGTCCTGCAGAGCCGGGGCTCCTCGGCATGCCGCGCGCAGGAGCCGGACATCCGGCACCGCCTGACCACGCTGCGCTCCGAGCTGCGCGCCGCCATCACGAAGATCCACGCCTCCGCGCCGCGCGCCCGCGTACTGCTGCTCGGTTACCCGCACCTGTTCCCGTACCGCCCGAAGCAGAAGACCGCGGAGCTCGCCCCCCGCGACCAGCGCTGGCTCAACGACATGACCAACCTGATGAACGCCGGCATCCGCGCCACCGCCAAGCACGCCGACGCCGCGGTGAAGGACGGCCGCGGAAGCGTCGAGTACGTCGACGTGACCGGCGCGTTCAACAACCACGAACTCGGCCGCGCCGATCCGTACGTGCACGACCTGAACGTCGACTACCAGAACTTCTCCGTCGATCCGGCGAGCTTCCACCCGACGGACACGGGTCAGCGGGAACTGGCCAAGCGCGTGGAGGAGCAGATCAAGGCCGGGCCGGGGCGGCCCCTGCACTGAGCCGGCCGCCCCTCGCGTCAGTGGTCGTTCGTGAAGTGCTTGTAGCCGTAGACGCGGCCGGCGTTGTAGTTCCAGAACCTCAGCCGGACGTTGACGCCCTCGCGGAGGTTGTACTTACCGCCCTGGGAGGCGCGGTGCGTGCGGCACGCGCCGTACCCGCCGTGCACCTCGAAGCTGTAGTAGTCGCCCTTGGCCGGGATGACGATGATCCACGCGGGGTTGCCGTCGCGCTTGACGTCGCAGAGCTTGATGACGTCGCCGCGCTCCTTGACCCAGACCCCGTCACTGCCCCAGTGCCATGTGTGGTCCCACTTGGTGGCCGCGTTCGCGGCGGTCGCGCCGCCGGTCAGCAGCGCGCCGGCGGCGGCCACGGCCATGGCCGACGCCAGGATCGTCCGGTGGATTCGCATCGTCCCGTCCCTTACATGAGTTGATGGAAGAGATGCGAATCCTAACTGATGTGGATGGCTACGCGGGCAGCCCCAGGTCACGGGCGATCAGCATGCGCTGGACCTCCGACGTGCCCTCGCCGATCTCCAGGATCTTGGCGTCGCGGTAGAAGCGGCCGACCGGGAACTCGTTCATGAAGCCGTAGCCGCCGAAGATCTGCGTGGCGTCGCGCGCGTTGTCCATCGCCGCGTTGGACGCGGTGAGCTTGGCGATCGCGGCCTGCCGCTTGAACGGATGGCCGGCCAGCATACGGGCCGCCGCGTCGTAGTACGCGAGCCGGGCGACGTGCGTGCGCGCCTCCATGTCGGCGATCTTGAACTGGATGGCCTGGTACGCGGCGATCTCCTTGCCGAACGCGGCGCGCTGCCCGGCGTACGTCACGCACTCGTCGACGCAGCCCTGCGCCAGGCCCACGGACACCGCCGCGATGGCGATGCGGCCCTCGTCGAGGATGCGCAGGAACTGCGCGTACCCGCGGCCCTCCTCGCCCAGCAGGTTCTCCGCCGGCACCCGGCAGTCGTCGAAGGCCAGCTCGTGGGTGTCGGAGGCGTTCCAGCCGACCTTGGAGTACTTCTTGCCGACGGTGAACCCGGGCGTACCGGACGGGACGATGATCGTGGAGATGTCCGGACGCCCGTCCGGCCGCTCCCCGGTGACCGCCGTGACCGTGACCAGGCTGGTGATGTCGGTCCCGGAGTTCGTGATGAACGACTTCGAGCCGTTGATCACCCAGGAGTCGCCGTCGCGCCGCGCCGTGGTCCGCGTCGCGCCCGCGTCCGAGCCGCCGCCCGGCTCCGTCAGCCCGAACGCCCCGAGCCGCTCACCGGCGGTCAGCGCCGGCAACCACACCCGCTTCTGCTCGTCCGACCCGAACCGGAAGACCGGCATCGCGCCCAGCGACACCCCGGCCTCCAGCGTGATGGCAACGGACGAGTCGACCCGGGCCAGCTCCTCCAGCGCCACGCAGAGCGCGAAGTAGTCGCCGCCCATGCCGCCGTACTCCTCCGGGAACGGCAGACCGAACAGCCCCATCCGGCCCATCTTCGCGACCAGGTCGTACGGGAACTCCTCGCGCTCGTAGTAGTCCCCGATGACCGGGGCGACCTCGTCGCGGGCGAACGCCTCGACGGACTTGCGCAGCTCTTCGTGCTCGTCACCGAGCCGATAGTCGATCATTTCTCTTCTCCTTGTGGGAGGGGCTCGACGACCGCGACGGTCGCGTCGAGGGCGACGGTGGTGCCCGCGCGGACCGGTACGTCGGTGAGCACGCCGTCGATGGGGGCGGTCACCGTGTGTTCCATCTTCATGGCCTCGATGACGGCCAGCGGCTGCCCGGCGGCGACCTCGTCGCCCACGGCCACCTTGACCGCGATCACCGTGCCCGGCATGGGGCTGCGCGCGACCCCGCCCGCCGCGGCCCCCGTACGGGAGCGGGCCGCGTCGACCGGCTCGGCCTCGGCCAGCGCCCAGGCGCGCCCGTCGCGGCCCAGCCACAGCCGGTCGCCGTCGCGGGCGCGCAGGTAGCGGCGGGTCCGGCCGCCGTACGTGACGGACAGGTGGTCGCCGTCGCGGCGGGCGGTGGCCGGTACGGGCTCGGCGTCGCCCACGGCCACCTCGGCGGCGGACGCGCGGCCGCGCACCCGTACGGGCACGGCCTCGCCTCCGGCGGGCGTGACGTGCAGCGTGTGCCAGGCCGGCCCGCCGACGCGCCAGCCGTCGGGCACGTCCCAGCGGTCCACGACGGGCCCGCCGGGCTCCTGCCCGAGGCGCTCGTCCAGGGCGGCCGCGGCCAGCACGTCGTCCGGCGTGCCCCCGGACGTGAGCCCGTCCAGCTCGCGCTCGACCAGCCCGGTGTCCAGCCGCCCGGCCACGACGTCCGGGTGGGCCAGCAGGGCGCGCAGGAAGGTGACGTTGGTGCCCACGCCGAGCAGGTCGTACGAGGCCAGCGCGCGGTCCAGCCCGGCAAGCGCGGCCGCGCGGTCCGCCCCCCAGGCGACGACCTTGGCCAGCATCGGGTCGTACGCGCTGCCCACGTCGGTGCCGGCGGACAGGCCGGAGTCCACCCGGACGCGCGGGAGCGCGGCCGCGTCCGGCTCGGACAGGGCCAGGACGCGGCCGCCGGTCGGGATGAAGCCGCGGGACGGGTCCTCGGCGTAGACGCGGGCCTCGACGGCGTGCCCGTCCAGCCGTACGCCGTCCTGCGCGAACGGCAGTGGCTCGCCGGCGGCCACGCGGAGCTGGAGCTCGACCAGGTCCAGGCCGGTGACCAGCTCCGTCACCGGGTGCTCGACCTGGAGCCGGGTGTTCATCTCCATGAAGAAGTACGCGTCCGGGTCTTCCGCCGACACGATGTACTCCACGGTCCCGGCACCCGTGTACCCGACCGACCGCGCCGCGTCCACCGCGCTGGCCCCCATGCGCTCCCGCTGCGCGGCCGTGAGCAGCGGCGACGGCGCCTCCTCGACGATCTTCTGATGCCGCCGCTGCAGGCTGCACTCGCGCTCGCCCAGATGCACGGCGTTCCCGTGCCCGTCCGCGAACACCTGCACCTCGATGTGCCGCGGCCGCGCCACGAACCGCTCCACCAGCAGCGTGTCGTCCCCGAACGCGGCCATCGCCTCGCGCCGCGCGGCGCCGATCGCCTCGGCCAGCCCGCCGTCTGACTCGACCAGCCGCATCCCCTTGCCGCCGCCCCCGGCCGACGGCTTGAGCAGCACCGGGAACCCGACCTCACGCGCGGCAGAGGCCAGCTCCGCATCGGACAGCCCGGGCTCGTCCCGCCCGGGCACCACCGGCACCCCGGCCGCGGCCACGTGCCGCTTGGCCCGGATCTTGTCGCCCATCACCTCGATGGCGTCGGCCGGCGGCCCCACGAACACCAGCCCGGCCGCGGCGCACGCCCGCGCGAACCCGGCGTTCTCGGCCAGGAACCCGTACCCCGGATGCACCGCCTCCGCGCCGGTGGCCAGCGCCGCCGCCACGATCGCGTCGCCGTCGAGGTACCCCGGGACCCGTACCGCCTCGTCCGCCTCGGCCACATGCCGCGCCCCGGCGTCCGCGTCGCCGTACACGGCCACCGCCCGCACCCCGAGCCGCCGCAGCGTCCGCATCACCCGAACCGCGATCTCGCCCCGGTTCGCGACCAGCACAGTGGAGAACACGCGACCTCACATCCTGAATACGCCGTTGCGAACGGGTTCGAGCGGCGCGTTGGCCGCGGTGGACAGGGCGAGCGCCAGCACCGTACGGGTGTCGGCCGGGTCGATGACGCCGTCGTCCCACAGCCGCGCCGTGGAGTAGTACGGGTTGCCCTGGTCCTCGTACTGCTGGCGGATCGGGTCCTTGAACGCCTCCTCGGCCTCCGCCGGCCACTCCTCGCCGCGCGCCTCCAGCTGGTCGCGGCGCACCGTGGCCAGGACGGACGCGGCCTGCTCGCCGCCCATGACGGAGATCCGGGCGTTCGGCCACATCCACAGGAAGCGGGGGGAGTAGGCCCGGCCGCACATGGAGTAGTTGCCGGCGCCGAACGAGCCGCCGATGATCACGGTGAACTTGGGCACCCGGGCGCAGGCGACCGCGGTGACCATCTTCGCGCCGTGCTTGGCGATGCCGCCCGCCTCGTACTCGCGGCCGACCATGAAGCCGCTGATGTTCTGCAGGAAGACCAGCGGGATGGACCGCTGGTCGCACAGCTCGATGAAGTGCGCGCCCTTCATCGCCGACTCGCTGAACAGGATGCCGTTGTTGGCCACGATGCCCACCGGGTGGCCGTGGATCCGCGCGAAGCCGGTGACCAGCGTCGGCCCGTACTCGGCCTTGAACTCGGCGAACCGGGAGCCGTCGACGATCCGCGCGATCACCTCGCGCACGTCGTACGGGGTCCGCGAGTCGGTGGGCACCACGGAGTACAGCTCCGCGGGGTCGGCGGCCGGCTCCTCGGCGGGCGCCACGTCCCATGGGCGCGGCGTACGCGGGCCGAGCGTGGCCACGATGTCGCGGACGATGCGCAGCGCGTGCGCGTCGTCGTCGGCCAGGTGGTCGGTGACGCCGGAGACGCGGGAGTGCACGTCGCCGCCGCCGAGCTCCTCGGGCGTGACGACCTCGCCGGTGGCCGCCTTCACCAGCGGCGGGCCGCCCAGGAAGATCGTGCCCTGCTCGCGGACGATCACCGCCTCGTCGCTCATCGCCGGGACGTACGCGCCGCCCGCCGTACAGGAGCCGAGCACGGCGGCGATCTGCGGGATGTCGCGGGCGGACATGGTCGCCTGGTTGTAGAAGATCCGGCCGAAGTGCTCGCGGTCGGGGAAGACGTCGTCCTGGCGGGGCAGGAACGCGCCGCCGGAGTCGACCAGGTACACGCACGGCAGGTGGTTGTGCAGCGCCACCTCCTGCGCGCGCAGGTGCTTCTTGACCGTCACCGGGTAGTACGTGCCGCCCTTGACGGTCGCGTCGTTGGCGACGATCACGCACTCGCGGCCGCTGACGCGGCCGACGCCGGTGATGATCCCGGCCGCGGGCGCCTCGTCGTCGTACATGCCGGTCGCGGCCAGCGGCGACAGTTCGAGGAACGGGGAGCCGGGGTCGAGCAGCGCGTCGACGCGGTCGCGGGGGAGCAGCTTGCCGCGGGCGACATGGCGGTCGCGGGCGCGGTCGGGGCCGCCGCGCGCCGCCGTGTCGAGCCGGCCGCGCAGCTCGGCGACCAGCGCGGCGTGCGCCTCGGCGTTGCGCTTGGCTGCCTCGCCGGTGACGTCGGCGGTGCCGCGCAGTACGGGTGCGTCCGAGGTCATGAAGGTGTCTTTCCCGTGGACGTTAGTGACCGCTAACACCGGCGATGTTAGTGACCGCTAACGTCGCCGTCTAGACTCCGGGCATGAGCGACACGCGGACCAGCCCGCGCCGCGCCGCCATCCTGGCCGCCGCGGCCGAGCTGTTCGCGCGGCGCGGCTTCCACGGCGTGTCGATCGAGGACCTGGGCCGCGCGGTCGGCACGTCCGGTCCGGCGCTGTACCGGCACTTCCCGGGCAAACAGGCGCTGCTGTCCGCGATGCTGGTGGACATCAGCGAGCGCCTGCTGTCCGAGGGCCGCGCCCGGGTCGCCGCGGCGGCGTCCCCGGCGGCCGCCCTCGACGGGCTGATCGCCTGGCACGTGGACTTCGCGCTGGACAACCCGTCGCTGATCACCGTGCACACGCGCGAGCTCGACAACGTCCCGGACGCCGACCGGCACCGCGTACGGCGGCTGCAGCGCGAGTACGCCGAGGAGTGGGTCGCGGTCCTGTCCAAGCTGCGCCCCGCCGAGCCGCCCGCGCGCCTGCGGGCCGCGGTGCACGCCGCGTTCGGGCTGATCAACTCCACGCCGCACAGCGCCGGGGAGCTGGACCGGGGGGTCATGGCGGAGCTGCTGGCGGGGATGGCCCGGGCGGCGCTGCGCCCCGGACCGTCGTGAACCCTGGCCGTCAGGACGGCCAGGGTCCGGTTCGAGGCGTCTCCTACGTGGTGTGGGCGTCCGGCTGCCCGTCGTCGTCGACGTCGATGCGCTCCTTACGGATCTGGCCGCGGACCGTCTCCTGGTCCTGCGTGCGGGTCTTCGAGATGCGCACGCGCTCGACCGGGACGCGCTCGGTGCTGACCACCGGACGTTCGGCGTAGAGGACGATCACGTGCTCGTCGTCGCCGGAGTCGGTGCTCGTGCCGGACATCCGCTCGCCGTCGGTGATCGGCTCGCGGGTCACCTGGATCTCTTCGCGCGCGACCGGGACGACGCGTTCCACGTCCTCCATCTCGATGCGCTTGTGGATCCGGGCGCGGCCGGCCTCGTGGCGTTCGGTGCCGACGTGCATCTTCTCCTCGTACCGAGTCACGACGATCTCGCCCGGCTGGTCGCCCTCGGAGTCGTCCCAACCCCGCGCGCTGGCGACACGCCGGTCGGGTGCGTCGGCGGTGGTGTCGGCGGTACGGTCGCCGACCGCGGCATGCGGTTCGGTCGCCGTACGGTCGTCCATGCCGCGGTCCGGCGCGGCGGCCCGGTCGTCGAGCGCGCTCCGGTTCGGCGCGGCGGCCGGGGCGCCGGACATCTGCGTGTCCATGCCCGGACCGGTCCCCGCGTCCATGTCCGTACGGGCGTCCGTACGGGCGTCCATGCCGGTGTCCGCCGGCGCGTCCGCCTTCGCGTCCCGCCCGGCGGCCGTCCCCGCCGCGGTCCCCGCCGCGGTCCCCGCCGCGGTCCCCGCCGCCGTGCCCGCCGCGGTACCGGCGGCCGTACCGGAGGCCGTGCCCATCGCGGCGTCCGGGCGGCCGGACATCCGGTCCGCCTCGCCGGTCTGCTGGGCCGGTACGTCCGCGCTGCGCAGGCCGTAGTGGTGGTACAGCCGCTCGCCCTCCTCGGGCGAGATGTCGTTCGCGCTGCCGACGTCCGGCGCGTCCTTGACCATCTGCTTGTCGAACGGCACCCGGAGCTGCTCCCCACTGACCCGCGATCCCTGCAACGGCACGAGGCTCTCGCGCCGGCCGAACAGCCCGCCGCCCTTGACCGAGACGAACTCCGGCTGCTGGGTCCGGTTGTCGAGATAGACCCTCTCGACCGTGCCGAGCTCCTCGTCGTCCGACGCGATCACGTGGAAGCCGATCATCTGACGTGCGTCGTCCTGCATCGTCATGGCGTTTCCCCCCGATTCCCCCGATTCGGGTCGCCGCCCCACGTAGTGCGGCGGTTCCTAACAGCTCGCCTACCCGGCGGGCGATCGATCACACTCCGTCATGGATCGCACGCATACGGCGTGCGGGACGCGACGCGCGTCACGGGGTACGCGATGGACATCACGGTCGACGGTGCGCATTCCTTCACCGCGCCCGACTACCGTAGATAGTTGGGTTTTGCGTACGAAGAGGGTGATCGGAACGGGCGTCGACACGGAAGCACGGAGTACGTCCCCGCTCTCCGCGGGCAGGCTCGCCACCGCCGTGATGCCCGGGACCCTCCTGAACCCGCTGAACTCGTCGATGATCGCGGTGGCGCTCGTCGGCATCGAGCACGACTTCGGCTCCGGTGTCGCCTCCGCGACCTGGCTGATCTCCGCGTTCTACATCGCCGGCGCGGTCGGCCAGCCGCTGATGGGCAAGCTGGCCGACCGCTTCGGCCCGCGCCGCGTCTTCGTCATCGGCCTGGTCGTGGTCTGCGCCGTCGCCCTGCTCTCCCCGTTCGCGCCCGATCTCGGCGTGCTGATCGCCGCGCGGGTGCTGCTGGCGCTCGGCACGTCCGTGGCGTTCCCGTGCGCGATGGCCATGTTCCGCGCCTGCCTGTCCGGCCCGACCCCGCAGTCCGCGCTCGGCGCGGTCGCCGCGGCCAACTCGGCCAGCGCCGCGTTCGGCCCGGTCATCGGCGGTTTCCTGGTGTCGTGGTGGGGCTGGCAGGCGATCTTCCTGGTCAACGTGCCGATCACGCTGATCGGCATCGTGCTGGCCCTGGTCCGGCTGCCGAAGGTGCCCGGCGACGGCGGCAGTGGCCACGGCGTGCTCCGCGAGCTGGACACGCCCGGCATCGGTGCGTTCGTCCTCACGCTCGTCGGCGTGCTCGGCTTCCTGCTCTCCCTGGAGAGCGGTCCCACGTGGGCGCTGATCCCGGTGGCCGTGCTCGGCGGCCTGGCGCTGGTGTGGCGCGAGCTGCGCGCGGCCACGCCGTTCGTCGACTTCCGCATGCTGGCCGCCAACCGCGCCCTGCTCAGCGTCTACGTGCAGTACACGCTGGTGAACATCGTCTTCTACGCCAGCTTCTTCAGCCTCCCGATGTGGCTGGAGGAGGTGCGCGGCGACGACACGCAGACGGCCGGGCTGCTGGTCCTGCCGCTCGCGGGGGTGTCGGTGCTGGCCATGCCGCTGGCGTCCCGGCTGATCCGGCGGTCCGGCGTACGGGCGTCGCTGGTCATCGGCAGCTCGGCGCTGCTCGTCGGCTCGGTCGGGCTCCAGCTGTTCGGCGCGACCGTGCCGCTGTGGCTGCTCATCGTGGTCACCGCGCTGCTCGGCGTGCCGAACGCGTTCAACAACCTGGGCCTGCAGACCGCGCTGTACCAGACGGCGCCGCGCGCGGTCATGGGCACCGCGTCCGGGCTGTTCCAGACCTCCCGGTACATCGGGTCGATCCTGTCGTCCAGCGTGATCGGCCTGCTGTTCGGTGCGGCGGTGAACACGTCGGGCCTGCACGCCATCTCGTGGGTGATGATCGTGCTGTCCGTACTGCTCGTCGGGGTGAGCGTGGGGCGGCTGCGATCCCGTACGGCCACGGGGGATTAGTTCCGTACGCACGCGGAATGATCAACTCGGGACCTGTGGGGAGGGATGAGGATGCGCGTCGCGTTGCTCGGGTACGGCGTCGGGGGTTCGGTGTTCCACGCGCCGATGATCGCGGCCACCGACGGGCTTGAGCTCGCCGCGGTGGTCACCAAGGACCCGGACCGGCGCGCGGACGTCAAGCGCCGGTACCCCGACGCCGCCCTGTTCTCCGACCCCGGCGAGATCTGGGCGGACCCCGGCGACTACGACCTGGCCGTGGTCAGCACCCCGAACCGTACACACGCGCCGCTCGCGCAGGCCGCGCTGGCCGCCGGGCTGCACGTGGTGGTGGACAAGCCGGTGGCCACGACGGTCGGCGACGCGCGGGCGATCGCCGCGCTGGCCGCCGAGCACGGCCGGCAGGCGATCCCGTTCCACAACCGGCGGTACGACGGCGACTTCCGTACCGTGCGTAAGCTGCGCGACGAGGGCGCGTTCGGCGAGATCCGGCGGCTGGAGTCCCGGTTCGAGCGCTGGCGGCCCAAGATCAAGCCGGGCTGGAAGGAGAGCGCCGACCCCGCCGACGGCGGCGGCGCGCACTTCGACCTCGGCTCCCACCTCGTCGACCAGGCCATCGCGCTGTTCGGCGCGCCCCAGCGGGTGTACGCCGAGCTCGACGTCCGCCGCGAGGGCGCGCAGGCCGTCGACGACGCGTTCATCGCGCTGCTGTTCGGCGACGAGACCGACCGGCGGCCGATCCGCGCCCACCTGTGGATGAGCGCCGTCGCCGCCGACCTCGGCCCGCGCTTCCGCGTCCTCGGCGAGGAGGCCGCGTACGTCAAGTACGGCCTCGACCCGCAGGAACAGGCGCTGCGCGACGGCCGTACGCCCGACGAGGAGGGCTGGGGCACCGAGCCGGAGGACGCGTACGGCACCCTCGGCACGGTCGACGACCAGATCCGCGTCACCACCGAACCCGGCGGCTACCAGGACTTCTACGCCGAGGTCGCGGCCTGCCTGACCGGCGACGCCCCGCCCCCGGTGACCATGGAGGACGCCATCACCGGCCTGCGCGTCCTCGAGGCCGCGCAGCGCTCGGACCGCGTGGGCGTGCTCGTACCGCTCTAGGAGCGCCGCTGCCGCAGGAAGTCCCGCCAGGCCGCCAGCGGCGAGCCCCAGCGGTCCGCGCCCGGATGCGCCTGGTCGATCAGCCGCAGCAGCTCGCCGGGCGCCGGGTTGACGTACGTGCGGCCGCCGACGACCACCGTCGGCACGGTCTCGTTGCCCAGCGCGGCGCTCCGTACGTACGCCGCGGCCCGGTCGTCGGCCCAGATGTTGTGCCAGCGCACCGGGATCCGCGCCCAGACCAGCGTCTGCCGGAGGCGGAAGCAGAACGGGCACCCGGCCCGCCAGTACACATCGGCCAGCTTTTCCCTCACCCGCTCATTGTCCGCCCGAACCGTGACATCCGTCGTGGGAGCCCCGGCGCGCGCGGCGCGACGCTCGACGCATGAGCGACACACGCGACCCCCGCGCCCTCGTCCGCAACCTGATCTGGGACGTCGGCGCGCCGATCCTCGTCTACTACCCGCTGCGCCTGCTCGGCGTCTCCATGGTGCTCGCGCTGACCGCGGCCACCGCCGTCGCGCTCGGCCGGATCGCCTTTGTCGCCCTGCGCGACCGGCGGTTCGACGGGTTCGCCGCGCTGATGGCCGCCATGTTCGGCATCGGCCTCGTCCTCACCCTGGCCACCGGCGACCCACGGGTGATCCTGGCCAAGGACTCCGTGGTCACCGGCGTGCTGGGGATCGCCTTCCTCGGCAGTTGCGTCGTCGGCCGGCCGCTGATGTACGCGCTGGCCCGGCGGATGCTGCCGCCGGAGCGGCAGGCCGAGGCCGACACGCGGCTGGGCTCCGACCCGCGGTACCGGGCCCGGCTCGTCACGATGTCCGCCGTGTGGGGGGTGATCCTGCTCGCCGAGGCGGTGGCCCGCGTCGTGCTGGTGTTCACGCTGCCGGTGGACCTCATGTTCGGCCTCTCGCACGTGCTCCAGTTCGCCGCGGTCGGCCTGGCCATCCTGTGGAGCTTCCTGTACGGGCGGCGTGCCCGGCGCCGGGCCGCGGTGGCCACGCGATGACCACCTCCGTGGACGTCCTGGTCGTCGGCGCCGGGCCGACCGGCCTGACGCTGGCCTGCGAGCTGGTACGGCGCGGGGTCACGTGCCGGATCATCGACCGGTCGCCCGGACCGCAGGAGGGCTCGCGCGGGTTCGGCGTCAAGCCCCGTACGCTGGCCGTCCTCGACGCGCTCGACGTGGCCGGCGCGGTC
>Ga0164243_10008911_pt1 | contig 14707 bp, 10 predicted proteins | sample OricompcompostOP_FD_108781 | JGI IMG/M metagenome (GOLD analysis project Ga0164243, IMG submission 108781) | Organic Plus compost microbial communities from Emeryville, California, USA - Original compost - Organic plus compost (OP) | ecosystem: Engineered > Solid waste > Mixed feedstock >... | reverse complement strand
GATCGCGTCGCTGCAGAGCGCGCGCACGCGCTCGAGCGACAGCGAGCCCGCCAGCCAGCGCATGCTCAGCCCCTCGACGAGCGAGGTCAGCAGCTCGGCCGTCTCGCGCGGGTCGAGGCCGGCGCGGATCGAGCCCTCCTCGACGCCGGCGGCGATCGCCTCGGCGACCCACTCGTTCCACTCGGTCGTCACGCGCAGCAGCAGCTCGCGCAGCTCCGGCTCGAAGACGGCGCTGGCCGAGACCTCGTTCCAGACGATCGAGTTGTTGCGGATGATCGGATCGTCCTCGTCGAACTCGCGCAGCAGCGCGTCGCGGACGGCGTCGAAGGCGGTCGTGCCGGCGTGCGGCTCGCGCAGCACGCCGGAGGGCGCCTGCGCGTTGGCCCGCTCGAGCGCCGCGGCGATCAGCGTCAGGCGGTCGCCGAAGTGGTAGTAGAGCAGCGGCGTCGAGACGCCGGCGCGGGCGGCGACGTCCTCGACCCGCATCCCGCGCACGCCGCGCTCGGCGACCGCGGCGACGGTCGCGTCGACGATCGCCTGACGGGTGCGCTCGCGCCGCTGCGCGCGGGTGGACGGGGGCGCTCTGCTCATCGCCCCGGCACTCTACGCCGCCGGCCGCGGCGGCAGCGCGAACCGCGGGCCGCCCAGCCGCGCACGCCCGGGGCCGCGTCCGTCAGCGCGCGCCGAAGCCGCCGAGGCCGTCGCGCAGCTGCGCGACGGCGCGGCGGGCCTCGCGTCTGACCGAGCGGCCGATCTCGGACGCGGTGGCGCCGGCGAGCGCCAGCTCGCGCACGTGGTCGACGAGCGCGCGGTGGAGGCCGAGCAGCGCGCCGGCGACGGTGCGGCAGCGGACGTCGCCCGGCTTGACGCCGACCTCCTCGGCGAGCGCGTCGGCGAGCGTGCGGGCGTACTGGTCGAAGACCTGGCGCTCGCGCGCGAGCAGCGCCGGGCTCTCGGTCACGAGCCTGCTGATCGCGGCGATTCTGGCGGTCGCGGCGGCCTCGCCGTCGGGCGATCTGAAGGCGAGGACGCCGCCCTGGCCGAAGAGGAAGCCGGCGAAGGCGTCGAGCACGTCGCTGCCCGCCGGCCGCTCGCGGATCGCCGTCAGCAGCCGCTCCTCGAACGCCTCCAGCCGGCTGTAGAAGAGGTCCTCCTTGGCCGGGAAGTAGTTGAAGACCGTCGCGGGCGCGACCTCGGCCGCTCTCGCCACCTCCGCGACCGTCACCTGCTCGAAGCCGCGCTCGGCGAACAGCCGCTGCGCGGTCTCCGCGATGTGCTGCCGCGTGCGCTCCTTCTTGCGCTCGCGCAGCCCGGGCTCGGCTGTCGCCTGCTCTGACATCGCACGTCAGCGTATCGCACATCCGTGGTTGCGCTCCAGCTTTGGTGTCGATATAGATTTAGAGCGACTCTAAAATTTTCCGATGGAGGTCCACCATGCTCCGCACGATCCGAACCGCTCGCATCCCCGCTCCACGCCTCGGCGCCGTCGCGATCCCGTTCGCCGCCGTCGTGCTCGCGATGCTGCCGGCGGTGCTCGACCAGACGATGCTCGCGACCGCGCTGCCGACGATCGCCGGCGAGCTGGGCAGCGTCAGCGACCTGTCGTGGGTCGTGACCGCGTACGTCGTCGCCGCCGCGGCCGCGACGCCGCTGTGGGGCAAGCTCGGCGACCGCGTCGGCCGCAAGCGGATGCTGGAGCTGGCGCTCGCCGGCTTCGTCGTCGCCTCCGCCAGCTGCGCCGCCGCGCAGGAGATCGGCCAGCTGATCGCCCTGCGGCTGGTGCAGGGGCTGTTCGCCGGCGGCCTGATGGCGCTGGCGATGGCCGCCGTCGGCGACCTCGTCGAGCCGCGCGAGCGCGGCCGCTACCAGGGCTACATCGCCGCCACGTTCGCGGTCGCGACCGTCGTCGGCCCGCTGCTCGGCGGGCTGCTGGTCGACGTCGCCTCGTGGCGCTGGATCTTCCTCGTCAACCTGCCGCTCGGCGCGCTCGCGCTGACCGGCCTGCGGCTGCGCCTGCCGGCGGCCGCGCCTGCGCCGGCCTGCGCCCGCTTCGACGCGCTCGGCGCGCTGCTGCTGGCCGCCGCGACGAGCACGCTGATGCTCGCCTGCGTGCAGGACGACGGCCGTCCGGCGCTGCTGGCGGCGACCGCCGCGCTGGCCGCCGCGCTGGCGTGGCAGGAGCGCCGCGCGGCCGATCCCGTCGTGCCGCTCGCGCTGCTGCGCACGCGCACCGTCGCGCTCGTCTCGGTCGCGCTCTTCCTCGCGACCGCGGCGCTGTTCGCGGTGACCGTCTTCGTGCCGCTGCTGCTGCAGGTCGCGACCGGCGCCTCGCCGCTGCAGGCCGGCCTGCTGATGGTGCCCTCGATGCTCGGCATCACCGTCTCGACGACGGTCAGCGGCCGCCTGATCGCCAAGACCGGCCGCTACAAGGTCTTCCCGCTGATCGGCCTCGCGCTGATGACCGCCGCGCTGGCCGGACTGGCGCTGCTCGCCGGCGACGCCTCGCGCGTGTCGATCGGCGCCGGCCTCGTCGTCTTCGGCCTCGGCTTCGGGATGGTCACGCAGGTGCTCGTGACCGCCGTCCAGAACGGCGTCGACCGCCGCCAGCTCGGCATCGCGACCGCGACCGCCGGCTTCTTCCGGGCGCTCGGCGGCGCCGTCGGCGCGGCGCTGCTCGGCGCCGTCTTCGCCGCCCGCGCCGGCGACGGCGCCGCGACCCGCGCCGACGTGACCGCCGGCGTCGAGGGCGTCTTCGTCGTCGCGGCCCCGCTCGCCGCGCTCGCGCTGCTGGCCGTGCTGGCGCTCGTCGAGGTCCCGATCGCCCGCCGCGCCGCCGCCTCCGCCGCCTGACCTCGACCGACCCGGACCTCCACCGCCTCCGACCTCACCGACCCGACCTCCACCGCCTCCCACCTCCACCGACCCGACCGTCAACCGACCCCACCAGAGAGGAACCGACCATGGCCGACCACCAGGACTTCAGATCGCAGGTGCTCCTGCGCGGCGAGCAGACCGGCGGCGCCAGCGCGCTCGTCGAGATCACCGTCCCGCCGCGCTGGGACGGCCCGCCGCTCCACCACCACGCCTTCGCCGAGGCGTGGTACGTGCTGGAGGGCGAGCTGACCTTCCAGATCGCAGGCGAGCGGCGCGTCGTCGGCGCGGGCGGGTTCGCCCACGTCGAGGGCGACGTCGAGCACACGCTCGCCAACCCCGGCGACGAGCCCGCCCACTACCTGCTGACGATCACGCCGGCCGGCTTCGAGACCTACTTCGACCGCTGACGCCGCGGCGGCGGTCCGCGCCCCGCTAGCCGCGGTTGTGATTGACGACTTCGACGTTGTGCCCGTCGGGGTCGAGCACGAAGGCGCCGTAGTAGCCGGGGTGGTAGACGGCGCGCTCGCCGGGGCCGCCGTTGTCCTCGTAGCCGGCGGCGGTCGCGGCGGCGTGGAAGGCGCGCACCGCGGCATCGTCGTCGGCCGGGAAGGCGAGGTGGACGTGCTCGGTCAGCGGGCGCTCGTCGCGCACGAGCGAGAAGCTGTTGTCGCGGCTGGAGAGCTGGACGCGGTCGGGCGAGTCGTGGGTGACGCGCAGGCCGGCGTGCGGGGCGATCGTCGCGTAGAAGCGCTTGGAGGCCTGCGGGTCGCGGACGCGGATCCAGAGGTGGTCGATGCTGCCGACGGGGACGGTCTGCTCGCGGTCGATGATCAGCGCCTCGACGCTGTTGCCGTCGGGGTCGAGCAGGAAGCCGCCGTAGTAGCTGTCGGCGTACTGCGGGCGGGGGCCCGGCGCGCCGTCGCTGCGATAGCCGGCGTCGACGCCCGCCTGCCAGAAGGCGTCGACCTGGGCGCGGTCGCGCGCGCGGAAGCCGATGTGGAGCCCGCGCGTGAGCGCATGCGCGTCGTCGACCGGGCCGATGTCCCAGTCCTCCCACTCGACGAGCTCGGCGCTCGCGACGCCGGGCTCGACGCCCAGCGCGCTCAGGACGGTGCGGTAGAAGCGCTCGGAGGCCGCGAGGTCCGAGACGGCGATGCCGACGTGATCGAACATCCGCCCGAGGCTAGCGCGAACGCGACCGCCGATCAGCCGCCGGGCAGCGTGCCGGGGGCGATCGCCGCCGCCAGCGCGTTGAAGATCGTCGGCGCCGGATTGCCGGCCGGGCCGCCGATGTCGGCGTTGGTCAGCACGACGATCGACAGCTTGCGCGTCGGCAGGTAGGCGATCTGCGTGTTGTAGCCCGGCAGCTCGCCCGAGTGCAGCAGCCAGCCCTTCGCCCGGCCGAGGCCGAACAGGTACGCTCTCCCGCCTCTCTCGGAGTGGGGGTTGGGCTTCAGCCGCTCGGCCTGCGTCGCAGGTCTCAGCAGCGAGCCGCTGCCGACGGCGCGCGTCCACTTCCGCAGGTCGCCGAGGGTGGAGACGATCTGGCCGGCGGCGTCGGCGAAGGTCGGGTTCCAGCCGGTCGCATCGAGCGCAGCGCCGTCCTCGGCGCCCTGGACGGTGTAGCCGCTCCACGACGGCGCCGGCAGCCTCAGCGACGGCTTGTACGTCGTCTGGTTCATTCTCAGCGGGCCGAACAGCTGCTCCTGCAGCACCGTCGCGAGCGCTCTGCCGGTCACCTGCTCGACGATCTGGCCGAGCATCACGAAGTTCGTGTTCGAGTAGTCGAAGCCGGCACCGGGCGCGAATCTCGCCGGCAGGCCGGCGCTGATCGAGATCAGCTGCTGCGGCGTCCAGCCCGCGGTCGGGTTGGCGAAGTATCTCGCCATCCACGCCGCGTTCGTGCTGTAGCTGGCGATGCCGCTGCTCATCGTGCCGAGCTGACGCACCGTGATCGCTCTGGCGCCGGGAAAGTCGGGGAACCAGCGGTCGATCGTGTCGTCGAGCCTCAGCCGGCCCTGGTCGACGAGCTGGAGGATCAGTGTCGCGGTGAAGGTCTTCGTGACCGACCCGATGCGCGTGTGGACGTTCAGCCGCGGCGCGCGGCCGGAGGCGCGGTCGCCGACGCCGTCGATCGCCGTCCAGCCGCGGTCGCCGACCCAGACGCCGGCGATCGTGCCCGGGTTCCACGTCTGCCGCGTGACCGTCGCCAGCGCGCGGTCGAGCCGCTCCTGCGTGCGGGCGTCGAGCTGGCCCTTCGGCGTCGGGGCGCGCGTCGCGGCGGAGGCGGCGGTCACCGGCAGGAACGCGGCGACGCCGGCGGCGGCCGTCACGGCCGCACGCGCGCACGCGCGGCCGCGGCGGCCGGTCGAGGCGAGGGAGGAGATGCGCATGGCGGCGATTCTCACGCGCGGAGGGCGCGTTGACGATGGACTCAGGTCCATTTCGCCGGCCGCATCCGTGTGGCAGCGTGGCGCTCATGCCGATCGACACGCCGCCTCCCGTCGTCCAGCAGGTGATCGTCTCGCCGAGAGCGGGGCAGCGGGTGACGAGACCGCCGCTGCGGATCGTGGTCCGCGCCGGCCGCGAGCACGGCGATCTCGTCGCGCGCCTCAACGGGGTCTCGATCGGCGACGAGTTCGCCCGCTCCGGCCGCAGCCTGCGACGGCTGGACGTGAGCGCCAGCCACGGGCTGCGCCACGGCCGCAACACGCTGCGCGTGCGCGCGCGGATCGGCTCGACGGTGCGGCGCGCGAGCGTCACCTTCACGATCGCCAACCGCCACCCGATACCGGGCGCCGGCCGCGCGCGGCGGACCGTCGCCGGCAGCGCGATCCGGCTGCGCGGGCGGGTCGTCACGCACCCGGGCGGACCGGCGGCGAGAGGCGTCCGCTGGCGGGTCGTCAGCGCCCCGGCCGGCAGCCGCCTGCGCGCGGCGAGAGGCGCCGGCCGCGCCGCCCGCGCCGCGCGCGCCGCCCAGGCGCGGGGTCTGCGCCGGGCGAGCACGCTGACGCCCCTCTTCACGCCCGACGAGCCCGGCAGGTACGTGCTGCGGATGACGGTCGGCAGCGGCGCGGCCGCGCGCGCGGCGAGCGTCGCCGTCGACGCCGGCCCGCGCAGCGCCGTGATCCCGTTCGACACGGCCGTCGACGGCGCCGACCCCGCCGGCACGACCAGCGACCGCACGCCCTACGGCCGCCCCGGCATCCGCGTCGGCGGGGTCGTCTACCGCGCGCCGTGGCTCAACGGCAGCGGCGCGAACGGCAGCTGGTCGGGCGAGGCGGGCGGCGTCGACTACACGGCGACGTGGCAGGTCGTCGTGCTCGACCGCAGAACGCTCGGCTTCGTCTTCAACCGCACCTATGGCCGCTGCTCCGGCCGCACCAGCGGCGGCCTGCGCGACTACGCCTGCCGCCGCGGCGACGGCGGCGAGCCGGTCGCCGTCGACATGGCGCGGGAGCTGTCGCAGATCGACGGCGACCATCTCGTGTTCGCCGTCTCGCACCCGAGCGGCGACGGCGCCCGCCGTCGCTGGGACAGCCCGAACGAGCCCTACGGGCGCGCGACGCCGGTCACCGCGATCGGCTTCCCCGCCGACGAGCCGGGGGCGGCGCGGCAGGTGCTCGCCGGCGTCCCGGCCGGCGGCGCCGCCGTCGCCGGCGTCGGCCGGCTGGCGCCCGGCAGAGCCCGCTGGGACGTGACGAGGAGCGGCCGCGCGCGCCTGCACGGCATGCTCGTCGCCGACGTCGACGACCACTACGGCTACGTCGCCGACCGCCGCTCCAGCTTCGACACGCGCTCGGAGAGCGACTGCGGGCAGAGACACTGCACCTACGCGCTCGAGCTCGACGGCGCCCGCACCTCCGGGATCCCCGCGCCCGGCACGGCCGGCTTCCTCGCCGCCGTCTACGACGAGCGGACGCTGAAGCGGCGCGCGGCGCAGGTGCTCGGCGCGTCGGCGGGGGAGCCGACCTCCGACGCGCTCTACTCTCTCGCCAACTTCGTCGAGGAGCAGTCGGCCGCCGGCGGCGGGCTGTTCGTGATCACCTCGTTCGGGCCGACGCTGTTCAGAAACGGCCAGGTCACGCGGCTGTCGGCCGCCCGCGCGGCCGACGCGATCGCCTCGATCGGCGGCACCAGAGAGCGCTTCCTGACCGCGGCGGTCACGGACGGCAGCGGCTACACGCTGATCGGCTGGACCGGCGCGGGGGAGGGCAGAGGCGCCGAGCAGGTCGGCGCGGGCGCGCGGCTGCGCGGCGCCCTGGCGCCCGACCAGGCGTCGCGGATGCGGCCGGCGAACGTCAGCGCCGACGGCCCGCCGGCCGAGCGCCTCCAGCGGCTGCTGGTCGCGCCGCCGACGACCGTCTGGCCGCTCGACGACAGACCGGGGCCGCGCGCCGCGATCGCCTGGATCGGCCTGCAGTCGAGCCGGCTCGGCGGCGACCCGCGCCAGGCCTACTGGCGCCAGGACGCGACGACGCTCGCCGCCGCCGCCGACGACGTCGCGAGACTGACGGCGCCGAGCGGGCAGCCGTTCACCGCCGCCGAATTCGCGCTCGCGCAGAGACAGCTGCTGACCGAGCTGCGCTGGGCCGGCAACGTGCGCGACTACCTCGCGCTGCTGGCCGCGCCGGCCGGTGAGACGAAGGCGACCGTCTGGCAGGAGGCGTCGATCCTGCAGGACCGGCTCGAGGCCGAGATCAGGATCGGCAAGGAGGAGGCCGAGGCCAACGCCTTCTGGTTCGGCGTCGTCAGAGCGCTGCTGTCGTTCGCCGGCGGCGCCGGCGAGCTGGTCGAGGCCGGGGAGCGGTTCGGCGGCCTGGTCGAGGTGATGGCCGCCGCGGTCGAGTCGGCCGAGACCGGCTGGGAGGCCGGCCACGACGGCGGCGCCGAGATCGACGACGACCCGCGGGTGAAGGCCGACATGCTGGCCGAGACGCTCCAGCGGCAGGCGCAGCAGACGGTCGACTCCTTCTGGCGGATCGGCAACGCGATCATCAGCGACCCGGCGAAGCTGGCCGAGGTCGGCCGCTGGGAGGGCTGCCTGCCGAACGCCTCCAGCGGCGGCTGCCCCGAGGGCTACGAGGAGTACGCGACGACGAGAGCCGACAGAGAGAAGGCGGCGCGCGCCGCGCGGCTGGCGCTCGAGCGGGTCATCTACGCGCAGCTCGTGCCGGCCAACTTCCCCGTCTGGGACACCGGCCTCACGCGCGCGCCCGACCCGGTCGCGAACTTCGACTGCTTCGGCGGCAACTACCTCAACAGCCCCTTCCACGACGCGCCGCGGGCGTCGTGGTCGGCGGCGCTGGAGCAGGTGGCGACGCCTGGCGCGCCCGACCCGAACCCGGCGGTGGGGACGATGCGCTGGCGGGTGCGGATCATGGTCGCGCGCAGCGGCACGACCTACCTGCATCCCTCCGACGAGGTGCTCGAGCGCATGTTCGGCGAGGTCGACGCCGACTCCGACGAGAGCGGCCTCGGCCTGCTGCCGCAGCAGGTGATGCGCGAGAGCGACGCGATCTACGAGCCGGGCGGCGCGGTCGGCTGCGTCTGGGACGTGCCGGACAGCGGCGGGCAGACCGAGCCGCAGCAGCCGTAGGGCGCTCCGAGCGTGTCGCAAGGCGGGGCGGGGGCGGAGCGGTGGCGCGCCATCGCCCCGCCTCCTAGACTGCGCGCGTGAGCTTCGAGCTGCGTCACCTGCGCGCCTTCGTCGCCGTCGCGGAGGAGCTGAACTTCACGCGCGCGGCGCAGCGGCTGCATCTGGCCCAGCAGGCGCTCAGCACGCAGGTGCGGCAGCTCGAGGAGCGCGTCGGCGCGACGCTCGTCGAGCGCACGACGCGCAGAGTCGAGCTGACGCCGGCCGGCCGCGTCTTCTACGAGCACGCCGTCGCGCTGCTGGCGGCCGCCGACGCCGCCGGCGCCGCCGCGCGCGCCGCCGCCGGCGAGCCGCAGCGGCTGATGGTCGGCTTCGGCACGCCGTTCGACCACGAGCCGATGAAGCCGGTGCTGGAGCTGTTCGCCCAGCGCCGCCCCGACGTCGCCACCGACGTGCTGTTCGCCGACCTGATCGACGCCTGCGGCGGCGCCCGCCGCGACGACGTCGACGTCGGCGTCGCGGCGGGCCCCTTCGACACGACCGGGCTCGAGCGGCAGCTGCTGTGGAGCGAGCCGCTCGGGGTCGCGATGGCGGCCGACCATCCGCTCGCCGCCAGAGCGGCGATCAGCGTCGAGGAGTACCTCGCCACGACGATCTTCGACTACCCGACGCCCGACCGGCCGGCGCGCGACTTCTGGATGGGGACCCGCCACCGCGGCGGGCGCCCGCCGCACTTCGTCGCCCGCTTCCACAGCCTCGACGCGCTGCTGCAGGGGATCCGCGCCGGGCTCGGCGTCAGCTTCATCCGCGAGCGGATCGTCGACTCGCTCGGCCCCGACTCCGGCGTCGTCTTCCGGCCGCTCGACAACGGCGAGCGGGTCGAGATGGCGCTCGCCTGGCGCAGCGGCGACGAGCGCGACGCGCTGCGCGACTTCGTCGCCACCTGCCGCGCCCACTTCGGCCACGGCTCAGACGCCGTGGTTGGCGGCGATCAGGTCGCCGGGGTCGACGGCGGCCTTGATCGCCCGCAGGCGCGCGAAGGTCGCTGAGTCGAAGGCGTCGCCCGGCGCGATCGGGCGGTCGACGAAGCTGCGCACGCTGCCGCGGCGGGCCCCGACGACGGCGCCGGTGACGGCGCCGAGCGCGGCCTCGATCGCGGCGGCGTGCGCCGGCTCCCGCGGCACGCCGAAGGCGAACAGCAGCAGCTCGCCGTCGATCCGCCCGAGCGCCCCGGCGCCGGCCGGCGCCGTCGCCAGCGCGCCGCCGAGATGGCGCAGCTCGACGCCGGCGAGCGGATGGCCGGCCTGCGGCCCGGCGGCGGCCGCGAGCGCGTCGGCGGCGGCGTCGTCGAGCGGGCCGAGCAGCGCGTGGCCGGAGAGCGCCGGCGTCGGCCGCTCGGGATCGCCGGCGAGGTGGACGAGCTGCGGGGCCGGCAGCTCGCCGACCCGGTCGACGGTCGTGCCGCCGAGCGCGCGCAGCGGCGCCAGCAGCGCCTCGGCCTCCGCGGCGGGGCCGTCGTGGGCGAGCGTGACGGCGACGGTCGGCCTGCCGCGCAGCGGCTCGGGAACCTCCTCCAGCGGCGGCAGCTGGAGCCAGCGGAGGGTCGCGGAGGTGCGGTCGGGCAGCGTCGCCGTCCACGCCAGCCACGCCGCCAGCAGCTCGCCGCCGCGGGCGCCGGGCCAGGCGAGCATGCCGGCCTGGACGACGCGCAGCGGCAGCAGCTCGAACTCGAGCGCGGTCACGATCGCGAAGGCGCCGCCGCCGCGCAGCGCCCAGAAGAGGTCTGGGTCGCTGTCGGCGGTGACGCGACGCCGCTCGCCCTCGGCGGTGACGACGTCGAGCGCGACGACGCGCTCGCTGGCGAGCCCGTGCGCGCGCGAGAGCCAGCCGATCCCGCCGCCGAGCGTGGAGCCGACGACGCCGACGTCGGGCGAGGAGCCGTGCAGCGCCACCAGCCCGTGGCGGCCGGCGGCGACCGCCACGTCGCCCCACAGCGCACCGGCCTCGACGCGTGCGCGGCGGGCGGCCGGATCGATCTCGACCGCGCTCATCCGCTGCGTCTTCAGCAGCAGCGCGTCGCCGAGGTCGCCGTGCGCGAGCGCGCCGTGGCCGGTCCCCTGCGGGGCGACGCGCAGGCCGCCCGCGGCGGCGAAGCGGACCGCGGCGGCGACGTCGTCGGCGCTCTCGGCGTAGGCGACCGCCGCCGGGCGCTGGTCGGCGGCGAGGTTCCACGCCTGGCGGGCGGCCTCCCAGCCGTCGTCGCCGGGCCTCAGCGCATGGCGCAGCCGGGCCCGCAGGGGGGCCAGGTCGATCGTCGCGGTCATCGATTCGCTCCTCGCGTTCGCTGTCGGTGCGCCGATCGTGAGCGGCCCGCGCAGGGAAGTGAAACAACGACTCGCTGTCGCACCCACAACGCATCCTTTTGATCACCTGAATTGGTGGATGTCACAGCGAACGGCTGTTTCACCTCGCCGCTCGGCGCTCCTACCGTGGCGCTCCTCACCTGACCCGAGAGGAGCGCAACGATGAGACGCACCCTGACGCTCGCGGCGGCCGCGGCCGCCGCGCTGGCGGCCCCTGCCGGCGCCGAGGCGGCGACGCTGGTGTGGGAGGAGCCCGGCCGGCTGCTCTACACCGCGGCCCCCGGCACGGCCGTCCACCTGTCGCTGGGCCCGACGTGGGACGGCGCCGCCTTCGCCGTCGACAGCGGCGCCGGCGACAGCGTCGCGACGCCGCCGGCCGGCTGCGAGGGCGGCACCTGGTACGGCAGCAACGTCGTCACGTGCAGCGGGGTGACGGCGATCCGCGCCGACCTCGGCGACGGCGACGACATCGGCCAGGTCTCGCAGGAGACGACGATCCCGGTGACGCTGCTGGCCGGCCCCGGCGACGACCTGCTGGAGGCCTCCGGCGCCGCGAGCGTGCTCGACGGCGGCGACGGCGACGACAGAGTGATCGCCGGCGCGGGCGCCGACGAGCTGCGCGGCGGCGCCGGCGCCGACCGGCTCGAGGGCCGCGGCGGCGCCGACCGCGTCGACGGCGGCGCCGGCGACGACCTGCTCGTGCCCGACGGGGCCGAGCGGCCGGCGGCCGACGTCGTCGACGGCGGGCCGGGCGTCGACACCGTCGCCGAGGACTACGCCAGCCGCTTCTCCGACGAGCGCCCGCCGCTGACGATCACGCTCGCCGGCGGCGCCGACGACGGCCGCCCGGGTGAGGGCGACGACCTGCGCGGCGTCGAGCGCGTCGTCAGCTCGGTCGCCGGCTCCTACACGGGCGGCGACGGCGCCGACGAGCTGAGGCTGACGCAGGTCGGCGGCGACTCGTCGCTGACCGGGCTCGGCGGCGACGACCGGCTGCGCGGCGGCGACGGCGCCGACCGGATCGACGGCGGCCCGGGCGACGACGCGCTCGACGGCGGCTTCGGCGACGACGTGATCGTCGGCGGCCCCGGCCGCGACGCGATCTCCGCCGACCAGGCCGGCGGCGACTGCGGCCCGCTCTGGTGCAAGCTGCCGTACGGCAACGACCGCGTCGAGGCGCGCGACGGCGAGATCGACTCGATCGCCTGCGGCGCCGGACGCGACGTCGTCGTCGCCGACCTCGCCGACGTCGTCGCGGCCGACTGCGAGGAGGTCCAGCGGCCGGGCGGTCGTCCCGCGCCGGGGCCGGCGCCGAGACCGACGAGACCGGCCGGGCGGGTGAGACCGGCGAGACGGGCGGCCCGCGTCGCCGTCGCCGGCGGCTCGCTGCGGACGGCGCTCGCGCGCGGCCTCGTCGTGCGGCTCAGCGGCCTGCCGGCCGGCGCCCGTCGCGAGGTGCGCGCGCTCGCCGGCCGGCGCGTCGTCGCGAGCGCCCGCGCCAGAGCGGACCGGGGCGGCCGCGCGACGGTCCGCCTGCGCTTCACGGCCGCCGCCCGCCGCTCGCTGCGCGGCGCCGCCCGGGTCCGGCTGACCGTCCGCGCCGGCGGCGCCAGCGCGCGCGTCACGCTCGCGGCCGGCCGCGCGGCCGCCTCGGCCGCCTCGGCCGCCTCCGCCGCCTCGGCGACCGAGCGCGTCCGCACCGCTCGCTTCCGCGTCGAGCTGGCCGGCGTGCAGCGGACCCGCTGGAGCGTCGATCGCCGCTCGAGCGAGGGCTGCGACCTGTGGACGAGAGGGGAGGGCGGCGAGACGATCCGCTTCCGCTCGCGGCCGACGACGCTCTCCGCGACGTGGATCGGCGGGACGCGCGTGCTCTTCCGCGGCAGAGCGCTGGCGACGCTCGACCTGGCCGCCACGATCGCGCGGCAGGGCAGCCTCCAGAGCGGCGGCGAGGTCTGCTCCGACGGCGACGGCGGCGGCCAGCCGCCGGCGTCCGACTGCGGCACCAAGAAGGGGCGTGTCACGGTCGATCTCAGCTGGCCGGTGCGGCGCAGCGACCTGATCGCGATCCGGCCGGACTTCGACGTGCCGTTCGACCCCTTCCGCACCTGCCCGGCCGGCGGCCTGTCATGGCCGCAGCTGCTCGACAGCCAGCCCGGCAGCGGCCGGCTGGTCGGCGCCGAGCTGCCGATCGCCGACCTCTTCCGCCACGGCAAGAACATCGTGATCGCGCGCGACCGCGCGGTGACCGACGAGGCCGGCGAGAAGGCGACCACGACGATCCGCTGGGAGCTGAGCTTCACGCGCCTGAGATAGGCGGCCGCCTCACCAGCCCACCGGCCCGGCCGCGTCGCTGAACGTGCCGGTCGGGCCGTCGGGGCCGATCTGCGCCAGCCGCACGATCGCCTCGGTGCCCTGCTCGACCGTCTGCGGGCCGGAGTGGCCGTTGAGGTCGGTCGCGGTGTAGCCGGGGTCGACGGCGTTGACGCGGAAGGCCGGCAGCGCCTTCGCGTACTGGGTCGTGAGCATGTTGAGCGCCGCCTTCGAGGCGCTGTAGCCGAGGTTGTGGATGCCGTGCTCGATCCGCTCCGGGTCGGCGGTGACGACGAAGGAGCCGAGGCCGCTGGAGACGTTGACGATCACCGGCGCCGCCGAGCGCTCCAGCAGCGGCAGGAAGGCCCGCGTCACGCGCACGACGCCGACCGTGTTGGTCGCCAGCGCCGCCGCGACCTCGTCGCCGCTCTCGCCGCGGACGCCTCTGGTGGAGGCGATGATGCCGGCGTTGTTGATCAGCACGTCGAGCCCGCCGGCGGCGGCGACCGTCTCCGCGGCGGCCGCGACGGAGGCGTCGTCGGTGACGTCGAGCGCGACGAAGCGGGCGCCGAGGTCGTCCGCGGCGGCGCGGCCGCGCTCGGGATCGCGCGCCGCGACCCAGACGTCGTGGCCGGCGGCGAGCAGGCGGCGGGCGCTCTCGCGGCCGAGGCCCTTGTTGGCGCCGGTGATGAGGATCGTCTTCTGCGTGGTGGTCATGCGCTCCACCGTGGCCGCGAGCGGCCGGCGGCGAAAGGGGGCGCCGCTGCCTAGGACTGACAGGGCGACGATCGCCGCGCGCGAGCGGTCTAGCATCGAGGGCGATGACGGTCACGACCGGAGACGAGCTCGGCGCCTGCCTGCGCTCCTGGCGTGAGCGGCTGCGGCCGCAGGAGATCGGCCTCGGCGCGGCCGGCGGCGCCCGCCGCCGCGCCCCGGGGCTGCGGCGCGAGGAGGTCGCGCAGCTGGCCGGGCTGTCGGTCGACTACCTCGCGCGGCTGGAGCAGGGCCGCGCCGCCAACCCGTCGCCGTCGGTGCTGGCGCCGCTGGCGCGGGCGCTGCGGCTGAGCGGCTCCGAGCGCGACCACCTCTACCGCCTCGCCGGCCAGGCGCCGCCCGGCGCGGGCGAGATCGACGGCCACGTCACGCCGGGCGTCCAGCGGATCCTCGACCGTCTCGGCGACGTGCCGGTGCTGGTGCTCGACGCGCGCTGGCAGATCGTCGCCCGCAACCCGCTCGCCGCCGCGCTGCTGGGCGAGCACGAGATCTCCGCGACCGCGCGCGAGAGCAACGTCGCCTGGCGCCACTTCACCGGGATGGAGACGCGCGTGCGCTACGCGGCCGGCGGGCGCGAGACGTTCGAGCACGGCGTCGTCTCCGACCTGCGCGACACGCTCGGCCGCCACCCCGGCGACAGCCGGCTGGCGGCGCTGATCGACGACCTGCGCGCCGCCAGCCCGCGCTTCGCCGAGCTGTGGGCGCTGCGCGAGGTCGAGCGCCACAAGGGCGGCGAGAAGTGGGTCGACCACCCCGAGGTCGGCCCGATCGAGATCACCTGCGACGTGCT
>Ga0164243_10008909_pt1 | contig 14709 bp, 10 predicted proteins | sample OricompcompostOP_FD_108781 | JGI IMG/M metagenome (GOLD analysis project Ga0164243, IMG submission 108781) | Organic Plus compost microbial communities from Emeryville, California, USA - Original compost - Organic plus compost (OP) | ecosystem: Engineered > Solid waste > Mixed feedstock >... | reverse complement strand
CGGCCGCTCCTCCCGCACCGGCGCCAGGAGCGGATCGTCCGCCGCGTCCCGGGCGACCTCGTCCAGCACCGCGCGGAACGCCCTGTCCGGCACGACCACCGGCTCCACGCCGTACTCGGACAGCAGCAAGGGCCGTAGACCGGGAAGGAGATCAAGGTGCAGCAGCCGCCGGACGCGCCGGCCGAGGGTCAGGGGCAGCTTCTCCCTGGTCGGGCCGTAACTCATCAGCCCGTCCGCGTACACGTCGACGGACGCCTCGGAGAAGATCGCGACCAGCGCGCGGGCCGGGTTCGCCTGGATGGACTCGACCGCCAGGTCGACCCGTTCGTCCTCGCCGATGTCCCACAGCAGCCGCAGCGCCCGCTGCCACAGCACCGTGTCGGAGCCGCGCGGTCCCCAGGCGCTCGGGTGGTACGGGCTGATCGCCTCGTTCCAGCTGACCACCTCGTCGAAGCGGGCGGCGAGCGGCCCGTAACCGTGCATCTCGTCCAGCCGCAGCGCGGTCTCCGGCACGGCCGCGTTGTGCGAGACGAGCAGGATCCGGCGGGCCGCCCCGCCCGGTCCGAACAGGCCCGCGTCCAGCGCCGCGGCCAGGGTGGCGGCGCCGTAGAGGGTCGAGACCTGGAAGATCTGGGTCGTGCGGTGCATGGGTCAGGCAGCCTTCCGCCCGTCGCGCAGGCGGCCGAGCAGCCTGCTCCGGGTGCTGTCGAGGGTGGCCAGGGTCTCCTCCAGCGCGTCCTGCGGCATCCGCAGCAGCGCCGCGCGCGCCTCCTGCCGCAGCCGCCGGGCCGCCGACGGCTCGTACGCGTCCGCCTTGCCGAGATGGAAGGCGATCATGGCGCAGTAGGTGCGGACCGCCTTCGGCAGGAAGCGGTCGCACTCCGGGTCGTCCTGGACGTCCCGCAGCAGCAGGTCGTACGCCGGGATGAAGTCGAGCTGGCGGGAGTCCTTGATCTGGGTGAGGGACGTGGCGACGCCCCGCCGGTAGAACACCCCGTGCAGGCCGAGTGAGGCGTAGCTGCGCGCCGTGAGGTGCAGCCGCCAGACCCACAACCGGTCCTCGGCCGTGCGCAGTTCGGTGACGAAGCGCATCCCGCCGTCGGCGAAGAGATGCCGGCGGTAGACGCCCGCCCAGACGAACGGGTAGTCGACCATGGTCTCCGTGTCGGCGGGCGTGATCCCGTCGCGCGGGTCCATCACCGCGTTCCGCACGGGTGCCGGGGGCCGTTTGATCACCCGCTCCGTCCCGGTGACCTGGACGTGGTCGGTGCGGGCGAAGTCGCAGCCCAGCTCGTCCATCGCCCGGACCAGCGCGGCGAGATGACCGGGCCCGTACCAGTCGTCGCCGTCGAGGAACGCCACATACTCGCCGTCCGCCGCGTCGATGCCGGAGTTCCGCGCCTGGGCGATCCCCTGGTTGGCGTCGTGCCGGATCACCCGCGCGCCCGGCAGTTTCTCCGCCCACCGGTCGATCACCCAGGGCGTGGCGTCCGTGGAGCAGTCGTCGACGATCAGGAACTCGACGTCCGGGTGCGTGTTGGCGGCGAGACTGCGCAGGGTGCTCTCCGCGAACGCCTCCACGTTGTGCATCGGGACGACGACGGACAGCTTGGGCACCTGGACCTCTTTCTCTGGTGACGGGCAACGGGCAACGGGCAACGGGCAACGGGCGACGGGGACCGGGGGACGGGCGACGGGCGACGGCGACGGGGACCGGGGGACGGACGACGGGGGACGGGGCCTGGCGCGGCCGGGCGTACACGGCCCCGGACAGCGAATGTGCCCCGGCAGGGCGGTGGACCGGTGGCGCCCGGATGGACATGAGGTGAACAGCCCTCGGCCAACGGCCGACCGGTGGCCGGAGCGTCCGTCGCACCCAGCTGCCCGCCAGGCGTCATCAGCCCCTCACGGCCCGCCGCACCAGCCGTGCCGCCCGCCGGGCGACCCGGCTCCGCGGCAGGGACGCGAGCTGCCGCGGCACACCCCCGGGCAGCCCCAGCGCGGTGAGCCGCCCGCGCGGGAACCACCGCCGGTCCCACGCCCCCGCCATGAGATACCGCTGGGCGTCGGCGCGCAGCGAGGGGTGCACTTGCGGCCGCATGGTGAACGCGAGGGCGCTCAGCAGACCGGGCAAGTCATCAGCCGCGGCCGCGTCTCGCACCGCCTCCGCCAGCACCAGGGCGACGCGCTGCGGATGGTGATACGGCGTCAGCCCGTTCAGCAGCCGCTCCGCGCCGACCCGGGCGACCGGGAGGCCGTACAGGGCGGACGCCGTGAACAGGGCGGCCGACGAGCGGCCCACGACCAGCGCCGGGCGGGACGCCTCGTACAGCGCCTCCACCGGGACGGGCGTGTCCAGGACCGTGAGGTCCACGCCCAGGCGCTCCGCCTCCGCCCGCAGCTCGGCGGCGTGCCGAGACGGGGAGGCGGGGTGGGGCGCGAACACCACGCGGTGGTGGCCGCGTCCGGCCGCCGTCCGCACCATCTCCGCGTGCGGCGCCTCCGTCGAGCAGCGCTCCCCGACGACCAGCGCCGCCCCCTCCAAAATCCCCGTCACAGCCGAGGCGATCTCACCCGTCACCGCACGGAAGGCGCCCACCGGGATCACCCGCGCCGGCGCCCCGAACTCACGCAGCAGCAACGGCGACAGACCTGGTATCAGGTCGAGGTGCATCACCTGCCGTACGCGCGTGCCGATCAGCGGGTCCAGCTTCCCCCGCGTGGGTCCGTAGTCCGCCGGCCCGCCCGCGCACACATGCAGGGGCGCGCCCGTGAACACGCGGGCCAGAGCCTGCGCGGGCGGGGTGTCGGGTGCGCCGAGGACCAGCTCCACCCGGTCGTCCCCGAGCCGCCACAGCCGCCGGAGGTGCCGTTCGAGGAGCGGTACGTCCTCCGCGCGGGGTGTCCAGGCCGCCGGGTGGAAGGGCCGTATCGCCTCGTTCCAGGAGAGCACCGCGTCGAAGCGGGCCCGCAGCCGCGCGAACCCCGGCACCTCGTCCCACGGCGGGGCGGCCTCCGGGACCGGTGCGTCGTCGCACACCAACAGCATCCGCCGCCCCGTACCGGGCACCAGCCCCGCCTCGACCGCGGCGGCCATCAGCACGACCGCCGAGGGACTCGTCGCGCAGTAGATCCGCGTGCGCGCGGAGTTCACGCCGCCCCCTTCCCCGCACGCAGCGGCGCTCTCCGCAGCCGGCGCAGCCGCGCCGCCCGCCTCGCGTCCATCGAGTCCAGCACCTCGTCCAGCACGTCCCGGGGCAGCCTTCGCAGCGCGTCCCCGCACACCGCCCGCAGCCGTGCGGCCACCGCCGGCGCGAACTTGTCCCGCTCGGCCAGATGACGGTCGATCACCGCGCAGTACGTCCGCACCGCCTTGGGCAGCAGCCGGTCCGCGTCCCGGTCCGCCGACGTCTCCGCCACCACCCGGTCGAAGGCCGGGACGAAGTCCAGCTGCCGTTCGTCCCCGACGCGGGTGAGGGAGGAGGCGACACCCTTCCGGTAGAAGACGCCCAGCAGGCCCACCACGGCGAACGACTCCGCCTGCCGGTGCAGCCGCCAGATCCACGGCCGGTCCTCCGCCGTGCGCAGCCCGTCCGGGAAGTGCAGCAGCCCCCGCTCCAGCAGCCGCCGGTGGTAGACACCCGCCCACGCCTGCGGATAGTCCACGGCGGTCGTCCGGTCGGCGGGCAGGATCACCTCGCGCGGGTCCAGTACTTCGTCCCGCAGGCCCACCGGCACACGGCGCACGGTCCGGGCGCGTCCGGTCACCCGGACGTGGTCCGTGCGCAGGAAGTCGCAGCTCAGCCCCTCCGCCGCCGCCACCAGCTGGGGCAGATACCCGGGCGCGTACCAGTCGTCGCCGTCCAGGAAGGTCAGGTACTCGCCCTCCGCCGCGTCCAGCCCGGCGTTGCGCGCGGCAGCGATCCCGCCGGGGCGCTCCCGGCGGAGGAACCGCACCCGCGCGACGCGGGACAACTTCTCGGCGGCCCGCTCCACGAGATCCGGGGTGTCGTCCCGCGAACCGTCGTCGACCAACACGAACTCGAAATCCGGGCGGGCATTCGCGCGCAGACTTCTCAGCGCGTCCGGGGCGTATCGCCGGACGTCTCGGAAGGGCACGATCACGGAAAGCTTCGGCACCCGGAAAACATTAGAGAAGCGTCCGTCGTGCTCTCTTTCCGTCGGCCGTACGGACGGTGAACTCGATGTGTCGGTCCGGTGGACCGCTTCTACCTCGGGTCTTTTCCCAGGCCGGTTCGGTTCTCGGTGGGGTGTTGTTAACTTTTCGTTGAGGCGCGGTTGGGCCGTTCGCGGAATTCGCTTTCTAGCGTCCACGACGTGCCAGCAAGTGCAACGAAGCCCCTCAGGGTGGCGGTCCTCGCGGATTCCGACACCCGCTGGAAATGGGGCACGCTCACCGCGAAACGCATCGCGCCGCGCGACATCCGCCTCGACGGATATCTGCTGCGGGGCCGCGCCACGCCCACCGCCCGTCAGCTCGGCGAGGTCGGGGTCCGCGCGGACTCCCTGCGGGAGGTCACCGCGGCCGAGTTCCTGCGCGCCATGGACGAGGAGGCCTGCGACGTCCTCGTGCTCGCACTGGTCGGCGGCGGGGTGCAGGCGATGCTGCACGGGCTGCGGCGCGTCTGGGAGGACCGGCCCCGCCGGCCCGTCGTCGTCACCGGCTACGTCGGCGTCGTCTACGAGAAGCTCACCGACGGCCTGCTGCTGCGCCACGGCGCCGACCTGGTGCTGGCCAACTCCCGCCAGGACGCGGAGCGTTTCCGCGCCGTGTACGAGGGCGTCGGAGCCGACGCGGGCGCGGTCACCGAGGTCGCGCTGCCGTTCCTCGGGGGAGCGCCCCACACCGGCGGCCACACGCCGTACACGGTGGTGTTCGCCGCGCAGCCGTCCGTGCCGGACACCCGCGCCGACCGCACGTACCTGCTGAACCGGCTGGTGGAGCACGCCCGCCGCCACCCGGAGCGCGAGGTGCTGCTGAAGCTGCGCTCCCGGCCCGGCGAACACACCACGCACATCGAGGAGTTGCCCTACCAGAGGCTGGCCCGCGGCCTCGGCCTTCCCGCCAACCTGCGCCTGGTCCACGGGCACATGGGCGAGGTCCTGGACCGCACCGACCTCCTCGTGACCGTCAGCTCGACGGCCGCCCTGGAGGCCCTGCACCGGGGCGTCCCCACCGCGGTCCTCACCGACCTCGGCATCCGTGAGGCGCTCGGCAACCACCACTTCGTGGGCTCCGGCTGCCTCGCCTCCTGGGACCAGCTCGACGCCGGACACCGCCCGGAGCCCGACGAGACGTGGCTGGCCCGGCAGGGCGTCGCCGCGGACGGCACGTTCGCGACGGCCTTCGACACGGCCCGCGCCCGCATCGCCGAACTGCTCGACGAGCCCGGCGGACTCCCGCCGCTCACTCCGTACTACACGCCCGTCACCGCGCCCGGCTATCTGCCCGGCGTCCTCGCCCGCCACCACCTCGCCCCCGACGGGAGGCCGCTGCCCGGCGCGCCCGCCGCGGACCGGGAGCCCGGCCCGGTCCGGCGGATCGTGCGCCGCACCGCGCGCGGCGCCTACCGCCACGGCGTGCAGCGCGTGGCCCCCGTGATCCGCCGCATGGGCGAGCTGTGACCGCCCCCATCCCCTTCCGAGGAGCTGACCCCATGTCCCACTCTCCGGCCGAGCGCCGGGTGCTCGCCGTGATCCCCGCGCGCGGCGGCTCCAAGGGCGTCCCCGCGAAGAACCTCGCCCCCGTCGGCGGCGTGCCTCTGGTGGCCCGCGCCGTCCGGGAGTGCCGCGCCGCCCGGCACGTCACGGACGTGGTCGTCTCCACCGACGACGCGGCCATCGCCGAGACCGCGCGGCAGGCGGGCGCCGAGGTCGTCCTGCGGCCCGCCGACCTCGCCGGGGACACCGCCACCTCCGAGGCGGCCGTGCTGCACGCCCTGGACGCCCACGAGGCGCTGCACGGCGCACGCGTGGACGTCGTCCTGCTCGTGCAGTGCACCAGCCCCTTCCTCACCCGCGAGGACGTCGACGGGGTGGCCGCCGCGGTCGCCCACGGCGACGCCGACACGGCGGTGACGGTCGCCCCGTTCCACGGCTTCGTCTGGCGGGAGACGACCGCCACGACGGCCGCCATGACGACCGCCGTGGCGGCCACCGAACTGGCCGAGATGGCCACCGGGTTGGCCGGGACCGGCGTCGGAGCGGCCGAGACCGCCGCAGGGACGGCCGGGACCGCCGTCGGAATAGCCGGGCAGGCGGCCCGGACGGCTGGGGCAGGTGCCGGGACCGGCACGGGGACGGCCGGGGGAGGAGCCGAGACCGCCGGGACCGCCGCCCGGACCGCCGAGCGAGCCGCAGGGACGGCCGGGACCGCCGTCGGAATAGCCGGGCAGGCGGCCCGGACGGCCGGGGCGGGTGCCGGGACCGGCACCGGGACGGCCGGGGGAGGAGCTGAGACCGCGGGGACAGCCGCCTGGACCGCCGAGCGAGCCGCCGGGGCGGGTGCCGGGACCGGCACCGGGACGGCTGGGGGAGGAGCCGGGACCGCCGGGACCGCCGCCCGGACCGCCGAGCGAGCCGCCGGGACGGCTGAGACCGGCGCCCGGACCACCGGGGGAGAAGTCCCGGCAGCCGGGCGATCGGCCCGGACCGCCCGCGGCGGGCACGGCGTGAACCACGACAAGGCCGTCCGCCCCCGCCGTCAGGACCGCCCCCAGGACTTCCTGGAGACCGGCGCCGCCTACGCCATGGACGCCGCGGGCCTGCGCGAACACCGCCACCGCTTCTTCGGCCGTACCGAACTCGTGCGCACCGACCCCGCGCGCGTCCTGGAGGTCGACGACCCGCACGACCTCGCCCGGGCCCGCGCCCTCGCGCCGCTCCTCGACGCCGGCCGCACCGGCCTGCCCACCGCCGCCGACATCGACGCGGTGGTCCTCGACTTCGACGGCACGCAGACCGACGACCGGGTGCTGATCGACGCGGACGGACGGGAGTTCGTCTCCGTGCACCGCGGCGACGGCCTCGGCGTCGCCGCCCTGCGCCGCAGCGGCCTGAAGCTGCTGATCCTGTCCACCGAACAGAACCCGGTCGTCGCCGCCCGCGCACACAAGCTCAAGATCCCCGTGCTGCACGGCGTCGACCGCAAGGACCTCGCCCTCAAGCAGTGGTGCGAGGAGCAGGGCATCGCGCCCGAGCGCGTGCTCTACGCCGGAAACGACGTCAACGACCTCCCGTGCTTCGCCCTCGTCGGCTGGCCCGTGGCGGTCGCGAGCGCCCACGACGCCGTACGCGGCGCCGCCCGCGCGGTCACCACCCTCCCCGGTGGTGACGGCGCGGTCCGAGAGATCGCCGGCTGGATCCTCGGTCCCTCTCTCGATTCCCTCCCCCAGTAAGGAAACCCCTGGTCATGAGCGACTCCCGCATCCGCACCCTCGGCGCCCGCGAGGCCGGCCCCGGCCGTCCCGTCTACGTCACGGGCGAGATCGGCATCAACCACAACGGCGACCTGGACAACGCCTTCCGGCTGATCGACGCGGCCGCCGACGCCGGCTGCGACGCCGTCAAGTTCCAGAAGCGCACCCCCGAGATCTGCACCCCCCGCGACCAGTGGGACATCGAACGCGACACCCCCTGGGGCCGGATGACGTACATCGACTACCGGCACCGCGTGGAGTTCGGCGAGGACGAGTACCGGCAGATCGACGCCTACTGCAAGGAGAAGGGCATCGCCTGGTTCGCCTCCCCGTGGGACACCGAGGCCGTCGCCTTCCTGGAGAAGTTCGACGTGCCCGCCCACAAGGTGGCCTCCGCCTCCCTCACCGACGACGAGCTGCTGCGCGAACTGCGCGCCACCGGCCGCACGGTCATCCTGTCCACCGGCATGTCCACCCCGAGGCAGATCCGCCACGCGGTCGAGGTGCTCGGCAGCGACAACATCCTGCTCTGCCACGCCACCTCCACCTACCCGGCTAAGGCGGAGGAGCTGAACCTGCGCGTCATCAACACCCTCCAGCAGGAGTACCCGAACGTCCCGATCGGCTACTCCGGCCACGAGACCGGCCTCCAGACCACCCTCGCCGCCGTCGCCCTCGGCGCTTGCTTCGTCGAGCGGCACATCACCCTGGACCGCGCCATGTGGGGCTCCGACCAGGCCGCCTCCGTCGAGCCGCAGGGCCTGGCCCGCCTGGTCCGCGACATCCGCACCATCGAGGCCTCCCTCGGCGACGGCGTGAAGAAGGTCTACGAGTCCGAGCTCGGCCCGATGAAGAAGCTGCGCCGGGTGGCCGGCGTCGTCGCCGAGGCGGAGATCGCCACGGCCGCCGGCGAGCCCGTGTCGGTCTGACCCGCCCCCACCCACCCCTACGACGGGAACGGTCGTACGTCGATGAGCCCCCGCGCCGGCCGCACCGGCCCCCGCACGCTCGCCTTCGTGGAGAGTCCGGTCCAGCTGCTCAACGTGCTGGAGTGGGCGCACGCCCACGCGCCCGGCGCGGGACTCGCCCTCGTGGTGCTGTCCCCGGTCGACCCGATGACCCGCGGCCAGCTCCGCCGCATGGCCGAACTGGCCCGCGAGGAGGGGCACGACGTCCGCTGGGAGGAGGCGCGCGGGGGAGCGTCCGCCCCGCTGCGCACCATCGGCGGCCTCGCCGTGCCGCTGCGCCGGGCCGGCCGGGTCGTCCTCGGCGACCCGTTCTCCCGGTACGTGCAGCTGCTGCTGACCATCACCCGGGCGCCCGAGGTGGTGGTCGTCGACGACGGCACGGCGACCATGGAGTTCGCCGGGCAGCTCGCGCGCGGCGAACGCCTGGTGCGCTGGCACCGCAAGGGCGGCCGCCCCGGCCCCCGCGACCTGGCCCTCGCCCCCGTGTCCGCCGCCGCCCGCCGCCGGCTCACCCCCGGCGAGGGCCGCACCGTGGAGGTGTTCACCTCCATGCCGATGGCGGACGTCCCGCCCGGCGTCACCGTCCGCGCCCACACCTTCGCCTGGACCCGCGACCGCTTCGGCCCGCCCCGCGTCACCCGGGGCGCCGACCTCGTGGGCACCTCCCTGGTCGAGACGGGCGTGGTGGACGCCGACGCCTACGTACGGGCGGTCGGCGCCCTCGCCGCCACCCACGGCGCCCGCCGCTACTTCGCGCACCGCCGCGAGACCACCGAGAAGCTGCACCGGCTGGCCGTCGAGACCGGCCTGGAGATCGTCCGCCCCGAACTCCCCCTGGAACTCGTCGCCCGCCGCGGCCCCGTGGGCCGTACCGTCGTCAGCTTCCCGTCCACCGTCGTCCACACGCTGCCGCTCGCGCTCGCCGGAACTGATGTGCGGATCGCGGTGTGCGACATCGACCCGGCGTGGCTCACCGCCCACGCCTCCCCGCGCGCCCGTGGCTTCCTCGCCGACGTCGTCGGCACCGCGCGCGGCGCCCACCACCTGAGCCCCGCCGCGCCCCCGGACACCGGCCCGCTGTCCGCCAGATGAACCGGTCAGTGTGGGTTGGGCCGGACGTGGTAACCGTGAAGGTACGGAAGGCGCCGACGCCCGCGCGGGGGCTGTGACCGACCTCATGGCCCGGCAGGCGGCGCGCTCCTACCCTCCCGAAAGGGCGGTGAGTGTACCCATCTCGCTGAACGGCTATGCGTAGGGCAGCCGGATTTTCTCCCTCCAACGGGCTGATTTTTCTTGATCAGGGGTCGGTGGAGCGCTTCGGAGCCCTACTCTTCAAAGGGTGAAGCCACTGATGTCACTGGAGTCCGAGATCGATCTCCCCGGGGGAGCGGTGCTCCCCGGCGCGCTGCCCGAGGCACTGCGCGCGGAACTCGTGGCGTTCCGGCGAGACCTCCACATGCACCCGGAACTGGGCAACCAGGAGTTCCGCACGACCGCCGCGATCAAGGAGCGCCTGCAGCGCGTGGGCCTGCGCCCCCGCGTACTCTCCAGCGGGACCGGGGTGATCTGTGACATCGGGGCGGACGAGGAGGCCGGCACCGACGCCGCCATGCTCGCCCTGCGCGCCGACATCGACGCGCTGCCCATCCCCGACATGAAGGCCGGCTGCGCCTACCGGTCCACCGTGCCCGACCGCGCCCACGCCTGCGGTCACGACGTCCACACCACCGTGGTGCTCGGCGCCGGCCTGGTGCTGGCCGAACTGCACCGCCAGGGCCTGCTGCCCCGTCCGGTCCGGCTGCTCTTCCAGCCCGCCGAGGAGGTGCTGCCCGGCGGCGCCGCCGACGTCATCGCCGACGGCGCGCTCGAGGGCGTCGGCCGGATCCTCGCCGTGCACTGCGACCCGCGCGTCGACGCCGGCAAGATCGGTCTGCGCCAGGGCGCCATCACCTCCGCCTGCGACCGGCTGGAGATCGCCCTGGAGGGCCCCGGCGGCCACACCGCCCGCCCGCATCTGACCACCGACCTGGTCACCGCCGCCGCCCGCGTCGTCACCGACGTGCCCGCGCTGGTCGGCCGCCGGGTGGACACCCGCAGCGGCCTCGCCGTCACCTGGGGCCGGGTCGAGTCCGGCCACGCGCCCAACGTCATCCCGCAGCACGCCGAGCTCTCCGGCACGGTCCGCTGCCTGGATCTGGAGACCTGGCGGCAGGCCCCGGACCTCGTGGTCGCGGCCATCGACGAGGTGGCCAATCTGCACCGCGCCAAGTCCGAGATCAACTACGTGCGGGGCGTCCCGCCGGTCGTCAACGAGGCCGGGGCCACCGAGCTGCTGCGCGACGCGATGATCGCCCGCCGCGGCACGGAGGCCGTGGAGGGCACCGAACAGAGCCTGGGCGGCGAGGACTTCTCCTGGTACCTGGAGCGCGTCCCCGGCGCCATGGCCCGCCTCGGTGTCCGCACCCCCGGCGAGCGCATCGTGCGCGACCTGCACCAGGGCGACTTCGACGTCGACGAGCACGCCATCACCGTCGGCGTGGAACTGTTCACCGCGGCGGCCCTGCTGGACGCGCTGCGGTAGCCGGCGTACGCATGCGCGCGGTTCCCCGCACGGCTGAGGGGCGTACCGCCCCAGCTGCGGGCAGTCGTGCAGCGGGGCGGCGGCATGGGTGAGCGCGGCGGCACCGTTTCAGCGCCGGGTGCGGGCCGTCCGTGGCTGAGCGCGCGGTTCCCCGCGCCCCTTGGGGGTGCTGATCGCGCAGTTCCCCGCCCCCCTGAGGTGGTGTGCGCCCAACGGTGCCCGGAGGCGCCCTTTCGTGTCGCACCTCCCCGGGGTCCCGCCGCCCGGCCCTTTCCGCTTGCGGCCGGGTCCCCGGGGGTGCAGCGTGGGGCCCGTGCAGACGCGTATGCCCGTTTCGCCTCCCTGCGACCCCCTGGTTCACAAGGGCGTAACCGGCCATCGGCACGAATGGATAACGGCCCCGCTCGACCCCGTTCCCAGGAGTGTCTACGCGCGTTAATGTGCGCCGAACCGAGCACCCGCTGCGGGGCTTTGGAGAATGGGGAACTTCAGATGCGTCGGATATCCAAACTGACCCGCGTAGCGGTGGGGGTCGCTTCGCTCGCGCTCGCCGCCACCGCGTGCGGCGGAACCAGCAGTGACAGCGGTGACGGCGGCAAGGACGACCTCGGCGTCGCCATCGCCTACGACATCGGCGGCAAGGGCGACCAGTCCTTCAACGACGCCGCCTTCGCCGGCCTGGAGAAGGCCAAGAAGGAGTTCGGCTTCAAGACCGCCGACGTCGAGCCCACCGAGGGCGAGACCGACGCGGACAAGGAGCAGCGCCTCGCCTCGCTGGCGAAGCAGGGCTACAACCCGGTCATCGGCATCGGCTTCGCCTACGGCCCCGCCATGGAGGCCGTCGCGGCCAAGTACCCCGACACCACCTTCGGCATCGTCGACTCCGTCGTCGAGGGCGACAACGTCGCCTCCCTGGTCTTCGCCGAGGAGCAGGCCTCCTACCTCGCCGGTGTCGCCGCCGCCAAGGCCACCAAGAGCAACACCGTCGGCTTCGTCGGCGGTGTGGACATCCCGCTCATCCACAAGTTCCAGGCCGGCTACGAGCAGGGCGTCAAGGACACCAACGCCAAGGTCAAGGTCGTCTCGCAGTACCTGACGCAGACCGCGGAGGAGGGCGGCTTCTCCAGCCCCGACAAGGGCAAGGCCGCCGCCGAGGGCCAGATCGAGAAGGGCGCGGACGTCATCTACCAGGCGGCCGGCCTCTCCGGCCAGGGCGTCATCGAGGCCGCGGCCAAGGCCAAGGTCTGGGCGATCGGCGTCGACTCCGACCAGTACAACCAGGAAGCCCTCGCCGGCTACAAGGACTTCATCCTCACCTCCGCCCTGAAGGACGTCGGCGGCGCGGTCTACACGCTGACCAAGTCGGTCCAGGACGGCAAGCCGCTCACCGGCACGCAGGTCTTCGACCTCAAGGTCAACGGCGTCGGCCTGTCCGACAGCAACCCCAAGATGGCCGAGATCCCGGGCCTGAAGGAAGCCGTGGACGCGGCCAAGAAGGGCATCACCGACGGCACCATCAAGGTCAACACGGAGTGACCCCGCCGCCGGACCCGGTCCGGCACCGGCACCTCCCGTACGCAGCGGGCGGGCGCACCTCGCGCCCGCCCGCTGCGTCGTACCCGCGCGAAAGGCCCGTTCGAAGGCGCGCGGCGCTCACCCACCGCCACCTTCCGTTCGCAAACAGCAACGCCTCGTCCCGGCAGGCGGAACCGGCTTGAACACGGGCGCATAACAAGGTGGACAGAAGGGGTTTTCAGGCAGGTCTACGCGCGTTAATCTGCGGCGAAAGCCAGCGCCGTAGCCCGTACCGTTTCCCGGCGCTTGTACGACTAGGAGCACCACACATGCGCCGGATTTCCCGGATCACGGTCGCAGGCGCAGCGACCGCCTCCCTGGCCCTCGCCCTCTCCGCCTGCGGCGGCACCTCGACCTCCTCGGGCTCCTCGGAGTCGAAGGAGGGCAAGGGCCTCGCCATCGCGTACGACGTCGGCGGCAAGGGCGACCAGTCCTTCAACGACGCCGCGTACGCGGGCCTGGAGAAGGCGAAGAAGGAGTTCGGCTACGAGACGGCCGACGTCGAGCCCACCGACGGTGAGACCGACGCCGACAAGGAACAGCGCCTCGTCTCGCTGGCGAAGCAGGGCTACAACCCGATCGTCGGCGTCGGCTACGCCTACGCGACCGCCGTCAAGGCCGCCGCGGAGAAGTTCCCCGACACCACCTTCGGCATCGTCGACGACGCCACCGTCGAGGCGGACAACGTCGCCGACCTGGTGTTCTCCGAGGAGCAGGCCTCCTACCTGGCCGGTGTCGCCGCCGCCAAGAGCACCAAGACCGACGTCGTCGGCTTCGTGGGCGGTGTGGACATCCCGCTGATCCACAAGTTCCGCGCCGGCTTCGAGCAGGGCGTCAAGGACACCGACCCCAAGGTCAAGGTCATCTCCCAGTTCCTCACGCAGACCGCGGAGGAGGGCGGCTTCTCCAGCCCCGACAAGGGCAAGAGCGCCGCCGAGGGCCAGATCGAGAAGAAGGCCGACGTCGTGTACGCGGCCGCCGGCCTGTCCGGTCAGGGTGTCATCGAGGCCGCCGCCGCCAACAAGGTGTGGGCGATCGGTGTCGACTCCGACCAGTACAAGCAGGAAGCCCTCGTCAAGTTCAAGGACTCGATCCTGACCTCGGCGATGAAGGACGTCGCCAAGGCGGTCTACAACCTCGCGAAGTCGGTCGAGGACGGCAAGCCCGCGACCGGTATCGTCAAGGGCGATCTCAAGACGGGTGAGGTGAGCCTGTCGAACTCCAACCCGAAGTTCGCGGACGACGCCGAGCTCCAGAAAGCCATCGAGACGGCCAAGGAGAAGATCATCAGCGGCGAGATCAAGGTCAAGTCGAGCTGAGTCACACCCTGAACCACCGCGGGGTCGCGACCGCTCGACGGGGTGCGAGGAGCCAGGCTCCTCGCACCCCGTCGGTCAGGTGTGCCACCCCTTTGTATGCCGAAGGGGCGCTACGCGCGTAGACGGCCCCCGTCCCCAGGAGAGTGCGTCATCAACGCGTCCAGCAGCCCTCCGGCCGGAGCGGCGGTCCACAACACGGTGACCGCCGTGGAGCTCGCCGGGATCACCAAGCGCTTCCCCGGTGTCGTCGCCAACCACGACATCCACCTGACCGTCCGCAAGGGCACCGTCCACGCCCTCGTCGGCGAGAACGGCGCCGGCAAGTCGACCCTGATGAAGATCCTCTACGGCATGCAGAAGCCGGACGAGGGCACCATCACGGTCCACGGCGAGCAGGTGCACTTCTCCTCGCCCGCCGACGCCATCGCGCGCGGCATCGGCATGGTGCACCAGCACTTCATGCTGGCCGACAACCTCACCGTCCTCGAGAACGTGGTCCTCGGCAGCGAGAAGCTGTACGGCATCGGCGGCAAGGCCCGCCGCCGCATCAAGGAGCTGTCCGAGCGCTACGGCCTGGAGGTGCGCCCCGACGTCCTGGTCGAGGAGCTGGGCGTCGCCGCCCGCCAGCGCGTGGAGATCCTCAAGGTGCTCTACCGCGGCGCCACCACCCTGATCCTGGACGAGCCGACCGCCGTGCTGGTCCCGCAGGAGGTCGACGCGCTCTTCGACAACCTGCGCGAGCTCAAGGCCGAGGGCCTGTCCGTCATCTTCATCTCCCACAAGCTGGGCGAGGTGCTGTCCGTCGCCGACGACATCACCGTCATCCG
>Ga0164243_10008908_pt1 | contig 14709 bp, 13 predicted proteins | sample OricompcompostOP_FD_108781 | JGI IMG/M metagenome (GOLD analysis project Ga0164243, IMG submission 108781) | Organic Plus compost microbial communities from Emeryville, California, USA - Original compost - Organic plus compost (OP) | ecosystem: Engineered > Solid waste > Mixed feedstock >... | reverse complement strand
GTTGGCCTCGGTGTCGCTGTCGTTCATCCGCTTGCGAATGCCGATGCGCCATTCCGTCGCGTAATAGGTATAGGCGGTGTAAAGCCCGATCGTCGCGACGATCACCGCGACGTACTTCCAGTTGAACATGTAGAGCAGCACGACCGCGACCAGCGCGACCTCCACGATCGTCGGCAGGAGCTGCAGGATCACCATGCGCGAGAGCGTTTCGATGCCGAGCCTCGCGCGATCGAGCACACGGGCGAGCCCGCCGGTCTTGCGCTCGAGATGGAAGCGCAGCGACAGGATATGCATATGATCGAAAGTGATGAGCGCGAGCCGGCGCACCGCGTACATCGCCACCTTGGCGAACACGCCGTCGCGGAGCTGGGTAAGCCCCGCCATCACCAGCCGCATGAAGCCGTAGGCGAGCGTCAACGCGATTGGCGCTCCCAGTATCCAGGCCATGTCGACCGTCTTGCCGTCGCTCAGCGCAACCAGCGCGTCGGTCGCCCATTTGAAGGTGAACGGCACTGCCAGCGTCGCCACTTTGGCCAGCACCAGCAGCAGGGTCGCCACCACGACGCGGCGCTTCAGATCCAGACGTTCCGCCGGCCAGATATAGGGCCACAGGTTTCGCAGCGTGATGAGCAGCGAGCCCTCCGCGGAGACGAGCGGCTTCGACACGGGTACCGGTATCGGCGGATCGACGTTGACGTTCATGATGTCCCAGGACGCGCGCCCCCTTGCAGGGAACGGCAGGTCTTACAGCTTGTGATGCGTCTAATATATAGGCGTCGCTGCCTCATTCCACACCGGCTGAACGTAAATTGCTCAATTTTATCGGGAATTTAGCCCACATAGCCGCCTTGCGTTCATGCCGCAGCAATGTCAGATGTGACGCATGAGCCTGATTCGAACTGTATGCGTTTATTGCGGATCCAGCCCTGGTAGCGATCCGGCCTTCATGGAAAGCGCCACGGCGTTCGGCAAAATCCTGGCCCAGGAGGGCGTCAGCTTGGTCTATGGCGGCGGCGGGACCGGCTTGATGGGCGCGGTCGCCCGCGCCGTCCACGACAACGGCGGCCACGTGGTCGGTGTTATCCCAGAATTTCTGCAGGCGCGGGAACTCGCCTATCACGGCGTGGCGGAAATGGTCGTCACCCCGGACATGCATGAGCGCAAGCGCATCATGTTTGAACGCGCCGACGCTTTTGTCGCGCTGCCTGGCGGTATCGGAACACTTGAGGAGCTGATCGAGCAACTGACCTGGGCGCAGCTCGGCCGTCACAAGAAGCCGGTGCTGTTTGCCAACATTAGCGGGTTCTGGGATCCGCTGGTCGACCTCCTCAACCACATGAAGCACATGGGCTTCATTCATTCAGACGCACTGTTCAATTATCGGCTGGCGGCAACCGTCGAGGACATCCTGCCCGAGCTGCATGCCGCCGTGAAGCAGCGCACCGAGGCGGACCTTGCCGGCGCCTGGAAGGTGATCGAGAAGCTGTAACCTCCCGAGCGACCGGTCAAGGACCGACGGCTTCGCCGCGTGGCAGGGTAGCGATAGGGTCAGGACGCCGGCTCACGCTTCAACGATGCGGCTTGAGCGGCAGCATCGCGGTCGCGGTTCACGCCGCCCCCCGCCGCAACAGCCTCCCCGCTGATATCCGCCGTGCCACCTTCGCGTCCGCCCTCGTCGGGACGGCGGTCGCGCGCGAGATAAACCGTCTGCGACGGAAAGGCAAAGCCTGTCCCGGCCTTCTCGATCACGTCCATGATCTTGAGGAAAATCTCCTCCTGAACCTTCAGGAAGGTGTCCTGATCGGCCACCGCAAGGTAGGCGAAGATTTCGATCCTGAGCGCGCTCGTACCGAACTCGATCATCCGGACCCGGGCCGGATCGTCATACACATTGGGATGTTTCAGCAGGATGTCCCGGACGCCGTCGAGAATCTCGCGAATCTGGGTCGCCGTCGTTTCGTAGCGAAGATCGAGAACCGGATTGAGCCAGAACTTGTCGCGGCGGGTGTAGTTCTCGATTTGCAGCGAGGAGAACTGGCCGTTCGGGATCGACACCACCGTGCGCCCGAGCGTGCGGATGCGCGTCGAGCGCATGCCGATGTCCTCGACCGTACCCATCGTGTCACCGAACTTGCAGAAATCGCCGACGCGCACGGGCTGATCCGCGATCAGGGTCAGACTGCCGACAAAATTCTCCATCGTCTTCTGCGCACCGAGCGCAATGGCGATACCGCCGATGCCGAGGGCGGCAAGACCGGTCGTGACATTGAACCCGAGCGCGTCGAGTGCCGCGATGGCGGCGAGCGTGACAATCGTGATCTTGAGACTGCGCCGCGCGAACGCGATCGCGGAGAGCATCGAAAGCCGCCCGCGGTAGGTCATGCGTTCGATCGCATATTCCGTCAGCGCGTCGACGATGCGCCAGGCGATCCAGGCGAGCGCGATCCAGCCGAAAATCTCAAGCCCGCGACTGAGGTACTGGCGCGCGACGATCGACACGCCGACGAGAATGGTCGTCGTCCACAATATCCAGGTGGTCAGGAATACGCGGATCGGCAAAAGCGATGCTGTTACCGCCCGCTGAAAGCGCTCGCCGGCAAATCGCGCGAGGTGGGTGCGCAAAAATAGGAACTGGGCGATGGCCGTCAAAAGCCAGGCGACGCCGTAGGAGGCGAACGCCAGCACGATCACGGCAAGCCAGTGACCGATCGGCACGCCGGCAAAGCGATTGCGGCGCAGATCGCGCGGTAAAACGTCATCGAGAAAACTCGCCGCCACCGTGTCGGCCATGGATTCGAGTTGCGCCACGGTCTTGGCAGAAACGAGCCAGATTTGACCCCCGCCATTTGGATTTGGCACCCGTTCCGCGATCAGATTGACGGTGCCGGCTTCGGTGCGCACCTTGCCGAACGCATCTTCGTTCGGCATCAGGCCGTCGTTCTGGTCGCCTGCAGGCTCCGAACTCAGTCCCAGCCGTGAATAGACATACCCGCCCTGGTCCAGCACGCGCTGGAGCTGCCGCGCCCGCCGCGGTCCCCAGGCCGAACCCTCAAGACTGAGATTGAGGTATTGAGCCGCCAGTTCGTAATTCTGCGCCGCCGCCGCGTCGAGAAATCCCTTCACCATACCCGCCGGCGTATCGCGGCCCAGCGGGTCCGGTGCAGACGCGGCCGGTGCGGCGGGCGGCTTTGCAGAAGTGTCGGGCAGCGGGATTTGCGCATGGCCTGCACCCGCCAGCAGCACCAGCGCCAGCAGTCCGGAAACTACGAATGTCAGAAGCCTGTCGAACAAGATCAAGCACCTTCATTAGGAGATAAGCATATCGGGCGGACGGCCCCACTGAACAGCCTGCGGCGTGCGCAGCCCAAGGCCCGCTGTGCGGGAAGAGTGTGGATGTACTGTGGCCCCGGATCAAAATGCAAAAAAGGCCGCCTCACGGCGACCTTTTCAGCTTGAGTGGAGTGCTGTTTACGCGATGTCGTTACGCGGCCAGTTTGCGGCGCCGGCGGCGATAGCCGATCAGACCGAGCGCGCCGATACCCGAGGCAAAGAGCGGAAGCGCGCCGGGGATGGGCGTTTCACCTGGGGGCGTCGGTATCGAGCCATCAAAAAACAGGATGGGCTCCGCGAAGCTGACATTGCCGCTTCCAGTGCTGTAGTAAGCCGGGCCAGAGACAAGGCTCCAGGTCGCTCCGTCTGGACTTGCGTACCAGCCGCCAAGATTGGTCACCGCACCATCCGACGGGGCCGGACCAGAACCGTCGTCAGCCCATGAGCCGACGTTTACGCCCATTCCGCCGATATTAAGAAAATCGACGAAGTAGCTTGTGCCCGCTGTAATTGATATCGATGCAAATGAGGCCCCAAGGAAGCCACCCGACGCGCTGTCGGCGTTGAATGTGCCTTGACCCAGCAGGGTGCCGCCGGTGTTAGGAGTCGTAGTCCAGATCTGGACCGTGACATTCCGGTTGCCCGTGCCATTTGGCACCGACCTGAAATTCGTAAAAATGCCGTCCAGGTTGTACGTGGTACTGGCTGTGTAATTCCATCCGATATTCGGCGTACCGTTCGCGTCGTATTGAACAAATGGCGGCGTCGCCGAAGAGTTGATGGAGTCGATTGTCGCGGCCTCGGCTGTTGCTCCGACGAGAAGCAAAGCAGCCAATCCGAGAAGCGGTCGTGTTGTTACAAAGTGCGTGCGGCGCAGTTGTCGGGACATGGAACACCTTGAAAGTTTTGCATAATGTTCAATTTCAAGGGACGGCGTACCGTCCCCTCACAACAATGATCCGCCGCTTTTCATTGTTAACGAACATCTAGCACAAATTGTCGCACCCTACAACATTACCATATACCTGCAGATAACTGCATAGGTTACGAGAACTAACCTGGCGCGCCCTCCTTGTGCAGCTTGTAGGTGATCGAATCCATCAGGGCGTGAAACGACGCCTCGATGATGTTCGGCGACACGCCGATCGTGGTCCAGCGATCGCCTTTTTCGTCGCTGCTTTCGATCAGCACGCGCGTCACCGCGCCGGTCCCGCCATCGAGGATACGCACGCGATAGTCAGTGAGTTCGAGGCCCGAGATGTATTTCTGATACTTGCCGAGGTCCTTGCGCAAGGCGACATCGAGCGCATTGACCGGGCCGTTGCCCTCGCCCGCCGTGATCAGGGTCTCGCCGTCGACGCGCACCTTCACCACCGCGGTCGTCAGCGGCTCGGAGGCGTCGCCATTATGGTTGCGCTGTTCGACCTTCACATCGAAATAGGTCACGTCGAAATACTTCGGCACGGTGCCGAGCACGCGCCGCGCCAACAGTTCGAACGAAGCATCCGCGGATTCGTAGGCGTAGCCCTGGGCTTCGCGCTGCTTGACTTCCTCGAGCAGGCGGCCGATCCGCGGATCGTCCTTTTTCACATCGAGCCCGATACGTTCGAGTTCCGCCATTACATTGGAGCGGCCGGCCTGGTCCGACACCAGGACCTTGCGCTTGTTGCCGACCGCCTCCGGCGCGACATGCTCGTAGGTCGCGGGTGCCTTGACGATGGCCGAGGCATGGATTCCCGCCTTGGTGGCGAACGCGTTCTCGCCGACATACGGCGCGTAGCGGTTCGGCGCGCGATTGAGCATATCGTCCAGAGCGTGCGAAACGTGGGCAAGATGTTTGAGTTGCTCGTCGCTCACGCCGATCTCGAACTTGCCGGAAAACTCCTTCTTGAGCTTCAGCGTTGGGATGATCGAGACAAGATTGGCGTTGCCGCAGCGCTCGCCGAGTCCGTTCAGCGTGCCCTGGATCTGCCGCGCGCCCGCGCGCACCGCGGCGAGCGAATTCGCCACCGCCTGCTCGGTGTCGTTGTGGGCATGAATACCGACATGGTCGCCGGGGATGACCTTCGTCACCGCCTTGACGATCTCTTCCACCTCGTTCGGCATGGTGCCGCCGTTGGTGTCGCACAAGACAACCCAGCGCGCGCCTTCATCATAGGCTGTTTTGGCGCAGGCCAGCGCATAGTCCGGATTGGCCTTGTAGCCGTCAAAAAAATGCTCGCAATCGAGCATGACCTCGCGGCCCTTCGCCTTCGCCGCGCGCACACTGTCACGGATCGAGGCGAGGTTTTCCTCCAGTGTCGTCTCCAGCGCGACACGGACATGATAGTCGTGCGACTTCGCTACAAAACAGATCGCGTCGGCCCTGGCGTCGAGCAACGCCGCGAGGCCCGGATCGTTCGAGGCCGAACGGCCGGGCCGGCGCGTCATCCCGAACGCCGTGAAAGTGCCCTTGAGTTTTTGGTCCTTGCTGAACAACTCCGTATCGGTCGGATTGGCGCCCGGATAACCGCCTTCGATATAGTCGATGCCGATGCCGTCAAGCATCCTTGCGATCGCCTGCTTGTCAGCCAGCGTGAAGTCGACGCCATTGGTCTGCGCGCCGTCGCGCAGGGTCGTGTCAAAAAGATAAAGGCGTTCGCGAGCCATTTCAGTTTACCAGGTCAGTTACCAAAGTCCGTACCATTTGAGCACCAGCGCGACCGCAGCCGCGATGACGATGAATTTCAGTCCGATGTAATAAATCCAGTGGCGCGGGAACGGCGTATCGACACGCTTCATGATGGCCTCGTGGAGTGAACGCTCGACGGCAACATTTTCTGCATGGTGGTGTTGGCGAGCCATTCGCCGTCGCGCTCGAGTGTGTTGCGCTGCTGTGCCTCGTAGCCACGACGCCTGAAAAAATCCTGCGCATTGTCGGAGGCATCGACCACGAGCTTCTTGGCGCCCCGCGCGGCGGCGAGCTTTTCCAGCGCGTCGCACAGCATCGAGCCGGCGCCATGGCCCGCAATGGCAGGATGTACGTAAAGAAGATCGATGTGATCGGCGCCTTCGAGCGAGGCGAAACCGACCGGCTCACCGCCCAGCGTCGCCACCAGAACAAGCTGCTTTGACAGCTTTGCCGCGAACTCTTCCTCGTCTTCGGCAATCGACGCCCAGGCGCGCTGCTGGTCCTCGTTGTAATCCTCGCCGGTGAGTTCCTCGATGCTCAGCCGAAAGATTTCGACGAGCACCGGCGCATCGGCGGGCAGGTACGGCCGCATGGCGAGTTTTGGAGAGGTGGAGGCGCTCATCGCGCAACCTCCCAGGTGGTGCCTTCCTTGGAGTCTTTCAGCACGATGCCCATTGCCGCGAGTTCATCGCGGATGCGGTCGGACTCCGCGAAATTCCTGGCCTTGCGCGCTTCAAGCCGCAGAGCGACCCGCGCCGCGATCTCGTCTTCCGATATGGCGAGCGCTGGCGCTCGGCTCTCGCGCCATTGTTCAAAAGCTTCCGACCGCAGGCCGAGGAACGCGATCGTTCCCGCCAGCGCCTTGTGGCCGGCGCGATTGCGGATCGCATGGATTTCCGCGATCGCCTTCGGCGTGTTGAGGTCGTCCGCCAACGCTTCGACCACCGCCGGGTCCGGCCGCGGCTCGGCATTTTCCGCCGCTGCGTCGAACCAGGCCGCCAGCGTCTTCTCGGCTTCGTTAAGCTTCTCCAGCGTCCAGTTCACTGGTTGACGATAGTGCGTGCCGAGCATCGCCAGGCGGATCACGTCGCCCGGCCAGTCGGCCAACAACTCGTGGATCGTGACGAAATTGCCGAGGCTCTTCGACATCTTCTCGCCTTCGACCTGCAGGAAACCGTTGTGCATCCAGAAATTCGCCATCACCGGCTTGTGAAACGCACAGCGCGACTGCGCGATCTCGTTCTCATGGTGCGGGAACACAAGGTCGATACCGCCGCCGTGAATATCGAACGTCTCGCCAAGGAGCGCCGCCGACATGGCCGAACACTCGATGTGCCAGCCGGGGCGGCCCCTGCCCCACGGGCTGTCCCAGCCGGGCAGATCCGGCGGCGACGGCTTCCACAACACGAAATCCTGCGCATCGCGCTTGTAGGGGGCGACCTCGATACGCGCGCCGGCAATCATCTCGTCTAACGACCGATGCGACAGCTTTCCGTAGTCCTTCATCGATGGGACATCGAACAATACGTGGCCTTCCGCGACGTATGCGTTGCCATTGTCGATGAGTTTCTGGATCAGCCGGATCATGTCGGTCGGGGCCGACGGATTGCTGATGTACTCGGTCGCGCGCGGCTCGTAAGTCGGCGCAAGCGTACCGAGAGCCGTCACATCGTCCTTGAAGTTCTGGTAGGTTTGTTCGGTGAGTTCGCGGATCGGGACGCCGCGCTCGGCGGCGCGCGCATTGATCTTGTCGTCGACATCGGTGATGTTGCGGACGTAAGTGACGTGATCAGTGCCGTAAACGTGCCGCAACAGGCGGAACAGCACGTCGAACACGATCACGGGCCTCGCATTGCCGATATGGGCGAAGTCATAGACCGTCGGCCCGCACACATACATGCGCACATTGTGGGGATCGATCGGCGCGAAGGGCCGCTTTTCGCGCGTCAGCGTATCGTAGAATTTGAGTTCCATTTCGGTCCAATCGATCCCCAAAAGGCATTAAACGTCCGTCGGCCTGCTGGCCGGGCGTCATTTGGGTCTCGGATTTGAGAAAAGACAGCCGCAGCCAGCGATGGTCGCTAGCGAATAATCGTCCGGCAAATGCCGCAGATGGCAGTCAGGCTGTTCATAGGGCGGCAACATGGTCAAATACCTCCCCGGCGTCAAGCATTTCGCGCACGTTTCGCGTTGCGGCTTGCAGAATCCTCCTTCTTTCTGTAGCACGCGCCCGCAGTTAATGGCGGTTTAACGAATTCGCCGCAATCTTACGCAATCCGAACGCCTCTCCCGGAAACAATACTCGCTGCGAGCCTCCAAGCCCTCCCCATGCGCGCCCGTCCCGTCATTGCCATCAGCCTGCTTCTCGCTGCCAGCGCTCCAGCCTGGGCGGAGAGCCGGCTGTTCGTAATCGCCAACAATCCGGACGGCTATGGCGTCGACCGTTGCCTCGCCACCAGCGCTCCCTGCGGGCGCGCGATTGCGGCAGCCTATTGCCAGTCACGGGATTTCCAGACCGTGGTGTCCTACCGCAAGATCGAACGCGAGCAGGCCACCGGTCTTGTCCTCACCGCGCTGGAATCCGCCAAGGGCGAAGCGCTGGTTGCCATCGAGTGCAGCCGGTAGCTGAACGCGGCCGGCCGCAAGCCTGCCTCCGCGGTCCATAATCTCGACACCTCGCTGACGGAAGCGTAAACCTTTCGCCGCTGTCCAACGCTTGGCCAGCGCCGGCCGAAACCACTTCCCGATCCGACAACATCCCGCGCTGCAACAACCGTGGGTGACGCTGGAGGAAACGTGCTTCTTTATAATTATTTCCGCTCATCCGCGGCCTACCGCACCCGCATCGCGCTTAACCTCAAGGGGCTCTCCTACGATCGCGAGGGCGTGCACCTTACCCGCGACGGCGGCGTGCAGTTCTCGCCCGAATTCCGCAAAATCAACCCGCAGGCGCGTGTGCCGGCCCTAAAGCTCGACGACGGCGACATCCTCGTGCAATCGCTCGCGATCATCGAGTATCTCGATGAAATCTGCCCAACCCCGCCGCTGCTGCCCGCGGATCCGGTCCAGCGCGCCCACGTCCGCGCGGTAGCGCAGATCATTTCGTGTGACATCCACCCGCTGAACAACGTCGCGGTGCTCAGCTATTTGCGCCGGCAATTCACGCTCGATGAGGCTGCCGTCAACGCCTGGTACCACCATTGGGTCATCGCCGGCTTTGACGCGATCGAAAGGCTGATCAAACCGGGAAAACACGCGTTCGGCGACAGCGTGACCCTCGCAGACATCTGCCTTGTGCCGCAGGTCTTCAACGCCATGCGGTTCAAAGTGCCACTCGACAAATATCCCAAGATCATGGCCGCTCACGCAGCCTGCGCATCCATTCCGGCTTTCGAGGACGCCAAGCCGGAGCACCAACCCGACGCCGAATAGCTCTATTCTCCCCCAACAGAACCGCAAGCCGGCGTGACCCCCGCACAAACCCTTCGCGTTGTCCTGTGGATGACGGGCACGTTGCTGTCGTTTTCGGTAATGGCTGTCTCAGTACGCGGACTTGCCGGCGGATTTAGCATATTCGAGATTCTCACCGTTCGCTCCAGCATCGGCCTGTTTCTCACGCTCGCCGTTGGTGTTGTCCGGCCAGAGGTATGGCGGACTGCCCGGCCACGGATGCTCGCCATTCACGCGCTACGCAACGGGACGCATTTCGGATCGCAATATCTTTGGGCCTTGAGCCTCACGCTCCTGCCATTGGCGACCGTATTCGCGCTCGAATTCACCATGCCGCTATGGACGGCGATCCTCGCGGCAATGTTTCTGGGCGAGCGGATGACGCCGAGCCGCATCGGCGCGGTGGTATGCGGGCTGATTGGCGTTCTCATCATCTTGCGGCCGGGAATTGGCACCTTCAATCCCTATGCGCTGATCGTGCTGCTGGCGGCGTTCGGCTACGCCATCTCGAACATCGCGACCAAAAAACTTACGTCGGCGCAAACAACGTTTACGATCGTCCTGATGATGAACGTCATGCAACTTCCCCTCGCCTATCTGGGGAGCGATCCGACCTTCTTTACCAAAATCGGCTGGGCCGACCTTCTGCCCGTGCTCGGCATCGGCATCTCCGGTCTGACGGCGCACTTCTGCGTCACCAATGCGCTCGCGGCCGGAGACGCCAGCGTTGTCCTGCCACTCGATTTCCTGCGGCTCCCGCTCATCGCCCTCGTCGGGTGGTTGTTCTACGATGAACAGCTCGACCTTTTCGTACTGCTGGGCGCACTCGCCATTATCGGGGGCGTGCTCTGGAACCTCAAAAGCGAATCACGCACGGGCGGGGCGCCCGTCGACGAACCGGCAACCCGGTAATTAACCCGAGCTCCGCGAAATTTGAGCGCCAAATCATAGATTTGCCGCATCCCGGAGGCTCAAAAGCCGTAGCGTCCGGTTCCGCTGGACGGAGAACTCATTTAGGATCGGGCCGGTTTATGTCGGGACGGGGTTTGATGGCCTTCAAAGGATTTTGGCGCGGTATGTGGCCGGCCATTGCTGCAAGCGCTCTCGCCGTCGCCGGGGCGTTTGCACAGAGCGCGCCTCCTTCGCCCGGGCAATACCAGCCGCCGCCGGTACAACAAAACCCGTACTGTGCCCGGCTCGAGACCCAGCTCGCCTCGGTCGAGCGCGGCGGCGGTGCGAGTTCGCGCGCGGCCATGGTCCGCAGCGCGGAAGATGCCATGAACCGCCAGCAGGCGGAGGTGGACCGGCTGGTATCGCAGCAGAATCGGGCCGGCTGTCAGGCCGCCGGCATCTTCTCCATTTTCACGCCGCAACCTCCGCAATGTGCCGGTCTGAATTCACGCGTCGATCAGGCCCGCAGCCAGCTCAATCGGCTAATGAGCGATCTGCAGCGTACCCAGGCGGGCGGCGGCGACGACATGGAGAGCCAACGGCAAAGCCTGCTGTCCCAGCTGGCGCAGAACAACTGCGGTCCGCAATACCGGGCCGCAGCCACGGCACCCCAGCGCGGGATTTTCGATACCATCTTCAACAGCGGCGGCAGCGGCAATTACGGCGGCGTCGACATTTCGTCGGGCGGCTCGTTCCGTACGCTGTGCGTGCGCCTGTGCGACGGCTACTATTATCCGATTTCGTTCGCCACCAACCCGTCGCATTTCGCCGACGACGAGAACACCTGCCGCAATACCTGTCCGAACGCCGAGGTAGCGCTCTATTCCCACCGCACCAATGATGACGTGCGGCATGCAGCAAACGTGCAAGGCCGGCGTTATATCGATCTTCCCAATGCCTTCCGCTATCGCCAGCAGTTCGATCCGTCGTGCAGTTGCCGGAAACCGGGGCAAAGCTGGGCGGACGCCATGGAGCAGTCGCGCGACCGCCTCGGCCGTGGAGATATCATCGTGACGGATGAAAAAGCGCGGGAATCGGCCGCGCAGCGGCCTGTAACGCCAGCCAGCCAGCCTGCGATGTCAGCCAGTCAACCCGCGCCGGTCCCGACGAGCCAGAAACCGGTGCGTTCGGTTGGCCCTGCCGCATGGCCGACGCGATAAAGAGCGCCAGCTTCGCCTTAATAATCGAACGCTTCGCTTTTCGCGACGGACCCCTGTGCGAGGCTCGTGTCGGGCGCGGGCAGTGGCGTACCAGGGTCGCGAAACTTGTTGACGATCGGGTAACGGCGGTCGCGTCCGAAATTGCGCAGCGTCACTTTCACGCCTGGCGCGGACTGCCGCCGTTTATATTCGGCGAGGTTGAGCATACGCTCGACCCGCATCACTGTATCGCGATCGATCCCCTGTTCCACGATCTTGGCGATCGGCCACTCGCGTTCAACCAGTTTCTCAAGAATATCGTCCAGCACGGGATAAGGCGGCAGCGAATCCTGATCGGTCTGGTTCTCGCGCAATTCCGCGCTCGGCGCCTTGGTGAAAATGTTCTCGGGAACGATAACGCCATCCGGGCCGGCTGCCCCGTCCGGCTTCCACGTGTTGCGCAGCCGGGCCAGCCGGAACACCTCCATCTTGTACAGATCCTTGATCGGGTTAAAGCCACCGTTCATATCGCCATAGAGCGTGGCGTAGCCGACCGACATTTCCGACTTGTTGCCGGTGGTGACGACCATCGCACCCGTCTTGTTGGAAATCGCCATCAGGATGACGCCGCGGGCGCGCGCCTGGATGTTTTCCTCGGACACATCCCGCGGCTTACCGGCGAATAGCGGCTTCAGTGATGCTTCGATGCCTTCGACAGCGCTTCCAATCGGCACAGTGTCGTAGGGAATGCCAAGCGCCCTGGCGACAAAAGCCGCATCATCGAGCGACGCTTGCGAGGTGAAACGATACGGCAGCATGACCGCATGGACGCGCTCCCGACCGAGCGCATCGACCGCCAGCGCCGCACAGAGCGCGGAATCGATGCCGCCCGAAAGGCCAAGCACGACGCCGGGAAACCCGTTCTTCCGGACATAGTCGCGAAGCCCGAGCATGCACGCCGTATAGTCCGCCTTTTCGCCCTCCTCGACCGCATGGAAAGGGCCTTCGCACCGCCAGCCCTTCTCGGTGCGAGTCCAGTGCGTTAGGGCGATCTCCTCGCGGAACGCGGGAAGTTGCGCAGCCAATGTGCCATCCGCGCTGAGCGCGAACGATGCGCCATCGAACACGAGTTCGTCCTGGCCCCCGACCTGATTGACATAGAGAAGCGGCAGATGGGTTTCGGTCACGCGCGCAACCGTCACGCTGAGACGCTCGTCAATAACGCCGCGGCGATAGGGCGAACCGTTGGGAACGAGAAGGATTTCACCACCGGTCTCCGCGATGCATTCGGTCGGATCGGGGCCCCAGATATCTTCGCAGATCGGCAGCCCCAGACGCACGCCACGAAAGCCGATCGGGCCTGGTAGCGGTCCCGGTACGAACACCCGCTTTTCATCAAAAACACCGTAGTTGGGCAGATCGACCTTGAAGCGCAGGCCGGCAATGCGTCCGCCTTCAATCAACGCGACGGCATTATAAAGCTTGCCCGCCTCGACCCAGGGCGAGCCAACCACCAGCGCAGGCCCCTTGGCGCTCTCGCGCGCGAGGTCTTCCACCGCGGCACGACACGCGGCCTGAAACGCCGGCTTGAGCACGAGGTCTTCGGGCGGATAACCGGAGATGAACAATTCCGGAAATACCACCAAGTCGGCCCCGCGCGCGGCCGCGAGGTCGCGCGCCTTGCGCACCTTGTCCGCATTGCCGGCGACATCGCCAACAACAGGATTGAGTTGGGCGACCGCGATGGTCAGGCTGTTGGCAGGATTTGTCATAGTCCTAGAACTATCGTGCGCTGGCAGGCGCGGCAACTCTGTCGGCCACTGCCGGTCAGCCGCAAGGTCCGGTAGCGAAAGTCGTCTGAACCGGGTGCCCCGCCAGCGCGGAGCCGAAACTAGACAACTCGGCGCTAGCTGAAAGCGTAGGCATCCATCGACAGGATACCGTCATAACTGGTGTGCAGAAGTTCGCCGCGCGCTCCCGCACCGCCCGCCCCCAACGCCACATGCAGCGGCAGGAAATGCTCCTCGGTCGGATGGTTCTCACGTGCGAACGGTGCCTTGTCGCGATAGGCGGTGAGCGCATCAACGTCGCCGGCGACAGCGCGCTCGCGCACCCAGGCGTCGAACGTCTTCACCCAGTCCGGCGGCGTGCCATTGGCGCGGCCGTGGCGGTTGTATTCGTAAAGGTTGTGCGAAGCAGTACCCGAACCGACGACAAGGATATTATCGTCGCGCAGCGGCGCCAGCGCGCGGCCGAGCGCCACGTGATGGGCCGCGCCAAGCCGCGGCTGCAGTGACACCTGAACGACCGGAATCTCCGCCTCAGGGTACATCAGGCTGAGCGGAACCCAGGTACCATGATCGAAGCCGCGATTACTCGCAACGACAGGCGCAAGGCCAGCGTCATTGAGGAGATGCGCGGTTTTCAGGGCAAGTTCCGGATCGCCAGGCGCAGGATAAACGATCTGGTACAGCGCGTCGGGAAATCCGCCGAAGTCGTAGATCATGTCGGGATGCGTATCTGCGACCACCGCCGGCCGCGTCGTGCCGAAATGCGCCGACGCGACGACAACAGCGCGCGGTTTCGGCAAGCTTTTTCCAAACGATTCCAGAAATATACGTGCTGGCGATTGAGTAATCGCCAACATCGGTGAGCCATGGGAAATAAACAATGATGGCAAGGTCATGCAGTTAAGTCCTCAGAGTTCCCTATAGGTACAGGGTCTGTACGCCCTTTGCCACAGCGCTGCAGGCTCCTATCCTACCTCCAATTCACGTGACATCTTAAAGGTTCGCGAAAGTCTCTCGTCATACTGTGAAAAACGTTTTCGGCGGGACAGCCGCCGGCCATGCTTATTTAGTTTCATGCAACTCGACCCCCTAACCCTCATGGTGCCCGATGCATTCAGCGCCGCCATTGCCGGCGCATTGCTGTTTGGCGCATGGGCGCTGCAGTTTCGGTCGGCGCCGTCGCTGCTCTGGTGGACCTCGGCAAATCTCATCCTTGCGGCGGGCCTTTCGCTGGTGATCGCCGGTATTGTGACCGACAAGGAAGTCTTGGTTGCGGCCGGTCCGGGGCTGACATTGACCAGCCACGCGCTGACCTGGGCGGGCGCGCGCAGCTTTCATCAGCGCTCGGCGCTAATTGCGATCCTCTGCGCAGGCGTTG
>Ga0164243_10008907_pt1 | contig 14709 bp, 32 predicted proteins | sample OricompcompostOP_FD_108781 | JGI IMG/M metagenome (GOLD analysis project Ga0164243, IMG submission 108781) | Organic Plus compost microbial communities from Emeryville, California, USA - Original compost - Organic plus compost (OP) | ecosystem: Engineered > Solid waste > Mixed feedstock >... | reverse complement strand
TAGCCCCAAACACGATAAGACCCTCCTCCTCATTCCCATTAAGAGTCTGAGGGGGAGGGCCAGTAGTGGCGGTGTTAGCGAGCGAGCTTAGCGCGGCAAGTCTGGCACGTAACTTCATCCTTGTTAGCAGTAACTTCCTTCATCCCGCGAATCTGGCAGATAGGGCGAAGGTAAGCAGTGTGAGCAGCGCGGCTGTCATAAACCGAGAAGTTGCCAGCCTTGGTGTTGTAGTGCATCGCGTAGTTGTTCATGTCTCTATTATGCACCCTATGCGCCGCCATAGTCAAGCATTTATTTCAAGCAGAATGCCGCTGTGTCGGAGCTCACACAGCGGCATTCTGGGTTAGTGGGTTACGCTTCGAGGAACGCCTTCCATTCCTTAGCATCAAGCGTAACAATCAGAGTGTTGAACTCAGCGCGCTGGGAGCGCACCGCTCGCATCTCAGCCTTAGTCACAGTGCGAACAGCCTTCCCAGTGCGAAGGTCAACCCACTTCTTAGCAGCATTGCTGTCCGGTCCTTCATAGATTGCCAGCATGTCATCATCCTTACTTGGTGTAGTTGGCGTGCCTGTGGTAAGCCAAGGCACAGGGTTAATAGGAGTCCATAGGCCATTAATAAGCTTGTAGACAGCGAAGTGCAGATGTGGTCCAGTGCTGCCGCCTGTGTTACCGGAGCGCGCCACTATCTGCCCCTCTCGCACGCTCTGACCCACCCTGAGGGCTGGAAGCTCGTCCAGGTGGTTGTAGCGCGTTCTGAGCGTCGCTGAGTGGCTGAGGATGAGGTAGAACCCTGGCGTGCCCGGAACGCGCGCCGCGCTGCCGCCGCGCGCGTAGACCTTGCCAGCAAGCGGAGCATAGACAGGAGTACCGACAGCGACAGGGATATCTACTCCCTCATGGAAGGCGTACTTACCTGTACTAGGATTCAGCCTGTTCCCAAATCCAGAGCTTATCCAGTACGGCTCTTTAACTGGCGTATGCATCATCGCCCTCGTTATCCTCATTAGCCTTACGCTCAGCGCGACGCTTAGCGCTTTCAGTCTCAACATTAGTAAGAGCCACAACACCAGTGAAAGCAGCAAGCGCGCCACCGATGTACTGCAAAGCATCGCCCCATTCAGCAGCGATAGGGCGAACGATAATAGCAGCGCCATTGACGACGATGGAAACAAGATAGAGTGCAATACGCATATTAGAGTGGCCCTTGAACATGATCCCTTATCCTTGGTAATTGAGGTTAGCAATCCAACTCGCCAGAGCTGCACTAGCGCCTGACGTTTGTACCTGTATCGCTACAGGCCATTTAGGGAGAGCAAAACTAAGCCCTTCCCATTCCAACGTTCCAGCAGCGTTAATAACTTTACGCATCGCAAAGCTAATAGCTGTGCTTGTCAGAATACCAATCTGAGTGGTAGCTGTACCTGTACCAGTCATAACCATACGTCCCCAACCCCAGCTAGCCATGCCAGCAATGTGAGGGATAGGAGCGAACCCGTTACGAGTGTTAGCCATCGAGCCATTTACTGAGAAGCTGCCAGCTCTGATGTAATCGTCAGCATAACCGACAGGTTGGTTATATGCGCCGAATTGAGACAGGTCATAAGCGGTAGGCTCAGGTATGCTCATGTACCTAGTCGGGACAGGGTAGTTAAGACCATTGACCTTAAAATTAATCGTCTGTAGATCAATGGACGTATTCTTACGCGAGATAGTGAATCGAACAAAGCGAGACACAACAGGCATCCGGTAGTTGCATGAGCCGATACCAGGAGCGCCGAAAATCTCGCTTTCATAGGATGTCACAACGCTAGCGGTAGTGCTCCACTCAACCCTAATCCTGATGTCAGATTCGCCATTGTAGATAGCTCCACCTTGAGCGAGAGCAACAGTCTCAATTACAAGGGTCTGATAAGGCAGTACCTCGACCCAGCCGCTCTGATAAATCTTGTCGCTAGGTGTAACGCTGACGTAGAACAGATTATCTAGGACAGGCTTAACGCTGACGCTATCGGGACCAGGAATATAGGTAGCCTGAGAGTTGTAAAGCAGCTCAAGCTCACTGACTTTACCGGCCTCAGTAACAGCCCAAATCTCAGTGCTATCGCCAGGCCATTGCAGCACGCCACCAGGCGTAATGCTAAAGGCGCGAGTCTCGACAGTGAGACTGCTATCCTGACCAAGATAGACAGTCTCACTGCCAGAGTTCTTAACGATGTACGCCTGTACGTTAGTACCAGTGATGAACTTGGCAACCTCAGTAACAGGGTAGACAGGCATAGCTAGTTAGCAACCTTCTCCACCCAAACAGTGAAAACGCCTGTCTGGGATGCAGTGGTATCGACGCGCGCCCAAATCTCATCCTGCGTTTTAAGCTCCACAGGAACGCCGCTCTGCATCACAAAGCCAGTGATGTAGTCGCTAGAGCCAGCGGCAAGCTGAGAGCGCTTGCCAATGGTCATAGCAGCATTCACAGATGACACGACACCAACGAGAGCGCGCGTGCGAGCAGGATCAAAACCCAGGAGGAGATAGGGCTGCCCATCGTCAGGGAGTGTGACAGTGAAAGCCTCATACAGAGGCGCTGCCTTATCAGGTACCTCACCTAGTTTGACGATGGCATCCTTGATTTCAGGCAGAGGCTCAAGAGCCTTGACAACCTTGTCCCAGTTGTAGGAATCAGGATTCTGATTGTTCATTTCTTAAGCGCCATTCCCTTAGTAGCGACAGTGGTAACGATGCCCTGAACATTCTTGTTCCCAGCAAGCAGGAATGCGAGTCCAAGCATAATAGTAACAACGCCAGCAGCAGTGACAGCGATTCGACCCAGGATAACTGGACCCTTCTGATTCACAGCCTCAAAGAAAGCGTTAATAGCGTCAAAGTTCATTTGAACAGTCCAGACATAGTGCGAATAGCCATGCGAGCCATAGGGCTATTAAGAGTGGTCAGTACACGCTCAGCGTTCTCATCTACAAGCAGCTTAAGGTCAGCGACCTGAACAGCAATCATCTCGATAAGCTCGACGGCAGACGCATTCTCTGTGTCAGGGAACGCGTAAGGAGGGATGGGGTTATCCCCAGTAAGCGTCTCCATAGCAGAGGAGAAGGTATCGCGGATACTCTCAAGGTTCTCAGCAGTAGCCCTGAGAATATCGACGTTCTCGTTAGTGAGTTCAGACATTGCTCCAAATGCCCTTTCTTTATCGCGGTGCTCTAACAGAGCCAGTGAGAGAGCCGTTAGCGCGCTTGATGCGCTCTTGCAGCTCAGGAGTATTCGCACCATAAGCGCGCTGAGTAATGCTAGCGAGAGTGTCACCATCGCCAGCAATCACATTGTCAGCCTTAGGAACAGCAGCGCTACTGACGCGATGAATCGTCATCTGAGGATCACGAAAAGCCCCATGACGCATGATGATAGGCGACTTAGCCATTAGGAATCCCCTTAAGCTGTGCAGCAGTTACAGTTTTGATGATAAGTCCATCACCATAGGTAGCGCGAAGAATCCCCCACTCAGCCTTGCTGATAGCGCGCTTTTTACCAGTCTGAGGGTTAAACAGATACTTGGTAGCAGCAGAGCTAACAGTGATGTAGTACGTGCCATTGGTCGGGTACTGCTTGACAGTAGGCTTCTGAGTGTCAACAACAGCAGGAGTGTCAGGAGTCACGTTGCCCTGTCCAGTAGTACCCTCAGGAGGACTGCCGACAAGGTTGATGGCGCTGTCGATCCAAGCACGCTCCTTGGTGGTGTAATCCTGACCAGTGAGCCACTTATAGAGAGCAGCGCGAACGTCACTAACGCTCGCACCAGCAGCAGCAGAAACGCGAGCGGCAGCATTGCTAAGCCAGCCCTCATTAGACTGCTGTCCACCATTGTCTACAACAGTGCTGCCGCTGCTGCCGCTCAGGCCGGAAGTGTGATATCCGGTAGCGTCGAGATTGCTCCCGCTAGAGGAGGTACTAGCTCCCTCAGTGTTACCGCGATTAGCGATGAACCAATACGCGAGAACAACAGCAGCAACAAGCGCGCCCCAACCCCATACGGGAAGAGGACCAAGCTTGTCCTTAAGGTTATCAACGTTAAATGCCATCAGGACCAACCCAAATAGCATTGTACTGAGAAGTAGCGGGAGCATAAGTAGCGTTCTGAGACATAACGCCAGCATAGAGCGCTGCCTGTCGGTTGTTCATACCGACCTCGCCCTGAACAGGGTTATGCACAGCAGGTGGCTTTGCTACAGCGCCGCGGAAACTCTGTAGGCGAGTGAACATGCTACGAAAGCCAGTAGAAAAGCCATTCTGCTTCCCAGAAGCGTTCTGACCACCAACGCTAGGGTCAGGCAGGTTGTATCCCTTATCTCCGCCAATACCGCTGGGATCATGGCCAGGCAGATCAGCCTGAGTAACCTCAGGCGAGACGTAATCAGTCTGAGGACGCATAGCGTCGATAACTCGACGCTCATTCTCCCCAGCCAGGACAAACATGCTCACAGTTTCCGCTCCTATCGAGCAGCAGCAGCGCGCTGCACGTTGGCAAAACCATCAAGAATGCTCTTGGCAAGCTGCGGTGCCTGAGAGCCAGGACGGAGCGCGATGCCAAGGCCAGTGATGATAAGCGCCATGATGAAAACGCTAATAATCTTGTCGATCATGTTATTCCTCCTATGGACAAGTGTACGAAAGTGCTACTTGTTCTGGGTAGTTACCTTAGTGGTGTTGCGAATGAAAGCAGGACCGCGCGAGACAAGAGAAGCCAAGAGGAAAACCCAGGCCAGCGCGATAGCGAAATCATACCGTCCCATAAGCCCGCCAGCGACAGTGAGCGACACAAAGGCAAGGCCAGAAGCGACAAGGCGCGGTGCTACTTCCTTGCCAGTCATCACAGCATCAGTAGCGTTGATAGCTGCCGCTGTACCGCACACCAGAGCAAGGTGCGAAACGTCGCCAGTAGCCATTAGAAAGCTCCTCCTCCATCGCGTCCTCTGTCGCCAGCAAGCAGCTTAAGAGGATCGACATTCTTAGTGCCGTTAACCTTATAGTCAAAGTGCAGATGAGGGCCAGTGGAATTACCAGCGCCAGGAGCGCCCTTTGCACCGCCAGAAAGACCCACGATAGTACCAGGCTTAACGCGAGTGCCCGACACAACCTTAAAGGCAGACAGGTGGCGATATGCGTAAACGTCGCCATTGTCGCGCTTGATGGTGACAGCATTACCGCTATCACCCCAGTTAGCATGATTGGTTACAACGCCACCCCAGATGGCAGGGAGAGGAGTTCCAACAGGCATAGGATAATCAATGCCAGGAGAGCCGCTATTACGCTTTACGTGACAATCGAATCCACAGCCAATAGAGAACTTGCCAACGAAAGGGTTAGCGGCATAGTTCTCGACAACGTAAGTCTTACCATCGTCAGCAAGCGAAATGCTCGCGCGAGTCTTAGCCTCAGCGATAAGCTTAGTAGCGTTATTAGGAGTTTTGATAATGTCTACGAGAGTGCCCCAAACAGGGATGCCGTAAACACCACAGTAAGCAACCCAAAACCCCAGGGTAATCAGCAGGACACCAAGCGATTCTTCCATGACTGATTTACTCCTGGGGTTTTGGGTTGGGAAATGGACTTAGGCAGTGAGGCCGCTAATGCCATCCTTGATCTGACTTCCAAACTTCCGCCAAACGAAGTAGCCAGCGACAGCAACAGCGAGGATGATAACCCACTTAGGCATTCCCTTACCTCCTAACCGATTCTCGCATCTTTGAGGAACCTATCACCAAAGATAAGCACCGCGACACCTGCCACAACGATGAGCGCGCTCGTAAAGAGCGACTGTCGAGCAGTCTGAGTGTTGCCAACAGGCTTACCATCGGCAGTGGCCTTAGGCGTTGATGCATTGCTGACAGCGGGAACTGCCACCTTGGTGGGAATCGCCCCCATAGCATCGCCAACAGCGTAACCCATTACAGTACCTCCAATAGCGCTAGCAATGGTTGTGCCAATCATGCGCTTAGCGCCTTACTTGGAATAGATGAAGCGAGGGTTGTCAGAGGCGACAGCCTCAGTGAGCACAGTCATCTGAGAGATGCTGCTCCCCCAGTTGTAGCCACGGAACTGGAGCAGGGTAGCATCCAGCGTAGCGAGGAACTGAGCGCGAGAGTTAGCAGGGTCAGCGTTCTGCCCACCTGCCAGCAGGTGGAACGGAATGACATAAACGCCAGTATCCAGACCGCCAGCAGCGTCAAGAGCCTGAGCGTCATAGCCATACCAGCGGACCATCGCATCCTGCCACTCAGTTTTCTTGAGACGAAGCATGGGATTGTTGTCCACGAACAGCTCAAAAATGCTGGTCCAGTCAGCATCAGTGCGAGCGCCAGCAGCGGTGCGAGCAATGAAGATGAGGTTACGAATCGCGTTACCAACGTTGTTGGAGCGCGTAAGCTGTTCACCAGGAGCAACAGGAGGGTTCTCCTTCTGCCAGAGGGCAAGAGTACCGAGTCCAAACGGCTCAGTCTCCTGACCAACTCCACCAGGAGTGGTGGGAGCAGGAACATCCCAGAAGATGGCAGTAGCGTCAACAGTAACGCTCGCAGAGGTCGGGGGAGTACCACCAAACACAGTAGAGATAGCTGCGAAAGTGATTTCGAGCTGGTACGAGCGATTAGACGCGAGAGCAGGAATCGCACCCAGGCCGGAGCTAGGATCAATCTCAAGAGGAACGTCAAGGAAGAAGTGCGAGCCGCTTGCAGCAACGGCACTGTACTGACGACCAATCTTAGGGTCAGCAAGGCGACCGACGCCAGAAGCAAGACCCTGAGCGTGTCCGCCATACTTGTTGATGGCGTACAGCTCATAGCCAGTCACAGGAGCGACAAGGTTCTGACCGGCAGAGTTCTTGAGCGCAACGTTAGTGATGACGTTAAACGGAGCGTCAGCAGCGAGGGTGGGAGTACCACCGCTGTTGGTAAGAGTCACTTCCAGACGAAGCGACTTGAGATAACCGACAGCAGGAATCTGCACGGGGCTACCAATAGCAGTAGTCGGAGTAGCGGCAGCAAGTGCCACATTACTTAGAGCGAAGCTCTGTCGACTAGAGACGCGAGCGCCAATAGTGAACGGCAGGAGAGCAGCAGGTGCATCAGCCATTTTATGTGTTCCTTTGTTAGAGGGTTTATAGAGGGTCAGAATCCAAGCAGAATCCACGCCTTAGCAAACTTGCTATCAGGCTTGGAGAGAGCCACCAGATGCAGCGTGCCAAAAATGACGACTACATAGAGAAAGATGATGAGCGCAACAGTTCCGCTAATCTTCATCACAGGGATGGCTCCATCAGCCATGATTCCTCCTAAGTTCTGTGGGGGAGTGCAGCGGACCATCCTGGGGACAGGACCGCTGCACTCCCTTGCTGCGTGAAAGGTTACTCAGCGCGCCGACAGTAACACCTAGGCGCGAGTGTTGACCACCTGTAGCGGTAGCTTTCCCTGAGTGTCTACATAGACGAAATCATGCTGATCCCTAAGGCTAGCAATAGCCTCAGCTGTAGCTCTCACATCACCGCCTAGCTCAGCGAGAGTGGCAAGGTCGGACTTTCGCCCCGTCTTACCGATGAACGCATGAGATGCGCTCTGAGGGATGATGACAGGAATATGAGCAGGGCGCTGAGTGCAGTAGACATAGGACAGGTGGAGAGCGCGCCCCATGAACGCGCCATCGCCGATCTTATCGCCTAGCTTAAGGCGATTCCCAATCCACAGCGTTTCATCGACTCCAACAGCCCACCCTCCCGAGTGATAAATCTTGTCGAGAGCATCGCTGAAAACCTCATACTGGTTACCCACCATCGCGCGAGTGCTATCGCCCTCTCTAGCAGTGAGGAGAAGTCTCCTATCATGCGAGCGAGGAGCGAACTTGGACACCTTCCGATAGTGCTTAGCAAAGGGACTTCTAAAGATGGCATCCCTAGGCTTGGTGACAAACACAACGCTATAGTCTCGAATATCGAGAATCTTTAGCAGGAGTTCAGTCTTACCGCTACCAGTCTGCCCATTGATAAAGACATGCTCCCCTTGTCGCCAGCGTCGCTGAAAGGTGGGATAGAACTCATCCCATGAAACATGCGGAATATCCATTTACAGCCCCGCTGTGTCATCCGGTACAGGAGTATCGTTAAGCAGCTTCTCTGCCTTTCGATCTAGGTATTCCTTACGTGCTAGAGTGCTGATGCTTGCCACAGCCATAAAATGAGTAACAAGGAACGTGCCGGCTCCACCAACAGAGCCGCCGGCAGCGATCATGCGAGCAAGCTTGGGAGCAGCTTGCAGAGCATCTGCGTTAGTCTTATTCAAGTCCTCAGCAGTCTCAGCCCACGCCTTGGCAGTCTCAGTAAGACCAAGAGCCATCATGCCTGTAGCAATCAGGTTGTATGCGCCATTTAGAGTGGCAAGCGCCTTTTTAACATCGCGCGTATCAGCAGCGATAGGCGTAGTGGCTTTGTTGGTGCTGCCCTTAGGACGTCCAGGACCGCGCTTAGCGGGAGGAGAATCCTCAACAACAATCTTAGGAGGGGTGTCAGCCATTTCTATATGCTCCAATCGTTATGGCTAGTTAGTTGCGCCACTGCTTCCAAGAGCGGAAGAGGGGATGTACCTTGGCGCTAACAGGCTCAACATCAGCGACGATTTCCTCATCACCATCCTTGTCCTCGTCCTCAATGGGAGCGTCAAGGATTTCCTCAATCGCCTCATCAGTCGCCTCAGCAATATCAGCATCCTGTTCAGCAAGCTCATCAACAGCGTCGAGCGCTTCCGATGCAGCAGCAGCAGCATCCTCAGCCTTAAACTCTGTTTCCCAAGTCTTGTTCTCAAGTGCAGTAACGCGCGCCTCAAGAGAGACGAAACGCTCTGTAAAAGGGTCGATGGCAGGAGCATCGCTAGCGTCGTCGTCAGTCTCTACAACAACGGTAACGTCTCCACCCTCAACAGTAGGAGTCTCCTCCTCCTCTACGGGAGGAGTCACGATGACAACGGCATCGTCATCAATAGGAACGCTCATGGGTAAACCTCTCGATAGGTTGACAGACTGCCAGCAGCCACTATAGTGAGGCTGTGCGCTGGAAAGCCAGCAGCACAGTCAACAACCTGAAAGGTACTCACCATGAACGCTAAGAACACTGTTGCCAAGGGCGCTCCTGCTGGTGGCGGCATCGCTGTCAATCCCTCGCGTCAGGATCTCGATGAGGTTGTCGATTTCGATGCCCTTGTCGCTGCCGCTAATGAGGCGCTTGGCGCTGAGAACGTTGTTGCTATCAGTAGCAACTACGTCGTGCTCAATGGCAAGGACAAGGAGCGTCTGATTGGTGTTCCGTTCCTCATCCGTAAGGCGACTCCCAGCGCTGACAAGCTGACTGGACAGCCGTACATGGTGCTGCACGTTGTCACCAAGGATAATGAGCAGTACGTCGTGACTGATGGATCGAGCGGCATCTATCAGCAGGTTACTGACCTCATCGACAAGCATGGTCGTGACTATGCGTTCCTGGTCGCCAACGGACTGCGATCCAGCACGTACGGAGTGACTGCGAACGGCACTGCTGTCCCTCTCGGTTCGCCTGAGCAGGTCAGCAGCGCGACAACGTTCTACCTCGCGTAGCAACAAGAAAAGAGCGGGGCGAGTGTTTTTCTCACTCGCCCCGCTCTTGGTCCATCTGCCAGGGAGCGAACCTAGACAGGGCTATAGTACATGACAAAGCCAGAACGCAAAACCTCATATCAGAGGGCTGTCGAAAGGGCTAAGGCCAGAGGCTATGCCTCTCCCTATGCAGAGCGTAAAGCCAAGTCTCAAGCGCGAGGATTCTCTAGCCCTAGAACAGAGCTAAGCGCGCGGAGAGAAGCGCGCGGACAGCTCAAGCGAGACTATGCCTTTGAGCGCCTACGCGCTGACCAACTCGCCTATGGTCGAGGGTTTGAGAACGCTGCTGCTGAGCGACGCTTTAAGCGCGAGCTAAAATCTAATCCTACGCTCGATAAAAACGAATGGCAGAAAGCTCGCACGCTTGCCATGTTCGGTATAACTGAATCTCAGTTTAATCGAATGCGTACCGCTAACAAAAAGTGGAATGATACAGAGGCGGATTACAGGGACGTTACCAAGTATAAGAAAGAGCTTGATAAGCAAGTTCACAACTGGACTCCCTATCGCGTCGGATATATTGTCACTTACTATCGCGCTAACGTCGATCCTAAAACCAACTATCGTGACTCCGGTAAATACTTTACTAAGGGCAAGAAAACCTCTCATCGTAAATGGGAGTACGGATATCGCGTAATGGATCAATTGCAGTACGACCTAATGGTTACCTATGGCGACCTGTCGGATTCTGCTTGGCGCGCTCACTATGGTCCAACGTTCCTCATTAAGTGAAAGGTTACACAATGAGCATGTTTGAAATCGAGGATATCCCTGAGCCTGCTTTCACTCCTCCAAAACTGCCTAACTTTAAGGGCTATTACGCGCGTAGAGACAGGCATGTTTACTATGTTGTTGGGCACACTAACGGAGTGCGTAAAGTGCTGATAATGACGCGGGAGGAGTTCATCGAGCTATACGACAATATGGGGCGCACTCTCGATGCTGTACAGTTTGAGCACAATATCAACGGCTTGGAGATTAAGAGAGGTCGCTAAAGTGGACTACTCAATTGAGCCTCAGCCTATTCTCACTCCCTTTGATCGCGCTGCCTATATGCGCGCTTATGAGAAAAAGCGTCCTAAGCGCGTCAGAGGCAAGCGTCCTAGTAGCAACGCTAAGCGCTACCTCTCGCGTAGATTTGTAGCTGTTGATGGCGAGGGACTTAACACCAAGGATGGCGGGCACAACTATGTGATGCTGGCAATCTCAGACGTTCCCACTCTGGTGAACCTTGAGGGTATCCCCACCTTGGATGCTATTGAGTACCTGTGGAAGAACCTTGACCCTGCCAATATCAATGTGATCTATGGCGGTAGCTATGACTTCAACCTATGGGTTAAGGACTTGATGCGCCATGAGCTTGAACTGCTGTACCGCTCTGGAATGGGTAACAAAGGTGTAGCGGTAGGACCATACAGAATCCAATGGATCAAGGGTAAAGAGTTCACTATCAGTAGGGATGGCAAGCGCGTTGTCATCAATGATGTAATCAGCTTTTTCCAGTGCTCTTTCATTGATGCGTGCGACTCCTACCTTGGCGACTATGAGGGGCGCGAGGAGCTGGTAAGAGAGAAGGCTAGGCGCGGATCATTCAAGGCGGATGAGATTCCTACTATTGACCATTACAACCAGCTAGAGCTGAGGCTCTTGGTTCGTCTGATGGAGGAACTGAGAGCGCGCTTGGATCGCGCAGGATTGCGCCCTCTGCGCTGGAATAGCCCTGGTGCTATTGCAGCAGCTCTATTTAAGCAGCACAAAGTTAGACAGCATAAGGGCGACGTTCCTGAGGCTGTCGCTCGCGCTGCTCGATATGCCTATGCTGGCGGTCGGTTTGAGATTATCAAATACGGGAAGGTTAATGCTAAAGCTTATGAATACGATATCAATAGCGCTTATCCTAAGGCGTTGACTTATGTGCCTAGTCTTGCAGATGGAGAGTGGCACCATCACGGAGCAACAACGGAACGTTATCCTGTTTGGCCTTTCGCGCTGTACCGCGTGCGGTATGAAATGGCGCATGAGGAGAATTGGAAACTGCCTCAACCAATCTTTGTCAGAGGAGCAAACGGAAATGTTGCGTTCCCACCAGTGGCAGAGAACTGGATATGGAGTCCCGAATATGCAACGCTCCTCAAATACATCGACACTATCCCAGGAGCTAGAGCCACCATTCTAGAAGCGTGGGAATATCGCCCCGCGACAGAGGAAAAGCCATTTTCGTTCATTACTTCGCTGTACGAAAAACGCCAAGCCTTGAAAAGTCAAGGCGACGGAGCGCATGTAGGAATCAAGCTCGGACTAAATAGCATGTACGGGAAATTGGCCCAACAGGTCGGATGGCGTGCAGCTACCGATAGATTCCCTCTTAGGCTTCCTCCCTATCACCAACTTGAGTGGGCTGGATATGTAACCTCTTGGTGTCGCGCCTACGCTCTCGCTGCTGCTCTCCCTCAGCTTGATAAGGTCATCGCGTTTGAAACTGATGCTGTGTTCACTAGCGCACCGCTTGATGTTCCTATCGGTAGCGGACTTGGTGAGTGGGAAGAAATCAAGTTCACCGCTCTCACCTATGTGCAGTCGGGCTTCTATTTTGGCAAGACTCGTAAGGGCATCGTTACTAGTAAGACGCGCGGCGCTGATAGAGGGCAGATCACTAAGCGCAGAGTAGAGAACGCGCTAGCCCAGCCTATCCGTGACAGGTTCCTGCCGTTCAAGCTGACGCGCTTCTATGGGTTAGGACTCGCACTCAAGCAGGACATGAGCAAGTGGGCTAAGTGGGTCAAGGTAGAAAAGCACTTTGCTCTGTATCCAGACAGCAAGCGCACCCTCCTCTGTGGGCTGGGATGCCCATGCGGTACTAGGGGCGCGCTCGTTCCTGAAATGTGGCATGAGACAGCGCCAGCTCAGATAGCAGAGAACGGGGTTAGCCATGAGTACCCTGTCGAGTGGATCAACCCCAACCCAGATATGCAGCTCGAAGAGAATCGTGAAAATGAGTTTGACAACCTAGAGGACTATGGCTAATGTGGAGCTATCAACCAAACAGGGCATCAGCCCCACTACCGGAAGGTTACTATCATGGCTCTTGAGTTTGAGATTGAGGACGCTCCCAAGCAGGTTGTTCGCCCTCATAAGTATGACGCTGTTATCGCTGCACTCATCGACGCTGGTGAGGGCAAGCAGATCGCAGCCTACTTCGAGGATGAGAAGGCTGCTGAAAGCTACCTGACTGCCATTCGCACCCTCGCGCGCCGCGCTGGCTACTCTGCCAAGCAGACAGAGCGCGCTGCCACGGAAAAGGGCATCAAGATTGGTGTCTCTCTTGTCGCCAAGCGCACGCGACGCAGCTCTGAGGAGGTTGCTGCTGAGCGCGCAGCTGCCGCTGTCGCTGAGGCTGAGGGCAAGGGCAAGAGCAAGAAGTAAGCTCACAGGCATGGGCAGGAGCGTTATGGGGATGGCGCTCCTGCCCTTAAGCCTATCTAGTGAAAGGTAACTCATGCTGTATTTCATCTGTTGGTCCACGCTCATCATCTCATGTATCTTCGCATGGGTGTTTGGTGATCCTGACGCGCGAGGAGTGATCCTCATGCTTGCTGTTTTTGTTGCCATAGGTACCACTACTTACCTGACAGACAAGGTTAAGAAAAATGGCCAGAAGGATTGACGTTAGGCACGTCAAAACAGGAGCAACCATCCTGGCTGTTCAGACTCTTGGAGATATCAAGATTCTGACTCAGGGAGTTGTCGCCAAGAGGCGGCGCGAGAAGCACTCCACAGAGCTTTACTCTCGCCAAGGCCACTTGATAGCCATTATCTGGGACGATGGTCTTAACAACCCCATTTTGCTTTTGATTCAGGATGCGCCTGACCATCGCCCTGAACCTCTCTTTGATTTGGAGCATCTGCTATGAGCCTTGACTGTCTCGACGGAAATCATGACGCATGTTCCGGCGGCTCCTGCGTTTGCGCTTGCCACGTATACACCACTCAACAACTGGTAGACATGCTTGGCCCTGCTGTGGGCGATACGTTCTCGCTCATCGCCTACAGTGCGGGTGTCGCTGTGTTTCGTCAGGTGTCGCTGACTCCCTATGATGTTGTGCTGCAAGTGCAGACGCTTACGGATTCTGCGCAGCTCGACGCTATCCAGATCATTAAGGATGGACGCCGATGAAGCGCGGATATGGAAACACTCTGGCTAACTTTCGCGTAGAGATTCCCTCTCCTCCCCAGGTGCAGTACAGGCACACTCGGGAGGGTGCGGAAAGACTCGCACAGCGCTTCCCTGGCTCAGTGGTAACGGCACTGAAAAACCCTGTAAAGATTCTCGACACCTAAGGACTGAGATGAACTTCTGGCTTTGGCTTACGCTCTTTTCACTTGACATGCTCTCAGCTCTGTTGCTGACAATGGTGTTGCTGCACTATATGGATAAGCGCGAGAGCAAGCGATGGAATCGTGCATTTCATAGGGCTACGCAACCATACGTGCATCAAGTCAATGAGGAGGGTTATACGTCCCTCTACACAAAGGACAAGCGCTAATGTACGCAAAACTCAAGTTCGCTAAAACATGGCATCTGATCGCCTCTCGCACGCCTATGACCATTACAGGAGCCTGTGGCGACGTGCTCAAAGGCAAGCAGTGGATTGAACGTAGCAACGTAGCTTCCAGTGAGTATGTATGTCGCTACTGCCTCATCGCTGTAAACGATGCAGTGGATGACTGTCTAACATGTTGACAAGCGAAGCGCATAGGGTCCATAATAGAGACATGACAAACAACATTGCTCCTGCTACTGCTGGCGACGTTATCCAGGCTCTCATTGATGAAGGCTATGACGCTGGTAAGGTTGTTCGCGCTGTGACTCGCTACAATGGCTCAGCGTTCATGGGCGTTAAGATGAGCCGTATTGCTTTCGATCGAGTTGAGGCAATGCTCAACGAAAGCAAGTGAGCTAACACCGCCACTACTGGCCCTCCCCCTCAGACTCTTAATGGGAATGAGGAGGAGGGTCTTATCGTGTTTGG
>Ga0164243_10008905_pt1 | contig 14712 bp, 14 predicted proteins | sample OricompcompostOP_FD_108781 | JGI IMG/M metagenome (GOLD analysis project Ga0164243, IMG submission 108781) | Organic Plus compost microbial communities from Emeryville, California, USA - Original compost - Organic plus compost (OP) | ecosystem: Engineered > Solid waste > Mixed feedstock >... | reverse complement strand
CGGGCGCGCTGCAGAGGAAGGTCGCGACGGACGCGAACTCCTCGACGGTGCCATAGCGGCCGACCGGAATGGTAGCACGGGACTGCGCGGCCACATCATCGACCGACTTTCCCGTCCGTTTGGTCACCAGCTCGTCCAACTCTCCCACACGCTCCGTGCTGATGCGTCCCGGCACGACGAGTTGACAGTGACGCCGTCACCCGCCGCCTCCTGAGACACGGTCTTGGCCCACGCTACCAGGGAGGCGCGCAGCGCGTTGTTGAGCTCAAACGTACCGGCCGCGCCAGCCATCGAGATTGTGGTATGATTGCCGATGACCGCGAACGCCGCCTGCGCCACGACCTCGGCAATCGTCGGATTGCGTTTGCCCGGCATGATTGACGAGGTGAGACCGTCATGGGGGATGATCAATTCCCCAAGACCGCAGCGCGGGCCGGAGCCCAGCAGGCGGATGTCGTTGGCGATCTTGGTCAGGGAGACGGCCACGACACTGATCGCTCCGGAGACTTCGACGAAGGCGTCGTGCGCGCCCATGCTCTCGAACTTGCTCGGATTGAGATTGAATGCAATGCCGGTGAGCGCGCTTACCTGGTCGCAGAATGCCGTATCGAACCCAGCGGGCGCATTGAGCCCTGTTCCCACCGCCGTCCCGAAAGTTCTTTGTGGACGCCGAGACGGAGCTGTTCTCCGGCTGGCTGTTGCTGCCCGCGGGAAAGCAATTTGCGAGGGTCGACGTGCTGCGTTACACAGCCGGGGAGACGGCGAGCCCGGAACGCATCGTGCCGGCGAACGAATTGATTTCGGAGGATGGCAGGATTCTGGCGTTGACCTTGCTTAGCCTGAAGCCAGGCTTTCAGTATGAATGCCGGTGGGTCTATCGTGAATGACTGGCGGTCGCCGCGCAAACGACCGTCCGCCTATCCATAAGATTATCGAGCTTACGGGAGGCGTACACCGCCATCCCATCACGCCAACAGACAGAGTCTGCAATTGGCAGATAGTGTTGCAAAAGTCGACGATGATTTCGGGTTTGCCGCTCGGACGGTCTCTGCAAGTGTCTATATTCGGCTCGCCCCTCGATCCAAGATCCTCAGGTCCTTCATCTAAGCTGCCGCAGCGTGCTGGGCGGTCAACGGTGGCGGCTGGGTGACCAGCTTCGCCATACGCCTCAGGTTCTGTGCGATCGCCGAGAGCACGAACTCGTCTTGGGCGCCGCGCAGGCCGCGGAGACGAAGCCGGCCGAGCCGCAGGATACGCTTCAAGTGCGCGAACCTCATCTCGATGCGCTTGCGGTCGTGCCGTGACTGCTCGAAGGCTTCGGTCCCGGCAAGCGATCGAGCAGCGTCGCGGGCGCGCTCGTAGATGCTGCGTGGAACCCTGCGAAACGGCGCCTTAGGATGGCATTGAGGTTTGAGGTGGCACGTGGCGCAGTCGATCATGCTGCTGCGATAGAAAAGCGTATCCCCCGCATTGATGCGGCCGGTCGTCGTCAACGTCTTCCCGCCCGGGCAGATATAGGTGTCCGTGCTCGCGTCGTAACGGAAATCCTCGCGCGAGAACGTCCCGTCGTCTCGCTTGGACCTGTCGAGGACGGGGATGTGCGGCGCGATCTGCTTCTCCTCGACCAGCCAGTTCAGCATCGGGGCCGGTCCGTAAGCAGAGTCCGCGGCAAGCCGTTGCGGCTTGAGGCCGAAGCGCTCTTCGGTGCGCTCGAGCATAATCCGTGCGGCGCCCACCTCCGCTTGGCGGACGGCCCGCGAGGCCTCGACATCCACGATGACCCCGCAGCGCACATCGATCAGATCGTTGTCGGCATACGCGAAGAAGGCGGGCCCTTTAAGGGCGCCGGTCCATTGAGCGGCCGGGTCGGACGGCGAGACGAACTTCGGCTGGACCTCCGTCGCAGCACCGAACGCTGCGTCGTTCAGCGTAGCAAGATACTCCTTCACTGCCCGGCTGGCGGCTTCCGGATCGAGTTCTTTCTTCCACTCTGGACCCGGGATGGAGCGCTGCCGGTTGGCGTCAGCTTCGATCAGGCTCGCATCGACCGCGAAGCCCTCGCCGCCGACCACGCCGGCCTCGATACACGACTCCACGACGCGTTCGAACACGCGCCGGAAAATGTCGCTCTCGCGGAAGCGCTCATTGCGGGCGCGAGAGAAGGCGGAGTGGTTCGGGATCGCGTCTTCCAAGCCCAGATCGCAGAACCATCGATAGGCGAGGTTGACTTGAACCTCCCGGCAGATCTGCCGCTCCGACCGGATGGCGAACACGTAGCCGATGATCAACATCCGGATCATCAGCACCGGATCGATCGACGGGCGGCCGATCTCGGAGTAGTAAGGCGCGAGCTCCGGATAGACCCAGGACAGGTCCAAGAGCGCCCCGATCTTCCGCACGAGATGATCGTCCGGAACCGCCTCATCGAGGCGGAACGCGTAAAACAGTTGTCCCTGGCCCTGGTTGCGCCGCCCCATCATCGTCCGCCCCCGTCGCGAATCGCGCCCGGAACGGAATCACGCTCCCCGTCTACCTTCAACGGAGTTTTGCAACACTATCTGCCAGGAACGGACGTGGTGGAAATCGAGCGCGCCGGCCAATTTGTGGCGCGGCGAGGCAAGTCCGATCCGCCCCAGGATCCAAGAACGCGTAACGAAACCTCGGCTGCGTATGCGCGTCTGGTGGTTGAAAACGCGCTTCATGCGCGCGCCGCGACCCCGGCGACAGCATTCTCTACGTGATTTTCGGGGCTCAGGCCGCGACAGCGGCGATGCGGGGGCGGGCCCAGGCGAGGAGCTGGGCCAGGTTCATCGCGCCGGTGGCCCGGGCGAGCTCGCGCTCGTGGTGGAGGAGGAGCAGCGTCGGGTATCGCACGACCTTAAGGCGCCCGGCGAGGTCCGGGAGCGCAGCGCCGCCGACCGTCGCGAGGCGCGCATAGGGCTCGAGCTGCGGCGCCGCCCGCTCGAAAGCCGCGTGGAGGGCGCTGCTGTCGGCGGACCAGGCGGCGTGGAACAAGGCCAGCACGGGGATGTCGTTGTGCCGCACGTGCTTGTCGAAGCGGCGCTCGTCGTCGAGCGGGGCCGGCCGGCCCTCGAACAGCGCACCGCCGCAGGCGACGCAGGGCGGGGCCTCGCGCAGCCGCTCGCGCGGGATGCGGTTGTCGTGATCGCAGTGAGGGCAGACGACCTGAACCACGCCTTCGAGCATCTCGCCTCCGGGGCCGGCTTCGCGCCGCGCCGGGCACGCGGCGCCGTCGCGGACTCGGCGGATATTATCGCGGGCGGGGCGGCCTTGACGAGCATCATTTTGAAGACGGAGCCGTGCCGGCGCGGTCGCTTCTCGTGGGCGCAGCGACTTCTCATTTGCCTTGCGGCACGACGAGGAGGGGCCATGCCGGAGATATCCGACGGCGATTCAGGCCGATAAGCTGCTGCTTTCTCGCATGCCTTTATAGGGGCTGGCTCGGGCGGACGGCCCTCTTCTCAGGACGATTTCGATGATCTTGACCATCTCGGGCTTGGAGACGCCGCGCTTGCGCAGGAAGGTCTCGCGGTCCTCGTCAGTGCGGGCGGCGATCCGGTCACGGGCCGCCTTGATCCCAGCGATGAAGGGCGTGGGGCTGGACTCGGCGAAGCGGGTAAGCGCGGGCGTGGCTTCGTGAGCGACGCGCTGGGCGGCGAACTTGCTGTGTCGGATCGTTATTTCCTCAAAGCCTTCCACGTCCCACAAATTGCGGCTCTGGCAGACCGCGTGCAGATAGAACGAGGCGATGCCGGCGTGGTCGATCCGACTTCGCTATTCCACGCATAAAAGCCCCGGAAATAAAGGTCGGGCGATCCGTCTGCCAGCCGGCCCGCCTCGATGGGGTAGATGTCGTCGACCAGAAGCAGGAACACGTCGCGGTCGCTGGCCTAGAGTGTCGTCGTTTCCGTCCTGACCGCCACGAATGGATTGTGCGTCATCGTCGACCACACGCCAGCCCTCATTGGTGGTCACTTCAACGGCAACCACTCTTTGGCACGCCGATGCAGAGACGGCAGCCGTCCACAACATCAATACCGGACATTGCACCGAGCCACCGAAGCCGGACGGCTCTCTTCGATCTCCTGCAACGTGCGGCCGGTGCGGACGGAGCGATCCAGCTCCGGGCTTTCGATATCCCAGGTCGGATCGGCGTACTCGTCGCGGTGCTTGATCAGAAACCACCGCCTTCCTTGCTCGGGATCAGCCGGCTGCTGTGCCGCCTGGACCAGCGTGAAGCCTCCGCGCAGCTTGTGACCGTGGAGCACCATGTCGATCTTACCGCGGGCCAGCTGCTCGTCCGGCGCGAGGCCGCCTTCGGGCTCATACGCCCCGGTGTCCCAGACCATCACAATTCCGGCGCCATACTGACCTTCGGGAATCACGCCTTCGAAATCGGCATATTCGAGCGGATGGTCCTCCGTCCGGATGGCCAGCCGTCTGTCGGCAGGATTCATGGACGGTCCCTTGGGCACCGCCCACGACACAAGGACACCGTTGATCGCCAGCCGGAAGTCATAGTGCAGGCGACGGGCAGCGTGCTTTTGAACAACAAAAACAGGCCTGCGGCCTCGACGCCGGATCTGTCCCGGCGGCTCCGGCGTTTCGGTGAGCTTCCTCTTCCTGCGGTCGTCTTCGCGTGGCATTCAGTTTGTCCCGTTGCCCCCGCCCCTGCTCAGCGACGTGCCGCGCTGCAGGACATCCGTCCGGTTACGACGACCGCTGAGAGCGGATGAACTGATCGTAGAGCTGGACCGGATGATTGATGGGCAACGGCAGCGCCACCGTCGCGGGGCGCATGATGAAGGTGTGCAGTTCCGGCGGCGGCGGTCCGCCAGGGAGATAAGGTCCGCCCGAGGCGCACTTCGCCGGTTGATGCGCCCGTCACGGGTAACTGCGGTGCCGCTCCAACAGATCGGATTTGACGCAATCGCGCTGTCAGCACTCGATGATGACCTTCTGCGCCCGCGTCTCGGCCGCTCGCTCGAACGTATCATAGGCGTCCAGGATCCGGTCGAGCGTGAAGCGGTGCGTGATCAGTCGCTTCGGGTCGATCTTCCGGGATTGGACGGTCTTGAGGAGCATGGGCGTGGTGACGGTGTCGACCAGCCGGGTCGCAATGGTGATGTTGTGCGACCACAGGCGTTCGAGGTGAAGGTCGACCTTGGTCCCGTGCACACCGATATTGGCGATGGTACCGCCAGGCGCCACGATGTCCTCGCACAGAATGAAGGTGACGGGGACGCCGACCGCCTCGATGGCGGTATCGACGCCACGTCCCTCCGTCAACTGCATCACCGCGTCTGCGGCAGTGCCATCGCGGTTGTTGATTGTCGCCGTGGCGCCGAACCGCCTGGCGACCTCGAGGCGATAGTCGTCGATGCCGATCATGATGATCTCGGCCGGGGAGTAGAACTGAGCGGTGAGAAGCGTCGCCAAGCCGATGGGCCCCGGGCCGACGATGGCGACGGTATCGCCTGGGTCGACTTTGCCGTTGAGCACGCCGCACTCGAAGCCGGTGGGCAGAATGTCGCTCAGCATCACCAACGCTTCCTCGTCAGCGCCCGCGGGAATTCTATTGAGGCTCGTGTCGGCATGGGGGATGCGCACAAATTCCGCCTGGGTGCCGTCGATCCGGTTGCCGAGGACCCACCCACCGGTCGTGCAGTGCGAGTACATACCCTTGCGGCAGTATTCGCACCGGCCGCAGGCGGTGATGCAGGAGATGAGGACGCGGTCCCCGGCCCGAAACATCGTCACGCCATCCCCTGCCTCCTCCACCACGCCGACACCCTCGTGCCCGAGGATGCGGCCGGGCTCGCAGGTCGGCACGTCGCCTTTGAGAATGTGCAGGTCGGTCCCGCAGATGGTGGTCTTGACGATGGCATCCGTGGCCGCCGCCAGGTGCGGCATCGGGCGCTCCTCCAAAGTCTCCCTCGCTGGTCCCTGATAGATGAGGGCTTTCATCGTCGTCCTCCGTATTGAGGATGCCTGCAACCGAGGCAATGCAATCAGGCTGGCCCCGTTCCGTACGGATCCGGAAATTGATGCCAGTCAAGGACGTACAGGTGGATGCGGGGGATCATGCGCCCCAATCATGGCCCTGCACATCGGAATGCTCGTCGTGAGTTTCGCCGTGCGGCGCGCCGAGGAGAGTGGATGCCTCGAAGCGCCGTAGCTCCAGCCAGAGCGATCCCTTGCCCGCCAACCGGGGGGCGCCGCCTTTGGTGGCTCGGTCCCGCCTTCCTCTGGATGCTGTCGTCGACCGGAACGGGCGAATTGCTGTTCACCCCGCGGGTCGCGGCGCTTTACGGCTACACGCTTCTCTGGGCGCTTCTCGCCGCGGTCGCGCTCAAGTGGTTCATCAACCGCGAGATCGGCCGGTTCTCGGTCTGCACCGGCGCGACGATCCTCGAGGGCTTCGCCCGCCTGCCCGGGCCGCGGAATTGGGCCCTCTGGCTGATTCTTGCGCCCCAGTTCATCGTTGCCATCGTCACGGTGGCGGGCATGGCGGGCGCCGCGGCTACCGCGGCCATTCTGGTGACTGGCGGATCGATCGCCATTTGGATGAGCGCGATCGTGATCGTCGGCGCCGCGATCGTCTTGCTGGGCGGATACGGCGCGGTGGAAAAGCTCGCCGTGGTTCTTGGCGTCGCCCTGTCGCTCGCCGTCCTGGCCGCGGCAATCAGCGTCTTTCCTGAGCCCGAGTCCCTGGCTCGCGGTCTCGTCCCGCAACTGCCGCCCGGGTTGAACGTCGGCGAGGTTCTGCCCTGGCTCGGCTTCATGCTCGCCGGCGCCGCTGGGCTGATGTGGTTCTCCTACTGGATCGAGGCCCGCGGCTACGGCAGTGCGGGACTCCGCGCTTCCGATCCCATCGACCCCGCAGCGCTCCCGCTGCCCGAGCGGCTGCGTCTGCGCGGTTGGGTGACGCTGATGACGATCACGAACACGCTCGCCGTCGTCGGCGCGCTGACGATGGCCTTGGCGTTCCTGATCCTGGGCGGCGAGCTGTTGCGCCCGCACGGCCTCGTCCCCGCGGAGGAGCAGATGGCCGCCGTCCTGGGTCGCCTTCTGGGGGACGTGTGGGGCCCGGTCGGCTTCTGGTTCATGATCGGCGCCGTCTTCGTCATCTTCTGCAGCACCACCCTCTCGGTGCAGGACGGTTTTGGCCGGATGTTCGGCGACGGCCTGCGCCTGCTCGGCGAGCACCATGGCGGTCGCTGGACGGACGAGGCGTTCCTCCGCCGGACCTTCACGCTGACAGCCTTGATGGCGCTGCCGGTGCTCCTTTACCAGGCCGTCGGCAAACCCGTCGTGCTGCTACAGATCGCCGGTGCGACAGAGGCCGCGCACATTCCCATCGTCACCGTCCTGACGCTCTACCTCAATCACCGTGCGCTGCCCATCGAGTTGCAGCCCACGTTAGTCGCCTTCTGGGGCACCGCCGTGGCGGCCGGCTTCTTCGCGGTGTTCGCCATTCTGTACCTGCTCCAGCTCCTTGGCGTCTTCGGAACTGAATAACGGTCGTCACCATGCGCGCACTTACGGTTGCTCCCGGTCAAGCCAATTCGGCGCGCCTCGAAGATGTCCCGGAGCCGTCGCCCGAGAAGGGCACGACGCTGGTCCGCACCCTGGCGGTGGGCGTCTGCGGCACAGACATCGAGATCGTTGCCGGCCTCTACGGGAGGGGGCCGCCAGGGCGGGAGCGCCTGATTCTCGGTCATGAATCCCTGGGCCGCGTGGAAGCGGCGCCGCCCGGCTCGGGGCTCTCGCCTGGGGACCTCGTGGTGGGCATCGTCCGCCACCCCGACCCGGTGCCCTGCTCGAGCTGCGCCGTCGGCGAATGGGACCTGTGCCGCAACGGTCTCTACACTGAACATGGCATCAAGGAGCGCGACGGCTTCTGCGCCGAGCGCTTCCGCATCGAGCCGGCGTTCGCGGTGCGGGTCGATCCTGCGCTCGGGCCGCTCGGGGTCCTGCTCGAACCGGCGTGCGTCCTCGCCAAGGCGTGGGACCACCTGGAGCGAATCGGCCACCGCGCGCACTGGGAGCCGCGGCGCGTGCTGGTGACCGGGGCCGGACCGATCGGCCTGCTCGCGGCGCTGATGGGCGTGGAGCGCGGCCTCGAAGTGCATGTCTATGATCGGCTGACGACGGGACCGAAGCCCGTGCTGGTGCGCGATCTCGGCGGCGTCTACCATGGCGGCAGTCTCGAGGACGTGAACCTCGGCTCCGATGAGCCCGACATCGTGATCGAATGTACGGGCGCCTCGCCCGTCATCTTCGGTGTGCTCGGCCGCACCGCGCCGGGCGGCGTGGTGTGTCTCGCGGGCATCTCCTCGGGCGAGCACAAGCTCGTGGTCGATGTCGCGCAGCTCAACCGGACGATCGTGCTGGAGAACGACGCGATCTTCGGATCGGTCAACGCCAACCGCCGGCACTATGAGACCGCCGCCGGGGCTCTGGCGAAAGCGGATCCGCAGTGGCTCCGCCGACTGATCTCCCGGCGTGTGCCGCTTGAACGCTGGGCAGAGGCGCTGACCCGCCAGCCGGATGACGTCAAGGTCGTCATCGATATCAGCAACTGACGGAGCGTCTCTGCATGCCTTGCCGCATCGAGGACTACGCGCTGCTCGGCGACTGCGAGACCGTGGCCTTGGTCGCGCGCGACGGCTCGGTCGACTGGCTGTGCTGGCCGCGCTTCGATTCGGGCGCCTGCTTCGCCGCGCTCCTCGGGACGCGGGAGGCACATGGCGGGTGGCGGATTGCGCCCGCCGATCCGGCCCCGCGCGTCACCCGCCGCTACCGGGACGGCACGCTGATCCTGGAGTCCGAGTTCGCGACCGCCGACGGCGGCGCCGTCACCCTCGTCGACTTCATGCCGCCCCGCGGCGCCGTATCGGATCTGGTGCGGATCGTGAGCGGCAGGCGCGGGCGGGTAGCGATGCGGATGGAGCTGGTCGTCCGGTTCGATTACGGCTCGCTCCTGCCCTGGGTAACGCGCCTGGCGGACGGATCGGGCCTGCGCGCCGTCGCCGGTCCTGACGCGGTCGTGCTCCGAACGACCGCTCCGCTCCGCGACGAAGGCGCGGTGATCATAGCGGAGTTCATGGTATCGGCCGGCGAAACGGTGCCTTTCGTGCTCGCCTATTCGGCGTCACATCTGTCGCCGCCCGAACCGGTCGACTACGAGGCGGCACTCGCGGACACGCAGACGTTCTGGCATGAGTGGTCAGGTCAGTGCACCTATGTCGGGGAGTGGCCCGAGGCTGTCGTCCGCTCGCTCGTCACGCTGAAGGCGCTCACCTTCCGGCCGACCGGCGGGATCGTGGCCGCACCGACGACCTCGCTGCCCGAGCAGATCGGCGGTGTGCGCAACTGGGACTACCGCTACTGCTGGCTGCGCGACGCCACCTTCACGCTGCTCTCGCTGATGGATGCCGGTTATCGCGAGGAGGCGGAGGTTTGGCGCGAATGGCTGCTGCGCGCCGTCGCGGGCAGCCCGTCGCAGATGCAGATCATGTATGGCGTCGCCGGCGAGTGGCGCCTCATCGAGTGGGAGGTGCCGTGGCTGCCGGGCTATGAGAACTCCAGGACGGTCCGGATCGGCAACGCCGCCTAAAACCAGCTCCAGCTCGACGTGTATGGCGAGGTGATGGACACCGCGCATCAGGCGCGGCTCGCTGGCTTGGCGCCGGGCGGAGAAGGGTGGCGATTGCAGCGTGCGCTTACCGAGCACCTTGAGACGATCTGGAATCAGCCGGACGCGGGGATCTGGGAGGTCCGCAGCGGACGCCAGCACTTCACGCACTCCAAGGTAATGGCGTGGGTGGCGTTCGATCGGGCCATCCGGTCGATCGAGGCGTTCGGGCTCGCCGGCCCGCTCGAGCGCTGGCAGGCGCTGCGCAGGCGCATCCACGACGAGGTTTGCGAGCGAGGCTTCGACGCCGATGTCGGCGCTTTCGTGCAGTCCTACGGCTCGAAGAACCTCGACGCCAGCCTGCTGATGATCCCGCTGGTCGGTTTCCTGCCGGCCGCGGACCCGCGGGTGCGCGGCACGGTCGAGGCGATCGAGCGCCGTCTCGTGGTCGATGGATTCGTCCGGCGGTACGACACGTATGAGACGAATGATGGACTGCCGCCCGGGGAGGGTGTGTTCCTCGCCTGCAACTTCTGGCTCGCCGATAACCTCTTGCTGCAAGGCCGACGGAACGACGCCCGTCGCCTGTTCAAACGCTTGCTGGACCTGCGGAACGACGTCGGGTTGCTGGCGGAGGAGTATGATCCGTATCGCCGGCGGCAGGTCGGCAACTTCCCGCAGGCCTTCTCACATGTCGGCTTGGTCAGTACCGCACACAACCTTGCGGAGGAAGCAAAGCCGATAGAGCAACGTTCTTTCCTGCACATCGAAAGCAGCGCACCGAGCCATGCGCGAGGGCCATAGCGGGATCGCCCTCGGGAGTGCGATCAGTCGGCGGCTTGGAGCATGATGCTGGCCGTGACCGGTGATCGGCTCAGGGGCTTACGACGATGCGATTGTCCACCTTGGCGATACCCGGCATCGACCAGGCGACGCGCTCGGCCTCCTGACGCTCGGCCCAGGAGCGTGCCGTGCCTTTGAGAATGACCTCGCCATCGTTCGCTTCGACGCTGATGCGCTGGAGGTCGATCTCGGCATTGCGCTTGAACGCCTCCTCGATCTTGCGCTTCGTGTCCTTGGGCTCGCCGCGCGGCTTGACCTTGATCAGATTGCTGATGCCCATGACGCTCGGTATCCGGCGAACCACGTCCTCTGCGATCTCGCGCTGGTAGTTCCACTCGACCTCGCCTTCAAGGGTCACCCGCCCGTCTCTGACGACCACCTTGATGTTCTCCACCGCGTTGGGCAACTGGAGCCTGATCGCCGTGGCGGCGTTGCGCGCGATGTCGGGGTCCGGAAGGCGATCTATCCCAGGCAGGTGCACGTCAATGTCGTTCGCCACCGCGACGACTCCTTTCACGCGCTTGGCAGCCTGCTCGGCCTTATACGTCTCGATGTAGCTCCGAACGAACCCGGTCAGCGTGACCACGCCATCCTTCGCCATGACCGCGATGTTGGTCGGATCGACTTCCGGATCCGACCGGAGTTCCTCTTCCACGTCCCGCCTGATGTCGTCGTCGGACCGCATGGCGCGCCTCTGCATCTCCGTTCGGCCCGCATTTGCCGAATATTCGTTCCCAGCATGGCGCGCACGTGCGCCGGCCAAGAATGAAGGCCGCCACTGTCCGCGCCTATGTTACACCGATTGTGGCCCGGTCGGCCCATCGCCGCCTTGATCGGCGTCAACTTCAGCAGTCCCGCCGGAGCCAGGAGCCCGCCGATGCCAGCCCGTCGATTGACGCATGAGGCTCCAGAGGTGTCCAATGTCTACCTATCCGCTCGTGTCTACCTATCCGCTCGCAGCTTGGCATCGGTGCGCGGCGAATCTATTCCAAGCGCTCGAAACTCAGGCCGATGTCTCGCGGTTCGGCTAAGAAACTGCTGCCGGGTCGTCATGAGCGCAACTCAGGGCCGGTCGCAACAACGGGCAGCACCTGGTCGCGCTCACAAACTCGCCCCTCGATCTCGCGAAGCCGCGGGCGAGCAGGTTGGATTGCACGCGTGATCGCGTTGTCTCCCAAGACGATGCTCGCGGGCACGTCTCGCTGGAGCACGCGCTTTCCGGCGAAGCGTGCGGAGATGAGTCTAGGCGCGGGAGCCGGCTAATGCATTGGTTGGACTTGCGGGCGATCGGACCCGTCGGCAATTTCGCGATATTCATCGTCGCAGCCGCCGTCGTGTGGCTGACTGGCGATCGTTTAGCGCGTTACAGCGAAATCATCGCCGACCGGACCAGATTGGGCGGAGCGTTCATCGGGACGCTCCTATTGCGCGTGACGGTTTCATTGCCGGAAATAACCCTCGCCGGCGTTGCGGCCGCCTTGGGCAATGCGGAACTGGCCGTCAACAGCCTGCTGGGCGGCATTGGCATGGTGATGGTCGTGGTCGCGGTGACGGATCTTGTGATTGGCGAGGAGCCGCTCTCGCGCGACGTTCGGCATCCGGTGGTGCTGCTGCAAGGGCCGCTGGTGATCCTAATGCTGACGGTAACTGCTGCGGGCATCACAGCCGGTGAGCGCCTGCTGCCGGTCGTCGGGTTGGCGGGCGCGTCGACGACAGCGCTTCTGGGCCTTTACCTCATTAGTCTCGTACTCGTGAAGCGCGTGCAGCGGAGCCATCCATGGACGCCTGACGCGGGCCCGGAGCGGCCGAGCGGCGGCGATCAGCGCGGGAATTCCCAACAATTGCACGCGAAGGAGCAGGATCTCGAAAGCCGTAGCCTGGGGTGGGTGACCTGCTTAGCCGCGATGGCCGCGGCGGGAGTGTTTGCGGCGGGGACGGTGCTGGCTTTGAGTGGTGACGCTTTGGCCGAGCAGACAGGTCTGGGATCCGGGTTCGTCGGCCTGATCTTGGGCGGTGCAGCTACGTCGCTGCCGGAGCTGAGCACGACGATTTCCTCCGTCCGGCTCAAGCAGTACGAGATGGCGTTCTCCGACGCCTTCGGCACAAATCTGTGCTCGCTGGCGGTGTTGTTTCTTGCGGATATCCTATACGGCGGCGGCCCGATCCTGAACGAGGTCGGGCGGTTCTCAACGTTCGCCGTGCTGTTGGGCATCTGGTTGACAACCGTGTACCTCGCTGGCTTGGTCGCGCGACCTAGACAGGCAGTGTGGCGCATGGGTTTCGACTCGCTAATTGTGCTGGCTACGTCGGCGGTCGGGTTTCTGATCCTCTACCGCCTTAAGTAGCCGGCCGCTTCCGGCAACGACTGTGCGCTCGGCAACTTGCCGCGCCAGCGCTTTCTACTGCTTGGTGCCGATGTCCGCTCAGGGTCCAGCCTGTGTGGAAACGCTTTGATCTGATAAGGTGATTCCCGATCAGCGGGGGATCGGGATGAAGCGTTTTATTGAGGGCGAAGATCGCCGACAAGCGACACTCCTTCCCGATAGCCTGGAAGACTATGTGACGGACGACAATCCGGTCCGCGTCATCGAAGTGTTCATCGACGAACTGGACCTGGAAGTGCTGGGTTTCGCCGGTGTTGTGCCGGAAGCAACAGGACGACCGGCCTATCATCCCGCGACGCTGCTGAAGATCTACCTATACGGCTATCTCAACCGCATCCAGTCGAGCCGGCGGCTCGAACGGGAGACGCAGCGCAACATCGAGCTGATGTGGCTTGCCGGCCGCTTGATGCCGGACTTCAAGACGATCGCCGACTTCCGTCGCGACACCGGACCGGCGATCCGCGCGGCCTGCGCGCAATTCGTCGTCCTGTGTCGGCAGTTCAACCTGTTCACCCGGGCCATCGTCGCCATCGACGGGAGCAGGTTCAAGGCCGTCAACAACCGCGACAAGAACTTCACGGTGGCCAAGGTCGCCAAGCGTATCGAGCAGGTGGAGGCCAGCATCGCTCGCTACCTGGCGGCGCTCGATCGCGCCGACCGGCAGGACGGCGACGTGGCCGAGGCAAAGACAGCCCGTCTCCAGGAGAAGATCGACGGCTTGCGGCGGCAGATGCAGTCCCTCAAGGAGATGGGCAGCCAGGTCGAGGCCTCGCCCGACAAGCAGGTCTCCCTGACCGATCCCGATGCCCGGTCGATGGCCACCAGCGGCAAGGGCACGGGCATCGTCGGCTACAACGTCCAGATCGCCGTCGATGCCGAGCACCATCTGATCGTCGCGCACGAGGTGACCAATATCGGCAGCGATCGGGCGCAACTGACCTCGATGGGCTGCAAGGCCCGCGATGCCATCGGACGCGAGGCGGTCACCGTATTGGCAGACCGGGGCTATTACAACGGGGATGAGGTGCTGGCCTGCGAGGGTACAGGCATTCTGCCCTGCATCCCCAAGACGCAGACCTCCGGCAATGCCAAGCGCGGCCTCTTTACCGTGGCGGACTTCATCTACGACGCCGAGAACGACCGCTACACCTGCCCGGCGGGCAAGTTCCTGACCAGGGGAAAGGTACGCTCAGATCGCCGTGACGATATCGATCACTATCGCAACCTCACCGCCTGTTCGACCTGCGCGCTCAAGCCCAGGTGCACGCCTGACAAGCACAAGCGCCTCAAGCGCTGGGCGCACGAGGGCGTTCTCGACAAGATGCAGGCTCGGCTCGACCGCATGCCGGATGCCATGACCATCCGCCGGCAGACCGTCGAGCATCCCTTCGCGACGCTCAAGGCGTGGATGGGTAGTACCCATTTCCTGACCAGGACCATCGAAAAGGTCAGAACCGAGATGAGCCTCCAGGTCCTCGCCTACATCATGAAGCGAATGATCAACATCTTCGGCGTCAAGCCGCTGATGAAGGCCATCGCCGCCTGACCCCGCTCGTCTGCCGCGCCATCACCGCACACGCAAAAGCGGCTGTCATCAGCAGTCACGCAATCGCGTTTTCACACGACCTCGGTCGGGGCAGCTCAAGCGTGAGCACGCCAAGATTGAAGCGCGCAGCAACCTTGTCCGGATCGACGCGGAAGGGCAGCACGATCGTGCGGACGAACGCACCGTGTGGGCGCTCTTGCCGGAGCACGGTCACGTCGGGCCCCATATCCTCAAGGTCGCGCCGGCCGCGCAACGTGGCAGTGTTCTCGTGCACGGTG
>Ga0164243_10008904_pt1 | contig 14712 bp, 10 predicted proteins | sample OricompcompostOP_FD_108781 | JGI IMG/M metagenome (GOLD analysis project Ga0164243, IMG submission 108781) | Organic Plus compost microbial communities from Emeryville, California, USA - Original compost - Organic plus compost (OP) | ecosystem: Engineered > Solid waste > Mixed feedstock >... | reverse complement strand
CTCGCAGGCCGTGGCCTTGCCGCCCGCCTTCAGACTGTCCGGGCTGTGGGCGCGGCAGGCGGAGGGCAGGCCGGAGCCGGAGCCCCAGCCGCCGAAGGTCATCACCGAGTGCGCTTCGCCGCCTTTGGCGTCGGTGATCGAGAAGTCGTTCTCGGGCGCGGGGTGGTCGACGGTCCGTCCGTCGTCGTTGGTGTAGGAGACCGTGAGGTAGTACGGCACCTGGCCCTTCAGGTCGTCGTCCAGCTTCACGTGCTTCAGGTCGGACTCCGCGCCGCGGGCGAGCTTCGGGGTGACCCGCAGCTTGTGCGCGGTGTGCCGCCCGGACTCGACCCAGTCGACGGAGCGGGTCTTGGCGGCCACGGGCAGCGAAGTGGGCTTCGACTCCCCGGAGTTGCCCGCGTCCTTTCCGGAACCGCCGCCGGACGCGCCGCATCCGGCAGCGACGAGCGCCGCCGCGCCGGCGAAAGCGGCGGCGGCGAGGGATCTGTGTCCGCGCGTGGTTCGCGTGTGGTGCATGAAAGCCCCCCATGAAGTGGTGTACGGCTCGCCGGAATTCGACGTTCCGGCGGCAGCCTAGTGCCACCTCAGAACAGGCTGAGCAGCGCCTCCGCCGGATCGACCGGCTTGGTGCCGGCACTGCGCAGAGCCAGTTCGAACCACACCGTCTTGCCCTGGTGCGTACGCCTGCTGCCCCACGCCGTGCTCAGCAGACCCACCAACTGCAGCCCGCGGCCGCCCTCGTCGGTGACGTGGGCGCGGCGGCGGCGCGGCTGCACCAGGCCCGCGTCCCACACCTCGCACACCAGCGTGCGGTCCAGCAGCAGCCGCAGCCGGATGTCGCCCTCGCCGTGCCGCAGCGCGTTGGTGACCAGTTCGCTCACCAGCAGTTCGGCGGTGTCGGCCAGGGTCTCCAGGTCCCAGGCGGCGAGCTGTTCGCGGGTCAACTCGCGTGCGCGGGCGACGGATCGGGGCTCGGCGGGCAGCCGCCAATCGCCGACGGACTCCCGCGGCAGCCCCTGCACGCGGGCGACCAGCAGCGCGATGTCGTCCTCGCCGTGGTGCACGTCGAGCGTGTTCAGTACGCGGTCGGCGACGTTCTCCAGCGACTCGGTGGCCCCGGTCAGCGCGTCCCGCAGCGCGTGCAGCCCCTCGTCGATGGGGTGGTCACGGGACTCCACGAGCCCGTCGGTGTAGAGCGCGAGCATGGCGCCGTCGGGCAGCTCGATCTCGGTCTCCTCGAAGGGCTCGCCGCCGACGCCGAGCGGCACCCCCTTGGGCACCTCCAGCATCAGCGCGGACTCGGCCGGTTCCACCAGGACGGGCGGCAGATGGCCGGCGTTGGCGATGGTGCAGCGCCGGGACACCGGGTCGTACACGGCGAAGATGCAGGTCGCCAAGTAGACCTCGGACAGGTCGTCGGCGCCGCCGCGCTTCGTGCGCGGAGTGTCGCCCAGGCCGCGGGCGATCTCGTCGAGCGCGCCCAGCACCTCGGCCGGCTCCATGTCGGTGGTGAGCGCCAACGTCCGTACGGCCGTGCGGAGTTCGCCCATCGCGACGGCGGCGCGCAGCCCGCGGCCCATCACGTCCCCGACAACGATGGCGGTGCGGTGGCCGGGCAGTTCGATGACGTCGAACCAGTCGCCGCCCACCTCCGTGGCCTGGCCGGGCAGATAGCGGCACGCGATGTCGAGGCCCGCGGCCTCCGGGTCGCCGGGCGGCAGCAGGCTGCGCTGGAGGATCAGCGCCCGCTCGTGCTCCCTGCGGTAGAGGCGGGCGTTGTCGAGGCATACGGCGGCGCGCCCGGCCAGTTCGGCGGAGAGCGCGGCGTCCCGCTCCCCGAACGGCTCGCTGCCCTTGACGCGCGAGAACTGCACCAGCCCCAGCACCCGGTCGCGCGCCACCATCGGCACCGCCAGCGTGGACTGCACGACCGCGCCGAACTGGGCGGGCACCGTGCCGTCCTGGCCGGGAATGTGCTGAACTCGCCCCGTACGCAGGGCTGTTGCGCAGGGCGTGTGGAAGGGGTAGCAGTGCGTGGAGCCGACGGACACCGGGTGGTCGCCGGTGCTCTCGCGGGGCTCCTCGCCGTCCCGGCCGAGCCACGGCGGCGCCTCCGAGACCGCGCTGGCGAAGCCGACCCGGCGCAGTTCGCCGCTGCCGTCGCCCGGCCCGACGGGGCGCGGTTCGTCGCCGGCGAGCACGTCGAGGTGGAGGTCCACGGAGGCGAGGTCGCAGAACTGCGGTACGGCGACGTCGAGCAACTCCCGTGCCGTGGTCTCCAGATCGAGCGAGTTGCCGATACGGGCGCCCGCCGCGTTGAGCAGTGCGAGAGCGCGCCGAACGTCATCCGGCTTGCCTGCCGCCTCCACTGGGATTTCGCTCAACGCCCGCCCCTTCCCTGACCAGTGTGCCGCGCACCCGGCTCAGAGCAGTGTGGCAGGCGAACGGCTCCCGGAACACGTCCTTCCACTGCTCTCTTTCACCGCACCCTTCCGTGCTCGGCCCGCCCACGCCCGCGGGCGGCCGGCCCGAACGACCGGGCGCCGCCCGCGGGTTGGCGTCGATTGGTACGTACTGAAGAGGCGTACCCGATCCGGCGACTTCTGCACATGCGGCTGCCCGTGCATCGGTACGCAATCCGAACCGGCGGCCACGTCAGGGGAGTTGGGCGAAGCGCAACGGACGCGGCGGCGGACCGGCGGGCGTACCGGGGACTCAGCCGCCGTCCGGGGACGCGTCCGCGCCGGAGCCCGTGCCGGAGCCCGCGTCCACCTCCGTACCGGCTTCCGTGCAGGCGTCCGCGCCCGCGGGCAGCGCCAGTTCGAACCAGACGGTCTTGCCCATCGTGCCGTGCCGGGTGCCCCAGCGGCGGGCCTCGCGGACGACGAGCTGGATGCCGCGGCCGCCCTCGTCGTCCGGCGTGGTACCGCGCTCCCTGGGCGGATCCGGCAGCGGATCCGTCACCTCGACGAGCAGCGAACCGCCGCGCACCATGCGTACGCCGACCGGACCGTGCGCGTGCCGCAGGGAGTTGGTGACCAGCTCGCTCACGAGCAGCACCGCGGCGTCCTCCAGCGCGTCCAGGCCCCACTCGTGCAGCGTCCGGCGCACCGCGCGGCGCGCGAGCCGCACCGAATACTCCTCGCCCTCGAAGGTCCACGACGCCGAACTCCCCGCGGGCAGTTCGCCGAGCCGCGCCAGCAGCAGCGCCACATCGTCCTCGGTGCGCGTCCCGTCGGTCGTGTGCAGGCCGCGGATCACGCGGTCGCAGGCGCCCTCCAGCGTCGTGTACGCGTCCTCGGGCCCGCACGCGAGCGTCCGCCGAAGCTGCTCGATGCCGCCGGCGACGCTCTCGCCGCGCCGCTCCACGAGCCCGTCGGTGTAGAGCACCAGCACCGAGCCCTCCGCGACGTCGAGGTCCACCGCCTCGAAGGCCATGCCCTCGCCGATGCCGCCGAGCACCGGCGCCGCCGCCCCGTTCACGCCGAGCGGGACTCCCGAGGGGAGTTCGAGCGTACGGGCGTCCCAGCCGCCCTCGGGCGTGCGGCTGAGCAGCAGCGGCGGCGGGTGCCCTGCGGCGGCGAGCGTGCAGCGGCGCGTGGAGGGGTCGTACACCGCGTACAGGCACGTGGCCAGCGGAGTGTCCTCGGTGTCCTGGGGCATCTCCTGCACCAGCTCGTTCATCCGCCGAAGCAGCTCCTCGGGCGGCAGATCGAGCGCGGCGAGCGTACGCACCGCCATGCGCAGCCGACCCATCGCCACCGCCGCACGCAGCCCGTGCCCGGTGACGTCGCCGACGACGAGCGCGACCCGGCCGCCGGCCAGCGGCACCACGTCGAACCAGTCGCCGCCGACCTCGGTGCCGCTGCTGCCGGGCACATAGCGGTAGGCGATGTCCACGCCCGGCGGCTCGGGCACCCGCTGCGGCAGCAGGCTGCGCTGGAGCATCAGCGCGCCGGCGCGTTCGCGCGCGTAGAGGCGCGCGTTGTCGAGGGAGATGCCGGCGCGCTTCGAGAGTTCGACACCGAGCGCCAGGTCGTCCTCGTCGTACGGCGGCCGCCCCTCGGCCCGGCCGACGACCAGCAGCCCGAGCACGGTGTCACCCGCCCGCAGCGGCAGCACCAGCACCGACTCGACGCCGAGGTCGAGCGCGGCCTGCACCCGCGGATCCCCGGGATAGGTGATCTCGGCCAACTCCGCGCGTCCGTTGACGAGTTGGGGCTCGGCCTCGTGCAGCGCACGCGCGAATCGGGAGCCGGCCTCGTACCGCACGTCCTGCCGCATGTGCTGCATACGGTCCACGGCCCCGCCCGAGTGCCGTGCGGCGGCGCCCATGTGCAGCAGCGGGCCGGCGAACTCCTCCTCGGAGCCGGGCAGTTCGGCGCCGCGCGCGATGGCGGTGCGCAGGTGGACGCTCGCGTAGTCGGCGAAGCGCGGCACCACCGCGCCGGCCAGCCCCTGGCTGATGGACGCCACGTCGAAGCGGTCGGCCAGCGCGACCCCGACGTCGTCCAGCAGCGACAGCCGCTGCGTGGCCGCCTCCACCTTCCGTGCGGCCGCGCGCCGTTCGGTGATGTCGACGGCCACACAACTGCAGCCGATCACCTCGCCCTTGTGGTCGGTGATCCGGTGGTACGAGACCGACAGCGCGGTCACGCCGTCCGGCGCCGTCGCCACCCGGTCCACGATCGGACGGCCGGTCTCCAGCACCGCGCACAGCACGATCCACACCTCGTCGGCCAGCCGGGCGGGCAGCACCTCGTGCACGGTTTTGCCGAGGTGCTCGCCGCGCGAGAGCCGATTGACCCTCGCCAGCGCCTCGTTGACGCGCACGTAGCGCAGCTCGGTGTCGAAGACGGCGAAGCCGAGCGGGGACGAGGAGAAGAGCGCGTCCAGGGCGGCCAGATCGTGCTCGATGGCGTGCAGCCTGCGGGTCTCGACGATGTTGGCCAGCTGTACGGCGTCCGTGCCCCCCGCGTACCGCAGCGAGAACAGCAGCTCCACCTCGACGAAGTGACCGTCCCGGTGCCGGAGGTGCAGCAGCCCGCGCCAGCCGGCCTCCTCCAGAACGGCGTGCCGGCGGGCGGCGGTCGCCGGCTCCGCCGCCTCGTCGGGGCGCAGGAACTCCCCCAGCCGCCGGCCGACGACCTCCTCGGCGGACCAGCCCAGAATCTCCTCGGCGGAGGCGCTCCACAGCAGCACCTGTCCGTCGTAGTCGAGCATGAACGTGCCCACACGGAGGGTGTCGAGGACCGAGGGCGCACCGTCGGGGCCCTCGGGAGGTGTGCTCACACCGCCCACGCCCCTCGTCGGGTCGCTGTCTCGCCGCCGCGCCGGTACGGGCCGAACGAGTCGGGGTCGATGGCCGAGACCCCGCGTACCCGATTCTCGGCCGTATCAGACCGATCCGCCGCTCTTGTCCAGCGGCGGAAGCCGGGGCGAGTGAGCGGGGCCGGGGCTCCGGCGGACCGGGTGCGACGGGCACGCGGGCGAGCGTCCGGCGGAAGGTCAGGCCGTCTCGTCGGAGTCCTCGGTCAGCGGCTGCGCGGGCCGCCCGTGCGAGGAGGAGCGCGAACTCGGGCCGTACGGGCGGGGGATGCGGGGCCGCGGGCCCGCCGGCCCGTACCCGTCGTGCGCGTCCTCCTCCGAGCCCGCCTGTCCGCTCGGCTCGGCGGGCTGGTCCGGATCGCCCGTTGCCGCCGGCTCGTTCGACTCGATCAGATAGCCGTCCCGGTGACCGTCCGCGTCGGGCGCCGTGCCGGACGGCGCGGTGCCGGCGACGGAGGGCGCGGGACCGCGGCCGTCGCGCGCCGCGGAGTACGCCGCCAGCCGCTCGGCCGTCTCCCGCGCCTCGCGGCGGGTGGCGTAGCAGGCCACGCAGTAGCGGTTGCCGTGCTCGTCCCGGCGGATCAACCGCCAGGGCAGGAAGGGCTCGCCGTCGTCGCTCGCGCTGCGCATATGCCGGAGCCTACGCCCGGCTGTCACCCAGGGCATTCACCCCTGCACGCCAGGCGATACATCCGGCCACGGGCACCGTCCGGCCGGCCGGCAGGAGGCTCAACTGCGCCTGCTCGTCGGCCACTTCGGCGTCCGTCGCAGCGCGACCGCGTCTGCGTCGCGCCGGGCTCACTTCACGGGCAGGTGGTAGGCGACGCGGAAGCGGTCGCCCAGCACCACCACGTCCGCCGTCTCCACCGGGCAGCCGCCGGCGTAGAACGTACGCGAGACGACCAGCACCGGGTGGCCGGGGACGCCGCCCAACTCGGCGGTCTCCGCGGCGAGAGCGGGGCGGGTGCCGACCTCCTCCGCGACGTTGTCCACCACGACGTCGATGGCCGCCATCCGCTCGACCACGCCTCTGCCGGCGAGCGGCCCCTCCTCGGGCAGCATCACCGGCGTGCGCCCCGTGATCGACAGCGGCTCCCAGGACGTGGACAGCATCGCCGGCTCGCCCTCCACGCGGAAGACGTAGCGGGTGCGCATCACCAACTCCCCCGGCTCGATGCGCAGCCGCTCCGCCGTGGCCGGGTCCGCGCGCTCGCGCTCGCTGCGGGCCTCCCAGCTCCCCTTGACGTTCTCGTCCGACTGCTCCTGCCGGAACGGCGTGGACTCGTCCGCCGAGCGGTAGCCGGTGCGGGCCAGCCGGCGCGGGGCCGGCTGCTCGCGTACGTACGTCCCCGACCCGGAGCGGCCTTCGACCAGGCCCTCCGCCATCAGCACCTTGCGCGCCTCCAGGGCGACCGTGTCCGAGACGCCGTACTCCCGGCGGATGCTCGCCTGGGACGGCAACCGGCTGTGCGGCGGCAGCTCGCCGCCCACGATGCGCCGGCGCAGCTCGCCGGCCACGCGCAGATAGGCCGGCTGCTCACCGAATGGCACGTGCGCCTCCCCCATGCTCCGACTGCCGCCCGCCTTCCGGCAGTCGGCCGCCTCGACCGTCCACGTTCCTTGCACGGTCCGGCAGTTGGGCCGCCGGCCCGTACGTCTGATGACAGGTACTGACAGATGGTCCTGACAAAGAGTCAAGTAGACATCGGGCAACAGCTTGGCAATCCAAGGTCGTTGGCCGCAATAACCGCCCTCGGTTTCACTCCATGTGATGAGCTGCTGCTCAGCGCGGAGCGAACGCGCGTCCCGCGCCCACGGCTTCCCGAAGGCGGCGGAGGGTCGCCTTCGGCGGGAGGAACCGGAGGAAGGGGCGGCTCCCGGGCACGGATTGATACGGTTGCGCAACGGGGCAAGTGTGCTGTGCGGACCGGCGGTTGGGGCGACGGGCGGACGCCCGGGAAGCGGTCCGGGGCGCGGCGCACCTGCGTACGGACGGCGACCGGGACGAGGGAGAGTAAGGCGCGATGTTTCTGCGGAACGGTCTGGAGCCCTGGCATCTGCTGATCGTGGGGCTCGTGCTCGTGCTGCTCTTCGGCTCGAAGAAGCTGCCGGACACGGCGCGGGCCCTGGGGAAGTCGGTGCGCATCCTCAAGAGCGAGACCAAGGCCCTGAAGAGCGACGACGGCGCCGCGAACACGGCCACCTACACGGCGCGTACGGAGCCGCCGGCGGCAGCGGACAAGGGCGCCGGTCCGGCTGCGGCCGGGAGCGGGGAGGCGTCCGCGGAGTCCGGAACACAGTCCGGAACGCAGTCGCGGCCGGATGCGGACGAGCCTCCCCAGCGGGACGCGTAGCCCGGCGGAGCCTTACGGGCGCGGGGGCGGGCCGGCCGAACCGCCCGCCCCCGCGCGGCTGTTCAGGGGCTGACCTCGTCGTAGCCGTAGCGCAGCGGCTCCTCGCGCGTACGCGGATCGCGCCGGTACAGATGCAGCGCCTGGACCCGGACCGGCTCCCCGCGCCCCTGGCCGGCTTCGCCTCCGGTGCCGACCTCACACGGGTAGCTGACCTCCAGCACCCGCGGGCGGTCGGCCACGCGCACCCGCAGGCCGTGCGCCGGACCGCCCTCCAGCACCGCCGTCTCCCACTGCTCCGCCTGGCCTCTGCACGTGATCCGCCACTCGTCCATGTCTGGACACTTTAAGGGTTGCGCAACTCCCTTTGGGCAGCAGCGAGTTGACGGTCCGCGAACGGCGGCGCCCGGCCCGTGCCCGGCACCGCTGCGCGGACTCCGATCGGGCGCGATCGGGACGCGGTTGAGCGGGCCCAAGCCAGGAACCCGGCACGGCGGCACAGCACTTACGGCCACGTACGGCACGGCGCCGCGTACCGCACGGCGGCTCGGCACCCAGGAGGCAGTCGTGGAGTTCGACGTGATCGTGGAGATCCCCCAAGGCTCGCGGAACAAGTACGAGATGGACCACAGCACCGGCCGACTGCGCCTGGACCGGATGCTGTTCACGGCCACCCGCTACCCGGCCGACTACGGCTACATCGACCAGACCCTCGGCCGGGACGGCGACCCGCTGGACGCCCTGGTGCTGGTCGGGGATCCGACGTTCCCCGGCTGCACGATCGCCTGCCGGGCCGTGGGCATGTACTGCATGCGGGACGAGAAGGGGCCGGACGAGAAGGTGCTCTGCGTGCCCAGCGGCGATCCGCGCAACGACGGGCTGCGGGACATCGGCGACGTGCCCGAGTTCGACCGGCTGGAGATCACGCACTTCTTCGAGGTCTACAAGGACCTGGAGCCCGGCAAGTCCGTCGAGGGCTCGCACTGGGAGGGCCGGGCGCGGGCCGAGGCGGAGATCGCCGCTTCCCGGGACCGTGCCAAGGCCGAGCCCGATCTCTGAGTCCCCGCCTCAGAGTCCCCGCCTCAGAGTCCCTGCCTCTGAGCCCCGACCTCCGAGTCCCGACCCGCCCCTCCGTCCGTCGGTGTGTTCAGTCCGCCGGCTTCCGCCAGACCGACACGTGGCGTCGGCTCTCGTTCGTGAAGGGCTCCCGGGTCCAGTCCTCCCAGCGCTCGCACAGCCGCAGTCCGGCGAGCCGCGCCATGAGGTCCAGCTCCGCCGGCCAGACGTAGCGGAAGGGCAGCGCGCGGTACGTGCCACGGCCGTCCACGACCTGGACGTGGTGCGACGTCATCGCCTGGGTGGCGACGTCGTAGGTGTCGACTCCCCAACGGGTCTCGCCCACGTGGAACGGGACGGCGTGCTGCCCGGGCGGGAGGCGCCGCAGCTCCGGAACGCCCACTTCGACGAGGAAGCGGCCGCCGGGCTCCAGATGGGCCGCCGCGTTGCGGAAGCAGTCCACCTGGGCGTCCTGGGTGGTCAGATTCATGATCGTGTTGAAGACGAGGTAGACGAGCGAGAACGCGCCCGCCGCGCCCTGCCCGTCCGCCGCGCCCTCCACTCGTGTCGTGGCGAAGTCGCCGAAGGTCACGCCGATCGCGTCGCCGCCCGGCTTCGCGCAGCCGCGCCACCATCGCCCGGGACAGGTCGATCCCGTGCACGGGGACGCCGCGCTCGGCCAGCGGCAGCGCGATCCGCCCGGTGCCGACCGCCAGCTCCAACGCCCTGCCGCCGCCCGCGAGTTCGGCGAGCAAATCGGCGGTCGCCCGGATCGCGTCCGGGTCGAACTCGGCGTCCTGGGACCGGTCGTACTCGGCCGCGACGCTCTCCGGAAAGTGGTCCTCGTGGTGGGCCATCGGCCGACCGTACGGCCCAACGTCCGTGCTGCGCCTGCGAATTACGGCCGCCGGGTGCGTGTGGCACGCCTCCCGGGGTGGTGCTGGCGACACCCCCGGCCGGCCGCTCAGCCCCATCGTCGCCGCCCGCGCACCGTCCGTAGCGTCCTGAGCGACCGGCATCGCAACGGCACGACGCGGAAGGACGGACGACGATGCGGAACGGGGACCGGAACGAGACGCGGAACGGGCCGACAGGGACGGGGCCGCGGAGCCCGCAGCGGTACGGGCCGACGTACCGGCTGGCGCGCGGCGTACGGAAGAAGGCGGTGGCGGCGGCAGTGGCCGTGCTGGCGGGCGCGCTCGCCGCATCCGCCTGCGAACCGCGCGCCGGCGCGGACGGCGCGCACCCGGCGGGCGGCGCCGTACGTGAACTGGCCCGGGAGGCGCACCCGTTGGGCGGCGGCGACACCGGGCAGGCGGCGCTGGCGAAGGCCGTCGGGGACGCCCGCGTGGTCGGCTTCGGCGAGGCCACGCACAGCTCGCGCGACTTCTTCACGGCGAAGCGGCGCACGTTCGCCTACCTCGTACGGCACAAGGGCTTCCGCACATTCGCGCTGGAGGGCAGCTGGTCCACCGGGCTGCTGCTGAACGACTACGTGCTGCACGGCAGGGGCGACCCGAAGGCGATCATGGCGCGGGAGTTCCAGCTCAACTACCGGTTCTGGAACACCCGGGAGTACCTGGACCTGGTGGAGTGGATGCGGCGCTACAACGCCGCGCACGGCGACCCGGCCGACAAGGTGCGCTTCCTCGGCGACGACCTCGGCTACACCGGCGCCTCGGTCTACGACCGGATCACCGGCTACGCACGCGACGACGACCCGGCGCTGCTGCCCGTACTCAAGGGCCTGTACGCGGAGTTGCGGCCCGACCCGGACACCGGGGCCGAGGAGTTCCAGCACGGCTACTACAAGCGGTCCGAGAAGACGCGGAAGCGCCTCGCGGAGCAGGCCGACCGCGCCGTCGAGCTGCTGAAGAAGCGCCGCCCCGGCGGCGGTTCGCGCCGGGCACGGGCGCGGCACGCGCTGGCGGTGCAGAACGCCACCGCGGTCGCACAGACCGCACGCGCCTACACCTACGACGTACGCAAGCCGAAGGAGTTCGCCGCGCAGGCGCGCTTGCGGGACGCCTCCATGGCCGCCAACACCCTGTGGTGGCAGCGGCGTTACGGCACGAAGATCCTGCTGTCCTCGCACAACAACCACCTCACGTACGGGGCCACCGCCCCGGGCGAGTCCTCGGAGCCGGTCGGCCGGCTACTGAGGAAGCGGCTCGGCAAGCGCTTCGTGAGCGTCGGAACCACCTTCGGGCGCGGTTCGTTCAACGCCCGCGACGGGGGCTTCGAGGGGCCGGTGCGCAGGTTCGCAGTGGGCGCCGCGAAGCCGGGCACGCTGGAGCACACGCTCGGCGAGGCCGGCGCGCGGGCGGCCGGAAGCGGCGACTTCGTCCTCGACATGCGGAAGGCGCGTGCCGACGCCCGCCGCTGGCTGCGCCGCAAACACACGCGCGTACACAACGTGGGCCTGTCGTACCCGGCCAAGAGCAGCCGGATCGCGCCGGCCCGGTGCTACGACGTGCTGGTGCACCTGGACCGGGTGCGGGCGGCGGAGCTGCTGCCGGAGGCGAAGCAGACGAAGCAGACGAAGTAGCCGGACTCCGCGGGGAGTTCGGGGGCGCGCGGGACCCCGCCCGGGACGGGGCCGCGCGCCTGCCGACGTACGCCGGTGACCCGGCGCCCACCCGGCGCTGCGCAGCGTCGCCGTCCGTGGCACCTCCGTGGCGAAGGCGCCCCCCGCGCCCCGGTAGGCTTGGGCAGCCGGGGAGTAGCCGGGAAGCACCCGGGGCGCAGGGAACTCGGGATCATCGGAGGCGGAATTGTCCGAGGTACACAGCAGGGCGGCGTTCGACTCGCGCTCCGTGCAGGAGAAGTGGCAGGCGCGCTGGGCGGCCCTCGATACCTTCCGCGCGGACGAGTCGCCCGACGACCCTCGCGAGCGGCGCTACGCGCTGGACATGTTCCCGTACCCCTCCGGCGATCTGCACATGGGCCATGCCGAGGCGTTCGCGATCGGCGACGTGGTGGCGCGCTACTGGTTCCAGCGCGGCTACAACGTGCTGCACCCCATCGGCTGGGACTCGTTCGGGCTCCCCGCGGAGAACGCGGCGATCAAGCGCAACTCCCATCCCGCGGAGTGGACGTACGCCAACATCGACACCCAGGCCGAGTCGTTCCAGCGCTTCGCGCCGTCCTTCGACTGGTCCCGGCGGCTGCACACCTCCGACCCCGAGTACTACCGCTGGACGCAGTGGCTGTTCCTGCGGCTCTACGAGCGCGAACTCGCCTACCGCAAGGACGGGTTGGTGAACTGGTGCCCCCAGGACCAGACCGTGCTCGCCAACGAGCAGGTGGTGGACGGCCGTTGCGAGCGCTGCGGCGCGACGGTGTCCCGGCGGGCGCTGGCGCAGTGGTACTTCCGCATCACCGAGTACGCCGACCGGCTGCTCGACGACATGGACCAACTCGAAGGCGCCTGGCCGGAATACGTCCTGGACATGCAGCGCAACTGGATCGGCCGCTCGACCGGCGCGGACGTGCGGTTCACGATCGAGGCCCGTGACGAGCCGGTCACCGTGTTCACCACGCGCCCGGACACGCTGTACGGCGCGACGTTCTTCGTGGTCGCGGCGGACGCCGCGCTGGCCGACGAGATCTGCGCGCCGGAGTGCCGCGCGGACTTCGACGCGTACCGCGCGCGGGTCGCCCAGGAGTCCGACATCGAGCGGCTGTCGGCGGAGCGCGAGAAGACCGGCGTCTTCCTGGGCCGGTACGCGGTCAACCCGGTCAACGGCGAACGCATCCCGGTGTGGGCGGCGGACTACGTGCTGGCCGAGTACGGGCACGGCGCGATCATGGCCGTGCCCGCGCACGACCAGCGCGACCTGGACTTCGCCCTCCGGTTCAAGCTGCCGGTGCGCGTCGTGGTGGACACCGGCGAGGACGACCCGGCGGACACCGGCAAGGCCACCACCGGCGAGGGCACGCTCGTCAACTCCGGCTCCCTGGACGGTCTGACGAAGTCCGCCGCCATCCCGCGGATCATCGCCGAGCTGGAGGAGCGGGGCCTGGGCAGCAGCTCGGTCAACTTCCGGCTGCGCGACTGGCTGGTGTCCCGGCAGCGGTTCTGGGGCTGCCCGATCCCGATCGTGCACTGCGGCGAGTGCGGCGAAGTGCCGGTGCCGGACGACCAGTTGCCGGTGACGCCGCCGAGCGGGCTGCGCGGCGCGGACCTCGCTCCCAAGGGCGTCTCGCCGCTGGCCGCCGCGACCGACTGGGTCGAGGTGGAGTGCCCGAAGTGCGGCGGCCCCGGCAGCCGGGACACCGACACCATGGACACGTTCGTCGACTCGTCCTGGTACTTCTTCCGGTACTGCTCGCCGCAGTACGAGGACGGCCCGTTCGACCCCGAGAAGGTGCGCCGCTGGATGCCCGTCGACCAGTACATCGGCGGCAAGGAGCACGCGATCCTGCACCTGCTCTACACCCGGTTCTTCACGAAGGCGCTGTACGACCTCGGGCTGATCGACTTCACCGAGCCGTTCCGGCGGCTGCTCAACCAGGGCCAGGTGATCAACCAGGGCAAGGCCATGTCGAAGTCGCTCGGCAACGGCGTCGACCTGGGCGAGCAGATCGCCGACTACGGCGTGGACGTGGTGCGGCTGGCGATCCTCTTCTCCGGGCCGCCGGAGGACGACATCGACTGGGCCGACGTGTCCCCGCGCGGCATGGCCAAGTTCCTCGCCCGCGTGCACCGGCTGGCCTCCGACGTCGCCTCGGCGCCCGGTACGCCGCCGGAGGACGGCTCGGTCGAGCTGCGCAGGGCCACTCACCGGACCATCGACGAGACCACCGCGCTCGTCGAGGCCAGGCGGTTCAACGTGGTCATCGCCCGGATCATGGAGCTGGTGTCGGCGGCCCGCAAGGCGGTCGACTCCGGCCCGGGCGGCGCGGATCCGGCGGTGCGGGAGGCGGCGGAGACGATCGCGGTGCTGCTGTCGCTGTTCGCTCCGTACACCGCTGAGGAGGTGTGGGAGGTGCTCGGGCACGAGGGCGCCGTCGCCACCGCGGGCTGGCCGGAGGCCGATCAGCGGCTGGTGGTGCAGGAGTCGGTGACCTGCGTGGTGCAGGTGGCCGGCAAGGTGCGGCACCGGCTGGAGGTTCCGGCGGACATCGCTCCGGAGGAGCTGGAGAAGCTGGCGCTCGCCTCGGACCAGGTGCACAAGGCGCTGGGCGGTGCGGACGTACGGAAGGTGATCGTCCGCGCTCCGGGCATCGTCAACGTAGTGCCGGCTTCGTAGCGCGCCGCCGGGCCGCGCCACGGACGCGCTGCGGGCGCGCGACGCGCGGTCGCCTCAACTCGCGGAGGCCGCCGCCGACTTCACGGTCGGTGGCGGCCTCCTTCGCGTGCGTGCGTGACAAGGGGCTGCGGCGCGGGCCGGCGGTGTGTGTTTGCCGCCGCGGGAGAGGGAGACCCGGCGGATCGTCCCGCACCGGGCCGGGTGCGTCGGCGGACGGGCCCGAACCGCCCGACGCTTCCGGCCTGTTGCCCGGTGCCCGCGGTACGGCGGGGAGCCGGGCGGCCGGCCGGATGCGGCCAACTGCGCCCGCATCCGGGGCGGTTGACCGGGGCGGCGCTCCCCGGGTGCGCAGGCGCTCCCGCGGCGTCCCGGCGCCGGAGGCCGGAAGGCGGGGTGGGGAGAGGAGGTAGCGCGGAATGGACGGGCTGCACCGGACGAGGGCGCTGGTGACCGGCGGAGCCGGCTTCGTCGGTTCGCACCTGTGTGAACGGCTGCTGGACGAGGGCTCGTTCGTGCTCTGTGCGGACGACTTCGCCTCCGGCACGCGGGAGAACCTCGCCGCCCTCGAAGGCCGCCCCGGCTTCCGCTTCATCGAGCGTGACGTGTCGCTGCCGGGCGCTCTCGACGAGCTGCCCGGCGGGCCGTTCACGCTCGTCCTGCACCTCGCGTGCCCGGCCTCGCCCGCCGACTACCTCCGGCTTCCGCTGGAGACGCTGGAGGCG
>Ga0164243_10008902_pt1 | contig 14714 bp, 16 predicted proteins | sample OricompcompostOP_FD_108781 | JGI IMG/M metagenome (GOLD analysis project Ga0164243, IMG submission 108781) | Organic Plus compost microbial communities from Emeryville, California, USA - Original compost - Organic plus compost (OP) | ecosystem: Engineered > Solid waste > Mixed feedstock >... | reverse complement strand
TTTCGGCGTCACAGGAGATTATGTGCGGATTTTGAATAGGATTTTGTATCTTACACACGCTAATCATATAACGTGATGAAAACCCTATTAGTTCCTACCGATTTTTCAGAAAATGCATATGTGGCAGCGGAGTATGCCTGTGCATTGGCTAAGATCTCAAACCAGAATGTGCGATTGCTCCATGTGTATATTGCCCTGTATTCAGGATACGGGGAAGAAGGGAATAGTGTCCAGCAGATCCGTTGGGCGGAAACGGAGTCTGCCCAGGCGATGAAGAGCCTCGTTGAAAATTTAAGCCGCCAGTTTCCGCAAGTGGATATCGAGGGTGAATGCGTAAAGGGGTTTATGATTGATGTCGTAATAGACACATTGAAAAAAGGTGGAAATTCGATGGTAATCATGGGTACCAAAGGAGCGACCAATATTACGGAGAGCATCCTAGGAAGCACAACTTTCGAGGTGATTAAAAAGTCCCCGGTGCCGGTACTGGTCGTACCGATTGGAACGCCGGACTTCACTTTTCAGCGAGTAGGGTTTTTTACGGCGTACAATGATCATGAGCTGGATGCGCTGTTGGTATTCCAACAAGCCAACGGTATCAAGCCTCCACTGACGATGATCCACTTTTATAAAAATGACGAGAAAGCACCTGATAAAGAGTTGGAGCGCTGGCAGCGGAAGGTAAGGGAGGCCTGGCCTGACTGGGAGGTTTCCTACAAGGCATATGCGGTGGAAAAGGCTGATGTCAACGCAGTGACGCAGGCTGCAAAGAAGGAGCAGCTGGATTTGCTGATTTTTGTTAGGCCCCACAAGTCTTTTTTTAGGAAGATTTTTCTTCCCAGCCTTACCAAAGCTATTGCAAATTACCCCACCATACCGTCTTTGTTTATAAAGACCTAGGTGTCAGAAAGCGCGGCGTCCGTTTGGTCACCTCAAGGCAATACCGTATATTTACAAAAGTCGTGAAAGAAAATACCTTATGAATAGTATAGTCCGGTCGCCGGGAGCGCGGTGGCGCGAGGTAATGGCTGCTGAGCAACCGTTGCAGATCGTGGGCGCATCCAACAGTAACCATGCCCTGCTTGCAACACAGGCGGGTTTTCGCGCCATCTACCTGTCGGGTGGAGGCGTGTCGGCCGGTTCGCTGGGTGTTCCCGATCTCGGCATCATCTCTCTCCAAGACGTCCTCGTTGATGTAGACCGCATTGTTAATGTATGTGACACGCCGATTATGGTTGACGTGGATACCGGATTTGGGCCTTCTGCGTTCAACGTGGCTCGCACCGTCAAAAGCTTAATCCGGGCGGGGGCAGCGGCATTGCACATGGAAGACCAAGTGGGTACAAAGCGGTGTGGACACCGGCCGAACAAAGAACTTGTCAGCACAGAGGAAATGGTCGACCGACTAAAAGCTGCGGTAGATGCGCGTACGGACCGACAGTTTCTGATCGGCGCGCGTACAGATGCGCTCACCAGCGAAGGGCTCGCCGCAACGCTCGCCCGGGCGAACGCGTACGCCGAAGCAGGGGCTGATTTTATCTTCGCCGAAGCGGTTACCGAATTGTCTCAATACCGCGCATTTGTGGAGGCCACAAGACTCCCTATACTGGCCAATATCACCGAATTTGGGATGACCCCCTTGTGGACCGTGGAAGAATTGGCAGAGGTGGGGGTATCCATGGCGCTGTACCCGTTGTCCGCCTTCCGCGCCGCTAATAAGGCGGCGATGAATGTGTACAGACACATCCGCCGCGATGGTACCCAGAAAAATGTCCTTAATACCATGCAGACGCGCGAAGAGCTGTATGAGAGCATCGGCTATCATTCGTTCGAACGCAAATTGGACGAACTGTATGGCAGATAAGGTAAACAGGATCAAGTAACCGATAAAAACAAATTTTATGAGCAGCACGGAACCGTCGGGTTTTAAACCCAAGAAATCGGTAGCCTTATCCGGAGTCGCAGCAGGCAATACGGCGATATGTACCGTAGGCAAAAGCGGCAATGACCTGCATTATAGGGGGTATGACATACTGGATCTGGCGGCTGGCGCGTCTTTCGAAGAAGTGGCACATCTGCTAATTCACGCGCAGTTGCCTGATAAAGGGCAATTAGCTGCTTACCGTCAGAAATTGAAGTCGTTGCGCGGACTGCCCCGGGTGGCAAGACGGGTGCTGGAGCAAATTCCCGCGGCCGCCCATCCCATGGATGTGCTGCGTTCCTACACGTCGCTAATGGGAACCATCTATCCCGAAAGGGAGGATCACAACCCGGTAGGCGCACGTGATATAGCGGACCGATTGTTGGCTTCCTATGCGTCCGCCTTGTTATATTGGTACCATTTTACCCATCACGGGCGGCGGATAGAGGTAGAAACAGACGATGATTCAATAGGAACCCATTTTCTCCGCCTGCTGCATGGCAAAGAGCCTTCGGCATTGTGGGCCGAATCCATGGCTATCTCTTTAAACCTCTATGCTGAACATGAATTTAACGCCTCTACATTCGCCGGCCGGGTGATCGCCGGCACCGGCTCGGATATCTATTCCAGCCTCACCGGCAGCATCGGTACATTAAGGGGGCCGAAACACGGCGGCGCCAACGAGGTGGCCTATGAAATTCTGAGCCGCTATGACAATCCCGAGGAAGCAGCCATCGATATTAAACGACGGCTGGAACGGCGGGAAGTTATTATTGGTTTTGGACACCCTGTATATACCATTGCGGACCCCAGGAATGTCGTCGTCAAAGGAGTGGCTCAGCGTTTATCTGAAGCCTTTGGCGACCTGCGCCTGTTCGCAATTGCGGAACGGTTGGAAACACTCCTATGGGAAGAAAAGCGGATGTTTCCGAATCTGGACTGGTTCTCCGCTGTCTCCTACCACCTGATGGGAATTCCCACATCTTTTTTTACGCCTCTTTTCGTCATCGCCCGGGTTACGGGCTGGAGCGCCCACGTCATTGAACAAAGGGAGGATGGGAAAATTATCAGGCCTAGTGCCAATTATACAGGTCCTGATCCCCGGCCTTTTGTGCCGCTCGAGGACCGATAAGTCCGTAAAGCTTTTAACCACTAATATTTCGTTATCATAAAAAATGCGTGCAGAAACCGATCAAGTCATTACCGATATCGTTGATTACGTACTCGATTATCGGATCAACAGCAACGAAGCCTTTCAAACTGCCCACTATTGTTTACTGGATACGCTGGGGTGCGGCTTCGAAGCGTTAACCTATCCCGCGTGTACCAAGATGCTCGGACCGATAGTAAGCGGAACCGTGGTTCCCAATGGGGCAAAAGTGCCCGGGACATCCCATCAGTTGGATCCCGTGCAGGCAGCTTTCAACATCGGGACGATGGTACGATGGCTTGATTTCAACGATACGTGGTTAGCTGCCGAATGGGGCCATCCGTCGGATAATCTCGGTGGAATATTGGCTACGGCCGACTGGCTTTCCCGAACCGCGATAGCTGCGGGAGAGAAACCGTTGATCATGAACGACGTGTTGGATGCCATGATCCGCGCTCATGAAATTCAGGGGATCATGGCGTTGGAAAATTCTTTCAACAGCGTGGGACTTGATCATGTGCTGTTGGTTAAACTGGCGTCAACAGCCACCGTCGGAAGGCTTCTGGGGCTTACACGCGAAGAACTGTGCAACGCCGTATCCCAGGTATTTGTGGACGGTCACGCACTGCGGTCCTACCGCCACGCACCCAATACCGGGAGCCGGAAATCGTGGGCGGCCGGCGACGCCACCTCGCGTGCCGTCCGGCTGGCGCTGATATCCAAAACCGGCGAAATGGGTTATCGCAGTGCCCTGACCGCCAAAACGTGGGGTTTTTACGATGTCCTCTTTCGAGGTGAACCGTTTCGCTTCCAACGCGACTACGGCTCGTATGTTATGGAAAACGTACTTTTCAAGATTTCATTTCCGGCTGAATTTCACGCGCAGACCGCCGTGGAAGCGGCAATGACGATTCATCATCGGCTAAAAGCCCTTGACCGGACGGCGGATGACATCGCGCATATCCGGATACGCACGCACGAAGCTGCGGTCCGGATCATTGACAAAAAAGGACCGCTGGCGAACCCGGCAGACCGTGACCATTGTATCCAGTATATGGTGGCTGTGCCGTTGCTCTACGGCAGATTGACAGCTGCCGACTACGAAGACAGCGTCGCCGCCGACCCCCGGATAGACCGCCTGCGGGAAACGATGGACGTGCAGGAAGACAGGCAGTTTACGAGGGATTACCACGATCCGGATAAACGCTCGATTGCGAATGCACTTACCGTCACGCTCAACGACGGAACCATATTGGCCGAAGAGATCGTAGCCTACCCGATCGGTCATAAACGCCGGCGGACGGAGGGCATTCCCCTGTTAATTGAAAAGTATAAGCGGAATCTCAAACGGATTTTTTCGGCGAAACAGCAACAGTTGATTTTGGAGGCTTCGATCGACCGGGAAACCCTGGCTCAGTTGCCGGTCCATACGTTCGTGGACTTGATGGTGACCCCTTAATTTCGTACCTTTGGCTCACAAAGCGAAGAGACGATATTATGCCTATTACCGACAACGATGTCATCTACGAAGATAACCATTTGCTTGCCGTGAATAAGCGTGCAGGATACCTTGTACAAGCAGATACCGGAGGCGATGAGCCACTGGAAGAAATGGTCAACAAGTATTTAACGAAAAAATATAACAAGCCTAATGGAGCTTTTGTGGGAGTGGTACACCGCTTGGATCGTCCGGTCAGTGGGTTGATTCTCTTTGCCAAGACCAGCAAAGGGCTGGAAAGGATGCAACAGCTGTTCAAGGATCGCGAGATCCGCAAAACTTACTGGGCCGTTGTCCGTCATGCCCCCGAAGAACCGGAAGGCAAATTGGTTCACTGGCTTTCGCGCGATCGGACCCAAAACATTACCAAGGTGCATAATGAGGCGGCCGAAGGGCGAGTATATGCTGAGCTGGACTATAAATTGCTCGGTACACTTGACGGTTACTATCTGTTGGAGGTATATCCTCTTACGGGTCGTACACACCAGATCCGTGCGCAATTGGCCTCCATGTCATGCCCCATCGTGGGCGACCATAAGTACGGGTATCCCCGAGGTAGCCTCCGGCGTTCTATCTGCCTGCACGCTAAAAAACTTTCATTCATTCATCCAATCAAAAAGGAACCCATAGAGCTATTTGCCCGAACTCCGAGAGACGGTTTCTGGGATCGGTTTGATGTGTTCAACGACGTATCTTCCTAAGGACAAAATTTTTGTTTGTATATTTGTCACATGGTTAGAATACAACGTGTCCTTGCATTTGCGCTTTTGGCCGTGGTACTTTCGGTGTCGTTGCCCGTAGTTGTGCAGGGACAGTGTGCCATGTGTACGCTCACCGCAGAAAATGCCACTGAAAATGGAAATACGCAGGGCAAAGGACTGAACAAAGGAATTCTTTTCCTGCTAGCTATCCCGTATTTGGCTGCCGTAGGCGTTGGCGTGCTCTGGTACAAAAAGTACCGCAGTAAAAAGACCGTGAACGTCGATAGCGATCCCATCGTACTGAATTAACCTCCCATGGTTGTGACACGCACGCCGAAATTCAGAGCCATGATGGCGTCTAAGTGTCCGAAGTGCCGTACGGGAAAAATGTTTGTAGGCAGCACGTACGGATTAAAGCGGCAACGGATGAACGAGATATGTCCGTACTGCGGATTCCGGTTTGAAATCGAGCCCGGCTATTTTTATGCGGCCATGTATGTGAGCTATGGCCTATCTGTCGCACAGGTCACCATAGCTGCCCTCCTTACCTATGAAATCACTGGAAGCGAATCGCCCTGGGTATATCTCCTCGTATTGATGGGTGTCATTTTGGCTTTCGCGCCATTTAATTTCCGGTATTCCCGGCTCCTTCTCCTGTACTACCTCACACCCAAGGTAAAATACGATCCCAAATTTGAAAAATACCGCGATGAAGGTTAATCGTTAAAAGGGGCTGGCTATATTCTTCAGGTACGGTAGCTGCTGATCTTTATCCGATACGATAAGATCCCCCGTTGGCAACGGCCAACCGATGGCCAGGTCTGGGTCGTCCCATCGCACACCCAGCTCACCCGCCTTGTCGTAAAATCCGGTCACTTTATAGGAGAACAGCGTGTTATTTTCCAATGAAAGGAAACCATGGAGAAACCCAGGAGGTATCCAGAGCGATTTCGCTTCGTGTTCATCCAGCAATAGCGAAAAATGCTGTCCAAAGGTGGGCGACTGCTTTCGGATGTCCACAGCGACATCCCATGCTTTACCCCGTAAAACCCGTACCAACTTACCCTGAGCCTGATCGCCAGCCTGCGCGTGCAAACCGCGCAGTACACCCCGATGTGAGCAGGAGAGGTTATCCTGTACAAATGCTGCGGAGATGCCCTGCGCAGTGAATGGCCGCTCACTGTAGGTTTCCACAAAGAATCCGCGTTCGTCTTTCCATACCTGGTGTTCAATGACAAATAGATCGGCTATGGGGGTGGGGATAAATTTCATGCTAAATTATGGATGAAGGTATTTCATAATGCTGTCAAAAAATAACACTTTCCCAGGAAACATCGTTTCCAGATAGGTGCGTGCCACGGAAAAAGGGCCCGATTGAAAGGTGGCAATTTCATCCCGGCTTTCTGTACGCATTTGTACGCAATAGGTAATGCCTTCGTGGGGAGAGTCCAGCATTTCCAAAAATGATAGCCCCTCGCTCAGCAGTTCACCGCGCAGGTAATTATGTACGTCCTTTCCGATCTCATTTTCCGCAATAATCGTGACGTTGTAAAGATACATGCTGCGAAGATACATAATCGTTTGCTTTGCGGACAATGGATTTTTCGTACCTTTCAATCCTATGGAAATAGGATGTAAAATTAAGGTTGCATAAACCGGTTTTATCATAAAATTTTCCACCTTTGAAAGAAAGGAACGGGACACGTCTATATATGATACGCAGTGTTGTTTTTTTGTTCATGGCGGTAGCTGTTGCCGGCCACATGGGGGGCTGTGCGGGCGGAGAAGCAGATATGATACCCGTATCGGATTTCTTTTCCGAACCTGAACAAACCAATTTTCGTATTTCTCCCAATGGTAAGTATATTGCCTACCTCGGCCTGCATGAAGGGCAAAAGAATATTTACATCATCCATCTTGATGAGGAAAAGCGACATCAGCGGCTTACTTCCGAAACCGAGTTGGATATACAGTCCTGTTTCTGGGCGAATGATGATGAGCTGATTTTTACCAAAGAGAAGCGGAACGATAGTCTGCAGGTCTTCGCTGTAAACCGGTCCACCTTAGGAGTTAGGCATCTTATGCCTCCATCAAATGTGAAGCTACGTTGGATATCGCCCTTAAAGGTTATCAACCATGGACTGCTTATTTCTCTGAACGAACGGGACCCTTCGGTTTTCGACGTATACAGACTTCGTACAGACGCCTGTAAAAAGGAACTGGTAGCTACCAACCCGGGAAATATCATCAAATGGTTTGCGGATATAAACGGTGAACTGCGGATGGCTATCGCCAGCGACAGCCTGAAGGAAACCATGCTGTACCGTCGCAGTGAAAAGGATCCGTTTCGCCCGGTATTGAGCCATAGTTTTAGGAATTCAATTATGCCTCTCGGATTTTCCGGGGAAAAACGAAACCATATATTTGCGCTTTCCAATATGGACAGGGACAAGCTGGCGCTGGTTGAATTTGATATGGAGACGGGAAGGGAGGTACAGACAATCTACGCCCATCCTGACGTCGATATGGAATTCGGAGGCTATTCGATCGATCGGGGTGAAATGTCCTATGCGAGTTATTTTACGTGGAAAAGGGAGCGGCATTTTTTGAACGAGCATACCCAGCTCGTATATCATCGTATCGGACAGAAATTAAAAGGCTATGAATTAACCATTTTGGATCGCGATACGGCGCGTAACCGGTTTATCGTCCGTTCGTACACCGACAAAGATCCCGGAGCAGTTTATTTTTACGACATGGCCAGCGATGAGTTGACCAAACTGGCAGACAACATTCCGGCGCTGAACAACCGACAGCTGGCTGAAATGAAGTCCATTACCTACCGGTCGAGAGATGGTCGCCAAATACACGGTTATCTGACATTGCCCCCTAAATCCAAGGGGAAGCGGCCACCGGTCATCGTTTATCCGCATAATGGTCCGAGTGATCGGAGCAGATGGGGGTTTGACCCTGAAGTTCAGTTTTTCGCAAATCGTGGTTTTGCCGTGTTTCAGGTCAATTACCGCGGGTCCATCGGCTATGGAAAAGAATTTTGGTCAGCCGGTGCAAAAGAATGGGGAGGGAAAATACAGGAAGACATTACGGACGGCGTCCGGTGGCTGATCAAGGAAGGGGCCATCGATTCAACACGCATCGGTATTTACGGTGCGGGTTTCGGAGGGTATTCTGCATTGTATGCAGCATGTTTTCACTCCGACTTGTACTCGTGTGCTGCTTCCTATTCGGGGTTCATTAACCTGTTTACGATTTTAAAAGAGGTGCCCCCGCATCACAAGCCCTACCTCCAGCGGTATTACGAAACGGTTGGAAACCCGGAAACCGAACCGGATATGATCAAATCCATGTCGCCGGTCTTTCATGCTGATCAGATATCCATTCCGGTGTTTATTGCCCAGGGTGGGCAGGATGGATGGAGCACGGTCAACGAAACCAATCAGTTTGTTCAGAAGCTGAAAAAGCGCAAAGTTCCCATCACCTATATGCTGCGGGAGGAAGAGCGGCGCTATTTCCGCAATGAAGAAAATAGGATTCTATTATACAAGGAGTTAGGTGAGTTCTTCGATAAACACCTGAAATGACGCACCGTCGCAATACCTACCGCGTAAATCACCTATTGGTGAGCGCCTTTATCCTTGTTGTCATCGCGTCCTTTGTGCTGGCAGCGTTCCTTGCGCGCGACCTCACCGTGAGTTACGTCGAAAATGAGTTTGCGTCACGAAAAGTGGAGGTGCTGGAACATAATATCAGCACGTTTAACGATTTTTTCCATAACAGAATACCTGAGATTTCCTTTTATCAAGGATACCTTGATTCGGCAGGGGTGGCTGTCTATGCCGACAGCCTTTTTCAGACATATCCGTTTGTGGAACGTATCGTCTTTTATGACGTTTCATTGAGTAACCGCAAGGATGCTCACGGCTTCGCCATCAACAACCTGGTGGTATATCCCAAGAAAGTGTACCAATTCACCCCGGAACAAACCGGAAGCGGCATGCCCGTTGTACCGAAAGACGGGCATCTCCCACTTTCCCTCTCGGATGACTTTACAAATATGGCAGTAAAGTTTGCCGGGTTCATTGAACGGGTGGATACCACCAAAGCGCTCAGAGAGGACGATATTTTTAAAGTGTTTTATGCGGTTACACCGGGTAAGATATGCTATATGAATATTCCGCGAAGGGATGATTTAAAAGCATATAAGGAATTGATGCAGGGCAATACGAACCATGATGTGGTTTACGAGCAGGATATCTTGGCCTTTTTTATTGATCCGAACAAACTTTCACTGACCAATATAGTTCCAGAACTGTACCAGCGCGTCCAAATACAGCCGTTGGTCTACGAATCCATTGACATGGACCCGGATCTGCTCACTACGGAAACGCCACTACCCGGGGCGCTGGCCGACTATAAAATCTACTTCAGTTCCAGCCGCACGTTTCTGCAGTCCGAAATCAACCGCAGGTTCTTGCCGGTCATGGCGGGTGTTGTTGCCATTTACCTGCTTCTAGCGGTAATCGCTTACTTGATCTACCGCAACCTTTACGTAAACGAGCGGATGTTCAAATTGCAGTATGATTTTGTGAACAACTTAACCCATGAATTTAAGACGCCGGTGAGCGTGATTAAGATTGCCGGAAACAATATTCGCAGCGCAAAGCAGCTTTCCGATCAGGAACGTATCCAATACGGGAAAATACTGGATCAGGAGGCTGATAAGCTCAATAACCTGATGAATACGCTTCTCTCGTTTACTCAAATTGAAAATAAATCCATAAAAATCAAACGAGAAGAGGTTGATTTGCACGAATTTTGCGACAAATTGCTTGAAGCGTCGAAGATCAAGTATGGAGATTTGAAACTCCGTTGTAAGGTAAATGTGAAAAGAACGTTTTATACTGATCCGGTGCTGTTGAGCAGTATTTTTCAGAATCTGGTCGATAACGCCTACAAGTATTCCAAAAAGGATAACAAAGTATTGGATATCACCATCAGCCAGAGCAAGAGGCAGGTGGTCATGCAGTTTGAAGACAAGGGGATCGGAATAGCCAAAAAGGAGCTTGGGCATATATTCAAGAAGTTCTACCGGGTCCAGAATCAGTACAATCAACAAGGGAGTGTTGGTCTCGGACTGGCTTTTTGCAAGGAATTGGTTAATTTTATGGGGGGAGACATATCGGTAGACAGCGAGTTGGGGAAGGGCACCCGGTTTACCATTGTGTTTCCCTGGTCTAGTCAATAAATCGTATCAGCGTATGTATAAGAATGTTAAAATAGCAGTCGTCGAGGACGACGAAAACCTGCGTTTTCTCGTTGCCCACCGGCTCGAATCTGAAAATTATCAGGTAATCCAGACTGGAAACGGCGATGAGGCGGAGAAACTGATATTAGAGCAAAAGCCGGATATCGTTTTGCTGGATTGGATGCTCCCGGGAAAACAGGGATCTGAGATATGTGCCAATCTGAGAAAAGAAGGAGTATCGAGCCTGATTATCATGATAACGGCTAAATCACAGGACGTCGATAAAATCGATGCGTACGCGTTCGGCGTTTCCGACTATATTACAAAGCCTTTTAGCATGGACGTGTTGGTAGCTATGATTGAGAATAAAGTGAAGTACTTCGTCCACAGCCAGGCCGCGGATAGCTACACGTTCGGGGATACCGAACATCATCCCAATATTCACTCCCTGATGCGCAACGGCAAGAAAGTGGAGCTTACTATTTTGGAAAACCGGATTCTACTTTATTTCTTACAGAATGTAGGACGGGTAATCAGCCGGGATGAACTGATGCAGGTGGTTTGGGGATACAGCTCTAATGTCAACACACGTACGCTGGATATGCACATTGTGCGTTTGCGCAAAAAAATTGAAGTGAATCCGGATAAACCAGCCTACTTGCAGACGGTACGCGGAATGGGTTACAAGTTTGTCGACCAACCTGAATAATGTCGTACAGGCGGCCGATAATGGGCAGGCGGAGAGCGCCTGATTTTTTTGGTTTTTAAAAAAATATTTCCTATCTTCGTCCGTATGAGCAAGGCCATACCGCTTGGGACGGTATGGTCTTGCTTCTTTTTTTGACTTTATTTTTTTTAAATGATAACAGATTATGGCAGAAGTAACGTATTACAGTAAAGAGGGATTAGAAAAGCTCAAGGAAGAGTTGCAGTATCTTAAAACCGAGGGCAGGGCAAAGATCGCAAAGGCTATCGCCGAAGCACGCGACAAAGGAGACTTGTCTGAAAACGCGGAATACGATGCGGCTAAAGAAGCGCAGGGTTTGCACGAAGCCAAAATTGCCAAGCTGGAAGAAACCCTGGCCAATGCACGCATAATCGATGAATCGACACTGGATACCTCCAAGGTGCTTGCCTTGTCTATCGTTAAATTAAAGAACGTAAAGAATGGGGCAGTGATGACCTATCAATTGGTTTCCGAAACGGAGGCCGATTTAAAAGCCGGGAAAATATCCGTTAAATCACCGATTGCCCAGGGACTACTCGGTAAGTCGGTAGGTGACAAAGCGCAGATACAGGTTCCTGCGGGTGAGGTAGAATTGGAGATCTTGGATATTTCCAGATAAGTAAATGTGTCGGTTATGTGCGGGTCTGCCATAACCGCACATAACAAAAACATTCTGAGTTGGCGGCTGTTCTGTAAAACAGCCGTTTTTTTATATTTGTGAACATAATAGCGTAAAATCAGATGCCTACCATATTTTCTAAAATTGTCGACGGCGAAATTCCTGCCTATAAGGTGGCGGAAAGTAATGATTATCTGGCTTTTCTGGATATCAATCCGCTGGTAAAGGGACATGTACTGGTTATTCCCAAGAAGGAGACCGATCAGCTATTTGATATGGAAGATGACGACTATATGGGACTTTGGGTTTTTGCAAAAATCGTAGCCCAGGGAATCAAACAAGTTTGTCCCTGCCAGCGGGTCGGCGTTGCGGTCGTTGGCCTCGAAGTAGCTCATGCCCACGTACACCTGGTGCCGATAAATGAAATCGGGGACCTCAATTTTAGCCGTCCCAAACTCAAGCTTACCCACGACGAGCTGGTGGAAATTGCCGACAAGATCCGGCAGGCCATTTCGGTACTTACGCGTAAATCGTAACCTGCAGCTTCGGTGGGTGCCCCGCATAAATTGCCTTTGTCCATCCGACCAATTTGTGTAAGTTTGTAGGTGATAGTTATGCAAGAGTTCTGGGAGTCATTTTCACAGTTGCTGGATGCCGAAACACTGCTGAGGTCTGGTGGCTTCTATCTTGTACTATTCATCGTATTTGCGGAAACAGGCTTGTTCTTCGGGTTTTTTCTGCCCGGAGATTATCTTTTGTTTTTAGCGGGGCTTTTCTGTGCGTCGGGCTTGTTGGACGTGGATATAACGACTTTATGTTTGGGGCTGTTTGCCGCAGGTGTATTGGGTAATTTTACCGGTTACTGGTTTGGCTGGCGTACCGGGCCGATGCTTTTTAAGCGTAAGGATACTTGGCTTTTCAAACGGCGGTATGTAGTTATGGCCGAAGAATTTTATCATAAGTACGGAGGGGTTGCCTTAATTATCGGTCGATTTGTTCCGATTATCCGTACGTTTGCTCCTATATTGGCCGGAATCGTTCAATTGAATTTCCGTAAGTTTGTGCTGTACAACTTAGGCGGGGCGGCATTATGGGTTTCGTTGCTTACGCTGTCGGGTTTTTTTTTAGGGCGCAACTTTCCGCAGATCAGTCACTATATAGAGTACATCATTATAGGCTTTATCGCTATTTCCTTTACACCGATATTAATCGCATTGATTAAAAGAAAACTTCGCCTGAACAAAACTAACAGGGCTGAAATTAACAAATGACAATTATAGTTTCTTATCCGAATGAGCAAATCAAACCCTTGGCATGACGTATCCCCCGGCGATGACCTGCCGTCTTCGGTCAACGCCATTATTGAAATCCCAAAAGGCTCGAAAGCCAAGTACGAAATTGACAAAGAAAGTGGTCTGATAAAACTGGACCGGGTGTTGTTTTCGTCCGTTATGTACCCTGCCAATTACGGCTTTATTCCGAAAACATACTGCGACGATAAAGATCCGCTGGACATTCTGGTGCTGTGTTCTGTTGACGTTTACCCCATGAGCATCATCGAAGCGAAAGTGATCGGTGTTATGCACATGATTGATAACGGAGAGCAGGACGATAAAATCATTTCGGTTGCAAAAAATGACATGTCCGTTAATTATATTAACGACCTGTCCGAATTGCCGCCGCACACCATGAAAGAAATTGTCCGGTTTTTCCAGGACTACAAAGCGCTCGAACGGAAAAACGTTACGATTGAGCGTCTTTTTGGCCGGTCGTATGCTTATCAGGTTATCCAGGATAGCCTCGACCTGTACCAAAAGGAATTTGTGAATCAAAAGACTACCTGATGGGCTGGGAAATTTTCTGGACATTCTTTTTGGTGCTTGCCAACGGCTTTTTCGTGGCGGCTGAATTTGCGATTGTCAAGGTAAGGGCATCACAGATTGAGATTAAGATCAAAACAGGAAGCCAGGTCGCTCAGGTTGCCAAACACATCGTCGGCCATCTTGATGGATATTTGGCAGCAACACAATTGGGTATTACGTTATCGTCACTTGCCTTGGGGTGGGTAGGTGAGGCGGTAATGACCGAGATTGTTACCGCTGTCTTCGGCTGGTTTAACGTAGCGCTAACCGGCACGTTGGCTAAAAACCTCGGCCATGTGGCTGCTTTCAGCATCATAACGGTGCTGCACATTGTTTTCGGCGAATTGGCTCCGAAATCTATTGCCATCCAGCGCCCGGTTGGGACAACCATGAGCATAGCCCTGCCGCTTCGCTTTTTTTATTTGATATTCCGCCCGATTATCTGGGTACTGAATGGGTTCGCAAATCTGATACTACGCCTCATGGGGTTTGAGGTCAACGTGGGGGAGGCCCATCACTCATCCGAAGAGTTGCAATACCTGCTGGATCAGGGAAGGGAGAGTGGTGCGTTGGATACCGCCGAACACGAGCTGATAAAAAACGTGTTCGACTTCAATGAGCGGATGGTCAAAAGTATTATGGTGCCCCGCACCAAGATCTACGCCGTGGAAATGAATTGTCCGGGACCCGAGTTTATTGAGCGAATTACCAAAGAAGGGTATTCACGGATTCCCATTTATGACGACAATATCGACCAGATCATCGGGATTGTTCATACAAAGGATATTCTTCCCATCATAGCAAAAGGGAAGGAGCTGGTTCTCAGGAATATCATTCGGAAACCCTACTTTATTCCGGAAACCAAAAAGATCAACGACCTGATGGCGGAATTTCAGCAGAAGCGTATCCAGATCGCTGTCGTTTTGGATGAATTCGGAGGTACAGCAGGCATGGTTACGCTAGAAGATATTGT
>Ga0164243_10008899_pt1 | contig 14723 bp, 15 predicted proteins | sample OricompcompostOP_FD_108781 | JGI IMG/M metagenome (GOLD analysis project Ga0164243, IMG submission 108781) | Organic Plus compost microbial communities from Emeryville, California, USA - Original compost - Organic plus compost (OP) | ecosystem: Engineered > Solid waste > Mixed feedstock >... | reverse complement strand
CGGCGGCAAGGACGGTTAACCGCCGGGCCGTAGGGGCTTACCGGGCCTTTGACGGCCTACCTGTGGCGTTTCAGGTCTTCTGTCGCTACAACGTCATAGAGTGACCGGCCTCAACGACGGTCTGCCCGAACGGACCCGGCGGCATCCCCCTTGATCGAGACTTACCCGCCCGAAAACTGCCCACGGTCTGGCGATTCACGCGGTGCGGTCCCCGCGGCCCTCCGTGACCGTTTCATCATGAATCGGCCTGAGCCCAGGCCGGTCGTCGCCGACTTCCGCGCTCCCGGGGGTCTGGACGCGTTACCCCGCCACGCCCGATCCGTTAAACTCCGGCCGTCTCATCAGCGGTCTAGCGGGTCATGACCGAGGCCGATTGGCTATCCTGTCCCGATCCGGGGCGGATGCTGGAGTTTGTTCGCCCCTGGACGAGCGACCGAAAGCGACGCCTGTTCGCCGTCGGGTGCTGTCGCCGCGTCTGGCACATGCTGGACCGTGAGGAGAGCCGCGTTTATGTCGAAGTCGCCGAGCAGTTTGCGGACAGAGAGGTCGGCTACGAAGCCCTGAAGGAACAAGAGCGGTTGGCGGACGACTCCGCATGGATATCGGGTTTTGTAGTCATCAGCCCACGATATCCGGCCTGGTTGCTCAGTGCCGATTTGGCGGCGGCGATGGGGGTCGTGCGGGACCCGATCGACTCCGAAGGGGTGGCGAGCGCCGTCGAGGAAGCGGTGGCATGGGAGCTTGCGGCTCCGAGGCTCGCGGACAAGGATTATTCGGCGTGGAGGGCAGCCGTTCAGGCGGCACGGTTGAACGAGAGGGGGAAGCAGCGGGATTTGGTCCGGTGCGTCTTCGGCAACCCCTTCCGCCCGGTCGCCGTCAAGCCGACGTGGCTGACGTCCCCCGTGATCAGACTCGCCCGGGCCATCTACGACGAGCGGGCCTTCGACCGACTACCCGAGTTGGCCGACGCCCTGCGAGAGGCGGGCTGTGAGCACGCTGAAATTCAGGCCCACTGCCGCGAGCATCTCTCGCACGTTCGGGGCTGCTGGGTCGTGGATTCCATCCTGGGAAAGTCGTGAGCTTCGTAAGGCTTACACGACGACCCCGCATAAAACCCGACACACTCGGCCCTCCGGTGTCGGGTCACCCGCTCCGCCGGGGGCGGTGGGTCAGCGCGTAGACGTACCACTTGAGGTAGTGCGGCAGCCAGGCCCGCAATTTGAAGCGGGACTGGCCGGCGGAGCGGTCGCGCCAGACGGAGGGGACCTCGGTGATCCGCCGGCCGGCGGCGTGGGCCTTGGCGGTGACCTCCAGGGAGTAGGCGAAACCGCCGGTGCTCTCGATCGGGAAGTCGGTCAGGACGTCGCGGCGGTAGGCGCGGAAGGCGTTGGTGGCGTCGTGGGTGGGGAGGCCGCCGAGCCAGTAGAGGCTCACCCCGGCCGTCCGCGAGAGGAACCCCTTCAGTCGGGGGCCGCCGATCTGCTTCCCCCCCCGGACGTAGCGCGAGGCGCAGACGACGTCGTAGCCGCCGTTGCGGATCAGGTCGACCATCTTGGGGACGACGGAGAGGTCGTCGGAGAGGTCGGCCATCGTCACGATCACCACGTCCGCCTCGGTCGCGGCGATCCCCGCCTTCACCGCGTTGACCACGCCGCGGCCGACGTCGTTCTTGTGCAACACGGCCCAGGGGTACCTGTCCTGGAGCGCCCGGACGGCCGGCACGGTGTCGTCGGCGTCGAAGTCGTAGACGACCAAGACGCGCTTGGGGATCGACACGTTGCGGTCGATCTCGTCGAGCGCCCGGCCGATGTTCGCCCCCTCGTTGTAGACCGGCATCACGAAGTCGACCGCGCCCGCGGAACCCGACGTCATCCGTCTCGCCTCGCGACCAGGAACATTTGTTTGCCGAACGCCCACTGCGCCGGCGGCAGGGCCAGGTAGAGCCGCGCCAGAGTTTCCCAGAGCGGGAGCCGCCGGTCGACGGTGTAGGGGAGGAACTTCGACCGGCACTCCTCGACCCGGAACCCCGCCACCGCCAGCGCCTCGGCCATCCCGCGCTCGGTGAGGGGGAGGGTGTGGTCGATGAAGTCCCAGAACGCCGCCCCCACCCACCGGACGTTCGGCTGGAGGACGAGTAGCCGCCCCCCCGGCCGGAGCACCCGCCGCACCGCCCCGAGCGCGCGGAGCAGGGCGTCCGGCCCCCGCATGTGCTCGAACACGTTGCTGGCGAACGCCAGGTCGGCCGACTCCGGCCCGAGCACGTCGTCGACCCGCTCGATCGGCGCCAGGTGCACCTCCACCCCCGGCTCCGCCGCCGCGGCCGTGTCCGGGTTCAGGTCGAGCGCCACCCGCCGCGCCGCGCGGACGCTGTTAATAAACCCGCAGTACCCCGCCCCCAGGTCGACCACCGTCCCCCCTTCGGGGACGTAACGCGCCAGAAAATGGTCGCAAAGGACCTTCCAGAGCCGCGACTTCGCCGCGCACTCCTCTCCCGACCACCTCCCCGCGTACAGCGGCCCGAGCGCCGCCTCCAAGTCGTCCGGCTCCGCCGCCACCAAACCCTCCCTTGAACCCCTCGGTTCGTTGGGCTTTGGCCGAAATCCTTCGGGAACCCGCGTCCCCCCCGCCCCGCCTGGGGCGTCTCCCCCCTTGAACCGCGGCGACTCGGCGTACGCCCCGCCGCCCGATCGTCCCTGCGGCGGTTCACACGCGAGGGCTACCCAAAACGTTACCGACGGCCCCCGTCCGGGTAAATCCCTCCCGGCCGTTCCGGTGAATCGACGGTCCGACGATGACCGTGGTCACGCGCCGGGCGACGTCCGATGCCGGAGTCACCGGCCGGACGCCTCCGCTAACCGAGTCGTGCAGGGATGGAGGTGGGCGTCGACGGTCGCTTCCAGGATTGCGCCTGGGCCAAGACGACGTGGTCGACGGCGCGGTCCGGCGCCGCGCTCCACGCGGTCACCCTGTCCAACCGCCGTTCCGCCTGGCCGGGTGTATGGCCGGCGAACGTTCGCCAGACGCCCCAGCCGGCGGGGTCGATCCAGGAGGCGATTCGTGTTGCACACGCCTAGTCCACAAGCCGCCCCCTGCCGTCGACGCCCATGATGAAGTCGGGCGGGCTCAAATCGTTGTGGAGCAGGGTGATGCTGTCGAACAATTGGTCGTGGTTCCTCAGCGGGCTAACCGCCTGCACCACGTCTTTGACTTCGTGTGCCTTGTCTAGCCGTGCCGCGCGACAGGGTCCACCACCGAGCGGGCATGGGCCGTCGCTCGAAACGGGCTCCTATTCCGAGCGGAACGGATTACCCACGATTTCGCGTAAGAGTGGCGCTGACAGAAACATCGCGTATCGATCGATGGACTCTTTCGGGCGGATTCTCGTGTAGCATATCGCAAAATCCGCGAAGTAGGCCGCGCGCGTCAGGGTCTCTATCGGAGTGAGGGGCTCGCCGGACTGCTTCGGCCGGACCATCATCCGAAGAACTTCGGGCGGCATCGAGGCCACCGACTCGGCCCCTCGTAAAACGGGCTCGGCCTCCGCGTTCTGTTCGACATAGAATGCCGCACCCTCGGCCTTCCATTCTGCGACGGATAATTCTTCCCCCGTGGCTAGCCCTTCATTGTAACGCTCAGCGATCTCGACCCCTCGACGGCTATCCTCAAGGATCAGGAGCGGCCAAATCCGCCGGCAACACGCCAAGCAGTAACGCTGGATCAGCTGGTTCAGATCGGATTCGGTCCCGCGCCAGTTGGCCCGGAACCACCTGAGCATCGCCGGCACGTCTTCCGAGCGCAACCATTGTTCCTCGGTCATGCTGGCTTCGTCCCAGCTGCATGACCCGTTGGGCGGTGGAGTGCGACCCGCCCTCTTGCGGGAGTTGAGGACTTGGGGAAGCTCATCAGCCGTGCATGAAAACTCGGGATGGGCCGCGACGAACTCGCGCCACGACCGCTCTTGCCAGCAATCCAGTCGCTCGTCCATGGAAAGTCGGTCGACAAACGCTTTGTAGCCATCCGAGCCGAGGAACGCCGCGAATGTCTCGCGAAACGCAGCCATGTCCATGGTGATGCCCCTGTTCGCGCGTTGAACGGGTGTTTGCGATGTCTTAGAGCGTCCTGTGAGCTTTGGATCACCGAGCGGAGTTTTTTATAATATGATCGTTAATACTATTTAATCAATCTAGATCCCGGACGCCGACTGCGCGACGTCCTTGACGCCCTCCGTTGGGTCGTCCGCTCCGGAACCTCGGCGGTACCATTACGTCGTTTCCAGCCTCCTGGCGCTCCAAAAGGTCGACTCGATGTTCGTGGGGAGTTCATAACACGCCCTCACACTCTAAGGGAGAAACTCGGACCAACGTCGAGAGACTTCGCTTGACCTGGCGTATGGCGTGCATCGGGTTTTACAAAGAGCAGTCAACGTCAGAATGGCTGCTTTTCGACCGGACTACGTTTGCGACGCTCCGCGTTTCGGGAGCCCGTTCGGCGGACGCCGGAGGCCGTCGCGTGGAAACAGCGGGCCGGGGGGCTCCCCTTCCAGCACCCGGCCGGAAAGGCCGGGGGTTATGCGGGGGCGAACGCCCCGGCGTGGTCGCGGGCGAACCGGGTGACGTCGCGGGGCTCGGAGCCGGTGAGGTCGCGGACGGTGGGGAAGACGTACGCCGCCTCGCCGCGGGCGTAGTGCGCGTAGTCTTCGACGAGGCCGCCCGCCTGCCAGGCCGGCACGCCGACCCCCTGCAACGCGGCGGCGAACGCCTCGGGCGTCACGTCGACGAAGGCGACCTCGCGGCCGATCGCCGCCGAGATCGCCTGGGCGATCTCGGCGTGGGTGACCGCCGCCGGGCCGGTGATCGTGTACGTCTTCCCCAGGTGGCCCGGCTCGGTCAGCACCGCCGCCGCGACCGCCGCGATGTCGCGGACGTCGACGGCGCTGACCCGCGCGTCGCCGATCGGCGCGAAGATCCGGCCCTGCGTCGCGATCGTCGACCGGAAGGCGAGGAACCCCTGGAAGAACAGGTTCGGCCGCAGGAACGTGTGGCCGACCCCCATCTCCCGGATCCTCCGCTCGACCGCGGCGTGGTAGCGCAGGAACCGGACGGGCGACGCCTCGTCGGCCGCGAACTGGGAGAGCTTGACGACGTGTCCGACCCCCGCCTCGGCCGCGAGCTCCGCGAACCGGGTCTGCCGCGCCGCGGCCTCGGGCGAGGACGGCGTCACCAGGTAGGCGCTCCGCACCCCGCGGAGGGCGTTTCGGAGGGAGCCGGCGTCGTCGAAGTCGGCGACCACGACCTCGGCCGACGAGCCCGCGAGCCGCCCGGCGTCCCCCCCGCGCCGGACCATCGCCCGCACCGCCACGCCCTTCGCTTCCAAGGCCCTCAACACGGCCGAGCCGGTGGCCCCGGTCGCGCCCGTGACAAGAACGGTCTGCGGGGTTGCCGTGGTCATGGGGCCTCCTGAACCGGGGAGTTGTCTAATTATGAAGGGATTGATGATCTATTGAAAAATATAAAAATTGTGGATTGATTGTCGCGTTCGGGTGCGCCTGTTGGAGCCGGTTCAATACCAGGTCCGTGACGCGCCTGCCGACCCTCAGTGTCGCTGCGCGGAAGCCATGACCGAAATTGACGAGCCTGCTATCTCCAGGTTGTCTATGCCGCGAGGGGCCGTCGGAGAACGGACTTTATGTTTCGCTCGCCATCATGGCGGGTCGAGTCCGCTGCAATGCTTTGGTTAGGTCGCCCGCTTCGCCTGTGCCAAGTGATTCTCGAACCAGGGCGATGCAACCTCCGAGACGAACGACTCGACCTCGCGAATGCAGAATTCAGCTGCATCCTCAGAGCGTAGGAAATGGAACATGTACTTACGACCCGACGGGCTGTCCTTGTAAGTCCATCGGTCCCCAAATTCTGTCACCGACCGATTCATGTCTCCATCGGGTTCGAATGTCATCGCGACCCGAAAAGCGGCCTGATGCCTGAACTTCTGGAGCCAGACCTTGCAGACGTGGCCGTCGACGGCCCGGACGAACGCCCCAGTGCCCTGCGGAGTGTAACCGAGCGTCCGCATCGCAGGACGAAGCCCACTCCTGACGGCAGCAGCGATGGCTTGCTCACGTGCCTTGTCCATCGGCTGTCCAATTTCCCCTGAACCATCTGCTGAATTACGACAAGAGCCGGCCAACCCGCTCAGCGAACGCCATGATAGCAGTTGGATTGCCTTAGTCCCGTAGGGTGGGCACCGCCCACCTCGTCATATGAACTCGCGGTCGGACGCTACAACGTTCGCAATTTCCGCTGATACAAGACCGCGGCGACAAACTCCGGCGGCGGTTGGTACTGGTGCTCCGAGACGTAGTGGACCACCAGTGCAGGCGAGCAGTAAACGAGGCCCGTCTCGCCCCGGACGTGCAACTCGCCGTTGCCGCATCGGAACATTTCCCAGACTTCACGATAGCGGGGCTCGGCCGCGATGATGTCCTCTGGAGGCCGACAGAACTCGCAGGTGTGACAACCGCGAGTCAACTCGACGGGCTCACGGGACAATCGTTGAAGCTCGTGGGCGAAAGCGAGCGGCACAGGCCCCCGAGGGAACGGGTGGCCCGGCGAGAGCCAGCCCACGTTGAGCATGTCAGCCAGGCCGGGGTAGTACTCGTACGGCGTGAGGTCCGGGTAGTACGCCATAGTCCCAACCGTCTCCTGACTCGACCAGATAAGCCGGAACCAATTCTACCAAGCCGTCTCAAAAACGCCCGTCTCTGGGGCTCGGCCGGACGACCAGGCCGAAGGCCGTGAACTCCGTCTGTAAACCCGTCCCGAAATTAAAGTCCCGAAACCGGACGAACGTTGCGGGTTTCGGGACGCTCGTTTGTCGGAGATGATTCCCTTGATTTCCGGCAAAGCCCCGCCCTACGCGGTTCGCCGATCACTCGGAATTTCGGGCGTTACTTCCGCGCAGCGACACCGGCCGCTTCAGGTTCACCAGGCCCTTGAGGTGGGCGAGCCCCGCGTCGGTGAGGCGCGTGGAGCGGACGGAGAGTTCCCTCAGGGAGGTCAGGTCGGCGAGGGGGGCCAGGTCCGCGTCGGTGTAGAGGCCGGGGCCTAACGAAAGCGACTCCAGCCGGTTCAGCCCGCGGAGGTGGACCAGGCCGGGGCCGCGGACCCCGCACAGGAAGCCGATCCGGAGCCGGCGGAGCCGCGTCAGGCGGCGGAGGTGGACTAGGCCGGCGTCGGTGATCCGGGGGTTGTTCGTGAGGTCCAGGAATTCGAGGCGGTCCAGGCGACCGATCAACGCCATCAGCGCGTCGTCGCCGGACGAGGGGCCCGTCCGGCCGGCGAAAACCTTGAGGCGGGGGACGGACAGGTCGACGGAGACGGGGGAACTCAGGGCGTCGATCCCGACGGCCCGGACCAGCCAGGACGGCCAAGGGGGAGGCCCCTGGACGTAGCGGCCGTCGCGCCACTGCCAGTCGTATAAGACGACCCCCTTGGTCGAGATCGCCGCGACCAATTCGCGTTGGTCGCGCGCGCGGCGGGCGAGGTGGACGGCCGCGCCGAACGCGCAGGCGAGCGCGAGGACGGCGACGGCCTGTCCACGCAGGCCCCAACGGAGGCGGGGCCGGTGCCACGTCGTCCACGGGTTACGCATCGGAACGGCCCGTCGTCAACGCCGGACGGGGGACGCGGGGCGGTCCGTCCCGCCCCGCACCGGCCGCGTCGGATCAGATCCCGCCGATTTCGATCTGGTGCTTGACCCAGGGGATGATCTCGTCGAGCGCCTCGGAGAGGGAGGTGGTCGCCTCGAAGCCGAGGAGTCGCTTGGCCTTCTCGACGGAGGGGACGCGGCGCTGGACGTCGTAGGTGTAGGGGGTGTCGGAGACGAGCCGGAGGGGGCGGTCGCCGTTGACCTTCGACCAGATCAGGGCGGCGAGCTCGCGGACGGTGGTCGAGACGGCCGTCGACAGGTTGAAGTCCTCGTTCGTCGCCGCCGGGGATTCGACGGCCAGGCGGATGCCGCGGGCGAGGTCGCCGCCGTAGGTGTAGTGGCGCACCTGGTTGCCGTCGCCGAGGATGTGGAGCGGGTCCTGGCCCTTGAGGACCTTCTGCACGAGGTCGGGGACGACGTGGCTCATCGCCAGCTTGACGTTCCCCGACATCACGTCGTGGTCCGACAGCGCCCGCTTCTCACCGACGCCGATGCAGTTGAACGGCCGGACGATCGTGAACGGGAGGCCGTACTGCTCGTGCGCGCCTTGCGCGAAGTACTCGGTCGCCAGCTTCTGGAAGCCGTAGGTCGACTGCGGCGGCGGGCACCGGCGCTGCTCGCCCTCGGGGGTCGGGTAGGTCAACGTGCTCTCGTAGACCATCGACGAGGAGACGACGGTGATCTTTTGGAGCTTCGCCTCCTTGTGGGCGCGGATGGCGGCGTCGAAGGCGGCGGCGGTGATCCGCTCGTTCTCGGCGATCAGGTCGTAGGCTTTTTCGTGGAAGAGGGTGATCCCGCCGATGATCGCGGCGCCGGCGACGAAGTGGTCGCAGTCGGCCAGGAGGTCGCTGAGGAGGGCGACGTCCTTGGCGTCGCCGGTGACGCCGGTGTACTTCGGGTTGCCGTCGAAGGCGCGCTCGACGGGGCCGTACTTGGAGAAGTTGTCGAGGCCGACGACCTCGTGGCCGGCGCCGAGCAGGTCTTCGATCAGGTAGCCCGCGATGAAGCCGGCGGAGCCGGTGACCAGGGTCTTCACGAGGGGAACGCCCCTTTCCCGAACATGTTCCAAACGTCCACGACCGGCATCCCTTCCGGGAGCGCCAGCGTCCGATACTCCTTGTGCGGCGTGCCGATGACCAGAAGGTCCGACCGCCGCACCACCTCCTCCAGCGGGAAGAACGCCGGGTCTTCGATGTAGACGTCGGTGCAGAGCACCTCGGCCGCCTCGTATTCGAGGATCTTCTTGAGCTTGTACGAGAGCGACTCGCGCGGGTCGTCGCAGTCCCCCTTGAACGCCATGCCGAGCACGCCGACGCGCATGCCGCTCAGGTCGAACTTCTGCTTCACCTGGCGGACCAAATAGTTTGGCAGCCCCTCGTTGATGAGCATGGCCGAGTGGCCGAGCGAGAAGTTGTTGTTGTTCGCCGCGGCGAGCTGCATCGTGTCCTTGAACAGGCAGGGGCCGGCCGCGAACCCGCTGAGGGGGAGCCCGGCCATGCGCGGGTAGTCGCGCGTGAGGGCGTCGTGGATCCGGTAGAAGTCGGCCCCGAAGTCGGTCGCGATCATGAAGAACTGGTTGGCCGTCGCGAACTGGATGTAGCGCCAGACGTTCGCGAAGATCTTCGTCAGCTCCGCCTCCAGCGGCGACATGTGGATGACCGACTTGGCGATCCTCCCGAACAGCTCGGCCGCCATCGACACGGCCGTCTCGTCGCAGCCGGAGACGATCTGGGGGAGTTCGGAGAGCTCCTCCATCGCCTTCCCCTGCGCGACCCGCTCGGGGCAGAACGCGATGTGCAGGCGCTTGCCCGAGGCGGCGACCATCTCGCGGACGCGCTCGGTCGTCCCCGGGTAGACCGTGCTCCGGAGGATCAGGCACTGGCCGTCGACGAGGTGGGGGAGGGTGTCGGCGATGAACCGGCGGATCGTGTGGAAGGTCGGGTTCAGGTGCTCGTCGACCGGGGTGCCGATGACGACGACGACGTGCCGCGCCCGGCTGACGAGGGTCGGGTCGTTGGCGACGTGGAGCGTCTTGCCGATCACCTCGCGCAAGACGGGCTCGGCCCCCCGTTCCAGAAAAGGCATCTTGCCGGCCCGGACGGTCTCGACGGCCCGGTCGTTGATGTCGTCGACGGCGACCTTCAGCCCTCGGCTGGCGAAGGTGATGGCGAGCGGGAGGCCGACGTGTCCGCAGCCGCCGATGACGCAGACGTCGTAGTCCATTGCGGGCGGGTCCTGGGTGCGACTCGTTCGCGTCGCGGGCCGTAAGGTTCGGCCGTGGGGACCCCCGGCCCCCGACACGGGGCGCCCGCCGTCTGACCCGACGGGGAAGGGGGGACGGGCCCGGCCGCGGTCTCGGGACGCAGCGGCGCAACCCGATCCCTTGCCGGGTCCGACGTTCGCCTCCCCCGGCGCCGCTCAATCCTAGCCACGCCGCGCCCACCGTGCAAGCCGTGGGCCGACGCCCGCGTGAGCCGGGCCGGGGGGCGTTGTCGCCGCCGCCCCGGCCGGTATTGTAGGGGGCGACGCGATCGCGGTATGGGGCCGGCTCTGAACCCGGGACTTGATTTCCAGCCATGTCCCGGGTGAGTGAACGTTGAGAGACCGGCCCGTGTCGGCCGTAGGGACACGCCGCGGTCCTTCAGGGGGACGATCCCCGGGGCCGGCGCGCACGCCGTTTGAAAGTTCGTCGAGGGACCCATGGGATCCAGGGCCAGCTTCGCCACCGTGCGCGACGGCCGGACGCGGCTGTATTACTCGCACTGGGCCGCCACCACGCTGCCGCAGACGCTCGTCTTCGGGCCGGAATACGCGCTCCGCTATATCGAAGGGCTCGCGCCGGCCGAGGGCCTGCTCGACGAAGTCTGGTGCGAGGGGGCCGTACTGCTGGACCTCGACGCGCGACGCTTGACCTTCTTCTGCGACGACAGCCGCTACACCCCCGGCCTCCTCCCCTATTACCTGCGCCTGTTGCGTCACTACTGGCCCGGCTGGGAGGTCCGCTGGGCGGACCGGGGGGTCATCGACGTCGCCGTCGCCCTGGGGCTCGACCCGGATTCGGTCCGCAGCGAAACGGACGAGGATGACTTCGTCCCCGAACCGCTCGGTGTCGAGCCCCCGGAGTACGTCAACACCCTCGTCACGGTCCGCCGCGCGGGCGTGGTTTCGGACTACGGCTTTGAGACGTACGTGACCAGGGTCCTCGCGCATGGCCCCGGTCTCGTCGACGCGCTCCAGGGCCTTGACGACACGACGCCGGTCGGCGAGGACGACCTCGAAGACGGTGCGTTCCTCGACGCGGACCGGAAAGAGATGTGGGTCTGGTGGCGTCATACGGGCGATGAGCGCCACGTTGGGCGGATCGCCCGCCTTTGGCCGGGTTGGACCATCCGTCGCCACACCGAGGGGCTACGGCGGCAGGTCGAGCTTTCGGGTCGCGACGGGTCGCACGTCGGCCCGGACGAGGCCGCGGCCGTCAGGCGGCTCGTCGAGCTTCTTTCCGAAGAGAACGGGTTCGACCCGCGGAAGGCGTTGGAGCGGATCGTCGGGCAGACCGGCGAGGACGACTTCACGGTCGCGCCGGGCTTTTTTCGGACCGACAAGCCGGACCTGGGCGCGGCGGCGGGCCGGGGGATGTGGGACCACGTCGGCGCCGCCTTCCGCGCGAAGCCGGGGGGCTGAACTCGGGGCATGGGGGGCCGTTGGCAAACGCCGGGGATTGGTGTAAGAACGTCGAGGTGCCGGTGGCGCGGGACGCGGGCTCCCGCCTCGGTTCGGACCGGGACGGCGGGAGGGGCGCCCGTGAAGGAACTGGAAGGACACACGGGGCCCCTGACGGGCCTGGCCTTTTCGCCCGACGGGCGCTGGCTGGCCTCGGGGGCGGGCGGGGAGTCGTTCGTCCAACTCTGGGACGCGGCCACCCTCGCGCCCGAAGGGCGGCTCCGGGTCGCGGGGGGCGAAGACTCGCCGGCGGCGCTCCGGTTCTCGCCCGACTCCCGGCACATCGCCGCCAGGCTCGGCCGCCGGACGATGGTCTGGAACGTCAAGGCCCGCCGCCTCCGGTTCGACTCGTACGCCGTCCGGGGCTGCGGGGCCGACGAGGTCGCCTTCTCGCGCGACGGGAAGACGCTCTACGGGTTGAGGGTCGACGCCGGCCCGTCCGATTCGACGATCGACGTCGGCGTCTGGGCCAGCCCCGTGGCCGGCCTTAAGGCGACGCCGACGCCGGACGCGCGGGGCCCGGACCCCTGGCCGGTCCTCTCCGAGACGGTCCCGTGCCCCTTCTGGCACAACGCCACGCTCGTCGGCCCGACGGCCGACGGCGCCCTCTTGCTGCGGTGCTTCGTGGGCCTGCTGGAGAAGGGGCCGTGGGCGAAGTCCCGCGAGTTCGCCTTCCGCCTCTCGCCGGAGACCGGCCTCGTCCGCCCGCTCAACCCGAAGACGTATCGCCTGACGTCGGCCCTGATCTCGCCCGACGGCCGCCGGCTCGTCGTCCCCGCGAGCCGCGGCCAACTGCGCTGCCTCGACCTATCGACCGACCCCCCGGCCGAGGTCTGGTGCCGGACCCTCGACGGGGGGAAGTCGGCGGAGTTCCTCACGTTTTCCGGGTGCGGCCGTTACCTCGCGGTCGCCGACGCGGCCGGCGTCGTCCGGGTCCTGGAGGCCGAGGGCGGGGACGAGCGATTGGCCCTCGATTGGGGGCAGGGGGCGGGGAAATCCCGGGCCCAGGTCCGCGCCCTGGCGCTCTCGCCGGGGGGCGCGATGCTCGCGGTCGGCGGCACGCGGCGGACGGTCACGGTCGTCGAGCGATCCGATCCCTGAAAAGTTCGCCGGTCGAACGGGTTACGCGAACGAGCCGTCGGAGGGGCGCATGGGACATCGGGCCAATTTCGCCGTCGTCCGTGACGGCCAGGCGCGGCTGTACGCCTCCCGATGGGGCGCCGTCACGCTCCCCCTGACCCTCCTTTTCGGCCCGGAATACCTGCTCCGGTACGCCGAAGACTGCGAGCCTACCGAATCGTTGATGGACAGCGTTTGGTGTGAGGCGGCCGCGCTGCTGGACCTCGACGCGCGGCGTTTGATCTTCTTTTTCCGCGACAGCCGCTACCCCCCCCGGCCTCCGCCGCCATTTCCTGCGACTGGTCCCGCACGAATGGCCGGGTTGGACCGTCCACTGGGCCGACCAAGGGTTCGTCGACGTCGCGCTCGCGCTGAGGATCGACCCGGACCGAGTCCGCGGCAAAGATTCGGAGGATCGGCACTTCGTCACGTCGGCACCGACGGCGGCCTCGGAGGATGTGGAGAGCGTGATCACGGTCGTCCGTTCGGGCGCGGTCGCGGATTACGGCTTCGACGACGGCGTGACGAGCCTGCTCGCCCACGGCCCGGGGCTGATGGACCGGCTTCAAGGCCCCGGAGGGGCGCCGCTGATCGAACACGAAGACCTCGGGGGCGGGGCGCTGCTCGACGCGGACCGGAACGGACTTCAGGTCTGGTGGGCCGGGCCCATGGAAGACCGCGTCGTCGACCGACTCGCCCGCCTCTGGCCGGGGTGGACCATGCGCCGCCACGCCGGGGGGCTTCGGCGACAGGTCGAGCTTTCGGGCCGAGACGCCGCTGGTATCGACCCGGACGAAGACGAGGCCGCCCGGCGGCTCGTCGCCGTCTTCTTCGAGGACAGCGCCCTCGACCCGCGCGAGGTGCGGAGGCTCCTCTTGAAAGACGGCGTTCGCGCGGACCGGGGCTTAGAAGGGGCCGACTCGGCGGCCGGGGCGAAGGGTCAAATCGCGGCGTACCTGGCCGGCGTCTTACGGGCGGGACCGGACGCCGGTCCTTAACGCGCCCCGTCCGCGTCCGCGTCCGCGAGAATAAGTTCGGCGGCGGCGAGGAGGTCGGGGGCGGTCAGGCCGACGAGGGAGGGGTAATCGCGGGCGTCGCGCGCCCCCTGGCCGGTGAGGACGAGGACGCTGCCGCGGCAGCGGGCGTTGTGGCCGGCGAGGACGTCGGCGACCTTGTCGCCGACCATCCAGGAGGCGGCGAGGTCGAGCCCGAGGTCGCGGGCGGCGCGGACGAGCATGCCGGGGCCGGGCTTGCGGTCGGGGTGGTCGACGGCGGTCGGGTCGTCGCAGGTCGGGGCGGCGGTGCAGTAGTAAATGCCGTCCAGGGCGACCCCTTCGGCGGCAAGATGTCGCGACAACGCCTCGTGGACGGCCGGCAGGGCCGACTCGGGGAAGTACCCCCGCCCGACCCCCGACTGGTTCGTGACCACCACGCACGCGAACCCCGCCCCGCGCAGCCGGCGCAAGCCCTCGGCCGCCCCCGGCAGCAGGCGGACGCCCGCCGGGTCGGCGAGATAAGGGACGTCTTCGATGATCGTCCCGTCCCGGTCGAGGAACACCGCGGGGCGCCCGCGTTCGATTCCGTTCGGTCCCATGAGTCCGTCCGTTGTGTCGTTCACTCCCGGCCGCGTTTAAGTCCCCCGTACCATAAGCCCCGGGGCCGTCGGTGGCGAGCCCGGTCGGGGCGGCGGTGGCGCGTTTCGGTGCGTAAACTGTGAACCTTCAAGGGATTTCGTCCTGGACGGGCCGGGCAGGGGGGGAGGCGGGGGGCTTTGCCCTCGGCCTTTGGGCTGCGTCGCTTTATCCTCGGGGCGTGTTTCGAAGCCTTCCCGGAGGGAGCCGCCCGTTCATGGACCCCGACGAGACCCCCGAGATCAGCGTGGTCGTCCCCCTTTACAACGAGCAGGAGAACGTCGCCGCGCTGTACGAAAGGCTGACGGCGACCCTCGGCACGCTGGGGGGGCCGTACGAGCTCGTCTTCGTCAACGACGGGAGCCGCGACGAGACCCCCCGCCTGGTCGAACGCCTCCGGCGCGACGACCCCCGGGTCGTCACCCTCCACCTGAGCCGCAACTTCGGCCACCAGGCCGCCGTCTCCGCCGGCCTCGACCACGCCCGCGGCCGCGCCGTGGCGATCATGGACGGCGACCTTCAGGACCCCCCGGAGGTGCTCCCCGCGTT
>Ga0164243_10008898_pt1 | contig 14723 bp, 12 predicted proteins | sample OricompcompostOP_FD_108781 | JGI IMG/M metagenome (GOLD analysis project Ga0164243, IMG submission 108781) | Organic Plus compost microbial communities from Emeryville, California, USA - Original compost - Organic plus compost (OP) | ecosystem: Engineered > Solid waste > Mixed feedstock >... | reverse complement strand
GTGTCCGGTGTCCGGTGTCCGGTGTCCGGTGTAGCCAGCCTCTTATTGTACCCCGCACCGTGCGACAGTACGGCCAACCTGCCCTGAACACGGTGCAGTTGACCGCCGTAGCTGGCCGAGATCGCGAGGTCCACGGGAGTGTGCACCGCCTGCTCCCACGGCAGCACCGGCACTCCGGTGTCCGCCAGCAGCTCCGCGACCCCGGCCTGGAACGGCGAGGAGCCGGTGCACGTCGCGAGCAGCTGCACCCTGAAGTCGTCGTGGAACAGCGGGAGTACGTCCAGCAGCCGCGTCGCCGAGGTCACGTTGTGCACGACGAACAGCACGCGCCGGCAGCCGCCGCGGGTCGCCCAGCGTGCGGCGTCGGCGGCGTCCGCGCCCACCGGCACCCGTATCCACGTCTCGCCGGCCACCGCGCCCTCCCCGCGCCGCCTCGCCCGACTCCCGGCGCACACAACGCCGGTGGCCCCCCGCTGCTGCGAGGGGCCACCGGCCTGTCGTCCGTACGCCGCCAGGGACTCGAACCCCGGACCCACTGATTAAGAGTCAGTTGCTCTAACCAACTGAGCTAGCGGCGCCCGCCGGCCGGTTCACCGGCCGACGCGGAAATACTACCCCCTCCCGCGGGGTGCGCGTGACCACGGTCCCCGAGCCGGAAGCCGTCTGGCTCCCGGCGGCCGAAAGCCCCAAGTGCCCCCCGGGACCGCCCCGTTCGCAGGGCGCCGACGTCCGCGGTCACAACGCGAGCGACAGCATCACCGGAGCGGCCTGCCGGCCCAGCGTCTCCGCGGCCCGGCGCAGCCGGTGCATCTGCTCGACCGGCAGCGACAGCGCCAGACAGCCGACCGAGGAACCGGCCGTGAGCGGCACCGCCGCGCACACGGTGCCCACCGCGTACTCCTGGAGGTCCAACACCGGGACGGACGGGGGCTGTTGGTCGAGCGTACTGAGCAGCAGCCGCTCGTCCGTGATCGTGCGCGAGGTGAGGCGGGCGGTCTTGTGCCGGGAGAAGTGGTCCCGGCGCCCGTCGTGGTCGAGCTGCCCGAGCAGGCACTTGCCGATCGCGGTGGCGTGCAGCGCGGAGCGGAAGTCCACCCACTCGTTGACCGCGGGTGCCGCGGGGCTGTCGGAGTAGCGCGTGACCTCCAGCTCGCCCTCCGTGTAGTGGCACAGGTAGACGGCGGCGCCGACTTCGTCGCGGATGTCGGCGAGGGTGCGGTCCAGCCGTTCGCGCAGCGCCCGTTCGCGGTCGCCGCCGGAGCCGAGCAGCATCAGCGCCTCGCCCACCACGTACGAACCGTCCGGCAGCCGCTCCGCGTAGCCCTCCCGGCAGAGCATGGCGAGGAGTTGGGCGAGCCGGCCGGGCGGCACCCCGGACTCCCGGGACAGTTCGGTGCCTTGGACGCCGTCGCGGTGCCGGGCGATCGCTTCGAGCACGCGCAGGGCGTACCGCACGGAGTGGAACGGCGCGGCCTGCTCCGGCCCGAGTGCCACGGTGGCCTCCCTGAAGGGCGGTGACGGTGTGCGCCGCGACCCGTCGCGTGCGGCCCGCTGGTACGTATCACGATAGCCGCAGCCGGTGTGCCCGTACGGGCTCAAAGCGGGGATTCGGCATATGCCGACCAGTCCGGTGCCGGCCGGCCCGCGCCGCCCGCCCCGCCCAACGCCCGTACGTACGCGAGGAGTTGGCCGTGCAGCCGGCCGCCGGATTCCGCTTGGCGCCGGCTCGGGGCCGCACACCCCGCCGTCTACAGCACCGCCCCCAGGAACTCGCGGGTGCGCTCGTGCTCCGGATCGCTGAAGATCTTCTCCGGGGTGCCGGACTCGACCACGCGGCCCGCGTCGAACATCACGACGTCATCGGAGATATCGCGGGCGAAGCTCATCTCGTGCGTCACGCACAGCATCGTGATGTCCGTCGTGTGCGCGATGTCCCGCAGCACGTCCAGCACGCCGGCCACCAGCTCCGGGTCCAGCGCCGAGGTCACCTCGTCCAGCAGCAGCACCTGCGGGCGCATCGCGAGCGCCCGCGCGATGGCCACCCGCTGCTGCTCGCCGCCGGAGAGCTGGCTCGGATACTTGTCGATGTGGTCGGTCAGACCGACCAAGTCCAGCAGTCCGAGGGCGCGTTCCTCCGCCTCCTCCTGGGACAGCCCCAGCACGTGCACCGGCGCCTCGGTGATGTTCCGCAGCACCTTCATGTTCGGGAACAGGTTGAACTGCTGGAACACCATGCCGATCTTCTTGCGCACCTCGCGCGTGTGCCGGTCGCCCGCCGGTACGAGCCGCCCGCCGCGCTCCTCGTGCGTGAGGTAGTCGCCGGCCACCTTGATGGTGCCCTCCTCGGGCTTCAGCAGCGTCATCAGCAGCCGCAGGATGGTGGTCTTGCCGGAGCCGGACGGGCCGATGAGCGTGACCCGCCTGCCGGGCGCGACGGAGAAGGACAGCTTGTCCAGGACGACGGTGCGGCCGAACCGCTTGGTGACGTCCTTGAATTCGATCAGGTCGGTGCCGTTGCCGGCGGGGTACGGGGAGTCGGGTGCACTGCTGCGCGGGTAGTGGTCAGCGGACAAGACGACGCTCCAGAGCTCGCATAAGCAGGGATGCCGGATAGGCGATGAGGATGAAGGCGACGCCGATGACGGTGATCGGCTCCGTCGGCTGGAAGGTGTCCGCGCTGAACTGCCGTGCCTGGCCCAGCATTTCGGAGGCCCCGATCACCGCGATCGTCGGCGAGTCCTTGAGCATGGAGATGACGTAGTTGCCGAGCGCGGGCACGACGCGGCGTATCGCCTGCGGCAGGATCACCGCCCGCCAGATCCGCGAAGGCGGCAGGCTCAGCGCGGTGCACGCCTCCCACTGCCCGACGGGCACGCCCTCGATGCCGGCGCGGTAGACCTCCGCGGTGTACGTCGAGTAGTGCAGGCCGAGCCCGATCACTCCGGTGGTCAACTCCGGGGCCGGCAGGTGCCAGTTGGCCAGCACGAAGTACAGGAAGAACAGCTGCACCAGCAGCGGGGTGTTGCGTACGAACTCGGTCGCGGCCGTCACCGGCCAGCGCACCGCGCGCAGCCGAGACCGCTGCGCCAGCGCCCACAGCAGACCCAGCGCGAACGCGATCAACGACCCCAGCACGAGCGCTTCCAGCGTGACCAGCACCCCGTGCCAGAAGTAGGGCAGGAACGCGGCGACGGCCGACCAGTCCCACCGCATCAGGCACCTCCGGCACTGGTGAGGTCACGCGAACTCCCGGCCCGCTGCCGGACGTTCAGCCGCCGCAGCACACTCGGCCCCTTCTCCGGAGGCGCCTGCCCCATACCGGCCTTGGCATGCCGTTCGAGGGCGCGCATTCCGCGCGTGAAGGCGAAGGCGAGCACGAAGTACATCACCAGGACGACGCTGTAGATGGAGATGCTGTAGCCGAGCGCGTGCCGTACGAGCAGCGCGCGGAAGCTGATGTCGGAGACGCCCAGCACCGACGCCAGCGCGGTGCCCTTCAGCAGCTCGATCAGCAGGTTGTTGGCGGGCGGGATCATCTCCGGCAGCGCTTGCGGCAGCAGGATCTTCGTCAGCTGCTGCCACGGCGAGAAGCCCAGCGCGATGCCGGCCTCCTGCTGCGCCGCGGGCACGGCCTGCAGCGCGCCGCGCACCACCTCCGAGCCGTACGCGCCGTACGTCAGCGACAGCGACAGCACCGCCGCCCACATCGGGACCAGCTGCCAGCCGAACGCGATCGGCAGCACGAAGAACACCCAGAACATCAGCACCAGCGCCGACGTGCCACGGAACCCCTCCGTGTAGGCGCCCGCGAGAAACCGCACGAGCCGCAGCCGGTGCGTACGCGCGATCCCGGCCCCGAACGCGAACACGGCGCCCAACGCCGCGCTGAGCACGGTGAGTTGGACGGTCACCCACAAGCCCTGGAACAGCAGCCCCCACAGCCCCCAGGTCAGCCCGCTCACCCGCACAACTCCTTCGCCGTCTGGGAGGACACTTCTTCCGGCACGAAGTGGAACCGCCGCATCAGGCGCACGAGTTCACCGCTCTTCTTCATCTTGTTCAACTCGTCGTTGAAGGCGTCGCGCAGCTTCGTCTCCTCCTTGCGGAACGCGAAGCCGCCGCCGGGCAGGTGGGACGAGTGGGGCAGCGGGTTGAAGGGCTGGGCGTACTCGACCGCACTACTGCGGTTCCGGTGGTAGTAGAAGTCCCTTATGGTCACCGTCGTGGTGGAGAAGGCGTCCGCGCGCTTCTGCTCGACGCGGTCCACGCCGTCCTGCAGCGTGCCGACCGTGACCAGGTGCTCGACGCCGGCGCTCCGGGCGAACCCGACCTCGGCGTAGCCCTCGACGGTGGCCAGGGTGGCGCCCCGATCGGCGACGTCGCGGTAGGTGTGCAGCTTCTTCGGGTTGCCGCGCGGCACGATGAACTCGTCCGTCATCTCGTAGTGCGGATCGGCGAACAGCACCTTCTCGCACCGCTTCGGCGTGATGTACATGCCCGCCGCGATCACGTCGAACTGCTGCGAATCCAGGCCCGCGATCAGCGAGTTGAACTCGATCGGCTGCGGCTGCACGTGGGGCACGCCCAGCCGCCGGAAGATCCTGCGCGCGATCTCCGGGTCACAGCCCGTCAGTCTGCCGTTCTTGTCGATGGAGCTGAGCGGCGGCTCGTCCTCGATGCCGAGCCGTACCGTGCCCTGCGCCCGCAGCCGCTGCAGCAGGTCTCCCCCTTCCCCCTTGGCGGCCACCGATACCCGGCTGCACGCCGCGGTCGCGCCGAGCGTGGCACCGACTGCGGCCACCGCCCCCGTAACCGCCAGCAGCGAACGGCGAGTCGGGCCTCTCCCGGACGTGTCGCCGGCGTCCCCGGCATGATTCCCCGTGTGATCCCCTCGTGGTGGTCCAGCCATGGCGCGCCGCTACCCACGCGCTGGGAAGATATGCGGTCTCTGTGCCGTCTTGATCGGGTTGGGACCCGGCCGTCTCCTACATCGTGACCTACTCGCCCGACGCAGTACGCCGATGCGTCAGTATGGCAGGTCAGACGGTACCCGAGAGCATCGATGCCGTCGCAACGATCGCCTACGGCAAGCGAGGAGGAGTCGATGGCCGAGCGCTTCATCGAGGTGTCCCTGGACAAGCGGGGCGTGAGCTGCACCGCCAAACTGCTCGACGAGCAGGCGCCGATCACCTGTGACGCCGTGTGGAACGCGCTGCCGCTGGGCGGCGACGTCTACCACGCCAAGTACGCCCGCAACGAAATCTACGCCCTCGTCCCGCCGTTCGCGCCCGAGGAACCGCCGCTGGAGAACCCGACCATCACGCCCATCCCGGGCGACCTGTGCTACTTCACGTTCACCAGCACCCAACTCGCCACCTCCTCCTACGGATACGAGGCCGCCGCCGAACAGCAGGGCGCCCAGGCCGCACACGCCACCCGGAACACGGTCGTCGACCTCGCGCTGTTCTACGAGCGCAACAACCTGCTCATCAACGGCGACGCCGGCTGGGTCCCTGGCATCGTCTGGGGCTCGATCGTCGACGGCCTCGACCGCATGGCCGAAGCCTGCCAAGACCTCTGGCGCGCGGGCGCCCTCGGCGAATCCCTCAACTTCCGCCGCGCGTAAGCGACTTGCCCGCGCGCGCTCCGGCCGCGCCGGGCTTCGTGCCCAACTCCCCACGTACGTACGACACTTGCCAGCCGCAGTCGCGTACGTACGTGAGGGTGTGGGGCGCGGAGTGGGGTGCAACCGGGGGCACCTCCCAGGCGAAGCGCTGGGGGCGGACACTCAGGCGGCGCAGGCCGTCCGGCCGGCCGTACAGAGAGAAACCCGTAGGCCGAGCAGCCCGTCCAGGAGGCACCCCCGTAGCGCCCCGCACCCGACCCACCCCCGGGCAGGGGGCGCCCTACGGAACGGACCAACCCCCGGCAACCAAGCTTGACTTGACGTGTGGGAGCAGCCCCCGGAGGGCAGGGTCACCCCGCCCCGCGCCCCGCCAGCCCCGGAGCCGGCATCTCCGCGGCCCCCGACTCGTACAGCGCCTGCGCCGCCCGCAACACGACCCCGTCCTCGTGCCGCGCGGCGACCAGCTGCACTCCTATCGGCAGCCCGTCCCCGTCCACCCCGCACGGCACCGAAGCGGCGGGCTGCTGCGTCATGTTGAAGGGGTAGGTGAACGGCGTCCAGCTGGTCCAGCGCCGCTCCTGCGACCCTTCCGGCACCTCGCGCCCGATGCCGAACGCGGTGCCCGGCATGGTCGGCGTGACGAGCAGGTCGTACGTCTCGTGGAAGCGGCCCATGGTCTTGCCCATGGCCATCCGTACGTCCACCGCGGCGAGGTAGTCGAGCGCCGAGCGCGCGGCGCCTTCCTCGCACACCTCCCGCAGCCCGGGGTCGAGCGCCGCCCGCTGTTCCGCGTCGAAGTGCTGGGTGACGCGGGCCGCGCCGCTGAACCACAGCGTGTGGAACGCTTCCACGGGGTCGGTGAAGTCCGGGTCCACTTCGTCGACGTGCGCGCCGAGTTCGGCGAGCCGATCGACGGATCGCCGTACGGCCGCGGCCACTTCGGGGTGGACGGCGACCTGCCCGCCGAGGCTCGGCGAGTACGCGACCCGCAGTCCGCGTACGCCGCCGGCCAGCGCGTCCCGGAAGCTGCCCGCGGGCGGCGGCAGTTGGGACCAGTCGCGGTGGTCCGGCGCGGCGATGACGTCCATCAGCAGCGCCGCGTCGGCGGCGTCCCGGGTCATCGGCCCGACGTGCGCGAGCGTGCCGAACGCGCTCGCGGGATAGATCGGCACCCGCCCGTACGTCGGCTTCAGCGCGAAGATCCCGCAGTACGCGGCGGGGATGCGGACGGAGCCGCCGCCGTCGGTGCCGAGCGCGAGCGGCCCGGCGCCGGTGGCAACTGCCGCGCTGCCGCCGCCACTTGAGCCGCCGGCGGTGCGCGCCGGGTCGTAGGGGTTGCCGGTCGCGCCGTGCCGCGGGCTGTCGGTGACGCCTTTCCAGCCGAACTCCGGCGTCGTGGTCTTGCCGAGGAACACGGCGCCGTGTTCGCGCAGCCGCGCGACCGCTGGCGCGTCCTCGTCCCAGGGCCCTTGGCCTGCGTCGACGGACCAGGAGCCTTTCAGGGTGGGGCCGCCGCGCTGGAGCAGGATGTCTTTGACGGTCACCGGCACGCCGTCGACGAGGCCCTGCGGCTCGCCGCGCCGCCAGCGCTCTTCGGCGGCGCGGGCGCGTGCGAGGGCGTCTTCGGTGTCGATGCGTACGAACGCGTTGAGCTGCGGCTGCACTTTCTCGGCCTGCTCCAGCGCGGCTCTGGTCGCTTCGACGGGGGAGAAGTCGCCTGCGGCGTAGCCGGCGACGAGTTGTGCGGCGGTCTGCGTGCTGAGGTCCGACATGGCCTCTGCCCTTTCGGTTTCAGTTGTCTGCGTCGGGTCCGTACGGGCCGACCGCCGCGCGTACGGCGGCGGTTGACGGTTGCCGGCTGGAACCGGTGGTCGGCGGCGGAGGGGGCGGCCGGCCGGCGGCGTGCTGCGCCCGGCCCGCCGCCCCGCGGCGGTCACCGGGAGGGTACGTACCCCAGTTCCTTGTCGACGACGTTGAGCAGCGGTTCGCCCGCCCACCAGCGGTCGAAGTTGTCGAGGAACTGTTCGGCGAGGTCGTCGCGCCAGCCGATGGTGTCGCCGCTCATGTGCGGCGAGATCAGCAGCCCGGGCACGTCCCACAGCGGGCTGTCGCGTTCCAGCGGCTCTTCCTGGAACACGTCCAGCGCGGCTCCCGCGATGCGTCGCTTCAACAGCGCCTCCACGAGGTCGGCTTGGACGACGTGCTGTCCTCGCCCGACGTTGATGAAGCGGGCTTCGGGCTTCATGCGGGCGAACGCGGACGCGTCGAAGAGGCCCTGCGTCTGGTCGGTCAGCGGCGCCACGCACACCACCCAGTCCGCTTCGCCGAGCAGCGAGTGAAGTTTGCCCGTGCTGTGCACCTGTCCGAATTCCGGATCTCCGGTACGTTCCGTGCGCCCGACGAGGTCCACTGCGACACCCAGTGCCATCAGTGTGCGCCCAATTGCCCGCCCAATTGGGCCGGAACCGACGACGACGGCTCGGGTGCCGCCGACGCGAATTGTCTCCCGGTGCCGCCAACGCCTTTGCCGCTGCAATTCCCAACTGCCCCGGAAATCCTTGGCCATAGCCAGCACGAGACCTGACACGTATTCAGCGATGGGTTGATCGAAGACGCCCCGCGCATTGGTGAGCAATGTCTCAGGGGTGGCCGCGAGTTCCGGAAGGAGGCGGTCCACACCGGCGCTCGGGGTGTGCACCCAGCGCGGCCGCGGACCCTCGCCGGGCCACGCGGCACGTACCGCATCCGACAGAAAATCCCACACCAGCAGCACATCCGCGGACGGCAGATGCTCGGCGAGCGTCTTCTCGTCGGCGTGGACGACGCGGGCGCGGCCGGCGAGCCGGTCGAGGCGCGGCAGCGGCTCGGCGTCGAGGACAAGGACGCAGATTTCGGACATAGGCAGGAAACCGTTCTGAAACAAGGGAAGGATTGACTGAGCCGCGTGCGGAAGTTGCCGGAACTTGCGGACGGAGGCTCCTCGCGGATGCGAGGATTGACCACGGTAGGGACGGCCAACTACCGTCGTCAATGAAGGCATCTGTCCCGGCGTTCCGGCTTATGACCGGCTTTCGTTTTTCCCTTCTCTGGTTCCCTTTGGCCATAGGCCACCCCTTCGTTCTTTGGGGCTCTAAATGGATGTCTCCTTCCTTGGTGGACCGCAGCCGCAGCGGGGCGTCGGCGTCGTCGCCCCCTTCGATTTCGCTCTCGACCGAGAGCTCTGGCGTTGGGTGCCGGACGACGTGTCCCTGCACCTCACGCGCACCCCGTTCGTCCCCGTCGAGGTGAGCCTCGACCTGGCCCGCCTCGTCAGCGAGCACGAGACGCTGCGCGAGGGCGTTCTCGCACTGTCCGCCGTGGCTCCCGACGTCGTGGCGTACGCCTGCACGTCCGGCAGTTTCGTCAGCGGCACCGCGGGCGAGCGCGCGATGAGCGCCGCCATGACCCAGGCCGGCGACCTTCCGGCGCTGACCACTTCGGGGGCCATGATCGAGGCCCTGCACGAGATCGGCGCCCGGCGGATCGCCGTGGTCACCCCGTACACGAAGTCGGTGACGGACGCGCTGGAGGACTTCCTCGGCGAGTCCGGCATCACCGTGACCGGAAGGAGCTATCTCGGACTGACCAGGGAGATCTGGCGCGTGCCCTACCGCGACGTGGTCGACATGGCCCGGGAGGCCGTCGTGGACGCGCCGGACGCGCTCTTCATCAGCTGCACCAACCTGCCTACGTACGACGTGATCCCGCAGCTCGAAGCCGAGTTGAGGATGCCGGTGCTGTCGGCGAACCAGGTCACGATGTGGGCCGCGCTGCGCTCCATCGGCAAGGAGGCGGTGGGTCCGTACCAGGCGCTGCTCGACCCGGTGGCGCGGCGCGGCCCGGCGGCGATGACCTCCTCTCAGCCGGACCCCGGCGGGGCGGGTTCTGACGCCGGGGCACCCGGTGCGGCGGACGTGACGGTCGTCACAGGTATCGGTGAGGCGCCCGAAGTCCCGTCTCCGGCCTCGGAGATGGGGCGGCTCGAACCGGTCGAGGGCATCGCGGCGGAGGCCGCGATGGCGGGCGCGGGCACCGAGGCCGCCGAGCCGCTGGACGGCTACGACCCGGGGCTTCCTCCGTCCTCTCCCGACGACCTGCCGGGCGGACGGCCGCCTGCGTGAGCGCGGCGCCCGGGTTCGCCCGGGCGTCCCCGCGGTGCGGGCGCGACCGCGCGGTGCACCGCCATCGATGAACGACGGCGCCGGACGTACGTCCGGCGCCCCTTCGTGCCCGCGGGCTTGAGACCGCGGGGCGGAAGCCGGCCACGAATCGCGAAGTCGCCGCCGGTACGGCTGTGTCCGTAGCGGCGGCGGCGCTTGGACAATGGCACGGACGCCGGCACGCATCCGGTACGGAACCGGCGGGACACCGGGACAGATTCCGCCACCGGCACCGGCACCGATCGACGGACACCGGCACCGGCCGACACCGACACGGACACGGACACGACGCTCAAGGAGGCGTAGATGGCGAACGCGGCAGCACGGCAGCCGGCCGTGGGATTCCTGTACCCCGGCTACTCGGCCGAGGACGACTACCCGCGGCTGGAGGCCATCCTGGCCGAGGCCGGTGCCGGGGTGCGGCTGCCGCTCGTGCACACCGACATCGGCGAGGACGCCCACCGGGTGGACGCCCTGCTGGAGATGGGCTCGGCGAAGCGGCTCGCCGCCAAGGTGGAGGAGGTCAAGAGCCACGACATCCAGGCGGTCGTGTGGGCCTGCACGAGCGCCAGCTTCGTCTTCGGCTGGGACGGCGCGCACGAGCAGATGCGCGAGCTGGGTACGACCGCCGAACTGCCCTCGTCCAGCACGTCGTTCGCGTTCGCCCACGCCGTACAGAAGCTGGGCGCGGAGCGCGTCGCCATCGCGGCGACCTACCCCGAGGACGTCGCCGAACTGTTCACCGCGTTCTTGAAGGCGGCCGGTTCGCAGGTCGTCTCGATGCGGGGCAGCGGCATCATCACGGCGGCCGAGGTGGGCACTTGGGGCAAGGACGAGGTCCTGGAGCTGGCCCGCGCCGGCGACGACCCCGACGCCCAGGTGGTGCTGCTGCCGGACACCGCGCTGCACACCGCGGCCTGGATCCCCGACATCGAGGCGGAGTTGCGCAAGCCGGTGCTCACCGCGAACCAGGTCACCGCGTGGGAGGGCCTGCGCCTGCTGGACGTGGAGGTGCGCTGCCCGCGGCTGGGCACGCTCTTCGCATAGGCCGGTCTCGAGAGCCGGAGCCGGCCCCGGTACCGGAGCCGGGGCCCGGGTCCGGCTCCGGTACCGGGAAGAGAACGCCTCCGTCCGACGTTGCCACCGTGCGTCCCCGTACGGACGTTGTCCCGTACGGAAGTTGATCGGCGACGGAAGAGGCGGCGGCATGGTCGACCACGGCAGCCCGAGCGGCAGCAGCAGCACCGGCACCGGAGGCACCGGCGATCCGGTCCGCGGGGTGGCCCGCGGCACCGCGCCGGTGCCGCTGTCCGTGCTCGACCTCGCGAACGTCGGCGTCGGGCAGACCGCGAGCGACGCGCTGCACGCCTCCGTCGACATCGCGCGTACCGCCGAGCGCCGGGGCTTCACCCGCTACTGGGTGGCCGAACACCACTCCATGCCCGGCGTCGCCAGCTCCTCGCCCGCCGTCATCCTGGCCCACCTCGCCGCGCACACGAACACCATCCGGCTCGGTTCGGGCGGTGTGATGCTGCCCAACCACGCGCCGCTGGCGATCGCCGAGCAGTTCGGCACGCTGGAGGCGCTGGCGAACGGCCGGATCGACCTCGGTCTGGGCCGCGCCCCCGGCACCGACGGGGCGACGGCGGCGGCGCTGCGCCGCACCGACCGGCTGTCCGAGGGCGCGGACGAATTCCCGGAGCAGCTCGCCGAGTTGACCCGGTTCCTCGCCGACGACTTCCCCGAAGGACATCCGTACGCACGCATCCACGCCGTGCCCGGCCCGGTCCAGGCCGGCGAGGGTACCGAGGTGGGGCGGCCGCAGGTGTGGCTGCTGGGATCGTCGGGGTTCAGCGCGCAGTTGGCCGGCCGGCTCGGGCTGCCGTTCGCGTTCGCCCACCACTTCTCGGCCGCCAACACCCTGCCCGCGCTGGAGCTGTACCGCGAGACGTTCCGCCCCTCGCCGGTGCTGGACGAGCCGTACGCGCTGATCGGTGCCGCCGCGCTCGCCGCCGACGACGAGCGCGAGGCGCAGCGCCAGGTGCTGTCGGGCGCCTTGTCGATGCTGCGGCTGCGCACCGGCCGGCCCGGGCTGATCCCGACGCCGGAGGAGGCAGAGTCGTATCCCTTCGCCGGCCGCGAGCGCGACTTCGTGGACGGCTGGCTCGCCAACGTGACGTACGGCACGGCCGACGCGGTGCGCGACGGGCTCGACGCGCTCGTCAAGCGCACCGGCGCCGACGAGTTGATGCTCACGGCCAACGCGCACAGCCCACGCGCCCGTGCCCGCTCGTACCAACTCATCGCGGACGCCTACGAGTTGCCGCAGCCGCCGGCAGCCGTCTGAACCGGAGCGGGGGCAGCGGCGGAGCAGCGCCGGGGAGCGGGGGACGGCTGGCGGCTCAGTCGGTACGGCGGGCTGCGCCGGTACGGCGGCTCAGCCGGTGGACTTCAGCAGCGCGGCGAGCGCGTCCGCCGGCATCGGCTTCGCGTAGTGCCAGCCCTGCCCGGTGTCGCAGCCGATGCGGCGCAGCCGCTCCGCCTGCGCCGCGCCCTCGACGCACTCCGCGGTGACGGTCAGGCCCAGCTGGTGGGCGAGTTGGACGAGCGCGGTCACGATCGTCTCGTCGGCCGGGTTCGGGTGCCGGGCGGCGCGGAAGCCGCGTACGAACGAGCCGTCCAGCTTCAGCGCACTCACCGGCAGCCGGCTGAGGTAGGCGAGGTTGGAGTAGCCGGTGCCGAAGTCGTCGATGGCGATGCGTACGCCCATCTCGCTCAGCGCGTACAGCGCCTGGAGCGGCTGCCCGGCGGAGCCCATCACCGCGGACTCGGTCAGCTCGATCTGGAGCAGCTGCGAGGGCAGCCCGGTCTCGTCCAGAATCCGGGCCACGTCCGCGACGAGGTCCGAGTCCCACACCTGCCGCACGGCGACGTTGACGCTGACGAACAGCGGCTGCCCGGACGGGCGTTCACGCATCCAGCGCCGCGCCTGGCGGCAGGACTCGGCCAGCACCCAGCGCCCGAGCGGCACGATCGCGCCGTTCTCCTCGGCGAGGCCGATGAAGCGGTTCGGGCCGAGCGTCCCGAACCGCGGATGCCGCCAGCGCACCAGCGCCTCCACCCCGTGCAGCACGTCGTCGGCGAAGCCCACGATCGGCTGGTACTCCAGCACGAACTCGCCGCGCTCGACGGCGCCGCGCAGCGCGGACGACAGCGCCTGCCGGGTCATGCGGTGCGCGTTGCGCTCCGGGTCGAAGAGCGTCCAGCGGGCCTTGCCGTCGGCCTTCGCCCAGTACAGCGTCGTATCGGCGGCCTGCATCAGCTCGACGGGGCCGGTGCCCTCGGCCTCCCGCTCGACGACGCCGATGGACGCGGACACCGCGATCCGCTGCCCGGCGAGGTCGAACGGGCGCTGGAGCGAAGCGAGCGCGAGATCGGCGAGCGCGGTCAGCTGCTCCGTGCCCGTCGAACTCTCCACCAGCAGCGCGAACTCGTCCCCGCCGAGCCGCGCCACGAGGTGCCCCTGCCGCTGGCACTGGTCCTGCCCCTGGCACTGCCCGTGCTCCAGACACGGGCCCTGGCCCGAACCCTGTCCCGAGCCCTGGCCGCTGCCGGGCACCGCGCCCGGCAGCGCGCCTGCGCCCGCCGCGTCCTCGACGTCCCCCGCGTCCCCCATGCACTGCGTCAGCCGCCGCGCGACCGCGTCCAGCAGCTCGTCCCCGACCCGGTGCCCCAGGGTGTCGTTGATCGCCTTGAACCCGTCGAGGTCGAGGTAGCAGATGCCGATGCGGCCGGTCGCGGAGTCGGCGAGCGCGGACGCCAACCGCTCGAAGAACAGCGTCCGGTTGGGCAGCCGCGTCACCGGGTCGTGCATCTGAAGGTGCCGCAGCCGCTCCCGCAGCTCCCGCTGCTCGCTCACGTCGGCCACGGCCAGCAGGCACTCGCCGTCCTGCGCGGTCGGGGTCAGGCTGACCTCGGCCCAGAGCGTGCGCCCGTCGGCGTGCTTGATGCGCCGGGTGCAGCTCGTACGGGCCGGGCCGTGGCCCAACGAGCCTGCGCCGCCCGGGCGTTGGGGCTGCGGGATGCCGGCTTCGGTAGTGGCGCCGGTGCCGGCGGTGACGCCGGCCGCGCCGTCGAGTACGTCCTCCAGGCCGAGCGCGGGCAGCTCGTTCAGGGCGAGCGCGGTGAGCGATTCGGGGGCGGTGCCGAGCAGGTTGGCGAATGCCCGGTTCGCGGTGCGCACCCGCCCGTCGCGGTCGACGAGGGCCATGGCGAGGCGTGCGGCGTCGAAGGCGGCCCGGAAGTCGATGCCGCGCTCGCGTAGATCGCCACGGACCCGCGCGTGACTACTTTCCGTGCTCTTCTCCGGCGGAGCCTGGGGTGTGGTGCCGGAGGTGTTACCCGGTCCTTCGAGGGGTCCGTTCACCGATCGCTCCCGCGGGGGGCTCGTCGCGTGCGGATCGCCCGACGGCCGGCGCGAGGGGTTCGCGAGGCGGATCCGCGCTGGAAATGTGCCGATCATAGAGGTTCGGGCGTGAGCGGAGCCAGCAACCGGCGCGCCCCGCACGGGCGTTGCCGTGCGCGGCACAGCGCCCTCGGAGCATCGGTGACCGTACCCGCGCGAAAGCTGAACGGGCCTTGATCGCCCGCGATTGAGAATCACCCACGGTAGTCATATTTCCGTTCACACACGCGGTCTAACGGAACAGGACCTAGCACCCCATATCAGGCAAGGGTGGAGGCGTCCGCACTCCCTGATCCAGTGAGGTCGAGACGTGGCGCATGCGCGGAAATCCGGCGGTGGCGGTGGGGCGGGTGCGAGCGGTGCGGCGGGCGGAAAGCGCTCCGGAGGCCGGCCGTCCGGAACCGGCGCCGGAGGCCGCCGGCGGTTCGGCGCC
>Ga0164243_10008897_pt1 | contig 14723 bp, 13 predicted proteins | sample OricompcompostOP_FD_108781 | JGI IMG/M metagenome (GOLD analysis project Ga0164243, IMG submission 108781) | Organic Plus compost microbial communities from Emeryville, California, USA - Original compost - Organic plus compost (OP) | ecosystem: Engineered > Solid waste > Mixed feedstock >... | reverse complement strand
TACGACTGGCAGGAAGCCCACGCCACCGACCTGGAAATGCCGGCCCACGCCCTCGGCGACCCGACCCCCGCCCACTCCTGACCCCACCGCTGCTCCAGCGTTAACAAGGAGCCCTTCCTTCGCTCACGCCGCCACGCGTGGCCCGGTCATGGCGTTGCGAGACGTCGGCCCGCGCGCCGATGGAAGCCCGCGACCCGCTGGAAGGCCGCGGTGCGCTGGAAGGCCGCGGTCCGTGGAAGGCAGCGCGCCGCTGGAGGCCGCGGTCCGTGGCGGCGGTCCGTGGAAGGCAGCGCGCCGCTGGAAGGCCGCGGGCCGCTGGAAGGCCGCGGTCCGTGGAAGGCAGGGGTTTGTGGAAGGCGGCGGTCCCAGGGAGGCCGCGGGCCGATGGAAGCCCGCGGGCCGCGTTCGCCGCCGCATGCCGCCGGCCTGACCGCGCGACCTCCGTCCCACACGCCGGAACCCGCCCGGTCCGGAAAGGGGCCGGCAGGCCGGCCGTCAGCCCATCGTCTTCTGGCCGTCGATGGACTCGCGGATGATGTCGGCGTGGCCCGCGTGCTGCGAGATCTCGGCGATCAGGTGCAGGAAGACCCGGCGGACCGACCAGGACGCACCGGGCTCGAACCACGGTGCCTCGGGCAGCGCGTGCGCCGTGTCGAGGTCCAGCGTCTCCACCAGGGCGTCGGTCTCCGCCGCCTGGCGCTCGAAGTCGGCCACCACCTCGGCCAGCGTCACGCCGGGCGGCATCTCGAACGCGCCGGCCCAGTCGGACTGGATCGCCTGCATCCCGGTCGCGCCGCCCGCGGCGAAGGCCGCCCACTGGCGCTCGGTGGCGGTGACGTGGCGGATCAGCCCGCCGAGGCAGAGTGCGCTCGCGGTGGGCCGCAGCGCCGCCTGCTCGTCGGTCAGCCCGCGGACGGTGAACAGCAGGAACCCCCGGTGCCTGCGGAGCGACGCCAACAGGTCGGTGCGTTCGGAGGACGAGGAAGTCATGCCCGCACACTAGGCGCCACCACCGACAGAATCCGGCCGGCTATGCTCGGCGCCGATGGAGACGATCACCCGGATCCCGGTGGGCGGCGGCCAGCCGTACGACGTGCTGATCGGCCGTGACCTCGCCGCGCACGTGCCCGGCCTGCTGCGCGGCGCCGAGCGGGTCGCCGTGCTCGCCGCCGCGCCGCTCGCCCGCCACGCCGACGCGATCGCCGGCACGTTCACCCGTCAGGGGGTCCGTACCGTCCGGATCGAGATTCCCGACGCCGAGGCCGGCAAGACGATCGAGACGGCCGCGGCCGCCTGGGACCGGCTCGGCGCGGAGGGATTCACCCGCAGCGACGCCGTGGTCGGCGTCGGCGGGGGAGCGGCCACCGACCTGGCCGGCTTCGTCGCCGCGGCCTGGCTGCGCGGGGTCCGCTGGGTGCCGGTCTCCACCTCCCTCCTCGGCATGGTCGACGCGGCCGTCGGCGGCAAGACCGGCGTCAACACCGCCGCCGGCAAGAACCTCGTCGGGGCCTTCCACCCGCCCGCGGGCGTGATCTGCGACCTCGCCGCCCTCGACACGCTGCCGCCGGACGACCTCGTCGCCGGGCTCGCCGAGGTCGTCAAGTGCGGCTTCATCGCCGACCCGGCGATCCTGGATCTCATCGACGCCGACCCGGCCGCCGCGCGCGACCCGGCGGGTCCGACCGTGCGGACCCTGATCGAACGCGCGGTACGGGTGAAGGCCGACGTCGTCACCGGCGACCTGCGGGAGGCGGGCCAGCGGGAGATCCTCAACTACGGGCACACGCTGGGTCACGCGATCGAGAAGGTCGAGGGCTACAGCTGGCGGCACGGCGACGCGATCTCCGTCGGCATGGTCTACGCCGCCGAGCTGGGCCGCCTCTCCGGCCGGCTCGACGAGGGCACGGCCGCGCGGCACCGGGCGACGCTGGCGGCGCTCGGCCTGCCGACCACGTACGACGGGTCCGCCTGGCCGGACCTGCTCGCCACCATGCGGGTCGACAAGAAGGCCCGCGGTTCCCGCCTCCGCTTCGTCGTGCTGGACGGCCTGGGCAAGACGTCCATCCTGGACGGTCCGAGCGACGACCTCCTCGCCGAGGCATTCGCGGCCGTCGCGCGGTAGCGCACCACGGGAGGAACGGGACGGCCGGGCGGAGAACACCGGGGCACCCGAGGAAGATGGCGGCCGTGGATGGCCGGTAGACTTGCCGAGTCTGTCCGGCGAATTGAAGATCAAGGCAGGAAATGGCCACCACCAACGACCTGAAGAACGGTCTGGTCCTCAACCTCGATGGCGAGCTCTGGTCCGTCGTGGAGTTCCAGCACGTCAAGCCCGGCAAGGGCGGTGCGTTCGTGCGCACGACGCTCAAGAACGTGCTCTCCGGCAAGGTCGTCGACAAGACGTTCAACGCCGGCACGAAGGTCGACACCGCCACCGTCGACAAGCGCACGATGCAATACCTCTACGCCGACGGTGAAGACTACGTCTTCATGGATCTCGACACCTACGACCAGATCCACGTCAACGGCGGCACGGTCGGCGAGGCCTCCAACTACCTGCTGCCCGAGGCCGAGGTGATCGTGGCCACCCACGAGGGTGTCCCGCTCTACGTCGAGCTGCCGACCAGCGTGGTGCTCGAGGTGACCTACACCGAGCCCGGCCTGCAGGGCGACCGCTCCACCGGCGGCAACAAGCCCGCGACCGTCGAGACCGGCGCGACCGTCCAGGTGCCGCTGTTCATCACCACCGGTGAGAAGATCAAGGTCGACACCCGCGACGGTCGTTACCTCGGCCGCGCGTGATGGCCGAGGGCCCCAAGACCTCGATGCCCGCGCGCCGCAAGGCGCGCAAGCGGGCCCTCGACGTGCTCTACGAGGCTGACCTGCGCGGCCGGCCGGTCCCGGACGTGCTCACCGACTACGTGGCCCGGCTGGAGCGGCCGCTCCCGGGCCACCTGGACTACGCCACGGGCCTGGCCCGGGGGGTCGCCAACCACCGTGACCGGATCGACGAGCTGATCGGCAGCTACGCCGAGGGCTGGACGATCGACCGCATGCCGGTGGTCGACCGCAACCTGGCCCGGATCGCCGTCTACGAGCTGCTCTACGTCGACGAGATCGACGACGCGGTGGCGATCAGCGAGGCCGTCGAGCTGGCCCGGCAGATGTCGACCGACGACTCACCGCGCTTCCTCAACGGCCTCCTGGGCCGGATCGCCGAATACGCCTCCCGCTGACCCCCGCACCCCTGCTCGCGGAGCAGACGTGCAGCACAAGGGCCCCTGTCCGCGGTGCGGGAGGGGCCCTGTCGGGATGGGCCGGGACTCAGCTGGCGAAGAACGCCCGCGGGTCGGCGACCAGGACGCCGTGCTCGTTCAGGCGCTCGATCAGACCCGACGGCGACGAGTCGTAGACGATCGCGAGCGCGCGCAGGTCGTCGGCACGGATGGAGAGCACCCGGCCGTTGTAGTCGCCGCGCTGCTGCTGGATGGCCCGGGCGTACCGGGCGACGTAGGCGAGGTCCTCGGAGGCGTCGTCGTACAGGCGCTCCAGGTCCAGGACGATCTTGTTCGTGGGTTCGTGGCGGACGCCGCTGCCATCCGGGAGAAGCTCCGAGACCGGCACCCGGTAGAAGTCGGCGAGTTCGGCGAGGCGTGACACGGTGACGGCCCGGTCTCCCCGCTCGTAGGACCCGACGACGACCGCCTTCCACCGACCGTTCGACTTCTCCTCCACACCCTGCAGGGAGAGTCCCTGCTGCTGGCGGATGGAGCGCAGGCGCGCGCCCAACGACTTGGCGTACTCAGAAGGCATTGACGACTCTCCCAGTGCTGGCACCCGGGGCTCTCCCCAGCGATCGCTACGGAGCGTGACGGTACGGGGAATGAGAGAACTGGTCAAGTGCTCATTACCCATCAGTTGGGACGACTGTGTCCCCTTGTCCGAAATTTCCTGCACCATGCATCAACGACTCGCGACAGTGTTACGCACAGCACGCTGCGCATACCCGTGCCACCAGCACTGGTAACGTGATCCGCGGTCAGACCCGACATCCTTTAACGACCCGTCCCGTGAGGCGGGGAAGGAGGTCCGCCGTGGCCTACCTCAAGGCCGCCCCGAGTTCGGCGACGTCCGGTTCGCCACCGTCTGTGAAACTCATCCTCACTGAGACCGATCTGCAGCGGGTCGTCGACCGGATCGCCCACCAGATCCTCGAGAAGACCCAGGGTGCCCAGGGCACCCTCCTGCTCGGCATCCCCACCCGCGGAGTGCCGCTGGCCCGCCGGCTCGCCGCGCGGATCAAGGCCTTCGAGGGCCTGGACGTGCCGGTCGGCGTGCTCGACGTCACCCTCTACCGCGACGACCTGCGGCTGCGCGCCACCCGCGCGCTCGGCCCGACCGACGTGCCGCCCGGCGGCATCGACGGCCAGCGGGTGATCCTGGTCGACGACGTGCTCTTCTCCGGCCGCACCGTGCGCGCCGCCCTCGACGCCCTCTCCGAGTTGGGCCGCCCCAGCTCCGTCCAGCTCGCCGTGATCGTCGATCGCGGCCACCGGGAGCTGCCCATCCGCGCCGACTACGTCGGCAAGAACATCCCGACCGCGCGCAGCGAGAGCGTCAAGGTGGCGCTCTCCGAGATCGACGGCACCGACGAGGTCAAGTTGATCGGCGAGGAGGCCGCACCATGATCACCCACCTGCTCTCCGGCGCCGACCTCGACGCCCACGACGCCACGCTCGTCCTCGACACGGCCGCGGAGCTCGCCAAGCTCGCCGGCCGCGAGGTCAAGAAGCTGCCCACGCTGCGCGGCCGCACGGTCGTCAACCTCTTCTACGAGGACTCGACCCGCACGCGCATCTCGTTCGAGGCGGCGGCGAAGCGGCTCTCCGCCGACGTCATCAACTTCTCCGCCAAGGGCTCCAGCGTCTCCAAGGGCGAGAGCCTCAAGGACACCGCGCTGACCCTGCAGGCCATGGGTGCCGACGCGGTGGTCATCCGCCACCCGGCCAGCGGCGCGCCGCACCGGCTGGCGAGCTGGGTCGACGGCTCGGTGGTCAACGCCGGCGACGGCACGCACGAGCACCCGACGCAGGCGCTGCTCGACGCGTACACGATGCGGTCCCGGCTGGGCCGGCTCGCCGGCCTGCACGTCGCGATCGTCGGCGACGTCCTGCACAGCCGCGTCGCCCGCTCGAACGTGCTGCTCCTCTCCACGCTCGGAGCCAAGGTCACGCTCGTCGGGCCGCCCACGCTGATCCCGGTCGACATCGGCGCGCTGAGCCCGGGCCTGGAGGTCTCCTACGACCTCGACGCGGTGCTGCCCGACGTCGACGTCGTGATGATGCTGCGGGTCCAGCGCGAACGGATGAGCGACTCCTACTTCCCGTCCGAGCGCGAGTACGCGCGCCGCTACGGCCTCGACGGCATCCGGATGCGCCGCCTGCCGGAGCACGCGATCGTCATGCATCCGGGCCCGATGAACCGCGGCATGGAGATCACCCCGGAGGTGGCCGACTCGGCCCGCTCCACGATCGTCGAACAGGTCGCCAACGGCGTCTCGGTACGGATGGCCGTTCTCTACTTGCTGCTGGGGGGCAAATGACCACGTACCTGATCAAAGGCGTGAGCGTCCTGGGCGGCGCACCGACCGACCTGCTGGTCCGGGACGGCGTCGTCGCGGACGGCGGCGCCTCGACCAAGGGTGCGACGGTCGTCGACGCCGGCGGCCTGGTGGCCCTTCCCGGGCTCGTCGACCTGCACACCCACCTGCGCGAGCCCGGCCGGGAGGACGCCGAGACCGTGGAGACCGGCTCGCGGGCCGCGGCGCTGGGCGGCTACACCGCCGTCTGCGCGATGGCCAACACCTCCCCGGTCGCCGACACCGCCGGCGTGGTCGAGCAGGTCTGGCGGCTCGGCCGCGAGGCCGGCCTGGTCGACGTGCAGCCGATCGGCGCGGTGACCGTCGGGCTCGCCGGCGAGCGGCTGGCGGAGCTCGGCGCGATGGCCAGCTCCGCCGCCAAGGTGCGGATCTTCTCCGACGACGGCCACTGCGTCGCCGACCCGCGGCTGATGCGCCGGGCCCTGGAGTACGTGAAGGCGTTCGACGGCGTGATCGCCCAGCACGCGGAGGAGCCCCGGCTCACCGAGGGTGCCCAGATGCACGAGGGCGACCTCTCCACGCGGCTCGGGCTCACCGGCTGGCCGGCGGTCGCCGAGGAGGCGATCATCGCGCGCGACGCGCTGCTCGCCGGCCACGTCGGCGCGCGCCTGCACGTCTGCCACGTCTCCACCGCCGGGTCTGTCGGGCTCATCCGCCAGGCCAAGGCGCAGGGCGTACGGGTGACCGCCGAGGTGACCCCGCACCACCTGCTGCTGACCGACGAGCGGGCGACCACCTACGACCCGGTGTTCAAGGTGAACCCGCCGCTGCGCACCGGCGCCGACGTCGCCGCGCTCCGCGCCGCCCTCGCCGAGGGCGTGATCGACGTGGTCGCCACCGACCACGCGCCGCACGCCGTGGAGGACAAGGAGTGCGAGTGGGCGTACGCCCGGCCGGGCATGCTCGGCCTGGAGACCGCGCTGTCGATCGTGCTCGACGTGCTCGGCCCCGACTGGGAGCTGATCGCGGAGCGGATGTCGCGGGCACCGGCCCGGATCGCCGGCCTCGCCGACCACGGGCACACCCCGGCACCCGGCGCACCGGCGTCGTTCACGCTGGTGGACCCGGCCGCCCGCTGGGTGGTCGACCCGACCGCGACGGCGTCCCGTTCCCGCAACACCCCTTACGCCGGCCTCACCCTGCCCGGTCGCGTCGTGGCGACCTTCCTGCGCGGTGAGCCGACGGTGCTCGACGGAAAGGCGGTCAAATGACCAGGAGGCCCGCGCTGCTCGTCCTCGAGGACGGCCGGACGTTCCACGGGGAGTCGTACGGGAGCGTCGGCGAGACGTTCGGCGAGGCCGTCTTCACCACCGCGATGACGGGCTACCAGGAGACGCTCACCGACCCCTCGTACCACCGGCAGGTCGTCGTGCAGACGGCGCCGCACATCGGCAACACCGGCGTCAACGACGAGGACGACGAGTCGTCGCGGATCTGGGTCGCCGGGTACGTGGTCCGCGACCCGGCCCGGATCGCGTCCAACTGGCGGCGCACCGGTGACCTGGAGGACCGCCTCGCCGCCGAGGGCGTGGTCGGCATCTCCGGCATCGACACCCGCGCGCTGACGCGCCACCTGCGCTCCCGCGGCGTGATGCGGGTCGGCGTCTCCAGCATCTCCGACGACGCGGACGCCCTGCTGGAGCGCGTGCGCCGCGTGCCGGAGATGGCCGGCGCCGACCTGTCCGCCGAGGTGACCACCCCCCGGCCGTACGTGGTGGAGGCCGAGGGCACGCACGAGTTCACCGTGGCGGCCGTCGACCTGGGCATCAAGCGCAACGTCGCGCGCCGGCTCGCCGCCCGCGGCGTGACCACCCACGTGATGCCGGCGTCGTCGACGATCGACGACCTGCTCGCCACCGGCGCCGACGCGGTGTTCTTCTCGCCCGGCCCCGGCGACCCGGCCACCGCCGACGGCCCGGTGGAACTGGCCCGCGAGGTGATGCGCCGGGAGATCCCCCTGTTCGGCATCTGCTTCGGCTCGCAGATCCTCGGCCGCGCGCTGGGCTTCGGCACCTACAAGCTCGGGTACGGCCACCGCGGCACCAACCAGCCGGTCCTCGACCGGGCCACCGGCAAGGTCGAGGTCACCTCCCACAACCACGGCTTCGCGGTGGACGCGCCGCTCGACGGCCTGGTCTCCACCGACTTCGGCGAGGTCGAGGTCTCGCACGTGTGCCTCAACGACAACGTCGTCGAGGGCCTGCGGGCACGGGAGGTGCCCGCGTTCACCGTCCAGTACCACCCGGAGGCGGCGGCCGGCCCGCACGACGCGGACTACCTGTTCGACCGCTTCCGCGAATTGATGAGTGGAGTGCCCGCCCGTGCCTAAGCGGACCGACCTCTCGCACGTGCTGGTGATCGGCTCCGGGCCGATCGTGATCGGCCAGGCGTGCGAGTTCGACTACTCCGGCACCCAGGCGTGCCGCGTGCTGCGCGCCGAGGGCCTGCGGGTCTCGCTGGTCAACTCGAACCCGGCGACCATCATGACCGACCCCGAGTTCGCCGACGCCACGTACGTCGAGCCGATCACCCCCGAGTTCGTCGAACTCGTGATCGCCAAGGAGCGGCCGGACGCGCTGCTGCCGACCCTCGGCGGCCAGACGGCCCTCAACACCGCCGTCGCCCTCCACGAGTCCGGCGTGCTCGACAAGTACGGCGTCGAGCTGATCGGCGCCGACATCGACGCCATCCAGCGCGGCGAGGACCGGCAGAAGTTCAAGGAGATCGTGGCGAAGGCCGGCGCGGAGACGCCGCGCTCGCGGGTCTGCTCCTCGATGGAGGAGGTCCGGGAGACGGTCGCCGAGCTGGGCCTGCCGGTGGTGATCCGGCCGTCGTTCACGATGGGCGGCCTCGGCTCCGGCATGGCGCACACCGACGAGGACCTGGAGCGGATCGCCGGTGCCGGGCTCGCCGCCTCGCCGGTGCACGAGGTGCTGATCGAGGAGAGCGTGCTCGGCTGGAAGGAGTACGAGCTCGAGCTGATGCGCGACAAGCACGACAACGTGGTCGTCGTCTGCTCGATCGAGAACCTCGACCCGATGGGCGTGCACACGGGCGACAGCGTGACCGTCGCGCCGGCGATGACGCTGACCGACCGGGAGTACCAGCGCCTGCGTGACGTCGGCATCGCCGTCCTGCGCGAGGTCGGCGTCGACACCGGCGGCTGCAACATCCAGTTCGCGGTGAACCCGCGCGACGGCCGGCTCGTCGTCATCGAGATGAACCCGCGGGTGTCCCGCTCGTCCGCGCTGGCGTCGAAGGCGACCGGCTTCCCGATCGCGAAGATCGCCGCGAAGCTCGCCATCGGCTACACGCTCGACGAGATCCCCAACGACATCACCCGGGAGACGCCGGCCGCGTTCGAGCCCGCGCTCGACTACGTGGTGGTGAAGATCCCGCGGTTCGCGTTCGAGAAGTTCCCCGGCGCCGACCCGGAGCTGACCACCACGATGAAGTCGGTCGGCGAGGCGATGAGCCTGGGCCGCAACTTCACCGAGGCGCTCAACAAGGCGATGCGCTCGATGGAGACCGCCGCCGGCGGCTTCTGGACCGTGCCCGACCCGGCGGGGTCCACTCTGGAGTCCACCCTGGAGGCGCTGCGCACGCCGCACGACGGCCGGCTCTACACCGTCGAGCGGGCCCTGCGGCTCGGCGCCTCGGTGGCCGAGGTGGCGGAGGCGTCCGGCGGGATCGACCCGTGGTTCCTCGACCAGATCGCCGCGCTGGTCGACCTGCGCGCCGAGATCGTCGCGTCGCCGGTGCTCGACCTGCCGCTGCTGCGCCGGGCCAAGCGGGCCGGCATCTCCGACCGGCAGCTCGCCGCGCTGCGGCCCGAGTTCGCCGGCGAGGACGGGGTCCGCACGCTCCGGCACCGGCTCGGGCTGCGGCCGGTCTACAAGACCGTCGACACCTGCGCGGCCGAGTTCGAGGCGAAGACGCCGTACCACTACTCCTCGTACGACGAGGAGACCGAGGTGGCTCCCTCGGCCCGGCCCAAGGTCCTGATCCTCGGCTCCGGGCCGAACCGGATCGGGCAGGGCATCGAGTTCGACTACTCCTGCGTGCACGCCGTGATGGCGTTGCGGGAGGCCGGCTACGAGACCGTGATGGTCAACTGCAACCCGGAGACCGTCTCCACCGACTACGACACCGCCGACCGGCTCTACTTTGAACCGCTGACGTTCGAGGACGTGCTGGAGGTCTTCCACGCGGAGGACGCGTCGGGTCGCGCCGCGGGCGGGCCCGGGGTGGTCGGCGTCGTGGTGCAGCTCGGCGGCCAGACGCCGCTCGGCCTCGCGCAGCGGCTCAAGAACGCCGGCGTGCCGATCGTCGGCACCTCGCCGGAGTCGATCAACCTCGCCGAGGACCGCGGCGCGTTCGGCGCGGTGCTCGCCAGGGCCGGCCTGCGCGCGCCGGCGCACGGCACCGCCACCTCCTACGAGGAGGCCAAGGCGATCGCCGACGAGATCGGCTACCCGGTCCTCGTGCGACCGTCCTACGTGCTCGGCGGCCGCGGCATGGAGATCGTCTACGACGACGCGACGCTCGCCTCGTACATCGCCCGGGCCACCGAGATTTCGCCGGAGCATCCGGTGCTGGTCGACCGCTTCCTCGACGACGCGATCGAGATCGACGTGGACGCGCTCTGCGACGCCACCGGCGAGGTCTACCTCGGCGGCGTGATGGAGCACATCGAGGAGGCCGGCATCCACTCCGGCGACTCGGCGTGCGCGCTGCCGCCGATCACGCTCTCCGCGCCGCACATCGCGGCGGTCCGCCGCTACACGGCCGAGATCGCGCGTGGCGTCGGGGTCCGCGGGCTGCTCAACGTCCAGTACGCGCTCAAGGACGACCAGCTCTACGTGCTGGAGGCCAACCCGCGCGCGTCGCGTACGGTCCCGTTCGTCTCGAAGGCGACCGCGGTGCCGCTGGCCAAGGCGGCCGCCCGGATCATGCTCGGCGCGACCATCGCCGAGCTGCGCGCGTCCGGGCTGCTGCCGGCGGCCGGCGACGGCGGCGACGTGCCCGAGGGTGCGCCGATCGCGATCAAGGAGGCGGTGCTGCCGTTCAAGCGGTTCCGCACGCCGGCCGGCCGCGGCGTCGACTCGCTGCTCGGGCCGGAGATGAAGTCGACCGGCGAGGTCATGGGCATCGATCCGGCGTTCGGCAACGCGTACGCGAAGTCGCAGGCCGCGGCGTACGGCTCGCTGCCCACCTCGGGCCGGGTCTTCGTCTCGGTGGCCAACCGCGACAAGCGCGGCATGATCTTCCCGGTGAAGCGGCTGGCCGACCTCGGCTTCGAGATCGTGGCGACCGCCGGCACGGGCGAGGTGCTGCGCCGGCACGGCATCCGCTGCACGGTCATCCGCAAGCACTGGGAGGAGGAGGGTCCCGGCCCCGACGCGGTGTCGCTGATCCGCGCCGGCGAGGTGGCCCTGGTGGTCAACACGCCGCAGGGCTCCGGCGCGTCCGCGCGCTCCGACGGGTACGAGATCCGCAGCGCCGCCGTCACCGCCGACATCCCCTGCATCACCACCGTGCCCGGCGCGGCGGCGGCGGTGATGGGGATCGAGGCGCTGATCCGGGGCGAGATGGCGGTGCGACCGCTGCAGGACCTGCACGCCGCCCTGCGAGCCGCCGAATGATCTTCGAGCGGACGGTACGGCCGTTCCTCTTCCGGCTCGGCGGCGGCGACGCCGAGGCGGCACACGAGTGGACGCTGGCGCGGCTGGCGGGCCTCCCGCCGGCCGCCCGGCGGCTGCTGGCCGCCCGGTACGCCGTGCACCGGCCCCGGACGGTGTTCGGCGTGACGTTCCCCAACCCGGTCGGCCTCGCCGCCGGGGTGGACAAGAACGGCGTGGCGCTCGCCGCGTGGCCGGCCCTCGGCTTCGGCTTCGTCGAGGTCGGCACGGTCACGGCCCACGCACAGCCGGGCAACCCGCGGCCCCGCCTGTTCCGCCTGCGGTCCAGCGAGGCGATCGTCAACCGGATGGGCTTCAACAACGCCGGCGCCGCCGCCCTCGCCGCCCGCCTGTCCGCCACCGCCACCGGCACCGGCACCGCAGCCCGCGAAAGCGAAAGGAAGGGCCCCTTATTATCGCCAGGCGATAATAAGGGGCCCTTCCTTTCGCCGGGGGCGCCGCGCGTACCGCTGGGGATCTCGTTGGGCAAGTCGAAGGTGACGCCGCTGGCGGAGGCCGTCGACGACTACCTCGCGTCCTACAAGGAGCTGCGGGAGTACGGCGACTACTTCGCGGTCAACGTGTCCTCGCCGAACACGCCGGGCCTGCGGTCGCTGCAGGACAGGGAGCACCTGGACGCGCTGCTGGCCGCGCTGGTGGGGGAGAAGCCCATTCTCGTGAAGATCGCGCCGGACCTCACCGACGCGGCCGTGGCCGAGGTGCTGGAGGTCTGCCTCGCGCGCGGCGCCGCCGGGGTGATCGCCACCAACACGACGCTCGGGCGGTCGGGGCTGGCCGCGGCCGACGTGGCCGCCGGCGCCGAGGCCGGCGGGCTCTCCGGGCGGCCGCTGACGGCGCGTGCCCGCGAGGTGGTCGCCTTCGTGCACCGGGAAACCGGCGGGAAGCTGCCGGTGATCGGCGTCGGCGGGATCATGACACCGGACGACGCGGCGCGGATGTCCGACGCGGGGGCGAGCCTCGTGCAGCTCTACAGTGGATTCGTCTACCACGGCCCGGCCCTGGTCCGGGCGATCGCCCGGGCGGCGTGACATGACGCCCGAGGAGCTGCTCGCGGCCGACCGGCGGCACGTGTGGCACCCGTACGGGCCGATGCCGGGCACGACCGATCCGTACATCGTGGAGAGTGCCGCCGGCGTGCGGCTGCGGCTGGCCGACGGCCGCGAGCTGGTCGACGGCATGTCGTCGTGGTGGGCGGCGATCCACGGCTACCGGCATCCGGCGCTGGACGCCGCGGTCCGCGACCAGCTGGGCCGGATGAGCCACGTCATGTTCGGGGGCCTCACCCACGAGCCGGCGGTACGCCTGGCGACCACCCTGGTCGACCTCGCCCCGCCGGGCCTTGCGCACGTGTTCCTCTGCGACTCGGGCTCGGTCTCGGTCGAGGTCGCGATCAAGATGTGTCTGCAGTACCAGCGCGGCCGCGGCCGCCCCGGCCGGCACCGGCTGGCGACGTGGCGCGGCGGCTACCACGGCGACACGTTCCACCCGATGAGCGTGTGCGACCCGGAGGGCGGGATGCACGCGCTCTGGACCGGCGTGCTGCCGGCGCAGGTGTTCGCCCCGGCGCCGCCCGGCGACTTCGACACGCCGGTCGACGCGTCCTACGTGGACGCGCTGGTGGCCGCCGTCGAGCGGCACGCCGACTCGCTGGCCGCGGTGATCGTGGAGCCGGTGGTGCAGGGTGCCGGCGGGATGCGGTTCCACAACCCGGCGTACCTGCGGGTGCTGCGCGAGGTCACCCGCCGCCACGACATCCTGCTCGTCTTCGACGAGATCGCCACCGGGTTCGGCCGGTCCGGCGCGTTCTTCGCCGCCGGGCACGCCGGTGTCGCCCCGGACGTGATGTGCGTGGGCAAGGCCCTCACCGGCGGCTACCTCACGCTGGCGGCGGCCCTGTGCACGCCGGCGGTCGCCGACGGCGTCTCCCGGACCGGCACGCTGGCGCACGGGCCCACGTTCATGGGCAACCCGCTCGCCTGCGCGGTCGCGAACGCCTCCCTGGAGCTGCTCGCCGGCGGCCGCTGGGCGACCGACGTCAAACGGATCGAGTCGGGTCTGCGGGAGGGCCTCGCGGGGCTGCGCGGCGTCCCTGGTGTGCGGGACGTGCGCGTGCTCGGCGCGATCGGTGTCGTCCAGCTCGACCACGACGTCGACATGGCGGCCGCCACGCGCGCGGCCGTGGCCGCCGGCGTCTGGCTCCGCCCGTTCCGTGACCTGATCTACACGATGCCTCCGTACGTCACCGGCGACGCGGACGTCGCGCGCATCGCCGGAGCCGTCACGGCGGCGACCCGCGCGGCCATTGACGCGCGCGCGAGCGTCACGGAGACGCGACCCGCGCAAGCGTCCTGAAGAAAGGACAGAAATGACAAAAGCGTTCGGTGTACGCCTTCGGGATGCGCTGGAGGAGCGTGGACCGCTCTGCGTCGGGATCGATCCACATCGAAGTCTGCTGGATTCCTGGGGGCTCGGCGACGACCCGGACGGGCTGGCCCGGTTCTGTGACGAGGTGGTTAACGCGCTCGCCGACCGGGTGGCGGTGTTCAAGCCGCAGTCCGCGTTCTTCGAGCGGCACGGGTCCCGCGGGGTCGCCGTCCTGGAGTCGTGTATCCGACAGTTGCGGGAGGCCGGCGCGCTCGTCCTCCTCGATGTGAAGCGCGGTGACATCGGCTCGACGGTGGCGGCGTACGCGAGCGCGTACCTCGACCCGGCGAGCCCGCTGTGCGCGGACGCGGTCACCGCGAGCCCGTACCTCGGGGTCGGATCGCTGCGGCCGATGTTCGACGCGGCGGCCGCACACGGCGGCGGCGTGTTCGTCCTCGCGCTCACCTCGAATCCGGAGGGAGCTGGCGTGCAACGCGCCGTCGGTCCCGACGGCAGGACTGTCGCGCAGACGGTGATCGACGAGATTTCCCAGCTCAACAAGGGTGCCGAGCCGGTCGGGAGCTTCGGTCTGGTGATCGGTGCGACCGTCGGCGGTACCGGCCACGACCTCTCGTCGGTGAACGGTCCGTTGCTGGCACCGGGCCTCGGCGCGCAGGGAGCCACAGCGGCCGACCTGCGTACCGTGTTCGGAAATGATCTTGATTGGGTGCTTCCGTCGTACTCGCGGGAGATCCTCGCCCAAGGGCCCACCGCGTCCGGTTTGCGTAGTGCGGTGGCGCGGGTACAGGACGAGTGCCGGGCGGCTCTCGGCCGCGGGGGCCGGTGACACGGGGCATCACGTTTTCGTGATCAAGGCGCGCCGACGTTGCCGAATCCCACGCGGGCCGCTAGTTTTCCCGGCGCTGGGAACCACATGCCCCTTTGGTTCACGGCCACCCCACGTTTCACGACCGCGGCGGAAATTCCCGATCGCGGTA
>Ga0164243_10008895_pt1 | contig 14724 bp, 14 predicted proteins | sample OricompcompostOP_FD_108781 | JGI IMG/M metagenome (GOLD analysis project Ga0164243, IMG submission 108781) | Organic Plus compost microbial communities from Emeryville, California, USA - Original compost - Organic plus compost (OP) | ecosystem: Engineered > Solid waste > Mixed feedstock >... | reverse complement strand
GGAGAGGGCGTGGACGTGTCGGCCGAGTCCGCCGACGAGCACCGGCGGGTACTCCCAGGACAGCATGAGCACCCTCTGGTGCCGGGCGGGGTGGATGTCGATCACGTCGGCGTCAGCGGACATGCGGCCCCCTCTGAGTTGTCTCCGGGCGCGCGCCGACCGGCACCCCTGCCGGTGCCCGTCGTCGCGTCTGGGATCGACACCCATCCTGCCGGCAACGGGCTAACCAGCGGAGACACACTCGTTGCGCTCGTGTAAAGCGCTAGCGACCCGACCGGCGCACCCGCAGCAGCTCGGCGACCGACCAGGCCTGGAACGGGCAGCCCGTCGCCGCGTGCGGCGCCAGCCCGTCGGCGGTCTCGCTCACCGAGCCGAGCCCGTACTCGGTCAGGTGGGCCTCCAGACCCACGAACAGCTCGTCGACGGGCACCTTCGCCCGCCGGCAGGCGTCCGCGTACGGGCCGACGAGCCACGGCCACACGGTGCCCTGGTGGTAGGCGCCGTCGCGCTCGGCCGGGCCGCCCCGGTGGCGGCCCACGAACTCCGGCGCGTCGGGGGCGAGGCTGCGCGGGCCGAGCGGGGTGAGCAGGGCGGCCGCGATTCGGCGCAGGGCCGGCTCGTCGGGCTCCAGCGGGGCGTACGGCAGGGACCAGGCCAGCAGCTGGTTGGGCCGCAGCGAGTCGTCGTCGTGGAACGCGCCCCCACCCAGAGGGTACGCGGGCGCGGGCGCGTCCACCACGTCGTACAGCCATCCCGCCGGGGCGGGGTAGCGCTCCCGGAACGCCGTGGTGGCCCGGGCGTGCATCCGGCGCAGCTCGTCGGCGTCCCGGCCGGACGCCTCCGCCAGCTCGGCGAGCCCCGCCAGCCCGTTGACCCAGAGCGCGTTGACCTCGACCGGCTTGCCGGCCCGCGGCGTGACCGGCACCCCGTGGACGCGGGCGTCCATCCAGGTCAGCGCGGCCCCCGGAGTGCCCTGGGTGAGCAGGCCGTCGGCCGGGTCGACGGCGATGCCGTACCGGGTGCCGGCCCGGTGCGCGTCGACCACCGCGAGCAGCGCCGGCAGCACCTCGGCGCCGAGGTCGGTGTCGCCGGTGAGCGCCACGTGCCGCTCCACCGCGTGCAGGAACCACAGCGTCGCGTCGACCGTGTTGTACTCCACCCGGCCCGTGTCGGCCGTGTTCGCGAGCATCCCCTCCGACAGCGTCGCCGCGTACGCGCGCAGCAGCTCCCGGCCGAGGTCGGCGCGGCCGGTCCGGAGGAACAGCCCCTCGTAGGCGATCATCGTGTCGCGGGACCACGTGCCGAACCACGGGTAGCCGGCGACCACGTCGACCGGGGCGTCGCCGGTGCGCACCACGAAGGCGTCGGCGGCCAGCGCCAGCGTGGCCTCGACGTCGTCGCGGGGCGCCGCCTGCGCCACCACCTGCCGGTTGCGCCGGCGGGCGATCTCGACCACCTCGGCCGCCGGTGGCGGCTCCGGGGCCGGGTCGTGCTTCCAGGCCAGCACCGACACGGTGTCGCCGGGGCGGTCCAGCGTGCCGGAGAAGCGGCCCGCGTACCAGAGGTCCTCCGTCGGCGGCAGCCCGCGCGCCGCCTCCTCGCGGTGGTGCACGCCGAGCCACCACTGCCCCTCGGGTTCCCAGTTCGGGCCGGCGAGCCGGAACGCGTCCTCCACCACCGCGCCGCCGGCCACCGGCTCGACGCGCAGGCCGGGGCCGTCGGAGCGCCGCTCGCCGTGCGCGTCCCGCCAGGTGCAGGCGGCGGCCAGCTCCAGTCGCACCGGGCCGCCGGAGACGAGCCGGTGCACCACGGCCACGCACGAGCGGCCGGGCAGCATCGCGAGCTCCCGCTCGATCACCACGTCACCGGCGCGCCACCGCCACCGGGGCAGCCCGTCGACGAGCGCGAACCGCTCGAGCAGCTCGAACCCGCGCGGGTCCACCGCGCCGGAGGCCCACTCGTGCGCGCCGAGGCGCACCCGCGCGCCGGAGGGGAGCAGCACCGCCGGGTCGAGGCTCACGAGGCCCACCCGGCGGACCGCCGGCCGCTCGCCGGCCACCACGAGCAGCCCGTGGTAGCGGCGGGTGCGCAGCCCGCTCACCGTGCCCATGGCGTACCCGCCGACGCCGTCGGTCACCAGCCACTCCCGGGTCGCCCCGCTGGTCAGGTCGGTGCAGACCTGGGGGCCGAAGCGAATGTCGATCAACTTTCCTCCACCGTCGGCGGCGTGCCGCACACCACCGAGAGAATGACCGCTGTGGTCAACTACCCGGTCGGCGTCGAAGATGTGCAGGTGATCACTGACCCTTCGCCCTCCGACGCGCCGGCCCCCGACGCCGAGCGGATCCGGCTCGCCCAGGCCGACGCCGGGGAGCAGGACTGGCGCGCGTGGGGCCCCTACCTGTCCGAGCGGGCGTGGGGGACGGTGCGGGAGGACTACAGCGAGCACGGTACGGCCTGGGACTACTTCCCGCACGACCACGCCCGGTCCCGCGCGTACCGGTGGAACGAGGACGGCATGGCCGGCGTGTGCGACGACCGGCAGACGTTCTGTTTCGCGCTCGCCCTGTGGAACGGCGTGGACCCGATCCTCAAGGAGCGGATGTTCGGCCTCGGCGGCGACGGCGGCAACCACGGCGAGGACGTGAAGGAGTACTGGTGGTACGAGGACTCCACGCCCACCCACTCGTGGATGCGCTGGCGCTACCACTACCCCCAGGCGGCCTTCCCGTACGACGAGCTGGTCGCCGTGAACGCGCTGCGCGGCCGGGACGACACCGAGTACGAGCTGGTCGACACCGGCATCTTCGACGACGACCGGTACTGGGCGGTGACCGTCGACTACGCGAAGGCGTCCCCCACCGACCTGTGCATCGTGGTGACCGCCGCGAACCGGGGCGACCGGCCGGCCACCCTGCACGTGCTGCCGACGCTCTGGTTCCGCAACACGTGGGCCTGGGGGCTGCCGGGCGCCGACCGGGTGCCCCGGCTCGTGGGTGAGGGGTCGCGGCTCGTCGGCGAGCACTGGGTGCTCGGCCAACTGCTGCTGGAGGGCGACGGGGAGCCGACCCCGCTGCTGTGCGACAACGAGACCAACGCCGAGCGGCTCTGGGGGCTGCCGGGCCGCTCCCGCTACCCGAAGGACGGCATCAACGACCACGTCGTCAACGGGGCGGACACGGTCAACCCGGCGCGGGAGGGCACCAAGGGGGCGCTGCACTACGTGCTGGAGGTGCCGGCGGGCGGGCAGCGGCAGATCCGGTTGCGGCTGACGCGTACCGCCCCGCCGCCGGCCGACGCCCCGCCGCCGCCCGCGGACCTCGGGGACGGGTTCGACGCGGTGGTGTGGGCGCGGCGGGCCGAGGCGAACCGCTTCTTCGCCGGGGTGATCCCGCCGGCGGCGACACCGGACGAGGCACTCGTGGCGCGGCAGGCGATCGCCGGGCTGATGTGGGGCAAGCAGTTCTACCACTTCGACGTCAAGCGGTGGCTGGAGGGCGACCCGGCGTCGGCGCCGCCGCCGGCGGGTCGCCGGCACGGGCGCAACAGCCAGTGGTGGCACATGACCAGCTTCGACGTGATCTCCATGCCGGACCCGTGGGAGTACCCCTGGTACGCGGCCTGGGACCTGGCCTTCCACTGCGTGAGCATCGCCCGGGTCGACCCCGGATTCGCCAAGTCGCAGGTGCTGCTCCTGCTCCGCGAGTGGTACCTGCACCCCAACGGGCAGATCCCCGCGTACGAGTGGGCGTTCGGGGACGTGAACCCGCCGGTGCACGCCTGGGCGGCGTTGAAGGTGTTCGAGATCGACGGCGGCCGTGACCACGAGTTCCTGGCCCGGGTCATGCACAAGCTGCTGCTCAACTTCACCTGGTGGGTCAACCGCAAGGACACCGGCGGCAACAACGTCTTCGAGGGCGGCTTCCTCGGGCTGGACAACGTCGGGCCGTTCGACCGCTCCGCGGCGCTGCCGGTGGCGGGCGTGCTGGAGCAGTCCGACGGCACCGGCTGGATGGCGATGTACGCGCTGAACCTGCTCGACATCGCGATCGTGCTGGCCGAGCACGACCGTACGTGGGTCGACACGGCCACGAAGTTCTTCGAGCACTTCGCGTACATCGCGGCGGCCGCCTACGAGCAGGGGCTGTGGGACGACGAGGACGCGTTCTTCTACGACGTGCTGCGGCTTCCCGACGGCACGAAGGTGCCGCTGAAGGTCCGCTCGGTGGTGGGGCTGCTGCCGCTCGCCGCCGTCACCCGGCTGACCGCCCGCACCCTGCACCACCTGCCCGAGCTGGGCGCGCGGCTGCGCTGGTTCCTCACCAACCGGCCCGAGTACGCCGGCGTGATCGGCGCCCGCCGGCTCGGTCCGGACGGGCGGCAGCAGCGCCTGCTGTCCATGGTCGGCCCCGAGCAGATGGTCCGCCTGCTGGCGCGGATGCTCGACACCGACGAGTTCCTCTCCGAGTACGGCCTGCGGACGCTCTCCCGGGCGCACCTCGACGAGCCGTTCTCGGTCACCCTCGGCGGGCAGGAGTTCCGCGTCGGCTACGAGCCGGCCGAGTCGACCAGTGGCCTGTTCGGCGGCAACTCGAACTGGCGCGGCCCGATCTGGATGCCGACGAACTTCCTGCTGGTCAGCGCGCTGCGCGACTACGCGGAGTTCTTCGGCGACGACCTCCAGATCGAGTACCCGACCCGGTCCGGCGTGAAGCGGACCCTCGCCGAGATCGCCGACGACCTCTCCGCCCGGCTGATCGCCCTGTTCACCCGGGACGGCTGGGGCCGGCGGCCGATCTACGGGGCCTGCCAGCTCTTCCAGACGCACCCCGACTGGCGGGATCTGATCGCCTTCCCGGAGTACTTCCACGGTGACAACGGCGCGGGCCTGGGCGCCTGGCACCAGACCGGGTGGACGGCGCTGGTCGCCGACCTGATCCTCACCCTGCGCCGCTGACCGCCAGTCGACAATCCGTCACCGGGACGCCACGGCTCGTCATCGACGCCTATCGTCGGGCGGGTGTCGGGAACGCGTGACATGGGCGCTGAGCAGGGCGAACGCGACCACGTCGTCGCGGTCGCCCGCCGGCTCGCCGAGGCCGAGGGCTGGGCGGCGGTGAGCGTACGCCGGCTGGCCGCACGCGCCGGCCTGGCGCTCGCCGACCTCTACCGGCACTTCCCCGACCGCGAGGCGATCGTCGCGGCCGTCGCCGTCCGCGGTTTCGCCGACCTCGCCGAGGCGCTGGCCGCCGCCCGGGCCGGCGACGGCTGGCCGGCCGTGGTGACCGCCTACCTCGACTTCGCGTACGCCAACCCCGAGGTGTACGACGCCATGCTCACGCACACCCCCGACCTGACGCTCGGCGCCGTGGCGGTTCCGGCGTCCCCGCGTACCGCGTTCGCCGAACTGCGGGCGGCGCTCGCGCCGCTGGCCGCCGGGCGGGACCCGGACACCCTCGCCGAGGTCGGCTGGGGCGTGCTGCACGGCCTGGTGATGTTGACGCGCGGAGGGCGGCTGCGGCCGGGCGCGCAGGAGGAGCGGGAGGTGCTCGTCGCGCGGCGGTTGTTCGATGTCTCGTGAGGGGCCGCCGGACTTATCCGGTGGGCGTCGCCGGTCGCGTGAACTACAGTCCCGGCCCGGGACGGGAGCGGAGGGGGCACCGATGACGTGGAACGGGAACGGTCGCCGAGGGCACGTGCTCGTGTTCGACGCGGACGACACGCTGTGGGAGAACAACGTCGTCTTCGAGCGGGTGATCGACGACTTCCTGGCCTGGCTCGACGACCCCACCCTGGACCGGGCCGAGATCCGGGCCATCCTCGACGACATCGAGCGGGCCAACGCGGTGGCGCACGGCTACGGGAGCAAGGTGTTCCTGCGCAGCCTGGGGGAGTGCCTGGAACGGCTGCGCGAACGGCCGGCCACGGACGCCGAGCGGCGGGAGATCGACCGGCTGGCCGTGGCGCTGGTCGAGCACCGGGTCGAGCTGATGCCCGGGGTCGCCGAGGCGCTCGACGAGCTGGCCGGCCGGCACGAGCTGCTGCTGCTCACCAAGGGCGACCGGGAGGAGCAGCAGCGCAAGCTCGACGCGTCCGGGCTGCTGCACCACTTCCGGGCCGCCCACATCGTGCGGGAGAAGGACGTCGACACGTACCGGTGGCTCGCCCGCGAGCACGGCTTCGACCCGGCGGCGGCGTGGATGATCGGCAACTCGCCGCGGTCCGACATCCTGCCGGCCCGGGCCGCCGGGATGAACGCCGTCTTCATCCCGAACGAGAACACCTGGGTGCTGGAGGACGAGGAACTGGATCCGACCGACCACGGCGTCCTGCGGCTGGCCGCGTTCCCGGACCTGCTGCGGCACTTCTGACCTGCGGCGGGAAGGCCGCCTCGAACCGTAACAGCGACGATGGGAGCTGTTGCGTTACGTCGACTTGCCGCTTTTCGACCTTGACATCAATCACGCCGCGAAGAGCGCCGACGCGCCTTGTCCGGTCTCTCGGAACGCGCCTAACCTGAGCCGGCGCTCACGGCTCTTCGGGGTGAGACGGGAGCGCACGATGTCCGGTCGTGGGCACGTGGAGCTGAGTGCAGGCGGGCCGGCTCGCCGTGGTGGGTCCGGCGTGGACGACGTGCCACGTTCACGCCGTGTCAGCACGGTGATGTCCGCTACCACGCCGGACGGTGGGGTCAGGGCCGGGGAGTTGCGGACCCGGCCCTGACCCGCGCGCTGTGGCCGCCCTGCTGCCGAGCTCGGCGGCCCGGGACTCCACCAGGACACCGCCACGGGTGCGCCGCACGGGCGGCGGCGCGGCCCGGGTGGGCGGCCTCGTCACCTGCTGCGCCGGACGATCCGCACCCCGATCGCCACGGCCCCGATGACGAGCAGGCCGCCCAGCAGTTGGAGGCCCGGCGAGTCGTCGGCCTCCCCGTGCACGATGCCGGCCACGCCGAGCGCGACGACGAGAACGGCGGCGATGGCGAGGACGTACTTCATGTCGTCTCCTTTTCCTCGGCCGGACGGGCGCCGCGTCGGCGCGCCGGCCCGTCCGGGCGGGTTCAGTCGTCGACCCACTCGAGCAGGTCGCCGGGTTGGCAGTCGAGCACCCGGCACATGGCCTCGAGGGTGCTGAAGCGCACGGCCTTGGCGCGGCCGTTCTTGAGCACCGCGACGTTGGCCGGTGTGATGCCCACGCGCTCGGCGAACTCCGCGACGCTCATCTTGCGTTTGGCCAGCTCGACGTCGATGCGCACGACGATGGGCATCAGATCACCGCTTCCATGTCGGTGCGCAGGGTGGTGGCCTGCCGCAGCAGGGCGCGCATCACCACCATCAGCAGCCCGAGCACGGCGACGCCGACGACCAGCAGGAACAGCAACAGGGGCAGCCCGGGGTCGTCGGCCCGGAATCCGACGTAGAGGAACACGCCCACGAGGACCACCCAGGCGGCGGCGATGGCCCACACGATCGCGTCGACCCAGGCCAGGGCACCCTGGCTGAAGATGCGGTCGTGCTTGACCATGGTGAGCAGCTTCCAGGTGGCGACGATCACCACCTGGACGCAGATCACCCAGAACACCGTCACCGCCGTGGCCGGCCACCTCAGGTAGGCCAGATCCGGGGACTCCTTGGCCATGTGCGCGAACTGTCCGGGCAGCGACATGGTCTCGAACACGACCAGGATCCCGAACAGCAGCACGAGGAACACACGAAGAGGCGCTACCGCGCGATGCTCTGCAAGCATGTATCGACTATCACTCGGAACCTATCGAAAGTCAATAGGTTCGAGCTCGCAGCGCGCCCGTCGCCGGCGACCGGCGGTGGAGGTCGGCGGTGTCAGACGGCGGTGCCGCGGACGATCGCCACGGCGACCCGGCAGAACTCGTCCATGTCCGGGTTGAAACCGGCCGCGATGTCGGGGTGCAGGCCCGCCCGGGTCTCGTCGAGCAGCCGTTGGCAGACCTGCTCGACGGGTTCGCCCGCGTAGCCGGCGCGGACCCGTTCGGTGGCGGCCTGGAGCGCCGAGGTCAGCTGGTCCTCGAGCGGGCCGCGCAGCTTCCGCTGCACCGGATCCAGCCCGCGCGGGTCGAGCGTGACATGTGGCTCCGACATCGGCGCTCCCTTCGTCGGCGTCCGCGGTACCCGACCGCGGTCGTCGGTCAAACCACCTGTGGTACGGCCGCCACCCGCACCTGGTACGAGAAGTCCTCGGCCGGCTCCTCCACGTACGACAGGCGGCGGATCTGCCGGTCGTCGTCGTAGAGGGCGACGTCCACGAGGACGCCGAGGTGCGCCAGCCCGATGTTGGCCACCCGCTTCTTCTCCTGGAGCACCGCGCACACCCCGCCGAGCAGCGTGCTCGCGTCGGAGGTGCGGTGCCCCGGCGGGCAGCGCAGCACGAGGCCCACCTCGATCGGGCCGGTGAGCGGGGTCCAGCCCGTACGCTGGGCCGCCGCGCAGGCCGCCTCGAGCAGGGCGCGGACCCTCGTCGCCTGCCGGTGCCCGGCGGCGAAGATGGACAGCGCCTCGGTCTTCACCGGTGGCAGGCCGCTCACCTCGAACGTCAGGGTGAGAGCGCGGGTGTCCCGCACGACGGCACCTCCTCGTTGCGGACGATCCTGCCCAACCGGTCGACCGGTGGTGGGCGTTCCCGCGAGAACCAACCGATCGGGCAAGGTGGGGTCGGCCGGAGGCGTATCGACGTCGGCGGCGTACGCGCTGGCGGTGGAGCTACCGAGACGCTAATGCACGACGCCGGACCTGGGTAGCGTCACCGCTCACTGCGTGGGACGCGCCGGGAAGGCGCAGAACTCGTTGCCCTCCGGGTCGGCGAGGATCCACCAGTCGATGTCGTCGTCCGGCTCGCGCAGCAGGGTGGCGCCGGCCGCGACCAGGGCGGTCGGATCGGGGCCGGCGAGGTCGACGTCCCAGTGCATCCGGTTCTTGACCGTCTTGCGCTCCGGCACCGGGTTGAAGATCCAGTACTCCCACGGGAACCCTCCGGCGCCGCGCAGGCTGACGTGTCCCTCCTCGCCGGGCTCCAGCGTGCCGCCCACCACCCCGGCCCACCAGGTGGCCTGCGCGGCCGGGTCGGCGGAGTCGACGATGAGCGCGATGGGGCCGGGTCGCGACCCCTCCCGGGCGGGGAACGCGCAGAACAGGTTCCCCTCCGGGTCGGCCAGCACCCACCAGCTGATCTCGGCGTCCGGCTCCCGGACCAGCCGCGCCCCGGCCGCCACCAGCGGCGCCGGGTCCTCCCCGGGCAGCCGCAGGTCCAGGTGGACGCGGGTCTTGACCGTACGCGGCTCGGGCACCGTGTTCACCCAGATCGACTCGGCCTTCGTGCGCCCGGCGGGCGGGTCGATGCGGGTGTCGCCGTCGCCCAGGTCGACCAGCGTTCCGTCGAGGATGCCGGCCCAGAAGGCGCCGAGCCGGTGGGCGTCGGACGCGTCGAGACAGAGGTCCTTGAAGCGTGCGCTCATGCGGACATCATGCCGGCGACCCCCGGCCACGCGGCTCGCCTCTGCCCACGTGTCGCGCCGGAGCTGGCCCGCGCCGCACGGGCCCGCCGGGTGACCCGGGACACACAGGCCACTGTTGATCGCGTCTCAGGCGCGGCCAGGTTTCGCGGCTTCGCAGGTCGGGCAGTGTTGGGGCCACGAAACGTCCGGAGCCGATCACTCGCTGGTCAGGGCCCCTGGCCGTCTCGCCGTGCGCCGGGGCACGGTGACCTTCCCCGGTACGGGCCGAGCAGAGGGGAGGGGTGATGAACGACCCTGACGAGGCCGTACGTCGACGCCGACCACGGGTGCGCGTGGGGGCGGCGGCCGCCGCGGTGGTGCTGGCGGCGTCCGTGGCGGGCTGCGGTGCCGGCGGGGACGGCGGCACGCCGACGATCAACCTGTACTACCCGCCGGAGCAGAACCTCCAGAAGGTGGTCGACACCTGCAACACGCAGGCGGCCGGGCGTTACCGAATCGTCTACCGGGTGCTGCCGCGGCAGGCCGACGACCAGCGGGTGCAGATGGTCCGCCGGCTCGCCGCCGAGGACAGCGGCATGGACGTGCTCGGCCTCGACGTGACCTGGACGCAGGAGTTCGCGAGCGCCGACTGGATCCTCGAGTGGACCGGGCAGGACAAGGCCGAGGTGGAACAGGGGACGCTCGCCGGCCCGCTGGAGACCGCCCGCTACGACGGCAAGCTCTACGGCGCGCCGAAGAACACGAACGTCCAACTGCTCTGGTACCGCAAGGACCTGGTGCCGGAGCCGCCGAAGACGTGGGACCAGATGATCTCCATGGCGCAGGACCTGAAGCGGCAGGGCAAGCCGTACCAGGTGCTCACCATGGGCGCCCAGTACGAGGGGCTGGTCGTCCTCTACAACACCCTGGCGGAGAGCGCCGGCGGCCGGATCCTCAGCGACGACGGCGGCAAGGCGGTCATGGACGAGGGCACCGTGCGGGCGCTGGAGCAGCTGCGGAACCTCGCCACCTCCGGCGTGACATCGCCGTCGTTCAGCAACGCGACCGAGGACCCGGTCCGGCTGGAGTTCCAGGCCGGCGGCGGCGCGTTCCAGGTGAACTGGCCCTTCGTCTATCCGGCCATGCAGGAGGCGAACCCGGACCTGGCCAAGCAGGTCGCCTGGGCGCGGGTGCCCGGCATCGACGAGGACACCCCGAGCAAGGTCACCATCGGCGGGGTGAACCTCGCCGTCAGCGCGTACTCGAAGCACCCCGAGCTGTCCTTCGAGGCGGCCAAGTGCCTGCGCGACGAGGAGAACCAGAAGTTCTCCGCGATCAACGACGGCGTGCCGCCGACGATCGAGAAGGTCTACGACGACCCGGAGATGGACGAGGCGTACCCGATGAAGGAGACCATCCTCGCCGAGCTCAAGGAGCCGGCGGTGCGCCCGCTGACCCCGGCGTACCAGTCGATCTCCACCGTGATGTCCGCGGTCCTGTCGCCGCCCTCGCAGATCCGGCCGGAGCAGACCGCCGACGAACTGCGCGGGGCGATCGCCGACGCGCTCGAGTCGAAGGGGGTGCTGCCGTGAGAGAGCGATCCGAGCGGCTCACCGGCCGGAGGGAGGCGGCGTCATGAGTGTCAACGCCACCCCGACCGGGGCGGACGTCGCCGCCCAGGCGGAACGCGCCGGCGGACGCCACGCCGCGGTGCCGACGCAGCGCGCCGGCCGGCGCAGGCCGCCGCTGAGCGAGAACAAGAGGGCCGAGCGCCGGCTCGGCTGGCTGCTCTGCGCGCCCGCCGCGCTGGTCATGCTCGCGGTCACCGCGTACCCGATCATCTACTCGGTCTGGCTGTCGTTGCAGCGCTTCGACCTGCGCTTCCCCGACGAGCGCGAGTTCGTCGGGCTGGAGAACTACCTCACCGTGCTGACCAACGAGTTCTGGTGGACGGCCTTCGGGGTGACGGCCCTCATCACGGTGGTCACGGTCGCCGTCGAACTGGTGCTCGGCATGGGCCTGGCGCTCGTCATGCACCGCACGCTGGTCGGCCGGGGGATCGTGCGGACGGCCGCACTGATCCCGTACGGGATCGTGACGGTGGTGGCCGCGTTCTCCTGGCGGTACGCGTGGACGCCCGGCACCGGGTACCTGGCCAACCTGTTCAGCGACGGCGCCCCGCTCACCGAGCGGGCCAGTTCCCTGGCGATCATCATGCTCGCCGAGATATGGAAGACCACCCCGTTCATGGCGCTGCTGCTGATGGCCGGGCTGGCGCTGGTGCCCGAGGACCTCCTGAAGGCGGCCAGCACCGACGGCGCGACGGCGTGGCAGCGGTTCACCAGGGTGATGCTGCCGGTGATGAAGCCGGCCATCCTGGTCGCGCTGCTGTTCCGCACGCTCGACGCGTTCCGGGTCTTCGACAACATCTTCGTGCTCACCGCCGGCGGCAACGAGACCTCGTCGGTGTCGATGCTGGCCTACAACAACCTGATCCGGGGCCTCAACCTCGGCATCGGGTCGACGATGTCCGTGCTGATCTTCATCACCGTGGCGATCATCGCGTTCATCTTCGTGAAGCTCTTCGGCACCGCTGCCCCCGGCAGCTCGGACGACGAGAGGCGTTGAGATGGCTACCGAAACCACCACGCGGGCGAAGCTGCGGTGGGGTCTGCTGGACGCCGTCGTGGTCGTGTTCGCGCTGATCCCGGTGCTCTGGATCGCGTCGCTGTCGTTCAAGACCCCGGCCACGCTCACCGACGGACGGTTCATCCCCCGGGAGTGGACGCTGGACAACTACCGGACGATCTTCGACACCGACCAGTTCGTCCGGGCCCTGGTGAACTCGATCGGCATCGCCCTGATCGCCACGGCGGTCGCCGTGGTGCTCGGCGCCATGGCCGCGTACGCGATCGCCCGGCTGGACTTCCCCGGCAAGCGGCTGCTCGTCGGGGTCTCCCTGCTGATCGCGATGTTCCCGCAGGTGTCGCTCGTGTCCCCGCTGTTCGAGATCGAACGGCAGCTCCACCTGTTCGACACCTGGCCGGGGCTGATCCTGCCGTACATCACGTTCGCCCTGCCGCTGGCGATCTACACGCTGTCGGCGTTCTTCAAGCAGATCCCCTGGGATCTGGAGAAGGCGGCCAAGATGGACGGCGCCACCCAGGGCCAGGCGTTCCGCCGGGTGATCGCGCCGCTCGCGGCGCCCGGCCTGTTCACCACGGCGATCCTGGTCTTCATCTTCTGCTGGAACGACTTCCTCTTCGCCATCACGCTCACCTCGACCGAACGGGCCCGTACGGTGCCGGTGGCGTTGTCGTTCTTCACCGGTGAGTCGCAGTTCGAGGACCCGACCGGGGCCATCTGCGCCGCCGCCGTGGTGATCACCATTCCGATCATCCTCTTCGTGCTCTTCTTCCAGCGCCGCATCGTCTCCGGCCTGACCTCCGGCGCGGTCAAGGGATAGGTGGTAACAGTGGCTGACATCGTGCTCGACAAGGTGAGCAAGCGGTTCCCCGACGGAACCGTCGCGGTGCGGGACGTCGACCTGGAGATCGCCGACGGCGAGTTCGTGATCCTGGTCGGCCCCTCGGGCTGCGGCAAGTCCACCACCCTCAACATGATCGCCGGTCTGGAGGACATCAGCTCCGGTGAGCTGCGCATCGGCGGCGAGCGGGTCAACGACAAGGCGCCCCGGGACCGCGACATCGCCATGGTGTTCCAGTCGTACGCGCTCTACCCGAACATGAGCGTGCGGGAGAACATGGCGTTCCCGCTGAAGTTGCAGAAGCTGGACCGGGAGACGATCAACCAGAAGGTCGAGGAGGCGGCGAAGGTCCTCGAACTGACCCCGCTGCTGGACCGCAAGCCGGCCAACCTCTCCGGTGGGCAGCGGCAGCGCGTGGCGATGGGGCGGGCCATCGTCCGGCAGCCCAAGGCATTCCTCATGGACGAGCCGCTGTCCAACCTCGACGCGAAGCTGCGGGTGCAGATGCGCACGGTCGTGTCCCGGCTGCAGAAGCAGCTCGGCACCACCACCGTCTACGTCACCCACGACCAGACGGAGGCCATGACCCTCGGCGACCGGGTCGTGATCATGCGCGGCGGCGAGGTGCAGCAGGTCGGCCCGCCGCAGGAGCTGTACGACCACCCGCGCAACCTGTTCGTGGCCGGGTTCATCGGCTCGCCGTCGATGAACTTCCTGCACGCCGCCGTGCAGGACGGGACGCTGCGCACCGCCCTGGGCGACGTGCCCGTCGGGGACCGGATCCGGCGCGAGCTGGAGTCCGCCGACGCGCCCCGCGAACTCATCCTCGGCATCCGTCCCGAGCACTTCGAGGACGCGGAGCTGGTCGACGAGGAGACCCGCCGGCGCGGGATGGAGTTCGAGGCGCCCGTCGAGATCGTCGAGTCGATGGGCTCGGACAAGTACGTCTACTTCACGGTCGAGGGGGAGCGGGCCAGCGCCGCCGAGCTGGAGGAGCTGGCGGCCGACGCGGGGGCCGACTTCACCGGCGGTGGGGCCAACCTCGTCACCCGGCTGTCGGCCGAGTCGCCGGTGACCGAGGGCGGGACCCGTCGCGTGTGGTTCAACCTGGAGAAGATCCACCTGTTCGACCCCACCAACGGCCGGAACCTGACCCTGCACGAGGGCCGGGCCGCCGGGGCGCTCGCCGACTGACGCGTACGGCGACGGGGCCGCGCGGGGTCGCCCCGCCGGTCCCGTCGCGGCGCGTCGGCGATGACCACCCCGACCCGCCCCACGGGCGCTCAGGCCGGCCAGTCGACCCGCAACGGCAGGCCGAGGAAGCCGGCGTAGCGGTCGAGGGCCTTCTCCACGCGGGGGCGGTCTAGTGCGGCCAGCGGACGGACGACGACCTTCACCTCGCGCCGGCCGACGGCGCGTTTCCAGGTGCCCACCACCCGGCCCGCCTGCACCACCGTGGGCTGGAAGACCCCGTTGTTGCCCGGGATGATCGCGTCGCGGTGGGCCGCGTCGAGCATCAGCGAGCGGTCCTTGTAGCCGAGCAGGTACTCGTCGAAGCCGGGCAGCACGAGCAGGTCGTCGACCGGCGCCCGGGGCGCGTCCAGCAGCGCGGCGTCGACCAGCATCGCCTCCCCGTCGACCTCGACGGTCGCGAGCGCGTCACCCGCGGCGGCCACGCCCCGGCGCGCGTCGGTCAGGGTCAGCCCCGTCCAGCCGGCGAACTCGCGGGCGGTCACCGGGCCGTGGGAGCGGACGTAGCGGAGCGCGAGGGTGG
>Ga0164243_10008893_pt1 | contig 14728 bp, 10 predicted proteins | sample OricompcompostOP_FD_108781 | JGI IMG/M metagenome (GOLD analysis project Ga0164243, IMG submission 108781) | Organic Plus compost microbial communities from Emeryville, California, USA - Original compost - Organic plus compost (OP) | ecosystem: Engineered > Solid waste > Mixed feedstock >... | reverse complement strand
GATCGACGCCCACGAGCGCCTCCGCGGAGAGCGCGCCGGCCGCCCGCGCGTGAAGCTCGTCGACCTCTCCGAGATGACGACGGTCGCCGCCGCCTGTCGGACATGAGGCGCGGCCGCGCGGTCGGCGACCGCGTCGCGGACCCCGGCGCCTGAACTCGAGCCGGCCGAGCTCGACCCGTCGCGGATCGTCCGCAGAACCACTCGACCCCGCCTCCGTCGGCCGTTCGTGATGGTTCTGCGATGCCGGTGTGAGCGCGGTGTGCGGATGCTGTGAGCACCGTCGCCGATGCTCACGGCATGAGCACCACGACCCCCACTCCTCTCGTTTCTCCGCAGGCGTCGTCGCGTGCCTACCCGTCGCTCCGTGCGGCGTGGATCCCGCTCGCCGCCCTCTGCCTCGCCTTCTTCGTCGAGATGGTCGACAACACGCTGCTGTCGATCGCCCTGCCCACGATCGGCCGCGACCTCGGCAGCGGCACAACCGGCCTGCAGTGGGTCACCGGCGCGTACTCGCTGACCTTCGGCGGGCTGCTCCTCACCGCCGGCTCGATCGCAGACCGCTTCGGACGACGACGCGTCCTGCTGATCGGGCTGGGCGTCTTCGGCGCGCTGAGCCTCTGCGTCGTCTTCGTCCACTCCGCGGGGGAGCTGATCGCGCTGCGCGCCGGCCTCGGCATCGCCGCCGCGGCGATGGCGCCGATCACCAACTCGCTCGTCTTCCGCCTCTTCGACGACAAGACGCTGCGGATGCGCGCGATGACCGTGATGATCATCGTCGGCATGTCCGGCTTCGTCCTCGGCCCGCTGCTCGGCGGCACCGCCCTGGCGCACGTGAGCTGGGAGTGGCTGCTCGTCGTCAACGCCCCGATCGCGCTGATCGCCTGCATCGGCGTCCGCCTCGGCGTCGCGGCCGACCGCGCGGAGGACCTGACCGACGACGAGCTCGACCTGCCCGGCGCCGTCCTGAGCGTGGCGACGATCGGCCTCGCCTGCTACTCGCTCACCAGCGGCGTCGAGCACGGCTGGGCCTCCGCGGGCACGCTCGGCGCGATCGTCGGCGCGGTCGCCGCCGGCATCGCCTTCGTCCGGCACGAGCGCCGCAGCGCGTCGCCGATGCTCGACCTCAGCCTGTTCGCCGACGGCACCGTCCGCGGCGCCGCGATCGCGCAGACGGGCACCTCGATCGCGATGGCCAGCGTGATGTTCGGCCTGATCCTGCATTTCCAGTACGCCTACGGCTGGTCGCCGGTTCGGGCCGGCCTCGCGAACCTGCCGATCATCGTGACGATGCTGCTCGCGACCCCCGTCTCCGAGGTGCTCGCGAAGCGGTTCGGCCACCGCGTCGCCTGTCTCGTCGGCGCCGCTCTGCTCGCCGGCTCGCTGCTGGGCCTCTCGTGGGGCGTCTCGCACGGGTATCTCGCGATCGCGGTCTCGATGGTCTTCCTCACGATCGGCTTGCGGACGATCATGACGATCTGCGCCGTGGCCCTGGTCGAGGCGATGCCGGGGAACCGCACGTCGATCGGCACGGCTCTGAACGACACCGCCCAGGAGGTCGGCACGAGCGTCGGCACCGCCCTCGTCGGGACGCTGATCGCCGTCCTGGTCACCACGGCGCTGCCCGCCGGCGCCTGGAGCCATGAGCTCGTGACCTCGTTCTTCCACGGCGAGCGGGTCACCTACGGGGTGCTCGCGATCGTCGTCGGGCTGGTCGCCGGCTACGGCGCCCACACCCTCACCGACTCGCGCTCGACGGAGGACCCGGCCTGAGTGGGGCGCCGACGGTCGACGGGTCGAGTCGCCGCAGGGCCGCGTCGCGCTGCTGCCAGCGCCCCGCGGCGAACGCGGCGTCGTAGGCGTCGGCCCCGAGCGTCTCGCGCAGATGCGCGCTGAGACGGGCGATGTCGGGGTCGGTGCGGTCCTCGCCGCCGCGCAGCCGGGCGGCCGCGCCGAGGATCTCGGTGGCCGCGGTCGCGTCGCCGACGCGGCTCGCGAAGGCGGCGACCGCGACGCCGACGAGCGCGGCGATCGGCAGGTCCTCGGTCTCGACCGCCGCGGGGTAGGCGACCTCCAGGTGGGCTCGCGCGGTCTCCAGGTCGCCGTCGTCGACGGCGATCAGGACGGCGGAGGCGCGGACGCTCGCCTCGAGGTGGCCGCGCTCGGGACGGCCGGGCCCGACACGCTCGACCGTCCTGAGCGCGGCGGCGATCATGGCGCGAGCCTCGTCCGCGTCCCCGAGGCGCCAGCTGACGCGGGCGAGGAACGCGCCGGTGAATGCCGCCTCGATGCCGCCGACGTCGGTGGCGTCGCGTGAGAGGCGCGCGTAGTCGCGCGCACCCTCGACGTCGCCCCGGCGCCAGCGGACGCCGGCGATGTCGAGCAGCAGCCGCGCGTTGTCGCTGTCGGCGCCGACCTCCTGGAGCAGCGCCCGCGCCTCCTCGAGCGCCGCCGCGGCACCCTCGAGGTCGTCCTCGAGCTTCCGCAGGCTGGCGAGCGAGCTCAGCGTCGTCGCCAGCGCCCAGCGCTCGCCGAGCGCGCGGAAGGCGACGAGCGCCTCTTCGACGTGGCGGCGGACCCCCTCGACGTCGCCATCGTTCTCGGCCGCCTGCGCGAGCGCGAGCGGGACGGTCGCGCGGACCCACGCGTCGTCGCTCGCCCGCGCGCGGGCGAAGAGCCGCTCGGCGCGCGGCCGGTCCGACGAGAACCAGGCCATGATCGGCGCGGCGGCGGCCGCGATCGGACGAGGCGACAGGTCCAGCCCTTCAAGCTCGTCGAGCACCGCCGCGAGGTCGTGGCGGACGTCGGCGGCCCGGGCATCGTCCTCGAGCAGCACCACGCTCTCGGCGATGAGGCGGTCGAGCGGGTCGGCGTCGCCGGGGACGGCGTGCGCCAGGCGGACCGCTGCCGTCGCGTCGTTGGGACTGCCTGAGAGCACCCAGAACCAGACGAGCGAGACCGCCAGGCGCAGGGCGCTGCGCGCGTCGCCGTCGTCCGCGAGCCAGCGGAGTGCGGCGAGCAGGTTGTCGCGCTCGGCCTCGAGGTGGCGGAACCAGGGCAGCTGCTCGGGGCCGCGCAGGTGCGCGTCGGCCTCGTCCGCCAGCGCGGCGAAGAAGCGGGCGTGCGCGGTGCGGGTGGCCGACAGCTCGCGCTGCTCGGAGAGCTGCTCGATGCCGTACTCGCGGATCGTCTCGAGCATCCGGTAGCGCGGCACGCGGCGGTCGACGAGGATCAGCAGCGAGCGGTCGACGAGCGAGGCGAGCAGGTCGAGCACCGCCTCGGCGTCGAGGCCGTCGTCGGCGCAGACCGCGGCGGCGCTCTCCGGCGTGACGCCGGCGGGGAAGACGGCCACGCGCCGGGCGACGAGCCGCTCGTCCTCGGTCAGCAGGTCCCAGCTCCAGTCGACGACGGCGCGCAGCGTCTGCTGGCGCGGCAGCGCGGCGCGGCTGCCGCCGGTGAGCAGGCGGAAGCGGTCGTCCAGGCGGGCGGCGATCTGCGGCGCGGGCAGCGACCGCAGGCGCGCGGCAGCGAGCTCGATCGCCAGCGGCAGGCCGTCGAGGCGCCGGCAGATCTCCACGACGCTGCCGACGGTCGCGGCATCGACGGCGAAACCCGGCGAGGCGTCGGCGGCGCGGTCGGCGAACAGCCGCACCGCGGGGTGCTCCAGCGCGGTCCGCGGGTCGGCGTCGGCCGGGGGCAGACCCAGCGGCGGGACGATCTCCAGCCGCTCGCCGGCGATGCCGAGCGGCTCGCGGCTGGTCGCGACGATCCGCAGGCGCGGGCAGTGCGCGAGCAGCTGATCGGCGAGGACGGCCGCGGCGGCGATCAGGTGCTCGCAGTTGTCGAGGACGAGGACGGTCTCGCGCTCGGCGAGGACGTCGAGCAGGTGCGCGGCCGGATCGGTGTCGGGCGGTGCGCTCGCACCCGTGGCGGATTGCCGCAGGAGGCTTGCCTCGCGCAGGCCGAGCGCCCCGAGCACGCCCGTGACGATGTCGTCCGGATCGCTGATCGTCGCCAGCTCGACCATCCAGACGCCGTCCGCGGCGCGGCCGACCTGGAGCCCCGCGACCTCGGCGGCCAGGCGCGTCTTGCCGGCGCCGCCGGGGCCGATCAACGTGACGAGGCGGTGCTCGGCGAGGAGTGCGTCGAGACGCTCGATCTCCTCGTCGCGGCCGACGAAGCTCGTCAGGGTGAAGCGCAGGTTCGTGCGGCGCGGACTCGCGGGCGCGGGGGCGACCGTCGTCGGCGCCGCCGCGGTCGCGCCGGCCGTTCCGTCGATGACGGCGAGGTGCGCGGCCCGCAGGTCGGCGGAAGGGACGGCGCCGAGCTCTGCGTCGAGGCGGACGCGGATCTGCTCGTAGGCGTCGACCGCCTCGGCCGTGCGGCCCGCCGCCGCCAGCGCCCGCATCCGCTGCGCGGCGAGCCGCTCGTGGAGCGGGTGGGCGGCCGTCAGCCGGTCGAGCTCGGGGACAAGGCCGGCGCCGCCGCCGAGCAGCAGCTCGGCCTCGATTCGGTCGGTCGTCGCGGCCAGGCGCAGCGCCTCGAGGCGGTCGGCGGCCTCGACCGCGAACCGCTGGGCGGTCGCGAGCTCGCCGAGGGCCGGCCCGCGCCATCTCGCGAGCGCGTCGCGCAGGAGCTGCGCGGCGCCCGCGGCGTCGCCAGCCCGCAGCGTCGCCGCGCCCGTCCGCGCTGCCGCCTCGAACGCGAGCGCATCGACGTCATGCGGCGCGAGTGCCAGCCGGTACCCGGCGGCGCTGAAGCGAACCGCGTCAGTGCCCAGCGCGCGCCGCAGTCGCGAGACCAGCGCCTGCAGCGCGTGGCCGGCGTCGGCCGGCGGCGCCTCCTCCCAGATGGCGTCGATCAGCTCGCTCGGGCTGACGTCCCGCCCCGCATCGAGCGCGAGCCGGACCAGCAGCGCGCGCACGCGGCTGCCCGCGACGGGCACGAGGCGCTCGTCGCGCCAGACCTCCAGGGCTCCGAGAACAGCCACACGCACGCACCCACTCTTGCACGCGACACCGCGGCGCTTCGTGCTCGTCCCGCAGCTCCGGGCGGCGTCAGTCGTCGAGGACCTCGAGCAGGCAGAGCAGCTCGACGAGGCCGTCGAACGTCTGCGGGTCGTGGCCGCTGGACTCGCGGATGCGTCGCAGCCGGTAGCGCAGGGTGTTCTCGTGGATGTGCAGATCCGCCGCCGCGCGCGTGACGTTCATGTGCGCCCGCGCGAAGCCGCGCAGCGTCTCAGCGGTCGTCGCCAGAGCGGCCGGCTTCTGACCCGCGAGCCAGCCCGCCTTCTTCAGCAGCAGCGCGCGCGTCGTGTTCGTCGCCCCGGTCAGCAGGTGCTCCAACGCGGGCAGCGCCGCGAGCGAGACCACCGGGCGCCTGTCCGTCGCGCGCGAGACGGCGAGCGAGGCCTCCTCGTAGGCGGCGGCGACGTGGGCGAAGCCCCCGCACGGCGAGCTGATCCCGCACGACAGCTCGACGCCGGTCTCGGCCTTCAGCCTCTCGCGCGCCGCGGACACGCGCGCGATCGGGTCGTCGTGCGGGTCTGCGGCGCAGACGGCGACGATCGCGCGCTCGCGGACCACCAGCAGCGGCGAGGCCCGGCGCGTCGCCAGGCAGTCGGCGAGCGCCGCGGCGGCCGTCTCCAGCGCGCGCGAGAGAGAGCTGTCCTCGCTCGACACCCGGCCGACGATCGCCAGCAGGTCGCCCTGCGGATCGAGGCCGGGCGCGGCCGGATGCGGCTCGGCGCGCACCGGGCCGACGTCGCCGCGCAGCAGCGCGTCGAGCAGGTCGCGCGCGGCCTTGTCGTTGAGCGCGTGGATGCGCGACTCCTCGCGCACGTAGCTGGCGGCCGCGTGCGTGGTGAGCGTGTCCATCGCGTCGGACATCCGCCGCGCGAGCTCGACCGCGACGTCGCGGGAGAGCCCGAGGCTCGCGACCTCCGCGGTCGTCTCCTCCCAGAAGACGTTCATCGCGGTCCGGTACGCCTGCAGCACCGCCTCCAGCGGGATGCCGACGCGGACGCGGTTCCTGACGTGCTCGCTGACGTAGTCGAGATGCTCGCGCTCGATGCGCTGCCCTGACAGCGCCCCCGCCATCAGCCGCGCGTTGCGCACCAGCAGCGCGGTGACGTCCGCGAGCTCGGCCGGCGACAGCCGCCGGTAGGCCGGCTCCTCCTCCAGGATCCGCTCGAGCATCGTGCCGACGACGTCGTCGAGGCGGGCGAGGAGCCGCTCGCCGGGATCGCGCGTCGGTTGCGTGCGCATGACCATCGCTTTGTCGGATTCCTCCAAGGAAGAGGCGCGCAAGTCTGTCACAGCCCACCGTAGACCGGGATCAGCGGCGCGGGGGAGCATGCTCCGAGCGCTGCCGTGGAGACGCGGCAGCGGAGGAGATGGAGTCGTGAGGAGGAGATTGGTGTTTCCCGTCAGAGCTGGCGCGCTCGCCGCTGCGCTGAGGCAGCGACGCACGATCCGCATGCGGTGCGCGCTCGCCGCTGGAGTCCTCGCCCTGAGTGTCCCGCTCGCGGCCTGCGGATCGTCGGATTCGTCCAATTCGCGATCGTCCGGGACCGCGGCGTCGTCGGGCGCCTCCGGCGGCACCGTCGCGGGCAAGAAGGTGACGATCGTCAGCATCGCCGACAGCAACCCGTGGGCCGCCGTCTACAACAAGACGATCAAGGACTACCTCAGCGCCAGAGGCGCTGACGTCAAGGTCTCGGTGTCCGCCGACCCTGCCGCGCAGGTCCAGCTGCTCAATAGCGCGGTCGCCGAGAAGCCGGACCTGATCTTCCTCGAGGCGCTCGACAGCAAGGCGATGGCGCCGGCCATCGCCAAGGGCAAGGCGGCCGGGGTGACGATCGTCAACACCGACGGCGCCGCCGACCCGTCGGTCGCCGAAGGGCTCAACCAGGTCCTCTCCGACAACGTCGCGCTGGGCAGGTTCGCCGCGCAGAACCTCGTCGAGGGCCTGCAGGAGCTCGGCCTCAGAACGGCCAACATCGGCGTCATCAAGGGCACCGCCGCGATGCTCGTCACGCAGGACCGCATGAAGGGCTTCGACGAGGTCATGTCGAGACATCCCGAATACGAGGTGGTCGCCGAGGAGGACGGCAGCTGGGACCCGGTCAAGAGCGGCAAGATCGCCACGCAGCTGTTCGCCAAGCACGGCAAGGACGGTCTGCAGGCGATGTACGGCATGGCCGACTACATGGCCGTCCCGATCATCACCGCCGCCAAGCAGGCCGGCATCCCGGTCGGCGTCGAGAGAAGAGGCCTGATCGTCACCGGCGGCAACTGCTTCAAGGTCGGCATCGATGCGATCAAGGCCGGCGACATGTACGGCACGGCCACCGAGGACCCGTGGACGATCTCGCTGCAGGCCGCCAGATACGGCGAGCAGCTGCTGCTCGGCAGGGAGGTGCCGCTCGTCCAGACGATCAGGGAAGAGCGGGTCACGCGCGACAACGTCGAGCAGTACGCAGAGCAGTGCTCGAAGGCATAGCTCGGCGATGAGCGACAGGATGGACGTCACGGTGCCGCCGCTCGTGGGCGGCGGCAACCTGGCGGCGCTGCTGACGCGGGCCGCCGGCATGTGGGGTGAGCGCGTCGCGCTGCTGCACGACGGGGGCGCGATCAGCTACGCCGAGCTGGAGCGCCGCAGCGCTCGGGCGGCCGGGTTCCTGGCCGGCCTCGGCGTCAGGGCTGGCGACCGGGTCGGCCTGCAGATCCGCAACTGCCCGGCGTTCGCAGCGCTCTACTACGGCATCCTCCGGCTGGGCGCGACGGTCGTGCCGCAGAACCCGCTCGCGACGGCCGCCGAGGTCGACCAGAACCTCGACGACGCTGGCGCGCGCATCGTCCTGACGAGCGCCCGCGGGGACGGCGCGCGGCGGATCGCGGTCGCCGACGACCACGCGAGCGCTCTGCTCGACGGCGCGCAGCCCCGCGACGACGTGCATGCGGTCGATTTCGACCAGACCGCGGTGATCCTCTACACGTCGGGGACGACCGGTCGTCCCAAGGGCGCCGAGCTGACCCACGCGAACCTCGTGCGCAACGCAGCGGCGGCGATCCAGATCTACTCGTTCACCGCCGAGGACGTGATCCTCGGCGCGCTGCCGCTGTACCACTCCTACGGCCAGACGTGCACGCTCAACGGCGCGATCGCGGTCGGCGCGCGCGTCGTGCTCGCCGACCGCTTCGAGGCCGAGCGGGCGGCCGCGCTGATCGCCGAGCACCGGGTCACCGCGCTGCTCGGCGTGCCGACGATGTTCTCCGACCTCGCCCATTGCGAGGCCGACGGCGACGCCTTCGCCTCGCTGCGCATCTGCTCCTCGGGCGGCGCGCCGCTGCCCGACGACGTGCTCGAGCGCTTCGAGGCCCGCACCGGCACGACCCTGTACGAGACCTACGGGCTGAGCGAGACCTCGCCGATCGCGTCCTCCAATGCGATCGGTCCCGCTCGCCGACGCGGCACCGTCGGCTGGCCGATCCCCGGCACCGAGATGAAGGTCGCCGGCGAGCGCGGCGCCGCGCTGCCGCCGGGCGAGATCGGCGAGATCGCGATCCGCGGCCACAACATCATGAAGGGCTACTGGCGCAACCCGGAGGCGACGCGGCAGGCGATCGACGCCGACGGCTGGTTCTTCACCGGCGATCTCGGCACGGTCGACGTGGACGGCTGCTTCCGCGTCGTCGGACGCGTCAAGGACATGATCATCCGCGGCGGGCACAACGTCTACCCGCGCGAGCTGGAGGACCTGCTGCACCAGCATCCGGCGGTCCGCTACGCCGCCGTCGTCGGCGTCCCAGACGACCGTCTCGGCGAGGAGGTCGGCGCGGCGATCGTGCTCGAGAGGGGCGCGCACTCCTCCTCTGCCGAGCTGCGCGACTGGGTCAAGGCGCGCGTGGCCCCGCAGAAGTACCCGCGGCACGTGTGGATCGTCGACGAGCTGCCCACGGGTCCGACCGGCAAGATCCTCAAGCGGGCGATCTCGGCGCCGACCGGGCTCGGCGGCGGGGCGCGGGGCACGACATGAGCGCGCCCCGGCTCGAGATGTCCGGGATCACCCGGAGCTTCGGCGCCGTCAAGGCCGTCCGCGACGTGTCGCTGCGGCTCGGCCCCGGCGAGATCCTCGGCCTCTGCGGCCACAACGGCGCCGGCAAGAGCACGCTGATCCACGTCCTCGCCGGCCTCGTCGCCCCCGACGCCGGAGCGATCAGGCTCGACGGCGAGCCGGTCGTGCTGCACACGCCGCGCGACGCGCAGCGCGCCGGGATCGCGTGGGTCGATCAGGAGCTGAGCCTCGTCCCGGCGCTGAGCATCGCCGAGAACGTCGCGCTCGGGCGCGTCGACGCCGGGCTGCTGCGCCATCCCCGGCGCGAGCGCGCAGACACGCGCGAGCTGCTCGCGAAGGTCGGGCTCGACGCCCGCGACCCCGACGAGCTGGTCGGCGGCCTCGATCTCGGCACGCGCCAGCTCGTGGAGATCGCCCGCGCGCTCGGGCGCGGGGCGCGGCTCTTGATCCTCGACGAGCCGACCGCGACGCTGACCGACTTCGAGATCGAGCGCGTCTTCGCCGCCGTCCGTCGCGTCGCGCGCGACGGCTGCGCGGTGATCTTCGTCTCCCACCGGCTCGGCGAGGTGCTCGAGCTCTGCCACCGGGTGACCGTCGTGCGCGACGGGCGCGTCGTCGCCGAACGGCCGGTCGCCGAGCTGTCCGCCGCGCAGCTCGTCGAGGCGATGCTCGGCGAGCAGCTCGAGCCGGCGCCGCCGCGCGGGCCGAACGCGACGGGCGAGCGCCTGCTGCGCGTGCGCGACCTGTCGGTCGGAACGCGCCTGCGCGGCTTCACGTTCGACTTCGACGCGGGCCGCGTGTACGGGCTGGCCGGGCAGGTCGGCGCCGGGACCTCCGAGGTCCTTCACGCGCTGGCGGGGCTGCTGCCCGCCGCGACCGGATCGGCCGAGCTCGCGGGTCGTCCGCTGGGGCTGCGCCATCCGGTGCGCAACCGGGGCCGGGGCCTGGGCTTCGTCACCAACGACCGCAAGGGCGAGGGGCTGTTCCTCGGTCGCAGCGTCGCGGAGAACCTCACCGCGACGCAGCTCGACGTGGTCGCGCGCGCCGGGCAGCTGATCCCTCGACGCGAGCGCCGGCACGCGACCGCGCTCGCGGTGCACGCCGGCGTCGCCGCGGACCGGCTCGACGCTCCGGTCGGCGTGCTCTCGGGCGGCAACCAGCAGAAGACGCTGGTCGGCCGCTACCTGCTGCGCGACGACATCAAGGCGCTGCTGGTCGACGAGCCGACGCGCGGCGTCGACATCGGCGGGCGGGCCGCGATCCACGAGCTGCTGCGCGCCGCGGCTGACGAAAACCGCGCGGTGATCTTCGCCTCCAGCGATCTCGACGAGCTGCTCGAGCTCGCGACGACCGTGATCACGATGCGGGCCGGTCGGATCGTCGGCGTCTACCCCGATGGCGTCTCGCGCCAGACGATGCTGACCGACCTCACCCACGGGAGGGCCTGAGATGCGCCGCCCCACGACCATCCCGCTCGTCCTCGCGCTCGCGGCGCTGATCGTCCTGGCCGCGACCACCGACCGCTTCTTCACCTGGGACAACGTCAAGGCGATCCTCAGCTCGGCGTCGCTGGTCGGGATCGTCGCGCTCGGACTGACGTTCGTGACGCTCGCCGGCTCGATGGTGTCGCTTGCGGTCGGGCCCTCCGCGGTGCTCGCGGCGATGGTGTTCCTGTCGGCGCTGAACGCCGGCCTGCTCCCGGCGCTCTTGCTGGCGATCGCGGCCGGAGCGGCGATCGCCGCCCTCCAGGGCGCGCTCGTCGGGCTCTGGAACGTCAACCCGGTGATCCTCACGATCGGCGCGGGCTTCCTGATCGTCGGCTTCGCCGAGAAGGCGTACGGCGAGGCGACCGTGCGCCCGGAGGGTGGCGGCTTCGCGACGCTGAACTCGGTGCCGCTCGGGATCCCGGTCGCGGTCTACGTGATGATCGGCGTCGCGCTCGCCTTCCAGTACCTGCTGACACGCACCGTGCTGGGGCGACAGATCCTGCTCGTCGGCGAGAGCCGCGAGGCGGCGCGCGCGGCGGGGATCCCGGTCGCGCGCGTGGTGACCGCGGCGTTCGCGCTCGCCGGCGCGGCGTACGCGCTCGGCGGCGCCTTCCTCGGCTCGTTCAACATGGGAGCCTCGACCTACCTGGAGGGCACGCTGACCTTCGACGCGATCGCCGCCGTGCTGATCGGCGGGACGTCGATCGCCGGCGGGCACGGCTCGCCGCTGCGGACGCTCGGCGGCGCGCTCGCCGTGGCCGCGATCACCGACCTGCTGCTGCTGCGCGGACTCGGGACCGGGCCGCAGATCCTGCTCAAGGGCCTGCTCGTCGTCACCGTCGTGATCGCCACCCAGCGGCGGCTGAACGGAGCGCAGGCATGAGCGCCCGCAACGCATGGCGACGGGCCGATGTGCTGCTGCCGCTGGCCTCGTTCGCGCTGGTCCTGCTGGCGTTCCTCGTCGTCCCGGGGATGCGCGGCGAGGAGGTCACCGACGCGTCGCTGTTCAACGGGCTGCAGGGCTTCGCGCCGCTGGGGCTGATCGCGCTCGCGCTCGGGCTGACGCTGATCGCCGGCGAGTTCGACGTGTCGGTGCTGGGGATGCAGGCGCTCGGCGGCGTGCTGGCCGTGAGAGCGGGGGGAAGCGCCGGGCTGCTCGGCGTCCTGGCGGCGGTCGCCGGCTGCGGCCTGCTCGGCTTGGTGCAGGGGGTGGCGATCGCGCGGCTGCAGCTGCAGTCGCTGTCGGTCACGATCGGGACCTACGTGGTGCTGCTCGGGCTGACGAACGTGATCGCCGGCGACGACACCCTGTCATTCGGCAACGTCGGCGCGTCGGTCTGGGTCGACCAGCAGCTGCTGAGCTGGTTCTCGCCGCGCAGCCTGATCACGATCGGCATCTTCCTCGCCGCGCTCGTGCTGCTGAGCGCTACGCGGATCGGGCCGGAGATCAAGGCGATCGGCAGCAACCGGCGCGCCGGCCGCGGCTCGGGCGTGCCGGTCGAGCGGCGGCTGGCCGCGCTCTTCACGTGCTCGGGCGCGCTCGCCGGACTCGCCGGCGCGCTGCTGTCCTACTCGAACGCGAGCGCATCGCTCGACCCGGGCCTCGGCCCGCTGATCCTCGCGACCGCCGCCGCCGTGCTCGGCGGCCTGTCGCTCAGCGGCGGGCGCGGCACGATCTGGGGCCTGCTGCTCGGCGCTCTCGCCGTCGCGCTGCTCCAGCAGCTGTTCGCGATCCTGGCGCTGCCGACGTCGACGACGCAGATCGTGTTCGGCGCGCTGCTGCTCGTCGTCGTCACGATCGACGCGCCGGAGCTGCGCACCACCTTGTCCGGCGCCGCCGTCCGCCGCCGCACCGAACGCCAACGAGTCGAGGAGAGGACGCCATGAGCAGCGAGATCGTCGTCGAAGGGCTGCACTTCCCCGAGTGCCCGCGGTGGCACGAGGGCCGCCTGTTCTTCTGCGACATGCACGGCGACGCCGTCCTGGCGCTCGATCCCGCGACGGGGGAGGTGGCGGTCGTCGCCGAGGTCTTCCACCCGGGCGGGATCGGCTGGCTGCCCGACGGCCGCCTGCTCGTCGTCGCAAGCGAGGATCGCGCGATCCACGAGATCGTCGCCGACGGCCACCGCGTCTACACCGACCTGTCCGGCATCGCGCCGGGCTGGGTCAACGACATCCTCGTCGACCGCACCGGCCGCGTGTACGCGGGCAACTTCGGCTACGACCTCTTCTCGGAGGATCTCCGTCCCACCGGCCTCATCGTCGTCGAGCCCGACGGCGCCGCCGCGATGCAGCCCGACGCGCTCGAGTTCCCGAACGGCATGGTCAAGCGGTCCGACGGCAAGCTCGTCGTCGCCGAGACCTTCGGCACCTGCCTCACCACGTTCGCGATCGGCGACGACGGCACGCTGCGCCGCGAGTCCTCGCTGCCGCTCGGCGACATCCACCCCGACGGCATCTGCATCGACGCCGAGGACCACATCTGGGTCAGCACCGTGTTCACCGACGAGGTCATCCGCGTCAGCCCCGACGGCGCGCAGGAGCGCCACGCGGTCTCCCAGCGGTCGTTCGCCTGCGTGCTCGGCGGCGAGGACCGCCGGACCCTCTACGTCGCGACCGCCCCGGACTTCGAGCCCGCCGCTCGCCGCGCGAAGGCCGAGGGCCGGATCGAGGCGCTCAGGGTCGACGTGCCCGGGATCGGCGCGCAGGGGCTGGGCATCTAGCTCGTCGAGCAGATCGATCGCACGACCATCGCACGCGGCGATCGGTTCATCGCAAAACCCTGTTGTGGCTGCCCACTGAACGACGCAGCATGCGCTCCAGCAAGAGTGCGCCTGGAGCGAAAGGGAGCGAGTGGTGAGGCAGACGGGATTCGCGCGGGACGCCGGCATGATCGGGCGCGTCCGCATCGCTGGCGATCGCGAGACGAAGGCGGCCTGCGATGCGGCCTGACGGCGCGCTGCCCCGCCTCGTGCTCGTCCTCACCGAGAACTGGACGATCCTCGATCCGCGCGACCTGCGCGGCCTCGTCCGCGTCGCTCAGGAGGCGGAGGAGGCCGGCGTCGACGCCGTCATGCTGAGCGACCACCTCGTGCTCGGTCCCGGCGCCGGGGCGCAGGGCCGTCCGGCGAACCCGAAGGCGTACGCGGCCCCCGGCAATCAGGACCCCGCCACACCGTGGCCCGACAGCATCGTGCTGATGAGCGCGATCGCGGCCGCGACGACGCGGATCCGCATCGTCGCGGGCGCGATCATCGCCCCGCTGCGCCACCCGATCCTGCTCGCGCACCAGCTGGCGGCGCTCGACCTCCTGAGCGAAGGGCGCCTCGTCGTCCAGCCGACCGTGAGCTGGCACGAGGAGGAGTACGCAGCGCTCGGCGTCCCCTTTGGCGAGCGCGGCGCGCTGCTCGACGAGCATCTCGCTGCATGGAAGATCCTCTGGCGCGAGACGCCGGCGAGCTTCGCCGGTGTCCACTATCGCTTCGAGGACGTCTCGATGGAGCCCAAGCCGTTCCGCCCGGACGGCCCGCGGCTGTGGTTCGGAGGTCAGCGGATCAGCCCCTTCATCGTGCGCCGGCTCGTCGAGCACGGCCATGGCTTCCATCCCTTCGGCCAGCCCTCGCGCGCCGAGATGGCGCCGATCCGCGCCGCGATGGCCGTGGCCGGCCGCTCGGTCGAGGAGCTCGAGGTCGTCGGCGGGCTGCGCCCGCGTTTCCCGGACGCGCGGCGCCCAGCCGACATCGACGAGGCGGCCGAGGCGATCCCGGCACAGCTCGCCGAGGGCTACACCGCGATCTGCTTCAACCCCTCGCAGTACACCGACGACATCGCCGAGGTCCCGGCGCTCTGCCGCCGCCTGGTCGCGCGCGCCAGCGCGGCCGCGTGAACGTCTGTCGAGGCGTTCGTCAGCCGTGCCGGTCTCGCCAGCGGATCGGAGCGGTGCGGCTCCTTCGCAAGGCGCTTGTCGTTCGTCGAGAGTCTCGCATCGCGCCTCGGCGGCTCCTGCTGCGCGCGGACGTCGCCGACATCGTCGCCACGCTCACCCCGCTAGCCTCGATCGCATGACCGTCTCGGCGCGCCCGCTGCTCACCTTCGACTCGACCTTCGTCCGCGAGCTGGAGGGGCTCTACCTGCCGTGGCAGGCGGCGCCGGTGCCGGAGCCGCG
>Ga0164243_10008892_pt1 | contig 14733 bp, 12 predicted proteins | sample OricompcompostOP_FD_108781 | JGI IMG/M metagenome (GOLD analysis project Ga0164243, IMG submission 108781) | Organic Plus compost microbial communities from Emeryville, California, USA - Original compost - Organic plus compost (OP) | ecosystem: Engineered > Solid waste > Mixed feedstock >... | reverse complement strand
CGCCGAAATACATCGAGAACAAGCTGAAGTTCTATCCGAACATCAAGGAGGCGGTGGCGTTCGGCGACCGGCGCGATTTCGTCACGGTGATGCTCAATATCGATCTCGTCGCCGTGAGCAGCTGGGCCGAGCGCAACAATGTCGTCTACGGCTCCTACCAGGAGCTCGCCGGCCATCCGCTCGTCTATGCGATGATCGAAGAGCACGTGGCCGAGGTGAACCGCTCGCTCGCAGCGGAGCCGGTGATGGCGGGTGCGCAGATCCGCCGCTTCCTGATCCTGCATAAGGAACTCGACGCCGACGACGGCGAATTGACGCGCACGCAGAAGGTGCGGCGCGGCTTCATCGCCGAACGCTACGCGCCGCTGGTGCGGGCGCTCTATGACGGGTCGGATGCTGCCGATATCTCCACCGAAGTCACGTTCGAGGACGGGCGCAAGGGCGTGCTGGCGGCCCGGGTGACGATCCGCGACATGGCGCCGGCTCCGGTGCCGATGGAGCGTGCGGCATGAGGGCGCCGTCCGAACGCGACGTGGCGGCCGGCGAGATCCTGCTCGCGGTCGAGAACGTGTCTCTGTCGTTCGGCGGCGTGAGGGCGATCACCGACGTGTCGTTCGACATCCGAAAGGGAGAGATCCGTGCGATCATCGGTCCGAACGGCGCCGGCAAGACGTCGATGCTGAACGTGATCAACGGTTTCTACACGCCGCAGCAGGGCCGGATCACGTTCAAGGGCGAGACGCGCAACAAGATGCGGCCCTACGAGGCCGCGCGCGGCGGCATCGCCCGCACGTTCCAGAACGTCGCCTTGTTCCGTGGCATGACCGCGCTCGACAACATCATGGCGGGGCGGGCGCTGAAGATGCATCGCGGCCTGTTTTGGCAGCTGCTGCGGCATGGGCCGGCGCTGAAGGAGGAGGTGGAGCACCGGCGCAAGGTTGAGGAGATCATCGACTTCCTCGAGATCCCGCATATCCGCCGCATCCCCGTCGGGCGCCTGCCGTACGGTCTGCAGAAGCGGGTGGAACTCGGCCGCGCTTTGGCGATGGAACCGGATCTGCTGCTGCTCGACGAGCCGATGGCGGGCATGAACCTCGAGGAGAAGGAAGACATGTCGCGCTTCGTGATCGACGTGAACAACCATTTCGGCACAACGATCGCGCTGATCGAGCACGACATGGGTGTGGTGATGGACCTGTCGGATCGCGTCCTCGTGCTCGAATACGGCCGCAAGATCGCCGACGGCGCGCCAGACGTGGTGAAAAAGAACCAGGCGGTGATCGACGCGTATCTGGGCGTGGCGCACTGACGCGCCAACGATGAAGAGGGCGGCCGGCAGCCGCAACGGGTGCTGACGATGGACGGATTGTACAAGGTCTTCGTCGAGCCGTTCGTGCAGATGGGCGTGGCGCCCGATCTGCTGGTGCAGACGTTGTGGGAGGGGCTCGTCGCCGGCGTGCTCTACGCGTTGATCGCGCTCGGTTTCGTGCTGATCTTCAAGGCCTCCGGCGTGTTCAACTTCGCGCAGGGAATCATGGTCGTGTTCGCGGCGCTCACGCTGGTCGGTCTCTACGAGATCGGATTGCCGGCTTTCGTCGCGCTGGCGCTCACGATCGTGGTGATGCTGGTGCTCGCCTTCGGGGTCGAGCGGCTGGTTTTGCGGCCGCTGGTGAACCAGCCCGACATCATCCTGTTCATGGCCACGTTCGGACTGACCTATTTCCTTATCGGGCTGGGCGAGCTCGTTTTCGGCGGCAACCCCAAAGTGATGATCACCGACGCGCTCTATCTGCCGCGCGGGGCGGTGGAGTTTGAGTTCGCCGGCGGTTTCGTGGCGTTGCAAAAGATCGACATCGCCGCGGCCGTGATCGCCTCGCTGATGGTGGCGTGCCTTGCCGTGTTCTTCCAGCGCACGCGGATCGGCCGGGCCCTGCGCGCGGTGGCGGACAGCCACAAGGCGGCGCTGTCGGTCGGGATCTCGCTGGAGCAGATCTGGGTGATCGTCTGGTTCGCGGCCGGCATCGTCGCGCTGGCAACCGGGATCATGTGGGGCGCGCGCTCGGACGTGTCCTTCGCGCTGCAGATCATCGCGCTCAAGGCGCTGCCCGTGCTGATCCTGGGCGGTTTCACCTCGATTCCGGGCGCCATTGTCGGCGGCATCATCATCGGCGTCGGCGAGAAACTCGGCGAGTTCTATTGGGGACCGCTGCTCGGCGGCGGGATCGAGAGCTGGCTCGCCTACATGATCGCCCTGGTGTTCCTGCTGTTCCGGCCGCAGGGCCTGTTCGGCGAACGCATCATCGAGCGGGTGTAAGCGATGTTCTACCGCGAGGCCGGCCAGTTCAAGACGACCTACGAAGCCGATCAGGAGATCTTTCCCATTCGCCAGGACCGGATCGGCATTGGCGTCATCCTGGCGATCGCCTTCATTGTGATCCCGCTATTCGGCAACGACTTCCTGATCAACGCGGTGATGATCCCGTTCCTGATCTTCTCGCTGGCGGCGATCGGGCTCAACCTTCTCACCGGCTATACCGGGCTGCTGTCGCTCGGCACCGGCGCCTTCATGGGGGTCGGCGCCTATGCCTGCTACAAGCTGACCAGCGCCTTCCCCGACGTTAACATCCTCATCTGCATCCTTGGCGGGGGCTTCGTCGCCGCGGCGGTCGGGATCGTGTTCGGCCTGCCCAGCCTGCGCATCAAGGGCTTCTATCTCGCGGTGGCGACGCTGGCGGCGCAGTTCTTCCTCGACTGGTGCTTCATCCGCGTGCCCTGGCTCGTCAATTACAACGCGTCGGGCGCGATCGAAGTGCCGCTGCGCACGCTGTTCGGGGTGCCGATCACCGGGCCGACGGCGGCGCCGGCGACGCGCTATCTGCTCGTCCTGTCCCTCGTCGTGGTCATGACGTGGATGGCGTCAAACCTGGTGCACGGACGTATCGGCCGGATGTGGATGGCGGTGCGCGACATGGACATCGCCGCTGAACTGATCGGCATCCGGCTGCTGCCGACCAAGCTGACCGCCTTCGCCGTATCGTCGTTCTATTGCGGCGTGGCCGGCGCGATGATGGTGTTCTTGTGGTACGGCGGCGCCGAAGCGGAAGTGTTCTCGATCAATCTCAGCTTCACCGTGCTGTTCATGGTGATCATCGGCGGGTTGGGCAGTCTGATCGGCTCGTATTTCGGCGCTGCGCTGATCTTCATCCTGCCCATCGTACTGCGATTGGCGCCGGCGACGCTCGGCGTCTCCATCAACGCGGCGACGATCGAGCATCTCACCTTCATGATCGTTGGCGCGCTGATCATCCTGTTCCTGATCGTCGAGCCGCATGGCCTGGCGCGGCTGTGGCAGATCGGCAAGCAGAAGCTGCGGGTGTGGCCGTTCCCGTACTGACGGCGGCATTCGCGGGGAGAGTCCCGCTCAGCGGGGAAGAAGCGCCGGTTCTCGGCGCCAGAGAGGGAGAAACGCGATGCGCGTGAAACATCTCGTGCTCAGTGCCGCGCTCGCGGCCGCGGTCGGCGTGCCGGCCATGGCCACGTCGGCGCCGGCGCAGGAGGGGATCTACGTTCCGCTCTTCACCTATCGTACCGGCCCGTTCGCCGGTTCCGGCATCCCGATCGCGGACGGGATGCGCGACTACCTCAACATGCTGAACGAGCGCGACGGCGGCATCAACGGCGTCAAGCTGATCATCGAGGAATGCGAGACCGGCTACGACACCAAAAAGGGCGTCGAGTGCTACGAGGCGGTGAAGGGCAAGAACCCGGTGATGGTCAATCCGTACTCGACCGGCATCACCCTTCAGGTGATCCCGAAGGCGGCGGTGGACAAGATCCCGGTCCTGTCGATGGCCTACGGCCTGTCGGCGTCGGCCGACGGAACGGTGTTCCCGTGGATCTTCAACCCGCCGGCGACCTATTGGGACGGCGCTTCCGTGTTCATCAAGCACGCGGCGCAGGTCGAAGGGGGGCTCGACAAGCTCAAGGGCAAGAAGATCGGCCTCGTCCATCTCGACGCACCGTATGGCAAGGAGCCGATCCCGCTGCTGGAGGCGCTGGCGAAGGAATACGGCTTCGAGCTCAAGCTCTATCCGGTGCCGGCGGCGGACATGCAGAACCAGTCGTCGCTGTGGCTCGGCGTGCGGCGCGACCGTCCGGACTGGATTTATCTGCAGGGTTGGGGTGCGATGAACCCGACTGCGGTCAAGGAAGCGGCCAAGATCAACTTCCCGATGAACCGGCTGGTCGGGGTCTGGTGGGCCGGCGGCGATGACGACGCACGGCCGGCGGGCGACGGCGGCAAGGGCTATTCGACGCTCGACTTCCACGCGGTCGGCACCGACTTCCCGGTGATCCAGGACATCCTGAAGCACGTGGTCGACAAGGGGATGAGCCAGGTCGCGTCGAAGGACAAGGTCGGTGAGAACCTTTACAACCGCGGCGTCTACAATTCGATGCTGATCGCGGAAGCGATCCGCAACGCGCAGCAGATCACCGGCAAGAAGGTGGTCAACGGCGAGGACACCCGCCGTGGCCTCGAAGCGCTCAATATCACCGAGGCGCGTCTCAAGGAGATGGGCGCCGAGGGCTTCGCGGCGCCGGTGAAAGTGTCGTGCACCGACCATAACGGCCACCACAAAGTGTTCGTCGCCGAGTGGGACGGCAAGAAGTGGGTGAAGAAGAGCGACTGGATGGAGCCGATGCGCGACAAGGTGCGTCCGCTGATCGAAGCGGCGGCCAAGGATTATGCCGAGAAGAATACCGGCTGGCCGAAGCGCACGGAGGCTTGCGACAAGTCGTCGTGACCGCGTTCGCCCTCTTCCCGATCGCGGGAAGGGGGCGCTAACGCAGCGAAGCCAAGGAGGTGCGGCCGTGGCCGTCACAGCGACCAAGCCCGGCGCGGAAGCGGGCACCGACACGATCCTTGCGGTCAACAATATCGAGGTCGTCTACGACCACGTCATCCTCGTTCTCAAAGGCGTGTCGCTGGACGTGCCGCGCGGCGGCATCGTCGCCCTGTTGGGCGCCAACGGCGCCGGCAAGACGACGACGCTGAAGGCGATCTCGAACCTGCTGCGGTCCGAGCGCGGCGAGGTGACGAAGGGCTCGATCCTGTTTGACGGCGAGGAGGTGCAGGCGCGCTCGCCCAACGAACTGGTGCGGCGCGGCTGCGTGCAGGTGATGGAGGGCCGGCACTGTTTCGGCCACCTCACCGTCGAGGAGAATCTCCTGACCGGTGCCTTCACGCGGCGCGACGGCGCCGGGGCCGTCCGGCAGGATTTGGAAAAGGTCTATGCGTATTTCCCGCGGCTGCGCGAGCGGCGGCAGTCGATGGCCGGCTACACGTCGGGCGGGGAGCAGCAGATGTGCGCGATCGGCCGGGCGCTGATGGCGCGGCCGAAGATGATCCTGCTCGACGAGCCGTCGATGGGCCTCGCGCCGCAGATCGTCGAGGAGATCTTCGCGATCGTCGCCGACCTGAACGCCAAGGAAGGCGTGTCGTTCCTGTTGGCCGAGCAGAACACGAACATGGCGCTGCGCTATGCCCGCTACGGCTACATCCTCGAGAACGGTCGCGTCGTCATGGACGGCGCCGCCGAAACGCTGCGCGAGAACGAGGACGTCAAGGAATTCTACCTCGGCATGGCCGAGGGCAAGCGGAAGTCGTTCCGCGACGTGAAACACTACAAGCGGCGGAAGCGGTGGCTGACGTGAGCCGGCCGGCCGCGGCCGCGGGAGCACCGCCATGACGACCGACCCGGCCAGGGATGTGGCCGAGGGCCATTTCGATCCGCGCGAAACGCGCGATCCTGCAGCGCGCGAAGCCGATCTGTTCGCGCGCCTGCCCGGGCTCGTCGCCCGCGCCATGACCGCGCCGGGATGGGCGCGGCATCTTTCCGGGATCGACCCGCAGGCCGTGTCGAGCCGCGCGGCCTTGGCGGCGCTGCCGGTACTGCGCAAGGCGGAACTGGCTGCCCTGCAACGCGAGACGCCACCTTTCGGCGGCTTCAACGTCACCGCGCCGGGCAAGGTGCGGCGCCTGCTGATGTCGCCGGGGCCGATCTTCGAGCCGGAGGGACGCGGCGAGGATCCCGCGGGCGTCGCGCGGGCGCTTTATGCGGCCGGGTTCCGCAGCGGCGACGTGATGATCAACTGCTATTCGTACCATCTCACCCCCGGCGCCTGGATGATGGATGGCGGCGCTCAGGCGCTCGGCTGTGCGATTATTCCCGGCGGCACCGGCAACACCGAGCAGCAGGTCGAAGCGATCGCGCGGCTCCGCCCCTCGGGCTATGTCGGCACCGCCGATTTCCTCAAGATCCTGCTCGACACCGGCGCCAAGCTGGAGCGGGACGTATCGTCGCTGCGGCGCGGGCTCGTGTCCGGCGCCGCGCTGCCGGCGTCGCTGCGCGGCATCTTCGAAGAACGCGGCATCGCGGTGCTGCAATGCTATGCAACCGCCGAGGGCGGCGTGATCGCCTACGAGAGTCCGGCGCGCGAAGGGCTGATCGTCAACGAGGACGTGATCGTCGAGATCGTTCGTCCGGGCACCGGCGAGCCGGTTGCCGACGGCGAGGTCGGCGAAGTCGTGGTGACGACGTTCAATCCCGACTATCCGATGGTGCGGCTCGCCACCGGCGATCTCTCGGCCGTGCTGCCGGGAGCCTCCCCCTGCGGGCGCAGCAACATGCGGATCCGCGGCTGGATGGGCCGGGCCGATCAGACGACGAAAATCAAGGGCATGTTCGTGCATCCCGGCCAGGTCGTGGAAGTGGCGCGGCGGCATCCTGAGCTCGGCCGGGTACGGCTCGCGGTCACGCGCGAGAACGAGCAGGACGTGATGACGCTCACCGCCGAATGCGCGGCGGTGTCCGACGCCCTGCAGGAAACGGTGGCGGAAACGCTGCAGGCGGTGACGAAGCTGCGCGGGCGGGTCGCGCTGGTGCCGCCGCAGACGCTGCCGAACGACGGCAAGATCATCGTCGACGAGCGGGCGACGTGAATGGCGCGCGTCAGCGCTGGATGATGCGGCCGTCCACGGCCGTGCGGACCGTTCCCACCTGGCGGATATAGGCCATCACCTCGTTGGCGAGCAACGGCGCATCCTTGTCAGGGGTGATGCGGGCGGCGTCGCGGAACATGGTGTAGTCGTCGCCGCCGCGTGCGAGGAAGTCGAGCACGGCGACGCGGTAGAGGCGGTCGGGATCGAGCGGCGCGCCCGCCACATCGAGCGCCGTCACGCGGTCGCCGGGCGGGCGGCTGAGCATATATTCGAAGCGCAGACCCGACACTTGCGGGAAACGGCCGCTCGATTCCGGCAGCTGCTTGATGCCGTTTTCGATTGCGCGCTTGAGGTCGCGGCCGGGAAGTTCGAGGACGACGACGCGGTTGCTGAACGGCAGTTCCGCAAGAATATCCCGGCGCGTCAGTGTCGAACCGGGCGCGTGGATGACGCCGGCGCGGATGCTGCCGCCGTTGAGAATCGCCGCGTCGGACTTGGTCGCGATCCGCATGGCGTCGGCGAACAAGTCGCCGATCGCGGCCTCGCGCGTGCGCACCGTGGCATTGCGGCTGTCGAGTTCGACCGCAGTCGTGCCGATCGGCACGTCCATCTCGCGGGAGAACTCCGATTCGAGGTTCGCCACTGCGGCGGCGACTTCCGGATCCGGCTCGACGGTCGCCGTGTCGATGACGCGGAACTGCGGGAACCAGGTCGTCTCGCGGCGGCCGCCGCTCTCGCGCACGGTGATGTCGACGTCGATGGCCGTGACGAAGTGCGCGTCGAAGCTGGATTCGACGAGACCGTTCTGTCCGTCGTAGGAAATGAACAGATCGTGGGTATGGCCTGTCAGCAGCAGGTCGGCCGTGCGCGCGAATTGCAGCGCGAGACTGTCGCCGCGATCCGCGTGGAGCACGGCGACCACGAAATCGGCGCCTTCATCCCGGAGCGCCGCCGCTTGCGCCTTGGTGGTGTCGATCAGGCTGGCGAAACGCAGGTCCTCCGGCGAGGAGACGCGCGGAGAACGCTCGTAGGCGAGGCCGGTCAGGCCGATGCGGATGCCGTCATAGTCGAGGATGACCCGGTCCTTGAAACCGGGCAGCGGCGTGCCATCGGCATTGCGCAGGTTGGCGGCGTATAGCGGAAAGCGCGCCTCGGCCATGCGCTGGAAGAACACGCTCTTGCCGAAATCGAACTCGTGGTTGCCGGGGACGAAAATGTCCGGCCGCACCATGTTGGTGAGCGCGACGATGTGGGCGCCGTGGTCGAAGCCGGACATCAGCGAGGGCGAGAGCGTATCGCCGCCATGGGCGAACAGGACGTGGCCGCCCTTGGCGCGTTCCGCCTTCACCACAGAGGCCAAGCGGGCGAAGCCGCCGCGCGCCTTCCCGTCGGGGAAGGCGGTTTCGTTCATCAGGTAGATGTCGTTGACGAGCAGGAAGGTGATGCGGGTCGTGCGCACCGTCTGGGCCCAGGCCGGGCGCCAGGCCCGCAACGTGGCAAGGGCGGCGGTGAGCGCGGCGAGGAACGATCGGCGGCTGATCATGGCGCAGCGGGTTGCGACGATTTGCGCCGTGTAGCATGCATGTGGCCACCGCCGCCACCATCTAAGGTGCCTCGGCCACGGAAAGCCACGCAATGCAAGACACCCGCTCCGCCTCGCCCGCCCCGCAGCCGTCCGGCCGCCTGTCCGATCGTCCGGCGCCGCCGGACGGGCGCATCGGCGTATTGCTGGTCAATCTCGGGACGCCCGACGCGACCGACTACTGGTCGATGCGGCGCTATCTGAAGGAGTTCCTGTCCGACCGCCGGGTTATCGAGGAAAACCCGGTCAAGTGGTGGCTGGTGCTGAACCTGATCGTGCTGTCCGTGCGACCGGGCCGGAAGGGCAAGGACTACGAGACGATCTGGAATCGCGAGCGCAACGAATCGCCGCTGATGACGATCACCCGGTCGCAGGCCGAAAAGCTCGGCCGAGACCTTGCCGCCGTGGACGAGCGGCTCGTGGTCGACTGGGCGATGCGGTACGGCAATCCGTCGATCCCATCGCGGCTCGCGGCGCTCCAGCAGCAGGGCTGCAGCCGCATCCTGCTGGTGCCGCTCTATCCGCAATATGCGGCGGCGACGACGGCGACCGTCTGCGACAAGGCGTTCGATGCCCTCAAGACGATGCGCTGGCAGCCGACCCTGCGGGTGGCGCCGCCCTGGTACGACGAGCCGGTCTATATCGAGGCGCTGGCCGATTCGCTGCAGGCGGAACTCGCAAAGCTGCCGTTCACGCCGGAGGTGATCCTCGCCTCGTTCCACGGGGTGCCGAAGGACTACGCGCTAAAGGGCGATCCCTACGACCTGCAGTGTGCGACGACGACGCGGCTGCTGCGCGCGCGGCTTGGACTCGACGAGAGCCGGCTGATGATGACGTTCCAGTCGCGGTTCGGAAAGGCGGAGTGGCTGCAGCCCTATACCGACATGACGGTGAAGGGCCTGGCCGAGCGTGGGGTGAAGAACCTCGCCGTATTGACCCCCGGTTTCGTCGCCGACTGCCTGGAAACGCTGGAGGAGATCGGCGGGGAGAATGCCGAGATCTTCAAGCATCATGGCGGCGAGAACTTCGCCGCCATTCCCTGCCTCAACGACGGCGAGGCAGGGATGCGGGTGATCCGGCACGTGGTGATCCGGGAGCTGCAGGGCTGGGTCTGACGGCCCGCTGGGGGCCGCCGCCGGCCGTCGACCAGGCCTTGCCGCTGCGGGAGCCGCCCTCCACAATGCGGCGTCATTGCGGGGGCTCCCATGTTCGGTCTCGACGTCTTCGTCATCGTCATCGTCCTGCTCGTCGTCATCACGCTGTTCGCCGGGGTGAAGACGGTGGGGCAGGGTTATCACTGGACCGTCGAACGGTTCGGCAAGTACACGCGCACGCTCACGCCGGGGCTCAACATCATCATTCCGTTCTTCGACCGCATCGGCCGGAAGATGAACATGATGGAACAGGTGATCGACGTCCCCTCGCAGGAGGTGATCACCCGCGACAACGCCCAGGTCACGGTCGACGGGGTCGCGTTCTTTCAGGTGTTCGACGCCGCCAAAGCGAGCTACGAGGTGACCGAACTCGAAGACGCCATGGTCAAACTGACCATGACCAATATCCGCTCGGTGATGGGCTCGATGGATCTCGACCAGGTGCTGTCGCATCGCGACGAGATCAACGAGCGGCTGCTGCGGGTCGTCGACGCGGCCGCGGCGCCGTGGGGCGTGAAGGTCACCCGCATCGAGATCAAAGACATCGCGCCGCCGGCGGACCTGGTCGAATCGATGGCGCGGCAGATGAAGGCCGAGCGCGAGAAGCGCGCCGAGATCCTGCAGGCGGAAGGTCTGCGCCAGTCGGAGATCCTGCGCGCCGAAGGGGCGAAGCAGGCGCAGATCCTCGAAGCCGAGGGGCGGCGCGAAGCGGCGTTCCGCGACGCCGAGGGCCGCGAGCGGCTGGCCGAGGCCGAGGCGAAGGCGACGGAGATGGTCAGCCAGGCGGTGGCGCGCGGCGATCTCGCTGCGTTGAACTACTTCATCGCCGAAAAATATCTGAAAGCGTTCGAGCAGCTGGCGCAGGCGCCGAACCAGAAGGTGCTGATGCTGCCGATCGAGACCACCGGCGTGCTCGGTTCGCTGGCCGGGATCAGCGAGATCGCCAAGGCGACGTTCGGCGACGGCCGCGCGGCCGCGACGACGGCACCGCGGCGGTCGCCGACCGGGCCGGCAAGCAGCGGCCCGCGCGCGCCAGGTACGCCGCAGAGCTGAGCCAAGAACCGCGCCATGTCGTTTTTTGCATCGCTGGGCATCTGGAACTGGTTCATCCTCGGCGCCGTCCTGCTGGTGCTGGAGGTGCTGGCGCCCGGGACGTTCATGTTGTGGTTCGGGCTTGCTGCACTCGCGGTCGGCGCGCTGTCGCTGGTGATCGACTGGCCGTGGCAGGCGCAGCTGATCGCGTTCGCGGTGCTCGCGGTGGCGGCGATCCTGCTGTGGCGGCGGTTCGGAGCGCGGGCGGACGCGGAGAGCGACCAGCCGTTCCTCAACCGGCGGGCGCAGGCCTTCGTCGGCCGGACATTCACGCTGGATAAGCCGATCGTCGACGGCGGGGGCACGGTGCGAATCGACGACACGGTCTGGCGCGTGACCGGGCCGGACGCGCCGGCCGGCAGCCGCGTGCGCGTCGTGGCGGCGGCGGGCAGCCTGCTGACGGTCGAGCGGAGCGGCGAATAGCGCGCTAGGCGACGCCGGCGCGCAGCAGGTCGTGCAGGTGGACGATGCCGACCGGCTTCGCTCCCTGAACGACGATCACGGCGGTGATCTTCGCGCTGTTGAGCAATTCGATGATCTCGCTGGCGAGCTGGTCCGGGCTCGCCGTCCGCGGCCGGCGGGTCATCACGTCCTCGACGCGGGCGTCGAGCAGGTCGGGACGCATGTGCCGGCGCAGGTCCCCGTCGGTGACGATACCGACCAGTGCCCCGGCGGCATCGACGATGCCGACGCAACCGAACCCCTTTCCGGTCATTTCGATTACCGCCTGCGCCATCGGCGTGCCGAGCGGCACCAGCGGCACGCGGTCGCCCTGGTGCATCAGGTCGCGGACGAAACGCAGGGCAGCGCCGAGCCGGCCGCCGGGGTGAAGCTGGCGGAAATCGAGCGCGGTGAAGCCGCGGCTTTCCAGCAGCGCCACCGCGAGGGCATCGCCGAGCGCCAGCTGCATCAGGGACGAGGTGGTCGGGGCGAGGTTGTGGGGGCAGGCCTCGCGCGCTTGCGGCAGGGTCAGCACCACCTCGGCGGCCTTGGCAAGGGTGGACTGCGCGTTGGCGGTGACGGCGATGAGGCCGATGCGGAAGCGTTTGGCGTAGTCGATCAGGTCCTTGAGCTCGGCGGTCTCGCCGGACCAGGACAGGGCCATGATCACGTCGTCGTTGGTGATCATGCCGAGGTCGCCGTGGCTCGCCTCGCTGGGATGGACGAAGAAGGCCGGCGTACCCGTCGAGGCCAGGGTGGCGGCGATCTTGCGCCCCACATGGCCGGACTTGCCCATGCCGGTGACGATGACGCGGCCGCTGGCGGCGCGGATCAGCCCGGCGGCCGCGGCAAAGGCCGGACCGAGGCCGTCGCGCAAGGCGGCCGACAGGGCGGCGAGGCCACCGGCTTCGGTTTCCAGCGTGCGCAGGCCGGAGGCGAGCAGGGCCGCCATTTGCGGGTCGGTCGGTTCGGTGTCGCGGTTGCTGGCGGCCATGCGGATCTCGCGGTCGGAAGAACGGCCGCTGGATAGCACGGGCCCGCTCCGGGCGCGACCGCGACGGCACGGCAACGGGACATTAACCATGGCTGTTTTAACTCCGTTAACCAAAGGGCCGGCCGTGCGCCGGTAATATCGCGTGGGCAGGTCGGGCGGCCGCCGCGCTGCAAGGAGCTATTGGTGCCGCCATTTTCGATCCCAAGGCTGCGCGTCCTCATCGGCGCCGCGTGTGCCGCCGGAATGGTGGCGACGGCGGCCCAGGCGCAGACGGCGGGCGAGTTGCGGGACAGCCTCGATCCCAATGGCGGCCGGCGCCCGGCCGTGCCGCGGAACGACACGGGTTTCGTGTCCATGCGCCAGGGCCCGGTCGTCATTCCCACCCCTCCGACGCCGCCGCCGTCGGTGCGCGGCCAGTCACCGGCCGCCGCGGCGGCGCCCCCGCGCCGGCGCCCGCCGGCGGAGGACGACCCGTTCGCGCCGACCGGCGTGCGGGTCGGCGCCTTCACCCTGCGGCCGGCGATCGAGGTGAGCGGCGGCTACGACAGCAATCCCGGCCAGGTGGAGGGAGGCGGCGGCTCCTCAATGCTGGTGGTGGCGCCGGAACTGACGGCGCAATCGGACTGGGAACGGCATGCGCTGGGCGTCGACATCCGCGGCACCTACACCGCCTACCGCGAATTCCCGGACCTCGACCGCCCGGATCTCACCGGCACCGTGAACGGTCGGATCGACGTCACCAGCCGGACGTGGATCGACCTCGAAGGTCGCGCTCATGTCGCGACCGAGGATCCCGGTAGCCCGGATTTGCCGGCGGACGTGGCGAAGCTGCCGCTCTATACCCGCTTCGGCGGCACCGCCGGCGTGGCACACCGGTTCAACCGCCTGGAGGTCGCGCTCAAGGGCAGCGTCGACCGCACCGAGTATCAGGACTCGGAACTGACCGATGGCACGACGGTCAGCAATGCGGACCGCAACTACGAGCAGTACGGCACGCAGATCCGCGGCAGCTACGACCTGATGCCGGGCGTCGCCCCGTTCGTCGAAGTGGGGCTCGACCGGCGGGAGCACGATCTGCCGGTCGACGCGTTCGGGCTGCAACGCGACTCGCAGGGCGTGAGCGCGCGGGCCGGATCGAGTTTCGCGCTCGGGGGCAAGCTGACGGGCGAAGCCTCGGCGGGATACCTGGCGCGCCGCTACGAGGATCCGACGCTGCAGGACCTGCGCGGCTTCCTCTTCGACGCGTCGCTGGTGTGGACGGCGACGCCACTGACGACGGTGCGGCTCACCGGCAAGACGACGGTCGACGAGACGACGCAGCCCGGCGTGTCGGGGATCCTGCGCCGCGACGTCGCGCTGCAAGTCGACCACGCGTTCCGGCGCTGGCTCGTCGGCACGGTCCGGCTCGGCTACGGCATCGACGACTATCAGGGCGACGGGCGCGAGGACCGGCGTTACGAGATCGCCGGGGGGCTCACCTACAAGCTGAACCGGTCGATGCAGCTGAAGGGCGAGCTCCGCCACGTGTTCCGGCACTCGAACGTGCCGGGCAACGACTACACCGCGAATATCGCGCTGGTGGGGCTGCGGCTGCAGCGCTGAGCGTCAGCGCAGGCCGAGCAGCTCCTTCAGCTCGGCGCGGAAAGCCGGCGCGATGTCGTCGCGGGCGAGCGCATAGGCGACATTGGCGGCGAGGAAGCCGACCTTGGAGCCGCAGTCGAAGGTGCGGCCCTCGAATTTCAGCCCGTAGAAGGGCTGCTGCTTGGCGAGGCGGATCATCGCGTCGGTCAGCTGGATTTCGTTGCCGGCGCCGCGCTCCTGGCTGGCGAGAATGTCGAAGATGGCCGGCTGCAGGATGTAGCGGCCGGTGATGATCAGGTTCGACGGCGCCTTGCCGCGCGGCGGCTTCTCGACCATGCCCGTGAGGGAGAAGGCGCGGCCGCGCTGCTCGCCGACGCCGACGACGCCGTACATGTGGGTGCGGTCGTGCGGCACCTCCTCGACGGCGACGATGTTCGCGTCCTCGCCGAGCTCGCGATAGGCGTCCATCATCTGCGCCAGGCAGCTGCGTCGCGCCTGCACCAGCACGTCCGGCAGCAGCAGGGCGAAGGGCTCGTTGCCGACCAGTTCGCGCGCGCACCAGACCGCATGGCCGAGGCCGAGCGGCGACTGCTGGCGGGTGAAGCTGGTCTGACCGGGGCCGGGCAGGTCGCGGCCGAGCAGTTCGAGCTCGACGTCCTTGCCACGCTCGGCGAGCGTCAGTTCGAGTTCGACTTGGCGGTCGAAATGGTCCTCAATGACCGCCTTGTTACGGCCGGTGACGAAGATGAAGTGCTCGATGCCAGCCTGTCGCGCCTCGTCGACGACGTGCTGGATCAGCGGCCGGTCGACGACGGTCAGCATCTCCTTGGGCATCGCCTTGGTGGCGGGCAGGAAGCGGGTGCCGAGACCGGCGACGGGGAAAATG
>Ga0164243_10008889_pt1 | contig 14735 bp, 12 predicted proteins | sample OricompcompostOP_FD_108781 | JGI IMG/M metagenome (GOLD analysis project Ga0164243, IMG submission 108781) | Organic Plus compost microbial communities from Emeryville, California, USA - Original compost - Organic plus compost (OP) | ecosystem: Engineered > Solid waste > Mixed feedstock >... | reverse complement strand
TCGAAGCTGCCGGTGTCCGCGAGGCGGACCTCCTGGCCGGTGCTCTGCAGCTGGGCCGACGTCGCGCTCGACACGCCTCTCGCCTGCTCGGTGACCTGCGGGGACGGGCTCGCGGACGGCGTGGTCCGCGCGGGGGCGTCCGAGGTCGCGTTCGCGGACGGGACGAACCACAGGGCGCACAGCAGGGTGCCCGCGGCGGTGGCGGTCAGCAACGGACGGAGCGCGGATGACACGGAATATCGATCCCCTTGTGGCGCTGGCGAATTGGCCGTGTGGGCTGATGGTAGTGAACCGCGCGGGTCACGGGAAAGTCACGGGAGCCTCTCCCTGTGCGCTCCGGGCGCGAGTTCTGGGGGGATGTGACGGTTTGTACGTTTCGCCCTGTGGGGTGGATGTGGCAAATGCTGAACGGGCTTGTGCGCAAAGGGTTGTGACCGAGGGCACAGTAAGAATCGCGTAGCTCTCTTACGTGCCCGTTCGTACTGGTCGGCGGGGGTGACGGGGAGGTGGCCGGGGCGGATCGCGTGCGGTGACGGGTGGTTGGATCACGACCGGTACTCGCGTGACGGGGGGAGCGGCGGCGATGATGGCGGCAGTTCGAAGAGGGCTGCGAAGACGAGTCCGACGACGAAGAATCCCCCACATATGACGACGAAGAAGCCCCCACATATGACGCGTCCCCCGACGGCGGTTCCCACGGCGGCCGAGACGACTTGACGAAATATTGACCCCGGGAGGCAACCGACGCCCCCGGACGGCACGTCTCAATCGGCGCACTGACCGGCGTTCCCGCGGTCCGCAACGGCGGACGTGGTGAGTCCCACACGCGTAGGACTCGGGAACCGGATCACCCGGTCGTAGCGTTGAAGCTTGTGGACGAGGCGCCTCGGCTCCTGCCAGGGGCCTCGTGGGGTTGGGATTCTGGCAACGATGGAGAAGCGTGTGATGACGGACGGTAAGCGGCGGCGCAGGGGTCTGGCGGCCGCGTCCGCTCTGCTCGGCGGGGTGCTGGTGCTCTCGGCGTGTTCCGGCGGGGACGACGACGCCGCGGGATCAGACGGCAAGGACACCTCGCAGGCGCAGGTCGACGAGGCAGCGGCCAAGAAGTCCTCCGCGGCGCAGATCAAGATCACGCCGAAGGACGGCTCGACGAACGCCTCCATCAACAACTCGGCCACCGTGACCGTCGAGAAGGGCGAGCTCACCGAGGTCACGATGACCACCGCCGACGGCACCGCCGTCGAGGGCCAGATATCGCCCGACAAGAAGAGCTGGAAGCCCAGCGGCCAGCTCGAGCGCGCCACCACCTACAAGCTGTCGGCCTCCGCGAAGGACTCCGAGGGTCTCATCGCCCACGAGAACGCGTCCTTCACGACCGTCTCCCCCTCCAACAGCTTCATCGGCAACTTCACCCCGGACGACGGCACCACGGTCGGCGTCGGCATGCCCGTGTCGATCAACTTCGACAAGGCCATCACCAACAAGGCCGCCGTGCAGAAGGGCATCGAGGTGTCCTCCAGCAGCGGCCAGGAGGTGGCCTGCCACTGGTTCAACGGCAACCGCATGGACTGCCGCCCCGAGCAGTACTGGCAGGAGGGTTCCACCGTCACCCTGAAGCTGGCGCTCGACGGGGTCGAGGGCGCCGAGGGCGTCTACGGCGTCCAGCAGAAGACGGTCACGTTCAAGATCGGGCGCAACCAGGTCTCCTACGTCGACGCCGAGACCAAGCAGATGAAGGTCACGCAGAACGGCAAGACCGTCAAGACCATCCCGATCTCCGCCGGCGCGCCCGAGAACAAGACGTACGAGGGCCAGATGGTGATCTCCGAGAAGTTCAAGGAGACCCGGATGAACGGCGCCACCGTCGGCTTCACCGACGACGACGGCAAGGGCGAGTACGACATCAAGGACGTGCCCCACGCCATGCGTCTGAGCAACTCGGGCACCTTCATCCACGGCAACTACTGGGGCGCGAAGTCCATCTTCGGCAGCGTCAACACCAGCCACGGCTGCGTGGGTCTCGCCGACGCCAAGGGCGCCAACGACCCGAGCACCCCGGGCGCCTGGTTCTACAACAACTCGATCATCGGTGACGTGGTCGTCGTGCAGAACACCGGCGACAAGACCATCGCCCCGGACAACGGCCTCAACGGCTGGAACATGAGCTGGGAGCAGTGGAAGGCCGGCTCCGCGGTCTGACGCCCCTTCCGCCACGAAACACCCCACCACACGGCCGGTGCCCTCGTCCCCTCCCTCGGGAGCGGTGACGGGGGCACCGGCCGTTCGGCGTCCCTCTCGCCGCCAACCGCGCGATTCTGTAACGGAGTTCCTGCGGCCACATCACAGTCACCCGGCGACTTCCCGACCACTTCCGAACCCCCTTGAGCCGCTTGATCACGTGTCGGCATACTCCGAGCACCGGGGGGTGCGCGCAGGCGTACGAGACCACCCCCGGCCGGGTGATGCTTTCGCCGCCCGGCGACTTCGCTAGGGGGAACCTTGCGCAGACAAGTCAAAAGAGCATGCGCGGCCACGATCGCGACGGCGACCGCCGTGGCGCTCGCGGCGGGCATGGCCGGCCCCGCGTCGGCCGACGGGGAGAACAGCACGGCCGCCGGCTCGTCCGTGAGCGCGGCGGCGCTCAAGGGGAAGCACCGGGTCACCCTCATCACCGGTGACCGGGTCGCACTGGACGCCAAGGGCCGTGTCGTGGGCGTGGAGCCGGCCGAGGGCCGGGAGCACATACCCGTCCAGGTCCGCCGTGCCGACGGCCGCACGCTGGTCGTCCCGGCCGACGCCGCCCGGCTGGTCGCGACCGGCACGCTGGACCAACGCCTGTTCGACGTCACCGAGTTGAACAAGACGGCGACCCGCACCGCGCACCGCGGCGGTCTGAAGGTCATCGTCGGCTACCGGGGCGCCGCGAAGGCCGCCAAGGCCGACGTCCGCGACGCGGGCACGGTCCGCCGGGCGCTGACGTCCCTGAACGCGGACGCGGTGCAGACGCCGGACGAGGCCACCGCCGAGCTGTGGGACGCCGTCACCGACGGCGACCGCACCGCCTCCGGTGTCGCCCGCGTCTGGCTGGACGGCGTCCGCAAGGCGTCCCTGGACACCTCCGTCGGGCAGATCGGCGCCCCGAAGGCGTGGGAGGCCGGCTACGACGGCAAGGGCGTCAAGATCGCCGTCCTGGACACCGGTGTGGACGCCACCCACCCGGACCTCAAGGGCCAGGTGGCCGCGGCCAAGAACTTCACCTCCGCGCCCACCACCGGCGACGTCGTCGGCCACGGCACCCACGTCGCCTCCATCGCGGCCGGCACGGGCGCCCAGTCGAAGGGCACGTACAAGGGCGTCGCGCCCGGCGCGAAGATCCTCAACGGCAAGGTCCTCGACGACTCCGGCTTCGGCGACGACTCCGGCATCCTCGCCGGCATGGAGTGGGCGGCCGCGCAGGGCGCCGACATCGTCAACATGAGCCTCGGCGGCATGGACACCCCGGAGACCGACCCGCTGGAGGCGGCGGTCGACAAGCTCTCCAAGGAGAAGGGCATCCTGTTCGCCATCGCGGCGGGCAACGAGGGCCCCCAGTCGATCGGTTCGCCCGGCAGCGCGGACTCCGCCCTCACCGTCGGCGCCGTCGACGACAAGGACAGGCTCGCCGACTTCTCCTCCACCGGCCCGCGTCTCGGCGACGGCGCCGTCAAGCCGGACCTCACCGCCCCCGGCGTGGACATCACGGCCGCCTCGGCGAAGGGCAACGACATCGCCAAGGAGGTCGGCGAGAAGCCGGCCGGCTACATGACCATCTCCGGCACCTCGATGGCCACCCCGCACGTCGCGGGCGCCGCCGCGCTGCTCAAGCAGCAGCACCCGGAGTGGACGTACGCGGAGCTGAAGGGCGCGCTGACCGCCTCCACCAAGGACGGCACGTACACACCGTTCGAGCAGGGCTCGGGCCGCGTCCAGGTGGACAAGGCGATCGCGCAGACCGTGATCGCGGAGCCGGTGTCGCTGAGCTTCGGCGTCCAGCAGTGGCCGCACGCCGACGACAAGCCGGTCACCAAGAAGCTCACCTACCGCAACCTCGGCACCGAGGACGTCACGCTGAAGCTGACGTCGACCGCGACCGACCCGAAGGGCAAGGCCGCCCCGGCCGGCTTCTTCACCCTCGGCGCCTCCACCCTGACCGTCCCGGCGAACGGCACCGCCTCCGTGGACGTCACCGCCGACACCCGCCTCGGCGGCACGGTCGACGGCGCGTACTCGGCGTACGTGGTCGCCACCGGCGCCGGCCAGAGCGTGCGCACCGCGGCCGCGGTGGAGCGCGAGGTCGAGTCCTACACCCTCACGCTGAAGGTCCTCGACCGCTCCGGCAAGGCCACCGCGAACTACACGGCGGGCCTGACGGGTCTCACCGGCCTGGGCAAGGACCGGTCGTACTGGCCGTACGAGGCCGACGGCACCGTCAGCGTGCGCGTGCCCAAGGGCGGTTACGTCCTGGACGCCGGCGTGCTCGTGGGCGCCGACCCGGAGAAGTGGCAGGGCGCCGACTGGCTCGCCCAGCCCAAGCTGGACGTCACCAAGAACACCACGGTGACGCTGGACGCCCGCAAGGCCAAGCCGGTCAAGGTCACCGTGCCGGGCAAGGGCGCCAAGCCGCAGTTCGCCTCGGCCGACTACACCGTCGAGACGAACGACGGCGCGGTCTCCTTCGGCTGGTGGCTGGACAGCTTCGACGGCTTCCGCACCGCGCACCTCGGCCCGCAGATCACCAACGGCACGCTGAGCCAGCAGTGGGACGCCCACTTCAGCAACGGCGCCAAGGCGCAGTACAGCGCCGTCAGCGGCGGCACGGTGAAGAAGCTCGCCACCGGCTACACCCGCGCCTTCAAGGCCAAGGAGTTCGCCACCGTCCAGGTCGGCATGGGCGCCGCGGCGAGCGGCAAGAAGGGCGCCGTCACCGCGTACGGCTGGCTGCCCGGCGGCTCGGGCGCGTCCGGCTTCTCCCAGGAGCAGAAGCTGCCCAGCACCCGCACGCTGTACCTGTCCACGGCCAACGGCGTGACGTGGGACCTCGACTTCGAGCAGCTCGGCGGGGTCGACGAGGACGGCTGGCCCGTCTACGACGCCGGGTACTCCATCGGCGCCGGCAGGACCTACAAGGGCGGCAAGACCTACAAGGAGACCGTGAACACGGCCGTCTTCGGCCCGCGTCTCACCTCGGACTACGGCGTCTTCCGCGACGGCAACAGCATCTACGGCCTGATCCCGCTGTTCGCCGACGGCAAGGGCCACGTGGGCTCCTCGGACTACTCCTCCGCCGTGACGACCCTCTACCGCAACGGCAAGAAGGCCGGCTCCATCAAGGACCCGCTGTTCGGCGAGGAGAGCTTCGCCGTCCCGTCCGGTGACGCCGCCTACCGGCTGACCACCACGGTCCGGCGCAGCGCCAAGGTCGCCGCCACGTCCACCCGCATCGACGGGAGCTGGACCTTCCGGTCCAAGAAGACGTCGGGCGAGAAGCACCTGCCCGTCTCCTCGGCCCGGTTCGCCGCGGTCACGGGGCTGGACAGCAAGGTCGCGGCCGGCAAGAAGGCCACCTTCCCGGTCGTCGTGGAGGGCGCCGCCCAGGGCAAGAACCTCAAGTCCCTCGCGGTGTACGTCTCCTACAACGGCGGCAAGACCTGGAAGAAGACCACGGTCACCAAGGGCAAGGTCACCGTCAAGAACCCCGCGAAGGGCAAGGCGGTCTCCCTGCGCGCCAAGATCGTCGACAAGAAGGGCAACGCGTCCCTGATCACGGTCTACAACGCCTACTACGGCAAGTAGTCCGGCACGGGTGACGGCCCGTCGGAGGCATCCCGCCTCCGACGGGCCGTTCCCGTTCCCGCCGTCTCCCGCCTCTCAGGCGGCCGGTGTCCGCGATCCGTCCGCCGGCGCGTCCGCGTTCCAGCTGCCCAGCAGGCGCAGCGCCTCGGCCGACGGCGATCCGGCCTCCGCGAAGTACGTCACCAGCGACTGCTCGTCCTCCCCGGCCGGGCGGAACGACTCCCACAGCAGCGTCAGCTCACCGACCAGCGGGTGCCGCAGCCGCTTCACGCCGTGGCTCTTCTCCTTGACGTCGTGCCGCGCCCACAGCGTGCGGAACTCCTCGCTCTTCACGGACAGTTCGCCCACCAGCGCGGACAGCGCGGGGTCGTCCGGGTGCCGGCCCGCGTCCATGCGCAGATAGGCGACCATGTCGCAGGCCTTCTGCTCCCACTCCACGAACAGCTCACGCTGTGCGGGATCGAGGAACACCATCCGCGCCCAGTTCCGCTCCTGAGCCGGCAGCGCGCCCCAGTCGCCGAAGACAGCCGTCGCCATCCGGTTCCACGCGAGGATCTCCGACCGCCGGCCCACCACGTACGCCGGGACCGTCTCCATCGCGTCCAGCAGCTGCCGCAGCGCCGGACGGGCCTGGCGGGTGCGGGGCTCCGGCCGCTTGCGGCGCCGGCCCGGCCGGGCGAGATGCGTCAGATGCGCGTGCTCGGCGTCGCTCAGCCGCAGCGCGCGGGCGATCGCGTCGAGGACCTCCACCGACACGTTGCGTCCGTTGCCCTGCTCCAGGCGTGTGTAGTACGCCACGGACACCCCGGCGAGCTGCGCCAGCTCCTCCCGGCGCAGACCGGGCACCCTGCGGTGCCGTCCGAGGTCCGGCAGTCCCACGTCCTGGGGTTTCAGCCGGGCCCGACGCGTGCGCAGGAACTCGCTCAGCTCGGCACGCGGGTCCAGGCCGCCGCCCTGGGGGCCCATCCGCTCGTCCATATGTCCATGGTGCCCGTTCGTACGCACATCGTGCCTGTCCCCGCCAGTGGTAGGCACAGCGTGCGTAGGCAACCAGGAAGTCTGGGTACGCGCCGGCCGTTGTCGCAGGCTGGACAGCGTGCGGGCCCGGGCGCAGAGATTCCGGGCGCACGACCCCCTCAGGAGGAGAAACTTCGTATGACCACTGTCGCCGCGTACGCCGCGCCCGCCGCCAAGGCACCGCTGGAGCGCACCACCATCGAGCGGCGAGCCGTCCGCGAGCACGACGTGCTGATCGACATCAAGTTCGCCGGGATCTGCCACTCGGACATCCACCAGGTCCGCGAGGGCTGGGGTGAGGCGATCTTCCCGATGGTCCCCGGCCACGAGATAGCGGGCGTCGTGTCCGAGGTCGGCCCCGGCGTGACCCGGTTCAAGGTCGGCGACCGGGTGGGCGTCGGCTGCATGGTCGACTCCTGCCGCGAGTGCGAGATGTGCCGGGCGGGCAAGGAGCAGTACTGCCTGAACGGCCAGACCCCGACCTACAACGGCATCGGCCGGGACGGCGAGGTCACCTACGGCGGCTACTCCGAGAAGGTCGTCGTCGACGAGAACTTCGTCGTGCGCATCCCCGACGGGCTCGCCCTCGACGTCGCCGCGCCGCTGCTGTGCGCGGGCATCACCCTGTACTCCCCGCTGAAGCGCTTCGGCGCGGGCCCCGGCCGCAAGGTCGCCGTCGTCGGCATGGGCGGCCTCGGCCACATGGGCGTGAAGATCGCTCACGCGATGGGCGCCGAGGTGACGGTGCTGTCGCAGTCCCTGCGCAAGAAGGACGACGGGCTGCGCCTGGGCGCCGACCACTACTACGCCACCAGCGACCCGAAGACCTTCGAGGAGCTGCGCGGCTCCTTCGACCTGATCGTGTCGACCGTGTCGGCGCCGCTGGACTTCGGCGCGTACCTGTCGCTGCTCAAGCCCGAGGGCACGCTGGCGAACGTGGGCGCCCCCGAGGAGCCGGTGTCGCTGAACCTGTTCTCGCTGATCGGCGGCGGACGGTCGCTGGCCGGCTCGATGATCGGCGGCATCCCGGAGACCCAGGAGACGCTGGACTTCTGCGCCGAGCACGGCATCGGCGCGGAGATCGAGCTGATCGCCGCGTCCGAGATCAACGAGGCCTACGAGCGCGTCGAGAACAGCGACGTCCGCTACCGCTTCGTGATCGACACGGCGACGATCTGAGCCCTCCGTGCGCGGACCGTCGCGGCCTTCCGGCCGCGACGGTCCTGTGCCGGACGGACTACGAGGCCGTCGCCCGGGAAGGAGTCAGCGGTGACGACCAGCCCGCGGACAGGGTCCGCCCCGATGGAGGAAGAGCCCGCCGTGCCCGCCCCTCCCGGCGCGGAGGAGGACCTGGAGGAGGAGGGGCTGTCCCTGGACGCACTGCCGTCCGCCTGGACGGCCTGAGTCTTCCTGGACGGCGTGCGTCCTTGCACGGACGGCCCGAGCTTCTTCACGCGTCCGTGTACTCCACGTACAACGGGCTCGCGACCAGCAGCCCCGGCGGCTTCGTTGCGGGGATACCCGTGGTGACGCGGGCGTAGCCGCGCATCGTCGCCGCCGTCTCCGGGTGGGTCTGGGCGTCGATGCGGGCCAGGAGGGCGTGGAGGGCGCCCACCAGGGAAGGGCGGCGGCCGTCCGGGCCGGCGCCGAGGTCGTCGGAGAGGGCGGCGAGCAGCGCGCCGGGCGCGCTGGCGTCGGAGCCCAGGAGGTTCCGCACGAGCGTGCCGGACCGGCGGGTCTCGTCGGTGACGCGGGCCGGCGGACCCGCGATCAGGTGGTCCACCGAGCCGTGCAGCAGCAGCCGGACCGGGTGGTCCGGCTCCGGGGTGTCCGGGGTGTCCGCGAAGAACACCATCGTCGGGTCGGCGCCGTCCAGCGCGAAGTAGTTGAGCGGCGCCTCGAAGGCGATCCACTGCCCCGGCCGCGCCCCCGCCTCCGTGTACCAGCGCGCCGACTCCTCGACCCGGCGTACCACCCGCAGCAGATGCCTGCCCCACAGGTCGGACGCGGGGCCGGGCGACGGGTCCACCTCCACCCCGCCGAACGGCGTGGAGACGCTGACCCGCTGCCGGGGCCACGCGGACCGCAGTCCGGGCAGAAACTGCGAGAGTTTCCGGTCGGACAGGTAGATGACTTCCTGCACTCCTGCTCCGTTCTTCACACGTCCTGGAGGCTTCACACGTCCTGGAGACCGAGGAACTCGAAGGCCGCCGGCGGCAGCAGCTCCGAGGGCCGGTACAGCCCGTCCGGGCCCGGCTCCATGTCCCGCACGATGCGGTCCAGCAGCTCGTCGAGGCCGGGGCGCCCGTCCGGGTCCGGCCGCAGACAGGACGCGGCGACGTCCACGAAGGGCTCCGGCACCCCGCCCAGGTCGGGCGCCTCGGTCTGCATGCGGAGCATGGTGCGCACGGGGTCGCTGCCCGGGTACGGGCTGTGCCCGGTCGCGGCGAACACCAGCACCGCGCCCAGCGCGTACACGTCGCTCGCGGACGTCACCTTCCGCGCGTCCAGCGCCTGCTCGGGCGACATGTAGGCGGGCGTGCCCAGCGTGGTGTGCGCGACGGTCAGCTTGCTGGCCGCGGCGGCCGCCGCCAGGGCGAGCCCGAAGTCGATCACGCGCAGACCGTCCACGCCGACCAGCACGTTGGACGGTTTGAGGTCGCGGTGGACGATGTCCGCCGCGTGCACCGAGCGCAGCGCCTCGACCAGCTGCGCGGCCACCCAGCGCAGCGCCCTCAGCGGCAGCGGCCCGCACGCGTCGACCAGGTCCTTCAGGGACGGCGCCGAGACGTACGCGGTGGCCAGCCAGGGGATGTCCCCGGTGGTGTCCGCGTCCACGACGGGTGGTGCGTAGAAGCCGTTCACGCCTCGCGCGGCGGCCACCTCACGCTGGAAGCGCCTGCGGAACTCCAGGTCGTCGGCCAGCTCCTCCTTGACGACCTTGACGGCGAGCAGCCGCCCGGCCGGCGTGCGCCCGAGGAACACCCGGCCCATCGACCCGCTGCCGATCCGCCGCAGCACCGTGTACGGCCCGACCCGGCGCGGGTCGAAGGGCTGCAGCGGCTTCCAGCGGGACGTGGGGTCCCACTCGTGGTGCGTCGGCCGCAGCACCGAACCGGCGGGCGGCGCCGCGGGCGACGGCACCCGGGGCAGGGACGCGGCCGTCTCCTGCACGACACCCAGCGCGTCGATCAGCTCCCGGACCACCGGTGCCTCGACGGTGGCCGACGCCGACCGTACGAAGTGGCCCAGCTCGGTCATCTTGTCCAGGACGACCTTGCTGTCGACCCCGACCCTCTTGGCCAGCTCGTAGACCCGTACGTTCGCCACACCCGACTCCTCGACCGGAGGCCCGTCCTGGCCTCGCAGGGGTCAAGAATATGGGTGCGGACGGGTCAAAATACGGACAAACACCGGGGCGTCGCGCGGGTGTTGACGTCAGTGCGGCAGCGTGGCCGGGCTGCCGCCGTTCGCCTCGTAGCCGGCGACCGCCAGGGCGCGGTACACCGCGAACTCGGCGGCCGGGTCCGGGGAGAGCGTCCACGGCAGGGCGCCGACGTGCCCGTCGACGTGTATGAGCTGGTTCATGGCCTCCGCCCAGCGCTCGGAGCGCACCAGGAAGAAGACCAGCATGTGCCGCACATGCGCGAGCATCGGGTCGTCCGGGCGGGCGGAGTGCACCGCGTGCAGCGCGCCGTGGATCGCCTTGGTGACGACCTCGCTCTGGTAGAACCCGCTGACCAGGTTCACCTCGGGGAGGTGCTCGAACACCGCGAACAGCGGCATCGCGGCCAGCAGCGACCCCTGGGGCGCCCGGGCCGCCGCGGCCTCCGCGAAGTCGTACGCCTGCTGCCGCGAGCCGTGCCACTTCTCGCACCAGTAGTGCAGCGCGGCCAGATGCGCCCCCATGTGCGCCGGGGCGCGGTCCAGGATCTTCAGCCAGACCTGCTCGAACTCCTGCTGGGAGTAACCGAGTCCGCGCGCCACGGACAGCTCCACGATGTACGGAACCGGGTCGCCGGGGGCGAGCAGGGCGGCCTCGCCGCATGCCGCCTTGGCCTCCTCCATGATGATCCGGAACTCGTCCGAGCCGGGCGCGGCCGTGCGCCACGCCTGCTGCACCAGGAACTCCGCGTGCACCGCGGCGCCGCCCGCGTCCTTGGGCGCCTCGGTGCGCCACACCCGCAGCCACTGGCCGCCCGGCGCCTCGGAGACCCCGCCGGGCCGCTGTGCCAGCTCCAGGGACGCGGCGCCCGCGAAGGCCTGCACCCGCTGCCAGCGCTGCTCGCCGTCCGCGGGCGTGCCCGCCAGCAGCTGCTGCGCCGCGCGGTAGTCCTGGGTCCGCTGCACCACGTCGAGGACGTCCAGCAGGTCCTCGTCCGGGCCGGGCAGGCGGATGTCCAGCTCCTCCTGGCGTGCGAAGCCGTAGTTCGCCGGGTCCGCCGCGTCCGGGTGGCCGGGCGGGACCAGGCCCACGGCGCCGCGCCGGCGCCGCAGGAACGGCAGCGCCACGGCGGCGAGCATGACGAGGGCGATCAGGACCCACAGAATCTCCATGTCACAAGCGAACCAGACCGCGCGCCCGAATGGCCAACGAGGTACCCGAACCTGTGGAAAACTCCCGCCGGCCGCCCCCGGCGAGAGCGCGCACGGGCCCAGCCGCCCCGCCCGGACGGGCCGCGGCCGTCATCACACCCTTCCGCGCACTACCCTCGGGCGCATGAGCGACAGGCACATCAGTCAGCACTTCGAGACGCTCGCGATCCACGCGGGCAACACCGCCGACCCCCTGACGGGCGCGGTCGTCCCGCCGATCTACCAGGTGTCCACCTACAAGCAGGACGGCGTCGGCGGCCTGCGCGGCGGTTACGAGTACAGCCGCAGCGCCAACCCGACCAGGACCGCCCTGGAGGAGAACCTGGCCGCCCTCGAGGGCGGCCGCCGCGGGCTCGCGTTCGCGTCCGGACTGGCGGCCGAGGACTGCCTGTTGCGCACGCTGCTCGCGCCCGGCGACCACGTGGTCATCCCGAACGACGCCTACGGCGGCACGTTCCGCCTGTTCGCGAAGGTCGTGGCGCGCTGGGGAGTGGAGTGGTCGGTGGCCGACACCTCCGACCCGGCGGCGGTGCGGGCCGCGATCACCCCGAAGACCAAGGTCATCTGGGTGGAGACCCCCTCCAACCCGCTGCTCGGCATCACCGACATCGCCGCCGTCGCCCAGGTGGCGCGGGACGCCGGCGCCCGGCTGGTCGTCGACAACACCTTCGCCACGCCGTACCTCCAGCAGCCGCTGGCGCTCGGCGCGGACGTCGTCGTGCACTCCCTGACCAAGTACATGGGCGGCCACTCGGACGTCGTCGGCGGCGCCCTGGTCACCGCCGACGCGGAGCTGGGCGAGGAGCTGGCGTTCCACCAGAACGCGATGGGCGCGGTCGCCGGGCCGTTCGACTCGTGGCTGGTGCTGCGCGGCACCAAGACGCTGTCGGTGCGCATGGACCGCCACAGCGAGAACGCGGCCCGCGTGGCCGACATGCTCACCCGCCACCCGCGTGTGACGAGCGTGCTGTACCCGGGCCTGCCCGACCACCCCGGCCACGAGGTCGCCGCCAAGCAGATGCGCTCCTTCGGCGGGATGATCTCCTTCCGTGTGGAGGGCGGCGAGCAGGCGGCCGTCGAGGTCTGCAACCGCGCTCAGGTGTTCACCCTGGGCGAGTCCCTGGGCGGCGTCGAGTCGCTGATCGAGCACCCGGGCCGGATGACGCACGCGTCGGTGGCCGGCTCGCAGCTGGAGGTCCCGGCCGACCTGGTGCGTCTGTCCGTCGGCATCGAGAACGTCGACGACCTGCTCGAGGACCTGCAGCAGGCGCTGGGCCGTTAGTCACCAGCCGACCAGGGGTGGGGTCGTCTCCGACGGCGGCTCCACCCAGGGACGGGCGGTCAGCGCCCACACCGTGAACGCCACGGCCGCCGCGCACAGCAGCACCCACATCACGCGCCGCGCGTAGGTGCGGCGCGTGAGCACGCGGGCGCCGCGCCGCACCGCCTCCCCGGCGAGATCCGGCGGCAGCGCGGGCGGGCGCGCCACCATCAGCCGCCGCACCCGCTCCTCACGGTTCGAGCGGTTCACCGCTGCACCCCCGCATTCCCGGTCATGACGGCACCGTCCCGGCGCGGCCCATCAGGGGCGCCGGTTTCGGCGCGGGACGCAGCACGACGGCCATCGCACGGTTCTGCACGGCCCGTACGCGCTCCACGGGCAGGCCCAGCAGGGCCGCCGTCTGGTCCTCGCCGATGCCCTCGTGCAGCCGCATCACCAGGATCAGCCGCTCCTGCGGGCTCAGCTCGGCCAGCGGGCCGCCGGGCGGGGGCCGGAAGGGGAGCCGCGCGCCGTACCGCAGGGTGCTGAGCGCGAACCTGGTCATCAGATAGCGCCGGGTGTGGTCGTACGGGTCCTCGCCGTGCAGCCGGTCCCAGTAGGCGTACGTACGGGCCAGGGCGAGGGTGAGCAGGCGCTGGGCGCGCGGGTTGGCGTCCCGGGGCTCGGCGGTGAGCAGGGTCGCGGTGTGCAGCAGCCGTCCGCCCGCGCCCGCCACGTACGCCCGGAACTCCTGGGCGCGGCGGACGTCGTCGTAGGCATGCCGTGGTCGCACCCGCACCTCCCGAAGCCCCCGCGAAGGGCCGCCCGTGCCGCGCGGCGGACAGGGACCCCCTCACATATCAGGCCAGGGCGCGTCCCCCGGTCAAGAGGCGCGCACGGTGCGCGAGCGCGGGCGGGTCAGGAGTCGCCGCGGTCGTGCCCGGCCATCCGGGCGGACAGCGCGCCGTTGAACCGGGTGAGCAGCGTGCAGAACTCCTCGCGCTCCTCCGGCGACCAGTCGTGGGTCAGCTCGGCCATCAACTGCCGCCGGGAGGCGCGTACTTCCTCCAGGCGGGCGTGGCCGCGCGGGGAGAGCTGGAGGACGACCGCGCGGCCGTCCTCCGGGTGGGAGGTCCGCTTGACCAGGCCGGTGTCCACGAGCGGCGCCACCTGCCGGGTGACCGTCGAGGAGTCGATGCCCATGGACGCGGCCAGGGCCTTGACGCCCATCGGGCCTTCCTTGTCGAGCCGGTTGAGCAGCAGGTAGGCGGCGCGGTCCATGGAGTTCCGCACCTGGCCGACCCCGCCGAGCCGGGTCTGTTCGGCACGTCGGGCGAAGAGCGCCACCTCGTGCTGCAGAGTGTCGAGAAGACCGGTGTCGCCGACCGCGGTCAGATCGGTCGTCATGTCCATCGACATATCAGGTGTAGTGGGCATGGCGGGGGGCTCACTTCGTGATGGGCTGCTGATGGGACGACAGGGTACGCGGCCCGGACGCGGACCGTACCGGGGCTGTGCAAACCGGTCGTCCGCGGGTTGGTCACACCGGGCGGTCCCTGGGGAAACTGCGATGCTGGAGGCATGAACCACCGCACGGCCGACCGGCTGCGCACCGTCACCCTCGACGACGTGCGCGGCGCCCACAAGATGCTCTCCGGCGTGGCCCGCACGACCGCGCTGGAGGGCAGCCGGCACCTGTCCTCGCAGGTCGGGGCGCCGGTGCTGCTGAAGTGCGAGAACCTCCAGCGCACGGGCTCCTTCAAGCTGCGCGGCGCGTACGTGCGGATCGCCGGGCTGCTCCCCGAGGAGCGGGCCGCGGGGGTCGTCGCGGCGAGCGCGGGCAACCACGCGCAGGGCGTGGCGCTGGCGTCGTCGCTGCTCGGCGTGCGTTCGACGGTGTTCATGCCGAAGGGCGCCCCGCTGCCGAAGATCAGCGCCACCCGTGAGTACGGCGCCGAGGTGCGGCTGCACGGCCAGGTGGTGGACGAGTCGCTGGCCGCGGCGCAGGAGTACGCGCGCGAGACGGGCG